>Ga0070726_10001434_pt1 | contig 24087 bp, 12 predicted proteins | sample tdAd471_FD_67275 | JGI IMG/M metagenome (GOLD analysis project Ga0070726, IMG submission 67275) | Marine sediment microbial communities from the Atlantic coast under amendment with organic carbon and nitrate - tdAd47.1 | ecosystem: Environmental > Aquatic > Marine > Coastal > Sediment | place... | reverse complement strand
AGACCGAAAACCGATGACATCCACACACCAATCCATGCGGGGCATCCCTATGCTCGTAATTGCCCTATGTCTGCCTTGTGCACTCGTATTTGCTAATAAGACGCACCCTATTTCTTCAAATGCTGATCCTCACCGGGCTGTCCACGATGCTGAAACACGGGCCCATTCACACACTCACAAGCCTTACCGGACGCTTCCGAATGAACACTACAAATTAGATGCTCCACCCTTGAATTCCTGCGACAACATTGGATTTGAGCTCAATAATTTTAGTGGTTGGGTAGGCACAACTGGGGTAGAAGGCACCATCACCGATGAAGGGATAATCGATGGTAGGCATACGATTACCTCCGCCGGTTTCGACCCCGTTGTACCTACCCTTAGAACCGTTGCACCGGGTAGTAATTATTCCGTTCGCTTAGGCAATGACGGAACCGATTATGAAGTAGACCGGCTCACGACCTCCTTCTTAGTGACGGAATCTAACACACTGTTTTCGTATCAATTTGCGGTTGTCTTGGAAGACCCCAATCACACCATTGAAGAACAGCCTCGATTTGAAATTGCCGCTTTTGATGAAAGTGGCACCTTAATTCCATGTACCTATTATTTGGTAATCGCTGCGGAAGATATCGAGGGATTCCAATCTCTGGGTGATATCCGCTACCGAGATTGGTCAACGGTAAGTCTAGACCTTTCGCAGTATATGGGACAAGAAGTGACGATCCGATTTACGACGATCGACTGTGCAAAAGGTGGGCATTTTGGATATGCCTATATCGATGCAGAATGTATGGTAGCAGAGCTAAGTCTAACTTGCAATGACGAAACCGTATGCGCCGACCCTAGTGCCTTTTGTGCGGAGGCTACTAGTTACACCCTTAGCGCTCCTCCGGGTTTCAATAATTACCTTTGGAGCAATGGAGAAGTAAGCCGATCTATAGCCATTAATGACCCAAATCCAGGAGCTTACTATTCCGTTTCTTTTAATAACTTTTCTTCCGGTGAATTCGGAGACTGTATGGTCAGCTTAGACATTACGCTACCCAATCCGCCCCCACCGCCAGCCATTCCAATTGATGAAAATGTTTACCTATGTACCGACGATCCAATCCGTTTGGATGCTGGCCCTGGTTATAGTGAATACAAATGGTCTACCGGTCTCGATACCCAAATTATTAATGTAAATAGCACAGGAAACTACAGTCTAACTGTAACAGATGCCAATGGCTGCCGTGGAGATAAGAATATCCAGGTGAGCAAAGGTATATTACCACAAATAGATCTCGATAAAATTGATGCTTCATGCGCCAATCAGGCCGATGGTAGTGCCTCTTTTAATTTATTAAATAACCTGGAAGGCATACGTATTCAATGGAGTAACGGTGCGCAAACACCTGAAATTGAAGGGCTCAGCGCTGGCGAATACTGCCTAACCGTTACGGATGCCATTGGTTGTTCTGTTACAGATTGTGTTCAAATTGCAACACCCCCTCCCTTGAATCTAGAAACAGCGGCAATAGACAATATCTGTTACGGTTTTTCTGAGGGGCAATTAAATATTGCTTCTAGTGGAGGTACTCCCCCCTACCTCCATGCCGTAGCGGACAATACGTTCTATCCCACCACTAATTTTGGAGGCTTGTCGGCAGGAAACTATACCGTGACTGTCCAAGATGCGAACGGTTGTACTTACAGTAAAACGACTCAAATCACCGAACCTCCTCAACTCACTGTCGATGCAGGTCCCGATATTGAGATTAATCTGAGTGAAACAGCTGATTTATTGGCTATCCCCAATTTCCCAGTGGCAAGCTTCAGCTGGGAAGGCGAGTTTTGGGAAGACTGCAATGATTGTGATGATCCGACCGTTCGCCCCTTTTATTCGTCCACCTACAAAGTAACGGTGGTGGATGAAGCGGGTTGTGAAGCCAGTGATTTTGTAGATGTACTAGTCGCCAAGCCTAGAAATGTATTCATTCCTAATGCTTTTTCGCCTAATAATGATAGCAAAAACGATGCTTTTTTCATCAATGCTAGTGCAGAAGTAGCCAATATACGTTCCTTTCAAATCTTCAGCCGTTGGGGCGAACTCATTATGGAATTGGAAGAATTTCAACCCAATGATCCACAATTCGGCTGGGATGGTCGGCATAAGGGTAAATGGGTCAACCCTGGCGTATATGTCTACACCGCAGAGATAGAATTTATCGATGGGGTGAATATGGTATTCAAAGGGGACGTAACCTTGGTGAGGTAGAGGAAGTATGAAAAGAGGAGTTAAAAAATACGCTAACTACTATTCGCTTTAATACAGATGTATTTTGACAATGAGAGCTGCCCAAATGCGTGTTATGGGCAGCTCCTTTTATTTAGCGCTTGTCAAAATTATAAGCAGATAGTTTCTGTAAAAGTAAAGTATTGGATTGTACGCGATTCAAAAAGAATAGCAGCATTTAAACATGTTGAGCACCTAAAAAAGAGTCCAATTCTAGAAAGCGAACCTTAATACAAGGACTATTTGGGTTTGTAAAGAGAAAAAACTTGCATATCCTGTAAATCCAAAATTCAGGATAAATGAATGGGTGTTAGTGTTTTCTTGAACGACACATGAGGCTACAACTTTTAAGCGAAAAACCAAAGTCTCACTCTTAAAAAGGCAGGCCTGCAATTATTATAGTGCGCATGTCAAATTAGAAGCTCGAGTCTAAATTTTCATTACACTTCAAAACTAATTAGCTGGCCCTTCAATGTAAAATACAAAATTGCCATTTTCCATAACAAAAAATGACAACTTATAGTATAACTACTTTACTATAAAACAATTAGAACTATTTTTTTCCATAAAAAATAGTTGCTATATTTTTTTTTAAAACGCTATATCAACAAAAAGTAACGACGTCGTCACAATCACTCCCAGACACATGCATGATAGAAGCATATACGCATGTCAAGACAAACCAATACCTTGACAATAGTGAAGTTACTTCATTTGTTATCGGCTCACCAAGTACAGAAAATAAAATTTCCATAAAAAAGTAACCGATAAAAACATATAACTAGTTGTTTATCATCTACAAAATTGATTTTTATTCCATAAAAAAAATCTCATTTTATGGTAAATATCATCTGTAAATTGTATTTTCCAATTCGTCGCGATAATTAATTACTGAGTGCATCAAAAAAGAAAAGTTGGTACCATCTTTCCCTACCTCTTTAGGTGTACTAAAGAAGCTAATCGCTGAACATACAAACCAAAACAAAAGCACATTCAGCGCATGTCAAGACTAATCTACTCACTAGTTCTGGTGCAGCATAAGACACATTTGATTTTTTCCTAAAAAAAAATCGCACTCAAAAACAATAAACAACTGATAATCAGACCAAAAAAAAGTTTTTGTTCAGTGAGTAATTAAAATCTGAAAAACACACTAAAAACCAAATTTTCAATGAAAAACCGAAAGCCACGAAATATCCTCAAACACAGAGCCATTGAAAACCTTCAATTATTAAGTAAAATAGAGCTCAAAACCTTTAGTAAATGGCTAAATTCTAATTGGTCAAATAGCATTGGTAACCTGGCTACATTATTCAATATCTTAAAACCCCACCATCCTCAATTTACCCACCCAAAACTCACAAAAAAACACCTCTACAAGCGATTATACCCAGAAAAAGACTACCAAGACAAGGATTATCTAAACCTGATGTCAAAGCTCTCCCTGGCAGTAGAAGATTTTCTTATTCATAGTCACATCGAAAACAATAAATCACTAAAAGAAAAAATTCGCTTAAGTGTCATCAATGAGCGTAGATCAAGTGATAGTCGGAAAGAAAAGATGTTAAACCATCACCTGAAAACGCTCAACAAAAAAACGGTCAAGCATACAAGTGATTATCTCCAATTACTGAATTTGCATGGATTGCATTTTAAGCTGAGTCGCCCTGGTGAATCACTTGCCACCAAAAAAGATGACCTTATCGCTATCGATAAAAACTTAGATCATTTTTATGCGCTTTCAAAGGCTCGGAACTTGGTGGAAAACTATGAACTAAAAAGATTATTAGGAGAGGACACAATGGATGGAAGTCATGAAAATCAAATATTCCAATTAGATACGAAAGTTCCAGCTATCCGTTTTTATAGGAGCTATTTAAAAGAAGGTTCTAAAATAGACATGGATAATTTTGCCTTTTTGCAAAGTGTATTTCTCACTTGTGTTGATGAAATGGATGAAGTAGATCAACATAATATTTATCTAATCCTTATTAATCAATCAGCTAGAATCAAAAGCGCCGGAGACATTAACATCCTAAAAGAGACACATCTACTTAATAAATTTGCCTTTAAAAGAGGTATTATCCTTGATAATGATCGAATTACAGCAAAATCCTTTAGCAACCTTATTACTACTGCCTGTTTTATGCAAGATTTTGCATTTGCCCAGTTATTCCTAAATCATTACCTTGTTAATTTACCATTTAAGACCCAGCAAGATGCGCTACAATGGGGAAGCTTGATGATTGCCTATAAAAAAGGTAGTGGAGATGTTGTGAAGTTAGCTAATAAACTAAATGATCATAATCGGGCATATACCACTTTTTCCCTAAGAATCCGAGTACTGATCACACAAGTCTTATTTGACGCCTATCATAGAGATGAAAATAATATGGATGATAAGTTCACTTTTTATATAGAAGCATTTGAGAAAAAATTAGACCGAGAAGGACAGTATCCAGCGAAGCAATTGGAGGGCTTGAAAGCTTTCAATAAATATACAAAAAGATTAGCCTCTTTTTTCCGAAACAAACGCTTTCAAGCAACAGAACTAGAATCAATTAGATTCCAAATCAATCAGGAGCCTATTATTCACGGAAAATCTTGGCTGATAGAAAAGATAGAACAAATGGAATAGAGAGTTTCCGCTCAATCAGAAACTCCCTATTGATTTATTATTTATTCAATAATATCTTCTTCGACAATCTCCTCCCCTCCCTTCACTTGCTTCGTCTCATCAATATTCAATGCTGTTGCCGTAAAATCTTTGATTGTTTTTTCGGAATCATTTCTCATGACACAATAGGTTTTAAGGTAGCAGCAAGGTTCTATTCCCTACTGCCCACGTTTTTAAAAAATGGTTAACTGTGATCCTCCGAAGAGGCATAGCACTCCATTCCCATATGTCATGTGCACCTGACTTAAGGGTACGCTAACTGCCTAGTTTATAGGCGGAAGTTTCCTGTTATAGCAACGCTTTGATGGAATGTTTTAAAGACAATTCAAAGGTAGGTATTCGTCATTTATGACGCCAGGGCCAATACATGAAACGCCGGTTTGAAGCCATGAATGACCGGTTTGAACTAGGGAAGCTATTTCCCAGAAAGGCAGAAAGGCATTAATTCCAAGGCTAAATGAAAAAAGGGCACTCAACAGCACATTAAAGTCCTGATCAGTACCCTATAATAGATGTGGGAGGCGGCCATAGAAGCATGCTCTTTCCCTCTCCTCTTGGGCTAAGCTTGTACGGGGTTAAAAAATTGCTCGCAGATTATTTCTAAGTGTGTATGGTCTGTTCCACAGCACCCACCCACAATTCGCAGTGAAGGAAGTAATCCTTTCAGTGCTGAATAGTCATTTGCCAGTTGGCATTTATCTCCGATGTCCAAGGAAGTTGACTCATCCAATTCCGCATGGCTTTTTGCGGATGCGTTAGCACGAATTCCATGAATTCGATTCACCCATTCTCCTCCCTTATGGAGTATAGTACTGAAGTGTTCCGGGTGAGCACAATTGATCATGTAATGGGAAGCATAAGCATTTGTCTGTTGATCCGTTCTTTCAATGGCGGATTGTAGCTTCTCACCGCTAGGGAGCCGTCCATCGGTCTCAACGGTAAAGGAAATAGCTACGTCCATTTGCTGTTGCTCTGCTGCGACGATGATTCCCATGGCTTCTTCCGCGTAGTTGATCGTCAAAGCGGTGACTAAATCAACCTTGCTTTTCACAAAAGCTTTTATTTGTGGCAGATGATAAGCACTTGCTTCTGCCAAAGTCATGGCTTTTTCGATTACATAACCATCTCCTCTTGGGCCAATATTACCGCTAATCAGTACAGCATTTGTCTCTTCTGGCCTACTCGAACCTAAAGTGCGAACAAATCGAACTGCGCGTTGATTAATAGCATCCAATTCCGCTTGCGTATATCCCAGTTTAAATCCCCAGTCTGTATTGGCTCTCCAGGTAGGAGTTTCCAAGATAAACCCAACTCCTTGCTTTTTGGCCAATTGCAGGTACGGCAGATAATACCGTTTCAGGGCCTCTCTCCCCGCTTGATATTGTAGCAAAGTGAAGGCTGCAAAGTGAGGTAATGAGATATCGTAATGAAAAATTAGCGTTGTTTCTAAACCTCCATCGGTTAAATAGAAATCCTTTTTAGCTTTATTTGGAGTCATTTTATTATTTGTTTTGAAGTGAATACAACTACCTATCCGCAGGAGATTGAGAAATATCTTTAAAGAGCAACATGTCTCCAATTTTTTCAGAAGCCCCTGGGTAAAACCCGGTTTCATTTTCATGTCCTGCGGGATTGCGGAAGGTGCCAAATAGAATATCAAACACAGAAAGATCAGAGTAATTATAGCGATGAATACCTTGGCCATGGTGAATCGTATGAGCCTCCGGTCGCTGTACGAGATAACCTATCCACTGGGGGGTTCTAATATTTGCATGTTGGAATATGGCCAGGAAATTGGTGATTAAAAGCACAGCAGTAATGGCTTGCGGTGAAATTCCAATCAATAGCGTAAAGCAAATACTCCCCAGCAAGGTAAATGCAATCATATCCATCGGACTGAAGAAAAAAGCACCATAGGTATCCATCCGTTCTGCACTATGGTGCATCTGATGAAAGCTCCGCCATAAAAAGTCGGAGCTGTGCATTGTTCTATGCCATACATAAAGCCCCAATTCATAGACCAGGAGACCTACCACTCCACCCCATACATGCCCTGTACTTGTCAAATCAAACAAACGATAGGGTTCCAAAAAAGGATCGGTAAGGAGTGGAAGATAAGAAGACAAATAGAAGAAGACCGCAAAAGATAACAAGCCTTTAATTTTCCAAAAACGAACCTTAGGTAATTCTTTAGCGGGAAACAAAGCTTCCCAGGTCATCAGACCTAGGTACATGGCAATAATAACGAGCGACAATGGGTCAAGTAAAATTTCGATCGGTGTTGGCATCACTAAATATTTAAGGGTTATTAAAAATCTTTACCCTTAAAGCGTGAGGCGAGAACTTACAATGTGAGGCGAGAAGAAGTATTCATTTGCCAAGCAAAACTCACACTATCCAATCTAGTTCATGTTCAGGGGAATATTCACAAAATAGGCCGGTCTTTATAGAAGCTTTCAAGTGTTTGCCTAGAACAGGATGAACTTCTCCAATTTTCTTGATCGCACTACGAATGCGCCAAGTTACTGCTGTCCTCGCCTTTTCCAGGCTCCCCGATATCTTTCGCGTCCGACCATTTAATCCGGTCGATTTGGCTAGGTGATCCAGTAATTGATCATACTCTTCTTGCAAGCGAGCCACCTCCTCGGGTTGATGAAAGTTGCTAGCCTCGGTTAATAAGGCTTGTAGTTCAAGAATGCGATCTCGATAGGCTGCTTTAGCCTGTTCATCAAAGACTGCTTCGCTTTTTTCTATGAGAACGGCTCCCATGAGTTCGCTACAATGTACGCCTTGATAGGGTTGCACAAGCAGCCGAGCAATATCGTGACAACCTTTTAAATCTGAAACTTGTACCTCCTGCCCAGCAAACTGCAGTGCCCAAAACGCTCCCTCCTTTCTAAAGGTATTAGGAGTAAGAACCGGCGTAATTACTTGAGGAGAAGGCGTCAATGTGCTCCCTGTAATGTAAGTCCAAAAAGACGTCAGTTTTGTTTCCTCTTTGTATGGATTTGCGTCCATCATCCATTTGACCGCTAGGCGAGTATCAGCAGGCTTACCTTGGTTAATTTTATCGACAAAGGACAGCATGAATTGAGCCCAATGAGCTTGCATTTTTTCGTATTCGCCAAGGTGGAAGGCAGCAGCAGCCATATAGGCAGGGAAATCGACCCAACCGGTACCCAGCGCAAATTTTTCACCCAACACTAAAGCGGTTTCAAACTGCCCCAATTCAAAATAAATAAAGGCTCCACTACTTAAGAATGCATCTACAACCGGTTTAACCTTCCTGGCTTTTTCATACAAGCCAAGTGCTTCTTCAGGGTACCCTAAAAAAACCAACCCGCAGGCAATCTGAATCAAATTCTCTGCATCACTAGCATTGGTACGCAATGCTTTTCTAAGAAAATGTTCTGCTTTTTCATACTCCCCGTTATAGAGGTACAATCGACCTAAAATAGTCATACTGACATGATCCCATTCGTCCAGCTCCAAGGCTTTCAGTGCCCATTCCGTTGCCCCCAATTGGCTGACTTCCCACCTTGACCACAATTGACAACTCCACTCGTTAAAATAGGTGAGCGACATCCCGGTGTAGGCCCTGGCATAGTAGGGATCCAACTGGATCGCTTGCTGAAAGTAAACCCTTGCTTGCTCATCCGCTGCTAATGATCCTCTTTTCACCTCTTGAAAACCTCGTATCCAACATTCATAAGCATTCAAATTTGTCAATGGTTTTCTTCTCATCGCAGCTAGTAGGTCATCGTCTACAAACTGTTGTAGGGAGACCACGATTTTCTCTACCATCTCCTCTTGAATTTGAAAGAGCTCTCCTAAGGGACCATTGAACTTCTCTGCCCAAACTAACCGATTCTGCTCTGCATTAAACAATTGTAGATTGAAATACAATGTCTCTTGGTGATACCGTACCACTCCTTTCACCAAATAATCGACCCTTATACTTTCTAAAGTGTGCTGGTTTGGGTTCAAATGCTGGGTTATATCATAGGAAATCAGTTGAAAAGAGCGGAATCGAGATAAATCGGTGATCAAATCCATTACCAATCCGGTGCAAAACATATCAACGGAAGGATCTTTCGATAAGTTTTGAATGGGTAAAATAGCTAAGCAGATCGTATGCTGCGTCGGAGAATCAGTCAATAAGGATAATGGCGGATTGGCGGTAGCAGTTGTAGTCATCTAATCAAGATAATAAGGCCTGGATCCAAAATCAATCCTAAATGAGTAGTCCAACTCAATAGATGTGTATTTGGCCACTTTCTTGATTACGCTCGATGATGTTGCATGATCTTAATTATGTTTTAGTAATGGACAAAGAATAAGTTCCGCATTTTGAGATAGAGATTTGGGTGATAGGGAAGGTATTTTTTGAAGATTAGCGATTGCTTTTGCCTGTGGCAAAAAGAGTAGTTTACCGCTATTGCTGAAAAAAATAACGCAGTATAGCGCCAAAAGATCATATGCAAAATCGAGAAGTTATTTTTTGATCATTACTTAAGGGGTACAATTACAACTACTTTTGTTCCCAAGGCTCCCCCCTTTTCGTCCACTAAATCGATAACATCCATGGAAGCGAGCAGTCCGGTTTCCTCCTGTAATAGACGAAGCCGATCCAAGGTAATAGTCATCGCCTGAGATTTGGAATTCCCCTTTTTAGCTTTCTCTAATTGAGCCGCAGCAGCACGGCCAATTCCATCATCCTGGACTATACACACTAATTTTTCTTTATCCTGTTTAAAAGCGACATGAACCTTCCCCTTTTCCTTTTTGGGGGCAATACCATGCTCAATGGCATTCTCCACAATGGGTTGCACTAACATAGTTGGTATCAGTACCTCATCTTGGTCCAGCACCTCATCTACCTCAATTTCCCAGCTCAATTGCTCATCGGCCAACTCCAGGGATTTGATCTCCAAAAAAGAGGTCAATAACTCAATTTCTTCCTCAAGAGAGATATAGGGATGAGCGGCCTTCTCCAGTACTCCTCGCATCAAAGTGGAAAAGTGTTGTAAGAATCTGTATGCTGTTCGCGGTGCCTCATCTAATATATAAAGACCGATCGCACTTAAGCTGTTGGAAAAAAAATGCGGATTCATTTGCAGTCGTAGCAAGGCCATTTTATGTTCAGCGGCCTCTTGCTTGGATTGAGCTTGTTTCTGTCTAAATTCAGCCTCTCTTAACTTAATGGCTTCGCGCTCTTCAATGCTCTTAATCTGTCTACGGTAAAGCCAATAAACGATCAAAAGCAGCGCAAGCAGGCCTGCGATTCGAACCTCCCAAGTATGATACCATGGGCGCCGTATAACAATGTCCAATACTCTAGGTTCGGGTGTCCAAACACCATCAGAATTACTCCCTAGGAGTCGCAGGGTATAGCGACCATAAGGTAAATTGGGATAATGAGCAAACCCACGAGTCTCGGTATAAACCGTATCTCGATCATAGCCTTCCAGAAAATAGGCATGCTGATTTTCATGTGGCGCACTATATTCTATCGACACAAAGTTGAAGGAAAGCGTATTTTCTGTATATGGAAAGCTCAGCTCCTTCACGCTTGATAAATCATATCCTTTCAGGGTATCGCTACTGTTAATTAACACTTCTGTCAATTGAACAATAGGAAGGTTCTGATTTAACTTTATTTGATCAGGATCGAAGTAAGTAATACCATTGGTCCCTCCGAAGTAGAGTCTACCCTCAGCATCTTTGAATTGGCTGGCTAGGTTAAATTGTGTATTCCTTAAGCCATCACTTTGGGTGAAATGTTGTGCAGCCTTAGTCTCTGGGTGATAATGAAATAATCCGTTATTCGAGCTTAACCATATCTCTCCCTTATCATCCATTAGCAAGCCGTTGAAGGAGCGCTTGAGCAATTGATTTTCATCCCTAATAAATTGAAGGGAATAGTCTGATTTATCCACTTTTAACAAGCCCCGGTTTGAGGCAAACCAAAACCCTTCCTCTTCTTCCGCCATTCCATGTATGAGTCCTGTGTTGTCGATTTGCCTTAAAAAAGTGAAAGAGTCTTCTTGTACTTGATAAAAAAGCAGATCATTCACCCCAGCAATTAGTAGCAAGCCATTTGGGCTAAAAAAAAGCTGTGTGTATTCTGTTAACTCACCGAAAGGAATCTTTTTAGAAAAGGAAAACCCATCCCTTGATTTCTTTACTTTGTAAATACCTTCAAAAGTTAATAACAAGAATGTTCCTGTATCAATTTGTATAATTTTACGATACTTGGATACAGGTGCATCAATTCGCTCTATTTTATTTTCGTTCTTCCGCCAAATCAGCATAGAACTGTAGCTTAAACCCCAGATATCTCCATCATTATCACAAAACAGAAAACTTGAGGCGCGAAATTGATCTTCTTTTTCAATTAAAGAAAAAGTGTTAAATAAATTCCTTGAGGTAGAATCATGGCCAAAAATAAAAGCTCCTTGCCTGCTTCCAGTGGCCCAAATATGCTTATCTGTATCTTGAATAATCGAGGTGATAGCTATACTTCCCAAACGAGAATACCCCGTTTTAGCAAGTAAATAAGAGAATTTATTATTAGGTAAGTTTGTAAAAATCAATCTTTCACCCCAAATAGAAAGCCATAAGTTTTCTTGATCATCAACATATAAATTATTAACTCTATTTAGCGGTGTAGACCTATAATTAATCCAGGCGAGCGTATCGCGCTGAATAAATTGAAGTTTCTTTTTATTAAACAAGTGCAAGCCTTCTCTACTACTCGCGATCCATAAGAGTGTATCGCCCCAACTACCCGCATCACAAAAACTGCTACGGACCTTATTGGTGTCAGGTCGAAATATCTCATAATCGTTCGGATGATTAAGATTAAAATGGATCAATCCCTTGTTGGAGGGTAGCCATAAGGTAGAATCGTTTTCAATCAGAATAAAGAAAATAGCCGCTTCAGGAAAACCCCGTTCATCATTTCTCACAAAAAAACGCTCTCTTGTCACGGAATCCTGGCTATAAGTGAGTACTTCTATACCTGCTGGCTCCTCCATTAGTGGTTTCACCAAGTGTGTGACAAGACCTTCTTGATTAGTTAGAGCGTAAGAAATATAGGCAGAATAAGGATGGAGAATCGTATCCTCCCCATTATATATATCTACAAGATGTAACACAGTATCAGCAACGACCCACAACTTTCCATTTTGATCTAGGTGAATCGCATGATGTTTTTTTGCTGCACCGTTTCCATAACCACCTGATAACACCCTCGAAGATATAGTATCGTTAGCCCGGCTCAAGTGATGCAGGCCTCCAAGTGTAGAGAACCATAAACCACCTTCTCGATCTTCAAAAATATTACTGGTTACATAAGTATCTAAGCCTACCCCTGGAATAATAGGCTTATACACCTTGACCTTTTTGCCATCAAATCGATTTAAACCATCGAAACTGCTTATCCAAAGAAACCCCCTAGAATCTTTATACAACTCAGGGTTTGTCTGCTCCGAGAGTCCTTTTTCTTGGTTTAATTCATTGAAATACCAGGAGGTTTGCGCTTTACCTTCATAAAAAGATATGATCAAAAAAAGAAAAACAATCTTGAAAAAGCTACCTCTTAACGGACTCATATCTAAGGGATTTTGTAGTAATGGATTAAGTTTTTAGTCCTTTCCACTTAACTACTCCCAAGGTCGATAATCTGGTGGCCAACTATCCGCTCCAAAATTCAATACCTCCACTCCATCTATATCCTGGGCTAAAACATTATTATCAGCATCCAAAGCCACAACAAGGAGCGTAACCGTTGTTTGCAAAGACACTTCAAAGACGCCTCGTGCTCGATCAGAAATAAGATCCTCTTTAACTCGACACTGCAATACGATCGGCATAAAAGCTATTTGTGTACAGCCAGCCTGCGCAGCAATATCCTTCAGGTCATCCTTGAGCAAATGTATACTGAGAAATGGGTTAATGTCCTCTCCCGTCCCACCTTCCAGCATAGCAACGATATTAGCCAAACTCTCCTCCTCAAATTCAGGAATAATCCACTGAAATTGATCGGGAGATTTGTCTTTAGGTTCAGAAATTCCTAGAAGATTTACCTTATTTATTGGTTGTGAATAGACAGGGAAAGAAGCACCTAAATCATTACTTATTTCCGTGGCGATGATAATCTTATCATCATCACCCAATAAGGGGACGGCGGCTTCATCCGCCGCTACTGACCACAGTGAACACACTTTGTCTTGACCTTTGGTTAGGATAACAGGAGAAAAAGTCACCCAATGACAGTCTGGCAAATCCGCAAGACCTTGTAGGTGTTCTTTTTGAAAAACTACACTTTTAAATAAAGGAATTTCCCCAGAACGCGCTTTATTGAATCCATCGACGTAATCATTTTCCATCCATAATGCAGGAGAAGTCGAAAAAGGAATAGTTTTAGCTTCAAAGCCGTTTTGGCCCGAAGAATAGACGATCTGCAGCGGCATAGTATTGTTCTTTGACGTTTAGAAATAACACTCTATTTTAATAGAAAATAGATTTATTTTAAAATTAATTTATTTTTACCATAATCATAACAGCAATCTAAAATAAAAACATGGTTTCGCCTTTTTATCCCAGTATTCAATTTGTTCCTTCTTCACGCGCCTATAATCAAGGCAAATTTGGTCGCTTATTTCCTGCCCTGCCTCCTTGGCAACCGGATATGGATGTAGCGGAAGCACACAAGCAACTAGCCACAGTCATGTTCAAAAACTTAGCCAATGCTAATGATCATCTACCTTCAGGCTATACCTATTTAGGACAATTCATTGTGCATGACATTAGTTTTGATCCAACCACCATTGGTGAACGACAAGTGGATCCTGAGTTTTTGAGAAATTTTAGAACGCCTTCTCTAGATTTGGATTCTATTTATGGAGGTGGGCCCTATGTTAACCCTTATCTATACAGAAATAAATACATGGATTGGCGGCGCGTCCAATTCCAAATTGGAAGAGCCAAAATAAAACTAAAGAATAAGTTACTAGACATCCATGATCTTCCACGGATAGACCAGTCTCAAGATGGTGGTAATACGGCCGTCATCCCAGATATTCGCAATGATGAACACCTTTTAATTTCCCAACTGCATACTGCTTTTTTATTATTTCACAATAAAGTGGTAGCTTCTCTAAAGGATGAAATTAATTCGCCAAATCTATTATTCCAGCAAGCCCAACGCCTAGTACGTTGGCATTTTCAATGGATTATTTTAAAGGAATATCTACCTAAAATTATTAGCCAGAAAACATTGGATAAAGTATATAAAAAAGGGCGAAAACATTTCATCTGGCGACACGAGCCTTTCATCCCGACTGAATTCTCAGGGGCAGTATTTCGCTTTGGTCATAGCCAAGTGAGAAAGAGTTACAAATTCAATAAAAGCAAGCCCAACACTTCCTTGTTACAAGCCTATAATGGGCCCAATACACTGGTAGATTGGAGTCGATTTTTTCCGGAAAATGGGAATGATCAACTGGCTAAACTCAATAAAGCACCTCGTATTGGTCCGCACCTATCTTCAGGATTAAAGAAACTCCCCAAACATGCTTTCCCTGCACATGGGAAAGGCTTTGCAGCTTCCAATCTAGCTCTACGTAACCTTAATCGAGGAAGGCAACTTCGCTTACCCGCTGGTCAAACCTTGGCAGAAGCGATGGGCATTCCAGCCCTCACTGTTGGCGAGAAACTGGCTGGATTTCCTGCTAAATTGAGTGACAACACCCCCTTATGGTTTTATATTTTATATGAAGCAGAAAAAATGTGTGGTGGTAAGCGACTAGGTCCGCTAGGCAGCTTAGTAGTAGCAGAGGTTATGCTGGGGCTTTTACAAGGAGATAAAACTTCTTTCCTCAGCCAGGCTCCTACTTGGAGCCCCACCTTAGGTAAAGATGGTAATTTTACGATGGCTGATCTACTTAAATATGCAGGCGTTTATGAAGGCGCCCTTGCTTAAGTACTGCTGGGCCAGGAAAGGGGAGTTGATGGTAGGCGCGTTAAAAGGTCGAGAGCCGCTCCATCAATTCTTCTTTGTATTTTTTTGAAACGTCTACAGACCTTCCGTCCTTGAGTATTAAATATCCGCCACCGGATCTGATATAGCTTTCGACATAATTGAGGTTGACCATGTAGGAACGATGTACTCGCATAAATTCTGGATAAGCCTTAAACTGCTCCTCGTACTCTCCTAGGTTGATGGAGGCTAGGATGCCTTTTTGCTCTTCGGTAAAGATGATATTCGTATACCCCTCTTGCGCTTCAAGTCGCACAATATTCTTTACTTCTTTAAAAAAAATACCCTCCAAGGTCGAAATACTAATGCGAGTCGGTAATTTTTCCTCTTTAAGGTTTTGGAGTGCCTCCAATAACACCTGAATCTGCCTCTCAGACGAGACGCGCTCCACCTGCTTCCTCTTCGCTGTTTGAAGTACGGCCTCTAACTTTTCAACCTTTAATGGTTTGACTAAATAATCTAATGCCCCAAAGCGAACAGCATTTACGGCATATTTTTCGAAGCCAGAAATAAATATGACTTGGAATGACGGCTCCTCAAAGGCCTCCAGTAGTTCAAAACCTAACCTATCATTCGGAAATTTAATATCTAAAAAAATCAGATCTGGGTTTAATGCTTTGACTTGTTCAATTCCTTCTTCAATAGAATAAGCAGAAATTAGTATATCTACTTTTACGGAACAATAATTGAGTAATTTCTTTAATAGGAGATGGTTTTTCTCACCATCATCAATGATAATAGCGGTCATGTGTCAGTTGCTTCTTGTTAGACTCCTGCGTTTTCTCTAAGGTAGGAAATTATTATAGCTACATGATCATCAATCCATTTATTTGACAAGCAGTCAACAATTAACCTACCTGATTGCTTAAACTAAATAAACGCAAAAGAGTTACACAAAAAATAGAATGTATATTGTTATAAACAATCTTGATCTACTTGCTGGATTTAGTTTTTACCTTTAGGGGCGGTTTAACGAAATAAAATCATGAAGCCAATACACTTACTTCCTATTTTATTAATGACACTTTATGCCTGTCAAACAGACAGCCCAGCATCAACGATACCTGTAGAATCGGTAGGAACGCTGAAGCAAATCATGCATCAAGGAGATATTAGTGCCAAAATAAACTTAGAAACACTCGCTAATCGACCCCATTTATATGGTTTGGGAGCTGCAGAAAATCTAAAAGGAGAAATTTTGATCTGGAAAGGTGAGGCTTACCTGACCACCGTGGCAGGCAGCGGTTTAGCCACTTACGACGGCTTTAGAAAACAAGCCAGTCTACTCGTTTATTCAGAAGTGGCACAATGGGATTCCATTTCCATCCCAGAAACCATCCAGCAACTTAATGATCTTGAAAGCTTCATCATCGAAAGCGCTGCCAAGGCCAATATCGATACGACCAACCCATTTCCCTTTCTCATCAAGGGGCAACCCGCCACACTCAACTGGCATGTTATCGATTGGGATATAAATGATACCATACATACCCACGATAAACATAAAAATGCGGGCATGCGAAGCGGTTGGAAAAATATGCCCACTGAAATACTCGGTTTCTTTGGGCCAACGCCTGGTGTTTTCACTCATATGGATTCAAAACTGCATTTACATGCCACTACCCCTGATCGTAGATTGGTGGCGCATCTAGATGGTTTGGACGGAATCGCCGGGATGAACTTATTTCTTCCTGCGGTTACTGAGAAAATTCAATAAGGCTTAGCGAAGCTTATTATTCTTTAATCACATAATCAAGCTGGTGGGCTTCAGCTATAGATGGAATATCTAGCCGCTTCAACATTTTCATTACAACTTTTGCCGGCACTGCATACTCTCGTTCCAATATCCAGCATTGATCCGATCGTCGCTACTTGGACCTATAGTACACGAAGGCGTCTTAAATAGTTCCGTAGGATGTCAAGTACAGTCTAGGGGAAATAGACAAGCATTTTTTCAATGCACCAATGGCTGAATCCAAGCCATTTCGTATAGTAAATCCTCGATTGGATTGTTATGCTTTTTAGTAGAGGTAATTTTACATCGCGCAAACAATAGCTCTTCCGTTAATTCAAAGGTCGCCTTAGTTCCTTCTATGGATTGCAAAACACTCGTTGCCTCTTCTCCTTTTTTACACCCAATCCATTCGATGGTATACGTTACACCCGCTTCTTCTTCTATTTCCAGTATCAGTTTTTTATCTTGGGTTATTAAGCTTTTTAAAGTAACTCCTGTCGAAGCATAGAATTGGCCCGCTTCCATCGCATTAATCAAAGCTGTAGGCGTTAGGGTATCCGCTTGTACCATGATCCAACCTCTACCCGCATTACTCCAATCGCGCCCCTGGCGGTGATAATGATGAGAATCATCGGTACCTAGACCATACATGATTGGCTTCTGATCTTTGAGATAGGCAATATTGATCAGGTCCCACATAGCTTCGGTAGACAATTCATAAATCCCCCCCTGGTTTTGCACGTGATTATGTCCATTATAGACTTCAAAAAAACGTTCTCCTTTCAAGTTAATCATGTCTTCTAGCCGAATCGCATCGAGGAAGTTGGGATGATTGATATGAGGAATCATTGCCACACCTGTCTTTTCCCGTTGTGCTATGACCGCATCAATATTATTTTGGAGTGTCTCTGCTACACTATTTCCACCTTGTGGTTCTATCTTCTCTTGGATATTAGTAGCATTCAAATGCACATGTTTACCCTCATATAAATCCGTAATTTCCTCCGATTGGATAATTAGGAAAGCGCCCTCTTCTTCAAAAAGTCCTTTATACTCTTTGTAGGTCTTAAGTTGGGCTTGTATCCGGCCCGTATCTAGTCGGTGATTTACCCAATCTTCACCATAGGTATCAAGGTAAGCTTGAAAGGCATTTTGGTAAATGGAGTCTTCGCGAATGGTGACCCACTTTTCTCCTTCTGCTAAAATATTATGATCCGATAAGGCAACAAATTGATAATCATGTGATTTATACCAGTCCAAGATGACTTCCGGGAATTCATCACCATCGCTCCAATAAGAATGCGTATGTAAATTACCCTTGTACCATTTTGAGGTATCGGGAGTATCTGCTAGATCACTGGAAGGTTGGCAACTGACTACTAAGGCGAGTAGAAGAAGGAGGCTTAGGTATTTCATGGATAAGCGTTTTTTTCATGTTCTTAATCCCAATCAGCTTCATCATAGGAAGCTATCGTACCAAATGTAAGCCTACTATCTCTAATAATACATTGATCCGTGCTATTTTTAAACAACTTCTTCGATATGAAGTAGATTCCTACCGCTATGGTTCGAAACGATAGGCAATATAGGCTTCGTAACCTAGTCCTCTGAACTTTCCGAAATTACCAATATTAAAAGTTCCTAACATCCCAATTCTGAGGTTACCGTCTTTGGTAAATTCATCATTGACAATCATCCCCGCTTGTACCCCAACGGTTTTATTGGTCGACAAATTCACTCCTCCCCAAAAAGCGTCTCGTTGCTCCACGAGAACCGCAAAAGTGCCATTCAGTACGTTCCCCGAGCTATAATTCACCCAAATTGAAGGCTGTACAAATAAATCTCCCTCAACAATACGTGCCCCAAAGGTCGCATTTCCGTGCATAGCTCGCTTCAAATTAGCCTCGCTACCAAACTGATCCAATAAGAGATTGTTCGGTAGAACCTGAGTGGCCGCTAAACCGGCAAATACAAAGCTTTCCTCAAATTCATCTTTCGAAATGGAGGTATAAAATACACCTAAACCGGCGTTGGGTGAAATCTTATTATTTTCCCCATCTGGCAAAAGGGGATCCCCTTCATCATTAATCACCAATTCCAAGCCATCTGCATATAGTTGACTTAGGGTGGCTTGTAGGCCGATTGACAATTGGTGGGTACCGCGAGCGCCAAAAGCCATCTTATAAGCATAAGAAAGGCCGATATTATTCATCGTGATGGGTGACACTTCATCGTTCATGAAATATCCTCCCATACTCATATTATTATCTAAGAATGGATATTGAACACTGATTGATGCTGTACGTGGAGCCCCTTCAAAACCGGTCCATTGCTGTCGGTAATTCACACCCAGCTCCCAATAATCCCAGGCGGCAGTCATGGCTGGGTTCCAAATAAATCCAACATCAAAGAAGGGACTGTGATCAGCCAATTGTTGCGCTTGGAGTTGCCAGCTAAAGAAAAGGGAAAAAGCGAGTATAAATTTTCTCATTTTTTGTGTTTTTGGGAAAGCGGGAAGGGAGGATTAGTCTCTTACGATGAGTAGTTTCTGTTTTACATCACCAGTGGTAAAGGACAGGACGTAATAATAGTTACCGGCTGGTAATCTATTCCCATTTTTAGTGCCATCAAAACGATCTTCATCTAGCTGATAATTCACCTTTTGATACACCAAACTTCCCCATCGATTATATACCTCTAATTTGTTGGGGCCAAATTTTTCTACCCCTTGAAACTCCAACTCATCATTCATACCATCACCATTAGGAGAAATCAAATTGATTCGTCTGATCGTCTCGGTAGGGTCACTGGCTAGTAATACCTCCAAAGAATCGGTAATAATACAGCCATTAACATCGGTAATGGATACGATGTAAGTCGTGGCTTCTTCGGGCATAGCCGTAGTACGGTTGGCCGTAGGATCAGCGACGGGGTAGGCGGTCTCTTCCCAGGAATAAGCCAAGCCTCCACTCGCGTAAATGATGGCTTCCGAACCTGGGGCAATACAAGTATCTGGCCCAGCCACGGCATCCGTTTCATTCACCAACACAACAATCGGTAAGGTATCGGCTGCACATTCATTGAATCCAATAACCGTGTAACTGGTGGTATAAATTGGCGTGGCTTCTGGGTTGGCAATAGTTAGATCGGATAGTGTTCCCGAAGTGTCAATCCATTCATAATTAAGCCCTCCTTCAACTTCCAAACCAAGGGTCTCTCCGGGACAAACATCTAAGAAAGCAGTAATAAGTTCTAACTGAAGATTCTCACCAATACTAACCGTTGCTGCGTCTGTCCCTTGACAGCCTATAGCATTGGTCACGGTGACACTATAGGTGCCCACTGTACTGATATCTATGGTAGGTGTATTAGCGCCGGTAGACCAGGCGTAGGTGGTGTGTTCGCCAGCAGATAAGGTAGTGGTTTCGCCGGTACAAATGGCTAGGTTTCCTCCTAAATTTACTTCCGGCGTTTCCAGTTCCGGAATCTCGAGAGTAGCAGTAAGATCGCAGCTGTTATCATCGCTTATCGTTATTTGATATGTTCCGGCTTGTAAGTCATTTCTGGCACTATCTTGCACTGGACCTTGGCCGTAGTCGAAAAAGTAAGGGGCTGTCCCCCCATTTACTTGCAGGGATATTCCACCATTTTCTTGGTTACAATCTGGAGGACTTATACTAAACGTAACAAGTTCTAGCGGATCCGGTTCGACGACAGTATAAGTTTCTACTAAAACAGAAGCGCCGTCTTGATCTTGAACAGTGACGGTATAATCACCCGCTTGCAAGTTACTAATATCTTTTTCAGTAGAAGAAAAATTTGGGCCTTCCCATGCAAAAGTGTAATCTTCGCTCCCGCCTGCAAAATTAAGACTAATGGCACCATCGGTTCTCCCAGTACAGCTGATGTTGCTAGGAGCTGCCGTATAATTGAGTAGATTCGTAATCTTTACGAGTCCTGTATCCTGCTCTAAATCAAGCAGGTTAAAGACGCCAGTTGTGTCAGTTTCTTGCGCAATTTGAATGCGTAATGGAGAATTGGTAATCGTTACAGCGGAAGAATCCCCCAGTTGGCCAACTGCAGTATAATTGAGTTCCATTAAAACAGTGCCTGGATCAAGATCAAAGCCCGTTCCCTGAGCCGCAAACCATGATACCCGGGCAATGCCTGTATCGGCATCACTATCCCCTAGTGCTATGCCAAGCAATGCCTGTCCAGTAAAGTCTTCGTAACTAATAATAGTAGGATCCCAGGTAAGAGAAAATTGAAGCGTAGTGATTCGTTGGAAGTTTTCTCCTGCCAATAGCTTGACGGAGACCATTTCTCCTGCACGTACCTCTTCTTTGCTTAAGCTTAGTTGGAGAGATTGGGCCTGCATAAATGTTACCATCCAACATATGGCGCCAACCATTAGCCATTTCGTTTTCTTCATAGTTAGTTTTGGGATGATTGTAATATAAAAGCATCGGAATGAATTCAGCAGACTCCTTTGCTTCTAGTTGTTTTTTGCTTTAAAATTTCCCTCAAAAAACCTTTTTTACAAAAATACAGCTCTTTTCGATTTAACAAGGCTAAAAAGAAAGTTGCAAAGCCCAGAGACCTGCAACTTTCTTCATTTGTCCATTGCTTTACTATATTGTCATCTTCCAATATTAAATGGCAGTTAGACCATTTAATACGTTTATTCTAAAATTACCATGTGTTTAGTGGCAGCAAATGATCCAGCCTTAAGTGTGTAGTAGTATACGCCACTATCCAACTGAAGATCAAGTAACTCCACCTGATTCGAACCTTTCTCAAATCGCCCGTCTATTCGCTTAATCATTCGGCCTAGGTTATCGTGAATCAACAATTCTGCATCCATTGATTCTGGCAAATCAAAGCGAATGTTGGTATTACCTCTGAACGGGTTCGGTGTGTTCTGGTATAATTGGAACGTATAATTAGGAACAATTGGTGTATCCGTAACTTTAGATTCCCACTCCAATACTACATCCAGTTGATCCATCCCCTCATTCACGGCCTCAATTCGCAACTGACGAGAACTTACATCAATTACGTCTTCTAAGGAAGCAATGTCCTGTAGGGCTGTGAAGCGAATCGTAAATAGCTCCTCGCCATCTTCGACTGCCTTTCCTTCTCCGTCCATGCTAAACCAACTCAATCGTAATCCACCTGTTTCAGCCTCCTCTGCACCGACTACCACTGAAGATAATGCCGGGTTAGATGATCCATCAAAGGAAACATAAGCCAGTTTCTGACGATCAAAATCCATACCAAATTGATAACTCACCATTTCATCAAAGTTTTGGCTTCCGATTGCCACTTCGATAGTTTGGCCAGCACTTATCGGACGATCAATCGCTGATAATACTAACTCTCCATCTAATCCACGTTCATCCAAATCGGTAGAGACTAGGTTGGTAGTCACTGCTTGCCCTAATATATCGCCCACTTTCACACCAATGAAATTAGAAACAACATCATGATCGACTGTCATTTCATAACGATCAACATAAGGGAATACATTATAAGCATCAAATTCGCCAGGCATCTGGTTTTCGGAAGAAACGAATACCCAAGAGGCACAATCTGCAAAGCCGTTGGTCGTTCCAATAATCAATTGTTGGATGATAAACAGATCCAGCGTCGTAAAGGCGCCGTTACAGTTGGCATCACCAGCAATGATTTGATAAGGTGAAGAAATCTGTGGTGGATCCATTCCTAAGATAAACCGTTGTCCAATAAACAAGGCAAAAGTGGAAAGGCCATTCACTGGGTTATCATCTTTGGTAGCAGAGATGGTATACTCCTCACCCATTTCTAATTGTGACAAGGAGAAGTAACCGTTTTCATCGGTCATCTCCATGCCTTCCATCACTTGGCTAGTTACATGTACTTCTGCATCTTCGATTCCTACTCCGCGGTAGTTATTGACTGTTCCCTCTACTAGTGCATGCTCAGTAATCGTTACTTTACCTCCCAATGTCAGGTGAGGTTTAACGATTGGAACACCATTTTCCATACTTCCGACTTCTACCATCAATGGATCATCAGTTAGGAATATAGCACTCATGTCGCCCACATCGCCCACTAATTTGACAACGATATTAAATAATACCTCATTCGAACCGACGGTAATGCCTGTTCCATTATTATCATAGTAATTGAAAGTATTGTTCGTACTGTTGAAAGTCGGTGCGATCAAAGCTGGGCTAACACCGATGATTTCAGCAACATCAGAATGTTCAGCTTCAATACTTCCTGCTAGGGAAACTAAGAGGTCACAGTTATCAATTCTAACCGGTACATAAATGGTCGATCCGTAGGAACCCGATTTTTCGCTTACATCAAGGATCACAGCACCCGCTGGCGCCGTTACCTCTACGTATTGACACAATGTCTTGGTTCCACAATTATTGGTAACAGACAGGCATACCTGGTAATTACCTGGCGCATCATACTCTATCCAAGGATTTGCCTCGGAGGAAGTCGTTCCGTTTCCAAAATCCCAGTGATAAGTACCTGCTGAACTATGATTCTCAAAATCGACTTTGAACATGGTAGCCATGTAACTGAAGTCGACAATAATGTCATCGTTAGCCACACCAACATAGACACTTTCCTCATTACTACAGCCTTCGGCATCCTGTACCGTCACTAGGTAATTTCCAGTAGGTAGGTCACCCACATTGTACTGCTGATTATCTATCGTAACATCACCATCAACTGGGCCTGTCCAACTTAGATTATATGGACTTTGACCGCCATTGAAAGAGATGTTAATACCACCTTGGCCATCACAACTAACAGGATCGGTTGATAAGAATAAGGATATCCAGTTATTGGCATTCAATATCTGTAAGCTCTTAGATGCTGTACAACCGTTGTCATCCTTAACCGTGACATTGTAAATACCCGTTGGCAAGTCTTCAATCTCATAGCTGGTTCCATTCGTAGTCACAGAACCAGAGGAGTTAGTACTACTCCAACTAATTTTATACGCAGGAGATCCTCCAGATAAAGTAACGATGATTTTTCCAGGCTCCCCACAATCGCCACTCATGCCACTGATCGTTGCCGTAAAATCATCTGCTGTTTCACTGATGCTAGTCGTTTTAGTCAACATACAACCAGATCCATCTGTCACTTTAATCGTATAGTCACCTGCTGGTAAGTCATCAATATCATAATAAGGATTACTTACCGACACAGCACCACTTTCGGTACCGGTCCAGGTAATCAAATAATCCGCCTCACCGCCACTGATATCTACCCAGATAGACCCAAGACTTCCGCAACCTCCATTATTCGGGTCAAGGCCAAAAGTAAAACCAGTGCCATTGTGTATT
>Ga0070726_10001433_pt1 | contig 24088 bp, 22 predicted proteins | sample tdAd471_FD_67275 | JGI IMG/M metagenome (GOLD analysis project Ga0070726, IMG submission 67275) | Marine sediment microbial communities from the Atlantic coast under amendment with organic carbon and nitrate - tdAd47.1 | ecosystem: Environmental > Aquatic > Marine > Coastal > Sediment | place... | reverse complement strand
CGCCAGATCGAGAAAATCAAAGCCGGAGAATAGCCCATGCCTATCCCCAACATAGTCGCCGCCTAGGCGACGCCTAGTCCCTAGCCACCCGATAGGTAGCCGCTAAGTAGCGGAAAGTTAGCCCATAGGTATTCGAGAGGTAGCCCCGCACTTGTCCCTATCCGGTCCCTTCATTGTACATAGCTTTATCATAGGAGGTCCATATGCCCGTCATCGCATTCGCCAATTCCAAAGGAGGCGTCGGCAAGTCCACCACCGCGCTCGCCTTGGCCCAAGTCTTCGCCCAAGGCGGTGCGCCGGTCACCCTGATCGACGCAGATCCCAACCAGCCGCTCGCCCGCTGGGCGGCGCAAGATCCGGACCGCATCCCCGCCAACCTCTCGGTCTTGCCGGACATCACCGAGGAAACCATCGTGGACGCCATCGACACGTCCGCCGCCCGCGATCCGTTTGTGTTGGTGGACCTAGAAGGTTCGGCCAACGTCGCGGTATCGTATGCCATCGGGCGCGCCGATCTGGTGATCGTACCCATGCGCGGCAGTCAACTGGATGCGGACCAGGCCGCCCGCGTCATCAAATTGGTCGAGCGCGAGTCAAAGGCCTACCGCCGCACTATTCCCTATGTGGTGGTCTACACCTGCACCTCGCCCGCGCTGCGCAGCCGGGATTTTCGGCACATCGACCGGATTTTGGCGGAAAACGGTATCCCCGTGTTAACCGTCGAGATGGTCGAACGCGCGGCCTTCCGCGCCATCATCCAACTGGGCGGGACGATCTACGACCTGAAGGATAACGAAGTCCACAACCCCCGCGCCGCCATCGACAACGCCGAGGCCCTGGCCAAAGCCGTGGTCGACCTCATCCATGAGCGTACGCCAACCGAGGATGGGGGCTGTCATGAGTGAAGAACGCAAACGCGGCGGCCTCGCCATCGCCGACGACGCGGAGGCGCAAAGCGGCGGAACGCCGGACTTCAGCGCCTTCAAGCCGCGCGCCCAGGCGCACCCGGACTCGGTCGAGCCCGCCCGGCGCTCGGCGGATATCAGCGGCTTCACCACCCGCCACGCCGCACCGCCGCCATCGACGCCGCAAGCCGCCCCACAGCCCGCAACGCCCCCCGCAGCTCCCCAGGCCCGGATCGACGGGCGAAAGCTGCGCGCCACCAACCGCACCACGCAGCTCAACATCGCCGTCCACCCGGACACCAAGGACCGCTTCTGGACCCTGGCCCACGCGGCGGGGGCGCAAACCGGGGAGGATTTCCTGAAACGGCTCTTGGATGGGTTCATGAACGGGTTTAGAGGCGGAGACGCTCCATGAGCCCCCAAACATATTTATTTCGCGCGCATAACAGATATGATAATATCCTCTATAATGCATTACTGCCATATAAGGTTATTATGATATCCTTTGCCATCACGCCACCGGACGAGATCGCGCTGGAACTGGCGACACGCCTCAAAGCGCGCCGCCTCGCCCGCAACCTGACCCAGGAAGGCCTCAGCAAACGCTCCGGCGTACCACTCGGCACGCTCAAGAAGTTCGAGCGTAGCGGAACGATCTCGCTCGTGTCCTTCATCCGTTTGCTCGTCGCGCTCAAGGAAGAGGCCGCGCTCGAAGACTTGCTCAAAGAGCGGGACTTCAAAACCCTCAATCAGGTTCTCTCGGAACCAAAGACACCGAAGCGGGGGCGAATCACATGAAGAATGCCCCCCTGAAAGTCGCGCCCCTGAAAATCGCACCGGGCACGCCGCTCCTCGTCACTCTGCGCTGGAATGCAGACGACATTCAGCCGGTTGGGCGTCTCGCCTGGCGGGACCGTGTCGCCTATCTGGAATACGACGAGGCGTTCCTGGCCTCGAAACTGGAAATCTCCCCCGTGCATCACCCGGCCGAGCCCGGCGTGATCCGCCCTCACGACATTGCCGTATTTGAAGGCCTGCACGGCGTTTTCAACGACAGCCTTCCCGACGGCTGGGGGCGTCTTCTGGTGGATCGCCGCGCCCGCCAACTGGGCATCGAACCGGCGACGCTGACGCCGCTCGACCGCCTCGCCTGCGTCGGCGAGCAAGGGATCGGCGCGCTCTGCTACGCCCCGGCCATCGACGTGTGGGATGCGTCCGGCCCCGTACTCGATCTCGATAAGTTGGCGGTCGACGCCCACCGGGTTCTCGAAGGCGCCGCTGGTGACGTGATCTCGGAGTTGGGTCAGGCGGGCGGATCGCCGGGCGGTGCCAGGCCCAAGGCGCTGATCGCCATCAATGAGCAAGGCCATGCCGTTCATGGCGCCGATGACGCACCGGACGGCTACATCCCGTATCTCGTCAAGTTCCGAGGTTCCGACGACCCTGAAGACGTTGCCCAGATCGAGCAAGCCTACGCCGAGATGGCTAAGGCCGCCGGGGTGCGCATGCCGGAGACCCGCCTGATCGCGGGCGCTGGGAAACAACGCTACTTCGCCGCCCAGCGCTTCGACCGCGAAGGGTCCAGACGCCTGCATGTGCATTCCGCCAGCGGTCTGCTTTACGCCGATATCCGTCTGCCGTCGTTGGACTACAAGGATCTGATCGCGCTCACCCGCTTTCTCACGCGCGACCGCCGCGAGGGGGCGGCCGTGTTCACGCTCGCGGTCTTCAACATACTGTCCCACAACCGCGACGACCATGCCCGGCAGTTCAGCTTCATCATGGAGCGGGACGGCACATGGCGGCTCGCCCCCGCCTACGACCTGACCTTCGCGCCTGGACCCGGCGGCGAGCATTCGACCTCAGTGCTCGGCCACGGCAAGGCCATCACGCGGGAACATCTGGTCGGATTGGGCAAGAAGGCCGACCTGAAACGGGGCGAGATCGACGACATCATCGACGCCGTCGCCGAAGCGGTGACGAACTGGCCGCACTTCGCCGATGCTTGCGGCGTCGGATCTGCGTCCCGCAAGCGCATCGCCGCAGTTCTGGAGACCACCCTAAAAGAAGGCGGCGTTCGCATGAGCGCAACCTCCGGAATCCGCAAAGGTTTGACTCAGGTCCGGGGCGGACAGGGAGAAGACGCGGCGGAGGTTTTCGACCGTCTCAATACCAAGCCCGACACGGACGACACATAACACCCCGCGTAAACATTTGTCCGACACAGCCCCATAACGCACCGGACGACAACGCCTTTTCACCGTTGACGTTCGTATGACGACGCGCGCTCCCCTGTAAACACGCTGAACCCCGCGCAAACCTTATGCTTCCGCCACCGCTACACCGGTAGCGACAGGTGTGGGAGAATTGCCGTCGTAAGACGTCCATCCATAGCGGGGAGGCGAAGCCTACCAAGCTACCGGGCCAACAAACTCGCTGTCAGCGGCATTCGGTCCCCGGTCTGGGGACTGGCAGGGGGGATGATTGATCGGGATGTTTGAGCCGAAGGTCTCGGCAGGCGAACAGAAAAATAGCCCCGCCGGATTGCTCCGACGGGGCCGTGTGGGTCAGTAGCCTAAGGCAGTGATGATTGCGTCGATGTCGTAATCCAGGTCCGGTTCGCCGTACCCTTCGTCTAGGCTGTCCCAGGCCTCCACGAGCTGCTCGATGGCTTCCCAACAGTCTTCTTCTGCACGGGCGCGGATGATGTGTTGTTCTTCGGTCATGATATCCTCCTTCGGGTTAAAATCATCGAAAACGTCGGACGAGGGAGGTGCGGCGAAGTCGCGGTCAAGGACCGAAGGCCGCGCTTGCGCGGGGCGTGGGGGAGCCGAAATACGCAATGGAGCGCCAGCGCAATGGAGTATTTTGGGGGAACCGCGCATCCTTGACGGCGGCTTTGGCGCACCTCACGCTTGCACGAACAGAGAGGATGCCCCTCTCTCCGCCCTCCCCCCTTTGACAGGCGGGCACAAAAATGGCCCCGCCGGAACGCGCCGACGGGGCCGTGGTTGCGGTTTAAGCGAATTTCTTGGCGGGGATGCCGAGGCCGCGGGCCTTGTCCACCAGGTTCTCGGTCAGGCCGGTGCCGGGGAATGCCAAAACCCCGATGGGCATGAGATCCAACATCTGGTCGTTGCGCACGAAGCCTGCGCGCTTCTTGCCATAGCGGTTCCAGTCCGGCTTGAAGACGACCTGGGCGACGTTTCGGGTCTCGGCCCAGCGCGCGGCGATCAGATCCACGCCCTTGGGCGCACCGCCGTGAACCAGCACCATGTCGGCGTGCTTGGCGCGGGTTTTGTCCAGCGCGCTCCAGATCAGTTCGTGGTCGTTGAAGTCCATGCCGCCCGCAACCACCACCTTTGCGCCTTCGGGGGCCAGGGACTGGTTTTTCTGGCGCTCAGTCGCGGCCAGGAATTCGCGGCTGTCGACCACGGCGGCGGTGATGCCGGTGCGGCTGACCTTGGAGCCCCGGCTCGGCAGCCAGGGATGGCCGGTGATGACGCTGAACCGCTCGGCGGCGTGATCGCGCAAGCCCTCGAAGGTGTCACGGGCCGCAGACGTCGCCTGGGCGCGGCGTCCCAACGCTTCCAGCTCCGCCGATTTGATCTCGGTTCCGTCCTGTTCGCGGATGGAGCGGCGGATTTCGAATCCCAGTTGGTCAAAGCCCTTGTCCAGGCGTTCCAGCTTGCGTTGGAAGACGTTCACCGCGTTCCACAACATATCGGTGGTTTCGCCCTCCAGGCAGGTGTCCTCGAAGACTTCACTCAAAGCTTCGAACATCACGTCCACGGCGGCGAAACCTTCGTCTTGGTCCGGCAGAGGGCGGTGGTCTTCTTCGTCCGCCGGGGGCGTCGCGCCGTAAAGCGCCATGCGGTTCATGATCTCGGCGGTGGCGCTTTGGCCGTTCAGGTCGTCGAAAACGTCGGGTATTTCGGAATACATGATCTTTCTCCTTTTCGATCTCTGCGAGCGGCGATGTCGTTTTGGTCCCGCTCATGGGGCTGTCTCTGGGGATCGGTTCGGGACGCAGATCACCCCCATTTATGGGGGCCGGAACAGAGTGGAGGACACGGGAAGGCGTCTTTTTTGTTTCGCGAGGAATGGGCGGCCGAAGGACGCACAGGGGAAAAAAGTCGTCGGCCCGTGTTGATCTTTGCGGCCCCCGATCCCCTACAGCCCTCCTCATGAGCGGGTTAAAACGCCATGGACGATTGCGGGGAGGAATGAACAAGGGAAAGAGCGTGGAGGCCGGAATGCCTGGGGGGTTTGGCGATTTGGGCGGCTTGAGCGCTTTCGATACGCGATCATGGACCGGGTGGTGATTGAGGGGAGACGGCTGCGGTGATGGAGGAAGAAGCCCTGCCCCGCTCCAGACAGGAGGGTGGGCGCACGCCGTGGGCGTGAGGTTCGGGGCTTTGGGCGGCTTTACGGACCCGCCGTGAGGGGAAAGTGCGGATATACCCAGGAACGCGGTGAACGTTTTCGAGCGCAAGCTGGAACACCTGGACAAGGGCTTCGCCCATTGGCATTAAAGGCCGTCCGCCATGCGCGAACAGGACGGCGCGGGGGTTAAGTCGACAGGCTGGAAGCACTGGAACGCCGCGCCCAGGCCACGTCCACGGCCTGCGATTATTTCGAGGGCCTGCGCGATCACGCGACCGCGCGGTTCAGTGTTATCACCGGCCATCCCTGGGTGTCTGGACGTGGTTCCAAGGTGAGCCGAACGGCCTGCACCGCCGCCGTGGTCGATAGCCGCGAGTTTCTGGCCGCGACAGCGTAACGATCCCTACCCGGACCCGAAGTCCCAAGGCAGTGGTCGCGGGCGGGATGTCTTCCGGCACATGCGAGCAGTTCGGGAGCACGCAGGACACGTCCAGACCAAGCCCGCCACATGGCGCTGGTCCTGGGCGGTGCGCCCAAGGGCGTGAATCTGATCGCGGCGCGGTGGGCCGAGACCCGGAACGTCGCCCAGCTCGCCTTCAAGCCGGACGGAAAGCGTAACGGCAAGACGCGCGCGGGCTTCGTGAGAAGCGTCCATATGTCGGACCGCCTGCCCATCGGTGTCCTGGCGTTCCCCGGCACCGGCGTGACCGGGAACCCGATGAACGAGACCAGCGACCTCGGCATCCCGGGCAAGACGGACACTGAACGCCACACGGCCCCGTTGGCGCGTTCCGGCGGGACCATCTTTGCGCCCGCTGGAATGCAGATGCAAAGCAGCGACTGGGCGCGTCCTCGCCCAATCCTGTTCACATCCTCGCCACATCCTTGCCCCAACCTTGTGCGAACCTATGGCCCGACTAGGCGGAACATAGCGCCGTCCTAGCCGGCTCCAATTCCGGAAACATATCGAACAACTTGGCGCGTTCATTGATCAACGCCGTGCGGTCCCGCCGCAGGCGTTCCAGAAATTGCCGGATGCTCATACGCGCGGCCCTATGACTGCCGGAGACCGGACAGGCTTTGCGCACCATGCGCCCGCGAATGGATTTGAGTTCAGCGGCGATTTCCTGGATACGGACGCGGGCGTATTCACGGGCTTGGAGTTCGCGTTCCCGCTCGGCGGCGCTCTCGGCCAGACGGTCGGCTTCGCGGGCTGCGCCCATGAAGTCGCCTTCCCAGATCTCCGTCAGGTCGAGGACGAAGCCTTCGCTCATGCTTTCACCATATCCGGCGACAAAGCGTTCATGGCAACCCCGCTTGGCGGGCAGGCGAAACACCGCACCCCGATAGGTTTCATCGCCATAGTCGTCGGCATACCAGCCAACGTGACGCAGATTAAGAGCATCGTCGGCCCAGACTTCGAACCGCAAGCCCGCGTCTTCAGCGCTTCCAAAGAAGCGACGGGATGCGTAGGCCGGGTCCGATGCGTCCACCGGTTGGTGACGGGTGGTCAGGGGCCGGAAGCCCTGGCGATAAACCCCGACCATGCCGCCGTACTGCGGATAGCTTTTGACCAGGATGTTCAGAAAATCCAGCCGCACGCACGGCGTGTGCGTGCCCAACAAGGCGATGAGTTTGCCGTTCATGATATCCTCCTTCAAAACGAGAAACGGCGGAGACCGAAGCCCCCGCCGTAGTTTTGTGATGTCGTGTGTGACCACTCAAAACGGAATCTCGTCGTCGAGATCGGCGCCCATGCTCGCGCCTTCACCGTAGTTCGGCGGCGGCATGGTGTCGTCATAGCCTTGCGATTGATCCTGCGACTGATCGTTGCGGGAACCACGAGCGTCGTGATCCGCGCGGCTGTCGAGCATGTTCAACACGCCGCTGAACGGTTCCAAAACGACCTCGGTGTAGTATTTGTCCTGGCCGTTCTGGTCGGTCCATTTGCGGGTGCGCAACGTGCCTTCGACGTAGACCTTGGAACCCTTACGCAGGTAGTTGTCGATGATGTTGACCAGCCCTTCGTTGAAGGTGACGACGCGGTGCCATTCGGTGCGCTCGCGACGTTCTCCGGTCTGCTTGTCTTTCCAGCTTTCCGACGTGGCCACAGACAAAACAGCCATCTTGCCGTCGTTGAGGGTCCGGACATCCGGGTTTTGGCCCAAGTTGCCGATAAGGGTGACTTTGTTGACTCCAGGCATGACGTTCTCCTTTTCTGCTCTGGTTAAACTTCACCCTTCTTTTTCCCTCCTCTCACTTTTGCTATGGTTGCCGCAGGGAACGCCCTTGCCGCCTGAGGCGTGGCCTTCCCGCGCGAAAGAACCGAGACATGCTGCATTTTCACCTCACCGCCAAATTGGCGAAGTCCTTGCGTGTCAAACCGGAACCGGCACAGAAGCCCGACGAGACGGATTGGCTGGAATGCTGGTACGTCCGGGATATCCCGTTGAGCGCGCCGTTGGATGCACTGTTGTTCACCAACGCGGAAACGCTCTATTCCCTGGTCCATCCCTTCGACCGGCGCGAGCGCATCGGTGCGATCGCCAACGTGTTCCAGCATCGGCTCGAATACATCACGGGAAGGGATTTCACGTCCAGGCCCGATGCCTTCCGCATTTGCAAAACGGCATCGCGCCGCGTGACCGGCTGCATGAACGAACTGGCGATGATGATTGAATACGAAGCCGAACGGTCGTTCCAAGAAGAAGGCGTCCGGTTCGAAGTGATCGAAGAGTGGCTAAACTCTGGCGTGATTGGCGGGCTGTTTCCCGGACGGGAGTTTGTAAAACGGTTGAATGATTGAAATGGCAGAATACGAAGGAATTGACGTCAACGCATTGAGAGGCCCCGTCATTCAGATGAACGGGCTTTTCAATGCCGATGCTGTTTACACCATCTTTTACGATGAAACGAACAACATTCGGCGCCTTCAAGTCCGTCCGGACGGGCTGAATGTTGGCCATCCGGACTGTTTTGTCGTCGGTGGAATTGCATACAGAGGCCAAGGTCGAGTCATTAACTTGGACGGCCTGCGTTCAATCCTAAATATTCAAAAATCCGCCAATGAGATCAAACTTAAGCACATCGCCAAGGGGGATTTCCCATCCCTTTTGAACTCGAAGAAACTGGAGAGTTTTCTTCAGTGGCTACACGACGAAGGACTGTTCGTACACTTTACGGCGCTTGACCCGCTCTACTGGTCGATTGTTGACGTGATCGACTCAATCCTAGGCGAACACGGCGAGCGCGAACTGTTCAGTATACACCTAAAACTGAAAAACGATCTCTACACGCTTCTTAGGCACAACTTGAGCGTGACCATCGATCTGTTCCGTCGCTACACGTACCCCGATGTTGGACGGGAACGGCGACAGGACTTTATCGCCGAGCTTCTGGTCTTATTGGAACAACAGGCCGCCTTGCTTCCGCACTTTAACTTCATGATGTTGAAAGGCGTATTACAGATCGCCGGACGCCTCGAAGCCCTTCCCTTCTTGGAAGACGAAACACCAAACGTCCTGATCGACGGGTTTGGCTCGTTCTTTGTCCAGAGGATTTGTCTTTTCAAAAATTCCGAACACATATTCGATGTTGAGGAAGTCGTGAGAACCAGTATTGCCGCTATGAGATTCGTCGATGGCACGCGAACTCTCACGAATTATCGCTTTTCTGATTCCAAAGACGAACCCGGCGTTCAAGTTTCGGATGTCATTACGGGGCTTCTGGGAAAGATGTTTACCTTCCTGAACGACACGACAGCTTCAGAACTGACGAACATGCGCACCCAGTTGACGGATCAGCAAAGGAAAAATCTAAGCCTCTTGGAGACGTTGCTCGACCACAGTTTGGAAGAAAACCCTGCATTTGCACACTACACCCTGAGCCTTGAGGATTTAAGGCGGAAGAACGCCCTGTTCAATTCGACGTGATAGGGAGCGTCATTTCTTGCTCCACATGGGACCGCCGACCACTCCGACCGAAACGATTTCATCCAGGTAGATCGTTAATTCCTTGGCGTGGTCCGCCAGCAGTGCGCCGTTCGGTTTGATGCCGTCGGCAGGAATTCCAGGCAACCCATCTGCGCCGTAGACCGTAGCTTTGATTCTGAAATCCGCACCTTTCGGTGTCAGCAAACGGTCGCACGTTGCCGGAATTCTGTTACCACCACGAACAGGCGGGCAATCACAAGACACCCTGGAGCCACCAGCTATCACTGAGTTTCTTCCAGGAGGAACATTAGTCGATATCTGAATAATAATTGGAATGGTTCCGTGTTTCGGCTCAGATGTGTCGATATATGGTTCCAGGACAGCAGGTAAGGCTATCCGCCGGTCAATAAGACGCTGTAATTCCGCAAAGGTCCTCGACACCCAAGCCGTGTCTTGCGCAAAAACAGGAAGTCCGCCCATAAGGGCCATAGAAACAACCAGGACGGTGAAAAATGCAAAACGGCGATACTTCTTAATTTCCAAAATAACCACGCGCCCCCAACGCATTACAAATGCCTCTCCACATCCATGCGCTTATGCAGAACGCGAACGACGACCAGACCATCGTCAGCGAGGCGGTAGAACACCATGTGAGAGCCCGCCGGGTATTTGAAATATCCGTCACGAACATCGACCGGGCGTCCGTTCTTTCGACCCGACGCCAGGCCATCAAACACTTCGACGATGTCGCCCAGGTAGCTGTCCGCTTGTTCCAAGGACCAGGTCTTGAAGGTATAAAGCCAGATCTCTTCCAGATCGGTTTCGGCGCGTGGGGTCAGGCGATAAGCATTACTCTTACCCGCCATGCTTGGCCCGCATCTTCTTTAGAAAGGCGTCGCTATCGAACGGCTGAGGCGCACCGGATTCTTCTCCGGCAATCAGTGCGTCTTGCAAGGCCTTCACCTGAGCCTCGTGTTCTTCCAACAGCCGCAGGCCCGCCCGCACCACATCGCTGGCCGAACCGTAGCGGCCCGTCTGCACTTGCGACTGGATGAACTCAGAAAAATGATCGCCCAAGGCAACGGACGTATTACGCGCCATATCAACCTCCATAAATACCGTTACAGTCAATGTACCAAATTTTGGTAATTATGCAACATGCGCATTCTGTGCCGCCCTCCAATCATCATTAAAATCCCCCAGCCTGGGCAAGGCCACACGGGTGGCGACGCCTTGCGACAGGGCGCGGCGTTCGAGCTTGGCAGCGGCGTCCCGTCCAGTGGGGTCGTTATCAGTTGCGATGGTCAGGTGGGTGACGCCGCGTGGGATGACAAACGCCGCCAAGTGCGCCGAACTCATGGCGGCGACCAGATCGCATCCGGCGGTTTGTTCCGGGTATAGAAGCGGGAAGGACAAAGTGGATTCCAGCCCCTCGCCGACGATCAGGTGGGCGGGGCCGGAGGAATTTGTCCGACCGACCAAGCGCACCGCGCGGCCATTCAACGTGCCCAGGGCGCGGCGCTCGATCAGGCCCGCGTGATGGTCCAAGAAAAACCGCGTGATGCCAGTGAGGTTGCCCGCGTTGTCGCGCGACGCCGCCAGCAAAGCCGGGCGGTGGATGTATTTGTCGAACCAGACGCGGGGATGGAAGCGCAGCGACGGCCACCAGTCCGTCTGCCGATCCGCCTGCCAAACCACCTGCCAACCCTCTGGGCCGATCCCACGCGATTGGAGGTAGGCTTCCCCCAAGGTTCCGACCACTGGTCGCGCCTCGGCGAATATATGCCGCGCCAGGCCTTCGCGGTTGGCGGACGAGTTCCGGCCGCCCGAACTCGGCAATACCTCCAACGGCATCGGTGCAGGCGCGATGCGCAGAAAGTCTCGGGCTTCCTCCATGGCGGCGCGCAGGTCCGGCAGGCCTTGCGACAATCGGATGATGTCGAGAAGATCGCCGTGTTCCTGGGTGGCCGTATCGTTCCACTTGCCGACCTTGCCGGGACCGGCCAAGCGCACGTAAAGGCTCCGCCCCTTGGTGTTGCGCACGTCGCCGACCAGCCAGTACCGACCAGCCCGCCAACCGTTGGAGAGATAACGCCGACAGACCGCCAAGGCGTTCTCGCCCAGGCGCTGTGAGAGTTCGGAAGCGCGCATGACTACCCCCGAACCATTGGGAAGTGTTCCAGCACCTTCGCCAGAATGTCCGGCCCCTGCGAATTGACCGAAATGAACGCGCGGCGCTTGTAGCTGATGATCTCGGTCATGCAACCGCATTTGATGAGGATGTCGAAAATCCCCGAACCGCCATCGAAGGCTATCTCCACGCGGTTCTCGCCCATGATGCGGGATCGGCGCAGACGCAATCTCCGGATCAGGGCATGGCCCACGCCATCGTCCAACACCGAATGCCAAAGTGCCTCCACCGACAGCTCCGGCGCGTCCAGGCCCAAGGCGGTGTAGAACGCGGGCAGGTCTTTCTCATGCAGCACCCGGCCCAACAAACGCTGACTATCGTCGGTTTGCAGACGATAGATGCGCAAGCTCTCCTTGCTCATGCGATCCCAGATGGGCAACAGCAACCCGGTGACGAGATAAAAGGCCGACGTCTGAAACTCCGGCACCCCGGCGACCTCCGTCTCCCAGGCTTCGCGGAAGCGATCCAGGGGTGCGTCCTCCCAGGTCGAAGCCGCCAGTTCGGCCTCGGTCATGGTGTAGCTTTCCTGGGGCCGGATGAGACGCACACAGGTCTGCACCGCGCCCGCTTCGGTCATGCGGTTGGGACCAGGACCGCAGAGCGCCGCGCGGTTGGAGCGGGCATTGAGCATCAAGCGGCTGTTCGGGCCTTGCATATCCGCCACATCTTGGAAAGTGGTCGGGGACAAACGGTCACGCCGTTCGACTTTCAAGCATTGAGTGATGGCGTTGGTCTGGCCGTGCGTATAGACATCCTTGGCCTCCACCACGGTGAAACTGTCCGCCTGCAAGGTCTCGACACCCACGTCTAAGCCGCCCGTGGCGCGGAAGCCTTCGAGGATTTGTTCCAGAATTGTCTCGAACGCTTCGAAGATGCCGTTCTGGCGGGCGATGGTGAGCGCCAACACCCGGTTCAGAAAGCGGCTCATGGGCGGCAGTTCCTCGCGGATCGAGCCATCGCCGTCCAACAGCGACAGGCCGGTTTGATCCTCGAAGTCCGCCAGCGAACACGCCTCAACATTGCCCCGGATGATCTGCATATAAAGCTGGCGAAGCGCGGCGCGGGCGTAGGTGCTTTCCAGGTTGTCCTCAGCCCGAAACATTCCCTGCCCGCCGGTCTGGCGCTGGCCCTTGGTGATGGCGCCGAGGCTGTCCAGTCGCCGGGCGATCGTGGACAAAAACCGCTTCTCGCCCTTCACGTCGGTGGCGACGGGCCGGAACAACGGCGCACAGGCCTGATTGGTGCGGTTCGACCGGCCCAGGCCCTGAATGGCGTTATCCGCCCGCCAGCCCGGCTCCAACAGGTAATGCACCCGGCGGCGATGGTTTTTGGCGTCCAGATCGGCGTGATAGGAGCGGCCCGTGCCACCCGCATCGGAAAACACCAGGATGCGTTTCTTATCGTCCATATAGGCCTGGGTTTCGGACAGGTTCGAGGAACCAGGGCGCTTTTGCACCTTGATAACGCCATCTTCGCGCACCAGTCGCAAATGCCGCCCGGTGACTTCGGCCACCGCGTCCTCACCAAAGTGATGGAGGATTTGATCCAGCGCCGTGGGCACCGCAGGCAGGCCCACGAGATGTTCGATCAAGGCGTCCCGTTTGGCCTCCGCCGCGCGGTTTTGGATCGGGTTGCCGTTCGCATCAAACATGGGCTTGGAGCAGAGATTGCCGTCTTCGTCGCTATAGATTTGGAAAAGCTGCGTCGGGAACGAATGCTTGAGGTAATCCAGCACGTATTCGCGGGGCGTAATGTCCACGGTGATGTCGTTCCATTCGCTGGACGGAATATCCGCTAAACGCCGTTCCAACATGGCCTCGCCGGTGGAAACCAGTTGCACGATCACCGCATCGCCCCGGTCCATATCCGCCGCGATGGCCTTGATGAGCGACGGGCACTTCATCGCCGTGAGCATGTGGTTGAAGAACCGCTGCTTGGAGCTTTCAAACGCCGACAGCGCCGCAGACTTGGCGTTCTTGTTGAGCGTTCCGCCTTCGGACGTGATGTTCAAAGCGTCCAAAGCAGCGTGCAGGTTCTGGTGAATAACGTGATAGGCCTCGGCGAAACTGTTGTAGATTTCGATCTGCTCCGGCGTCAGCGCGTGTTCGAGGATATCGACCTCGACACCTTCGTAAGAAAGCGACCTTGCGGTATAGAGCCCCATGGCCTTGAGATCGCGCGAAATCACCTCCATCGCCGCAACCCCGCCCGCGTCCATGGCTTGTACGAAGGCCGCCCGGGTGGCAAACGCCGTGTCCTCACCCCACAGGCCCAGACGTTCGGCGTAGGCCAGATTGTTCACATGGGTCGCGCCGGTGGCGGAAACGTAGACCACACGCGCATTCGGGACGGCACGCTGCAAACGCAGACCGGCTTGGCCTTGTTTGGACGCCGCCTTAATGCCCCGGTCCCCCTTGGCTGATATGGCGTTGGCCAGCGCGTGGGATTCATCGAACACCAACGGGCCGTCGAAGGTGTCTCCTAGCCACTCTGCAATCTGATCGAGCCGAGGTTTCTTACCCTGGCGCGCCCCGGTGCGAAGCGTCCCGTAGGTCATGAACAAGATACCGTCCTTCAGATCGATGGTCTGGCCCTGCTTGAATTTGGAGAGCGGCACCACCTGGGCTGGGTCGCCGCCAAGCGCTGCCCAATCACGCCTTGCGTCTTCCAACAGCTTATCGTTCTTGCTGACCCACACCGCACGGGTGCGGCCCTTCAAGCGATTGTCGAGGATGATGCCCGCCACCTGACGGCCCTTGCCGCAGCCGGTGCCGTCGCCTAAGAACCAGCCCTGTCGGAACTGTGCGGTGTGAATGCTCTGATCGGCTTCCACTTCCGCCTCGCCCGCCAGGTCATAATGTTCGTTCAAGACCCATTCGCCCGGCAGCAAGCGTTCATGGGCTTCGCCCGCGTAGATGACACTTTCCAACTGCGCATCGGACAAAACGCCATCTTCGATCAGGCGCTCCGGCAGGGTCGGCACATAAGACGGTTTAGGTGGCGCCACCGAGGCCATGGCCGCCGATTGCACCAGGGGCGTCGGATGAGGCTTGGCGCCCTCGATCATCACGCTTTGCGGCGTGTAGGATTCATAGAGGCAATCGCGTAACACCTCGTTCGGCGCGGTCCAGTCGGCGGTGACATAAGAAAGTTCTTCGCCTTGCGTTATGTCGATGGGTTCGGATTTTGGTTCAGGTGCTCTACCGGCCACCGCAACCGGTTTCGGCTTGGGTTTCAGTTTGGCGTCCGGCATCCGAGGCTCGACGTCGAAGCGTTCCGGCAACCGTTGTTCGATCAAGCACAACAGATCCAGAACCGAAGCCAGCGTCTCGGGATGATATGCGGAGAAATCCGATGCGTCGTCGGCAGGCAGCTTATCGAACACGGTCAGCCGCGTTTCCACGCTTGTGCCGTGCTTGGCGTAGACTTTGCCCGCCAGCGCCGCAGAAAACGACACCCGCGCGATCCCCTGCAAGCGCACGAAGGCGTCGCGCCATTTGGCAGTGCTCGGGGCAAAATTGGCGCCGGTGATCGCCACCAGTCGCCCGCCGGGGGCTAGACGATTGAGCGCCGAAAAGATATGCCGACCGGCCACCGCCGGGTTGGGCTTGCTCATGGTGGGCGAGGCCGTGAACGGCGGGTTCATCAACACCACCGAGGGTACGACATCGCGCGGCAGCAAGTCGTCGAGGTATTCCCCGTTGTGACCCATCAGCAAAGCGTCCGGAAACAGTTCCGCCAACAAAGCCCGGCGCTTGGGTTCCAGCTCATTCAGCGCCAGCCCCGCCAAGCCTTCGCCAAACATCGCCAACAGGCCGGTTCCGGCGGAGGGTTCCAGCACCACGTCTTCAGAACGAAGATCGGCGGCACGGGCTGCGACTAAGCCGAACGGCAAGGGCGTAGAGAACTGTTGCCAGCGCTGCGACGTCTCGGACCGGCGTGTGTGAGTCGCCAGCAGGGATTGAAGTTTTTCCAGCGTCACCAGGGTCGTTTCCGGCGGTCGGCGGTTCAAGGCGTCGCGGTATTGACGCACGAACATCAGCGCGGCGATCTCTTGAGCTTCATAAGCATCCTTCCACGCCCAAGCCCCTTCCGCGTCCGACCCGTCGAAAGCATCAACCATGGCTTGGCGCAACATCGGCGCGCCCAACGCTTCGCCACGGCACAGAACCGCAAACAGATCCTCCGCAGCAGCAATCAGACCCTGGGCGCGATTTTGTGTCGGGGGAATGGGGGCTTGTTCACTCGCAGCGGCGGAAAACAAATCGCCGCCCGGAACAGGCAATGCTGCGGGCGGCGGGGTGAGGCGTTCGACTGCCGACGACGCGGCAACGGATTGGCTTTGAGGCATGGGAAACTCCTATAAGGTTCGCCGCCCGCTTTCCGCGCGGCCCGGCTCGTTCCCCAAAACCTTTCCGGCCTCTTCCTCTTCAAAATGAAAGCCGCCCCGGAATGTCCGGAGCGGCATACCTAAATGATAGATGTTTGATTAAACTTGAGCGTTTGCGGCTTTGGTAAGGTCGGTAGGTAGTCGCCAAAGCGGGTGGGCAGTTCGTGCTATTATGATGACTAAATTTGACCTTGAGCGGATATAAAGCGCTGATCTCGAATTAAGTTCGGGCATCTATTATCGTGCCCCTGGATTTCTGGAATGTGGTTGGAGATGGCATGTATTTTTACGTAGATGAGAGCGGTCACACAGGTCCAAACCTGTTTGATTACACGCAGCCAGATCTGTTCTACGGGGTGTTGTCGAGCAAAGTGAACCTGGATGTCCTAGCAGAGCCAAAGCTCTCGCAGACGCGCGCGCGCGTGTCCGTGACACGTCTCCATGCAAACGAACTCGGAAATGGGGGACTGGCAGAAATCGCGCACGACCTTTCTGTGATCCAGAAGAAATTCGATCTACGCTTTGATTTTTATCGCGTGACAAAACTCGATCACGCAGCGATCTGCTTTTTCGATCAGGTCTTTGACCAGGGCTTGAACCCGGCTGTTCCCTGGACGAGTTACTGGACACCCTTGAGATATCCTCTATTGCTCACCATTGCGACGCTTTTCGACGAGGAGCTTCTGAAAGCTGCCTGGGCGGCACGGATTAGTCGGGACACATCACACGTAAACGAGGAACTCCGAAACCTTTGTGGAGAACTCGTACTTCGTGCTCAAGGGATCGAAGACAAACGCAAACGGGAAATCATATGTGATGGCTTGGAGTGGGCGGCATCAAACCCTGACGAAATTGCATACGGCGTCGTTAGCAAGGCAGATGCCGTATCCCTCATGCCCAATGCTGTCGGCTTCCAAAGTGTCATGATGGGTATTGCGGGAAGGCTCCAAGGAAGCGCTCGTCGAAATTTAGAGATTACCGTAGACCGACAGTCGCAATTCAATAAAGAACAAGCCCGGCTGTCTGACTGGTATGCGCGGTTGCGCAAAGTTGAGTTGGAGAGCGGTCCGCTGGAAAATGGTCCTGGATTGCCGAAACTTGACTATAAGGGGATGCCGGACAAACCCATTTCCTTCTCATCTGGAGAGGAAAGCGCAGGGCTGGAGTTGGTAGATATCTACCTTTGGATATTCAAGCGCATGTTTGAGGACCGGGAGATTACACCGGAACTCGCACCGTTGATAAAACGCCAACTCACTGTAGGTATGACCGATGAAATTTCTCTAGAAGCTATCAACAACCGTTGGACACCCTGGTTCGAAAAATTGGAAACGCAAGAAATATCAGACGAACAGATGGCCGAGGGCCGCAAACTAATGAAGGCTCATGAAGAGTATCGAAAAACGAAAATGACTAGTTGAGGTATGAAAGCAACTAAGATTCCGAGGAGACGGAACTTTATCACCGAAATCATTCACAGAGCTTCTTCCGATTGGCCGGAGACAACACCTCCGGCGTTGGAGGATTCAAGTAATTCAAAGCGCGAAATTTCGCATGTTCCTCTTCCGTCGGCATTCGGTCGGCCTTTTTTCGATTGCATTTCGGACAAGCGATAACTTTGTTCGACCAATCTTTGGCACCACCGCGTGACAACGGAATGAAGTGATCGTCGGTAAAGCCCTTCTTTGTTTCGCCAGGAATTACGGTCTGAGGCGGGATCGGTCTTTCACAGTAGAAGCAGCGTCCGTTTTGTGCGCCGTAGCGTGAGCGGATAAATGGGGTATGAATTTTCTGTTTGGCTTTAGGTAAGGTCAAGAAATGCCTCTTCGCAACGGTCAGCGTTCCCGTGGTTTTCTTTCTACCACACTCACCAAAGAACGTCATTGATGCCCTACTCACACAACCCATAAGCCGACGCGCATACGGGCGGTGCACAATGAGCCAGAAGATCGTACTGCCGACCGCCGCGCGTGGTCTTCGACCATTCCACATGCCGGTCGATGCGTCCGCCTCGCCAGCGGTTCCGGCCATTATTGGACGGTGACGGAAAGAACGTCGCGCGACCGAGCTTGGAGGCTTGGGACACGATGTCTTCCCATTCGGCAATGCGCTGAATGTGTTCCGGGAAGCGTTCCGAGATTTCGTGGATTTCACGCTTTTGGCAATTGACACATGGCATACAGCCGACGCGGCTCATGCCTTGAAGATAAAGCGGGTTCGGCGGGACGTTGTGGCGGTGGTGGATGGCGAACACCGCGTCCACGCTCCACCGATGGATAGGACGCCAGATCCAATACCCGCCGCCCCGGTGTTCGAAGCGCGGTTGCCCTGCGCGTTTAAGGCTTTCTTCCGCACGCACACCTTGCCACGACATCACCCGTTCGCCGCTTTCCAGGATCGGCAGAACAACCTGCTCCATGATCGGCGCGATCTTCAGTTCATAAGTACAAAACTGCCCCATACGCGATGGGAACCGCCCTTTCCACAAACAAAGATCGAGATACGGATTGCCGGTGGGCTGCAAGATCTCCAGAGCGCGTCGCTTGGCGGAGTTGGTCCAGCGCACCCGCCGCCCCTTCTTGCGGCCATGCCTCTGGTCGTTGGCGATGAACCGGCGCTTGGCGGCAATCTGCGCGGAAAAGTCCGCTTTCACGAGGCGCACTTCCGGCCCGCCGGTCAGGCGCGGCAGATTGAGGGCGTAGTCGATGGTCGCCGGGTGTTCGTTTCCCGTGTCCGCCATAACGGCGATGAACTCGAAACCATGCTTGGCGGCGTATTCGAGGGCGAACAAATAGGTGGCGGTCGAATCCTTGCCACCCGATATGGAAACGACGTGTTTCATGATGCCGCTCCTCACTCGAATATCTTACCAGACGCCGTGAAGGCGTACTGGTTCATGACGATGGACTCGTCCACCGCCGCGTCGGATTGCAAGTATTCGTATTCCGCTTCCAGCCGGGCATAGAGCCAGTTGGCAAGATCGCGGAGCGCCTCGGTCACGTCCTCCTCGGTGTCTTCGGTCATGGCCACATCATCGCGGCATACGTTGATCTCCATGCTGTAGGCATGGCAATAACGGCCACGGTGGGTGATGGTGGCGGTGAGGCCGAAGAAATTTCGGCGCTGGGTTTCCGTCAATCCCTGCGCGATGCCCAGGAGGTCTTCGTCCTTGGGTGCGTGGGCCATCACCTTGGCAACGGAACCTTTGGCGTAACGGTACGATCCTTCGAAGGATGCGCCATCGCCTTGGCTGCAAAAGCCGGAAAACCAGATGCACGGCTGATGGCGCACCCCGCCGCCCATAAGGGGCACGGGACGGGTTTTCAGCTCAATGCCGAGCATCTCGCAAATGTCGACGAAATCGTCGAAGACGCAATCCCACCAGTCGTAATCGAGGTTGTCTTCCCGATACCACGCGCGGGCCTTTTCCTTGGCCTCGATGGAGAGTTCGTCAAAGGTGAAGACCTGGGTTTGGATGATCGCAGACATGTCGTCTTCTCCTGGAAAAAAGAAAGCCCAGTCCATGACCGGGCTTGGGAAAGTGGGGATGGGAAAAATGGGCTATTCCGGCGACGCCGTATCGACAGCGCGGACAAACTCCAAAAGCCGACGCTTGAACCCCTTGTTGGGATTGGCATCGAACAGAACGGCCAGTTTGATGGCGGCCTCGGAAAACTCAGGCCGGGCTTTGGCTTTCAGCCCGTCCATGTCCTGGAAGAAATAGCCGATGTCCACCTCCAGGATTTGGGCCATAAGCCAGAGTTTGCTGGCACTGATCCTGTTTGAAGATTTTTCGTACTTTTGCACCTGCTGGAACGTAACGCCGATGGCGTTCCCAAGTTCCGTCTGACTGATCTTTCGGGCGATGCGAATGGTCCGCAGGCGTTCGCCCACGGCGATGTCGATGTCATGAGGCATGATGAGGTCTCCCGTGAGCGGCGGGGAAGGCCTGTCCTCCCCTCATCACCGCTCACCCGAACCTCTTCCCGCCTCTCACTCGAAACGGCCCCTACTCCGCCGCCGGAACGCGGAAGGCTTCCGGCAAATCGTCGCCATCGTCGATGGGTGGTGGGCTGACCTCGGCAGGCCCATCATCAACGGCAAACGCCATGCCGTCCGGCAGCCATTTCGCCGCCACCGAGGCTTGCTGGGCGGTAACGGAAGCCGTGCGCTGGCCTGAGAAGATGGTTTCCAGGGTTTCGGCCAGAACGGCCTTCTTGTCGCCCTTGTGGATTTTCGCCCAAGCCTCGCCCACCACGTCCGACGCAACGTCCAACGCATAATCCTTCTTCACCCGCTTCCAGAAATTATCGCCGGTGGGACGCCAGTGCGCCGCAACGTCTATGCCGAGCCGCGACCCGATGGCGGCGAACAGATCGGGCTTGCCCGCACCCAAAGCGCCTTTCAGCGTCAGCGCCGTACAGTGGGCGAACAGGCGCTGCTTGTCTTCCATGGGCAAAGCCGCCAACGCCTGGAACGCTTCGAGCGGCGGCAGATCGAGCCAACTCAGATCAATGTCCTCTGGAATCTCCAGGTCCGGCCACCCAGATTGTTCCGCCCAGTTGTAGGGCAAGGTGGTGGACGTGGAGATTTCCAGGGGCTTTTCCGCATAGCCCAGACTCAACAGGTTGCGGGCCAGGGTGTAGAGCATGGCATCAAACGCGCAGGCGAAATCCTGGGCGAGGTGGCTCTGCGCAACCGCCAAACGGTAATCTCCCAGGTCGTCGCGCAACTTCGCGCTAAAGGCAGCCGTCCCTGTTGCAGGTTTGACGTCACTGCCCTTGCCCTTTTCCTTGAGTTGATCCTCCGGCAAGACAAACCCGCGCCGAACTTCCAGATCGCCACCATGGCTGACCGTTACGAAACATCCGGCCCGCGCCAAGTCGTCGGGCGCATAGGTGCGCAAGGCATCCTCAAGAACGCCCAGTTCCGCTTCGGCTTTTTCGAAGGCAACGAGACGTTCTTCCGTCCAGGTATCCTCATCGGCTTGGTTCTCGATGTCCTGCAACAGGTCGGCGAGACGGTCCATTTCCGCTTCCTGGTCCGGCGTCGGATCAATCGATTTGGGATGGACCGTGCGGCACGCCGAAGTGTCCTCGTAGGACAGCTCCACAACGGCATCCACCCACTTCCAGCCTTCCTTGGTCTTGATGCTTTCCGCCGTAGCGTCCAGTTTTTCCTGCACCAGTCGCATGACCAGGGCGCGATCTTCGAGCCAGAGGGCGTCCTCATCGTCGCTGAATAGGTCGCGGGTTACAGACCCACCCTCAGCCTTGTAGGCCTCCAGGCCAACGAACGTGACGTATTTGGACGACGTGGCGATTTTCTCCTCGGTCAGAAGACGGCGCACCTGATTGGCATAGATGTACCCACCACCGATTTCCTCCCACACGGCCAATTGCTGGGCGGTATCGTCAGTCACGGCGAAGGCCATCAACACATCGAGGGAAACCTCCTCGGACCGATACGCTTCACGAATCTCCGACGCGACACGGCCCAGGCGCAAACGTTGACGCACCAGTTTCTCGGACTGGCCGAAGCGGCGCGCGATATCGGATGCGCTCGCGCCCTTGTCAGCCATACGGGCATAGGCTTCGAACTGGTCGAGAACATGCATGGATAGATGATTGACGTTTTCCGCCAGCGACACCTCGTCCGGGTCACCTTCGTGGATCAAGCACCGCACGGGGGCATCTTCGAGAATGCGCCCCTCAGCGGCCAATTCCTGCAACGCAGCCAGACGCCGACCACCGGCCAGCACCTCGAAGAGATCGCCTTCGCTCAGACGCACGCCAAATAGACCATCCTCGGCGGGGCGCGCCACCAGGTTTTTCAACAGGCCCACGGACAGGATAGAAGCTTTCAATTCATCCTGATCGGCCTGCGCGGGCGGGGTTTTGCGTACGTTCAAAGGCGATAGCACCAGCCGGTTCAAGGGAATGGACACGGTGCGGGATTGGGGTTGGGTTAGCGTTTCGGACATGATGAGACTCCTGCGAGCGGCGGCGAAGGCCTTTCCCGCGCCTCTAAACCGCTCACCCGAACCTCTTCCCGCCTCTGGCTCTTCGCCACCCAATCAATTCAATCGCATTAAGCACCAAAGGCGGCGATTCCCCACCCATGGCTTTGGTTGTTTTTGTTAGGACAAAAAAGAACTGTTCCCCACCATCGCTGACAAATCCATCCTGCCCTAGGCCAACGCGGGCAAAACGCCAAATTCAATACAGACAAGCCTCCCAACAAACACGAACAGTTAGTTGCCTTCAGGCGGATCCTGCCATGTAACTTGGCCATCCGTAGCGACACGAGCGATAAGCCACCCGCACCCCGAAAGCGTGGTTATTTCTTGATCCGTAAAAGTCCCTGATGGCAAGGCCAAGCATAGCAGATGGGTTGGACGGGTCATGGCGACATAGTGGAGCTTAAGTTTTGACGACTGGCCATTTCGCTGCTTTTCCGTTCCAGCATTCCCAAGCAACCACCTTTTTATGGCATTCATCAAATATGATCGAATATAGGTCTCCAGCACCAGAACGCCGGTATGGGTTTCCCCCTTCACCGAGTGGATGGAGCCAAGGCGGATTTTCGGTAGCTGTTCGTCTTTCTGGTAAACCGTCCCGGCCTTTGCATCCACAGGAGTGCCCGCGTCGGCATCGGGCCAATTAAAAAACGCCTGAGGCGCCTGATACTCTGTCTCTCCCTCGAACACGGCTTCGATAAAGTCGCCGATTTTCTGTCGCCACTCATCTTCCCACAACTGCCTGGTCAGCTCTTCTCCATCGACGGCGAAACGGCGCATGAATTCGTTATAGCTGGCAAGCACATCCACATTTTCGGTCAGCACCTCACGTATATGGCGGTCCTTTCGCTGCCGCCGAACAACTTTCCCTCCGGCGCGGCGCCCCCCTTCCAAAACGCCTGACGCGATGCTCTCGATCACGGGATGTAGGTTGCCATTCCCACCCTTATCCATCTTGGCGCGCCCGAGCTGAACATAGCCGACAAAGGTGTCGGGCCGTGGATCGGCCTTGGTTTGTTCGGGCGCGTAGTCTTTCCAATAATCGCAGACGGAGTTTGGTTTATTGTCGTCGTTATCCGGCTCTTTGTGCTTCCCACCAACAGCGATGAAACTCCCTTTTTCCAAGGATTCCGCTGAAAAAACTTCCCGCAAATGTTCCGCGAAGGCAGGCAGAACATGTGGTCGAGCATCGCCATCAAACAGAAAAACCGCATTTTGCCCGTCAACGCCGGCCCCAGCCTTTCTTTGGTCGGGGCCGCTTCCGGTCAAGTTCTGCGGCTTGACGGCCAAAGGTGCGGCAAAGTCTGCAATGGCTTGCCCAAAACGATGGCTGTCGGGAATATCGCGCTGAATATTTTCGTCATCACTGGGGAACTTCCAGGTCGTCGGCACCTCTTTGGAATTTACACTGTGAAAAATCGCCTGATTGGCATCACCAAAGCGCTGACAAACAACGTCCGTCTCCCCGTCAACAAACACCCGATGCAGAATGCTCGACTGCAATTCGCTGTTGTCTTGTGCTTCGTCGATGAAGAGGACAGAAAAGCGCGAGCGCAACGTCTCAATTGTTTCAGGTGCAATCTCCGTTAACTCGCGCCCCCACAAAAAAGGATCCTCATAGCAAAAATATCCGGCCTCGGCGGTTTCACGGCAGGCAGTTAGCATGTTCCTGTAGGTATCGGTTTCCCTGCCTAGCGTCCCTCCTTTGCCCCAACTCACATCTCCAACACTGAAATCGGTAGCTTCGATTTGCAGAATCCCGGGGCCATTTCGCTTGTTTTCAAGAGCAGTTCTTGTCGGCACGGGCAGCCTCTTCCATCTGCGTGCCAAAGCAACTTCGGTATCAATCATCGAAACAGGGAACCCACACGCTTTGATCCACGGCATTCCCAAAAACCGATCCACGAACCCGTGGATCGTTCCGATGAAGTGGGGATAGCTCAACAACGATTGGCCTTCCGCCGTGGAGCCAAGTCTCTGCTCGATTTCATTGCGCGCAACATTGGTGTGCGACAGGACACAAATGCCGCGCCGAGTATCCGTCCACTTTCGCGCCAGGATCGCAAGTTTGGCCACGAGCAATGTGGTCTTGCCGCTACCGGGGCAAGCGGCGACATCGATGGATATCCCGTTCTTCAGCACCTCTTGTCGAGCCTGATCGAACGCCCCCTCGGGCAACCCCATGGCCCGGATTGCCCAGGCAATGTCGTCGTCATCAATCTCGGGAAAGACGAAAGGCGCGGGTTCCTTCATAGGGCTGGTTGC
>Ga0070726_10001431_pt1 | contig 24112 bp, 13 predicted proteins | sample tdAd471_FD_67275 | JGI IMG/M metagenome (GOLD analysis project Ga0070726, IMG submission 67275) | Marine sediment microbial communities from the Atlantic coast under amendment with organic carbon and nitrate - tdAd47.1 | ecosystem: Environmental > Aquatic > Marine > Coastal > Sediment | place... | reverse complement strand
TGCCCGAGGCCAATGCCGCGACGCCGTCTGTCCCGCCGACGGATGTGACGTTGGCCGTGCCGCTGATGAGATTCCGAATGAAGACGCCGCCGGTATCGGTTTCGGCGGCCACGTCTGTGAGGCCGACGGTTCTCAGTGGCGTGCCGGAACTGCCGATTCCGCTGCCCGCCAGCAGCAGTAGCGAGCCTCCGTTGAGGTTGACCGTCGCGTCGGAAGCGAGGATCGCGCCGGTACCGTCGCCATCGCGGTCGGCTTCAAGCGTCACGTCGTACGCGCCGCCGCTGGCGTTGATCGCGATTCCGGGACCCGTGCCAATCTGGATGTCATCTTCCGAACGAATAATGAGTGCGCCGCCAATGATGATCCCCGTGGTGGCGACGAGGATGTCGGCGTCGGTTTCCGTTTGTTCGAAGGTCAGCGCGAAGTTGTTGTTGACGACGTTGGCCGACAAGCGGCTTTGCGTCGCCGTCCCGTCAACCTGAACCGTGTCGCCGCCAGAGAAAGCAACATAGACGTCGGAGTCGGCGTCGTTCAGCGTAATGTCGACGAACGCAAACTGCTGAGCTTTGATGCCGAGGTCGATTCCCTGGCCGGTCGTTGATGTGTTGTTGAGAGTGAGTGTCGCCACGGATGCGATCGGGCTGTTGATGTCGAGCGAGCCGGAACCGCCGATTTCGTTTGCCGTGATCGTGACGTCGCCGGATGTCTCGATGTCCGTTGTCTCGATCGAGCCACTCGACGAGTTGACCGTCGCGGCAACGATTGTGAGCGCGCCCGTTTCGGCCTGAATCCCCAGCCGGTCGAGGACGACAGCTCCGGTCACCGTGATCATGACGGTGCCGGTGCCGGTCTGCGAAATGGCGTACGTTCCGGAGCGGGACGGGACGGTCAGCGACGCGGCATCGATCGTGATTCCGGTGCCGTTTCCGAAGATTGACCCTGTCGAGTTGATGGTGAGGTTACTGTCGGTGTCAATATCGATGGAGCCGCCAGTGATACTCTGATTGACGATCAGCGCGCCACCGTTCGCGGTCAGCTCAATGGCTCCATTCGCGGCTGCTGAGATGCCGCTGAGCCCGCTCGCCAGTGAGTCGACCGTGAGCCCGCCGGTGTTGCTGATGACGATGCTGCCCGAAGTTCGTGTGCGGGCAGCAAGCGCATTGACGTCTGTGTCGATCGGGCTGCCGGATCCCGAACCGATACCAGTCGCCGCATCGAGCGTCAGCCGGTCCGCAGTAATGTGAGGGCTGCCCGCGCCGGTATCGGCAATGTCTGCTCCCGAAATGAGGTGGGCGTCAGTGCCGGTGCCGACTGAGCTGAAGTCCGCAGTGTCGACGGTGATCGTTCCGGAAGTTGCTGAGCCAATCTCGACGAGACCATCCGTCGAAAGCTGCGCGAGTTCGAGGTCGCTGATCTCGAGTCCGCCAATGGGGCCTCCAATGTTGACGCTCTGGCCTGCGGACACCGTTTCGATGGTCAGCGTGCTGGTCGTGCCAGCGATGATCTGTTTCGAGCCGGTGGAATCGTTGTTCTCGATCACAAGGTCGTCTGCCGTGATCAGAATGTCGGCCGAAGCCGTGATGAGCCGGCTGCGATCGTCAGGGGTGCTGGAGTCTTCGAGAGTCAGCGTGCCCGTTCCGGCATCGGCTGTCAGCATGCCGCTGGCCGTCGAGACATCGTTGCCTGTGCTGACGGTGATTCCGACGCCTCGCAAGGTCACTGTGCCACTGCCGCTGGCTGTGACGCCAGCGTCGATCTCAAGTGACGGGCCGGCAGCGCCTGAGTTGCCCAGCGCTTCGAGCGCGATGTCGCCGCCGCTTCCTGCCGTGACGGCCTCAGCGACTGAGAGTACTCCGGTGGCGGCGCCGCCGGTGACAGCCGTCACGCTGACGGAACCGTTGACGGTGGTGAGGCCGGAAACGAGATCGACGGTGTCGATCACAAGACCGTCAACATCGACAACAGTGATGTCCCCGGCGGACGAAGTGGAAACGGCCAGGCGATCGATGTCGTTCTGCTCGGGAAGAGAAACTGCCCCGGCTGCCTCAACGGCGAGTGCGGAAACCTCGACCGTCGCACCGCCGGAAGCCGTGATAGATCCGTTCGTGATGAGGTGCAGAGTCCCGACTGTTGACGGTGAGACGGGCGCACCGATGGTGACAGCGCCTGCCGTCGATGATCCCAGCTGGAGAACGTCGGCGGTGATCGTGTCGAGTTCAGAAGTGGAGAGCGACAGTGAGCCGCCCGGGTTGCTCCCCAGAGCCAGCGTCCGACCGACGCTCGCAGATCGAATGTGAGTGCGACCGGAGCCGGAATCGACTGTGGCTGTCGCGTCGAGTTCGATGCTCTCTGTCACGAGCGTCAGGAGTTGACCGTTGGTCGAAAGATTGGCTCCAGCGGCAAGTGTCAGGTCGGTCGTGCTGGAGATCGTCAGTGTCGAGTCCGTGCTGATGGACGAGTTGGCTCCCAGGCCAGCCGTGCCGGTCAGACTCAGATCGAATGTACCGCCAGCCGCTGTGGCATCGATCACGCTGCCGCTGCCGAGCGAGAAGTTGCGGACGGAGTTGAAGTCGATTGCGCCGCCGTTTGTCACGATGTCGACGTTGTCGCCGACGAGTGCATCGCGCGTCACGTTGGCGACGATGTCTCCTGTCCCTGCATTCTGAATATCGTTGGCGGCACCGCTGTCGTTAATGATGAGGTCCGTACCAGCATTCAGCGTAATGTGACCGGCGCCGCCGGATGCGATGATGCGGGCTCCTGTGACCTCAATGTGATCGTCGTTTCCGCCGTCGGCTGTTGAGGTCAGCGAGATGTCCCCGCCGCCGGAGTTCTCGATGTCTTCGGTGATGGTCAGAGGACTGGCGACTGTCAGAACGATGTCGCCTCCGGTTGCTCGAACACCTTCAATGTCGTCGGGATCGCCGCTGGCGACTCCAATTGTGAGCGCCCCAGTTGACGCGATGTAGACGCCACCGGTTTTGCCATCAGCTTCCAGTCGCGCGACAGCGACTTCGAACGAGTCAAGGGCTGAGCCGACTCCAGAACCGGCTGCCACTCGGAGTTCGTCCGCAGTGATGTTCGTCGTCGCCGGAGCAGCATCGATGAGTGTGTCGGCGGCCAGAAGCGTGACGCGGTCGTCGGCGGCTGTCACATTGTTGACCGTGATGTCGCCGGAAGTCGTCGTCTCCAGTCGGACATCGCCCGTGCCGCCCGCGACGACAGCTTGAGCGAGCAGATTGTGTCCGCTGACCGAAGCAGCGATGTCTCCATTCGTCGTCGACAGGTTGGTCAGCGTGATGGCTTCCGATGCACCGGTGATCCCGATTCCGTCGGGAGCCGACGCGGTGATGCCGACACCGCCGGTTCCGACGGAGTTCAGATGGACGCCGCCACTGGACGACGTGGATGCCGACACGGTGGTCGCGTCGATGTCGATCGCGGGGTTGACGCCAGTTGCTCCAATTCCGGAGACAGCGTTCAGAGTCAACATGCCAGCGGTGACGTCGGTCGTTGTCGAGTTGTCGCCGTCGGTGATGGCTCCGGTTTGAGCCTCCAGGTTCACTGAGTTGGTGCCCGCATCGAGATCACTGACGGCAATCGAACCGCCGTAGACCGTCAGATCTGTTGTGGTCGCCGAAAGATCGACTCCATCAATGTCGACCGCCCCAGTGCCGGTTCCGACACGCCCGATGACCAGTGACGGTGTCGAGACAAAAGCAGAGAGGTCGCCTGGAGTGAAGCTCCCGGCTCCAGTGCCCAGACCGATCGTGTCCGTATCGTCATCAGGACGCAGCGTGACGGTTCCGGTTACCGAGATGGAAGCCGCCCCGCCGACATCAACATCGTCGGCTGTGATGGACAGCGAAGCCGCGGAAAGGTTGTTGTTCAGCGAAACGGTTCCCGTCGCATCCGTGACCAGGACGTTGCCTGACGCTGCAATCTCTCCATCGAAGTCGACATTCGCTGCGGAGTTGATGGTGAGGCTGGTGATGTCCGGTGGAGAACCGGAAGACATGCCGAGGAACTGGACGTCGCCGCCAGCCGAGTTAAGTGTCAGATTGCCGGTGCGGAGTGACGAGATCACGATGTTGCCGCCGGTGGTGCTCAGCGCGCGGTTGCCCGTAATCGTGGTTTCCTGCCCAAGGAAGATTCCATTGGGAGCTGTGACGTTTGATGTGATCAGCGTGGTGACGGCGTCGACGGTCAGTGACGCGTCGCCTGAGCCAGCAAACGCAGCGCCGATCGCACGACCGTCGCTCATGGTGAGCTGGCCGCTGCCGACAGGGGCCAGAAACGTGACCGGGTCGTTAAACCCGATGGAACTCAGGGCGATGGCGTGCTCGCCGTCAGCGCGTCCAACGTTGATCTGGGCAAACCCGGTACCGACGGAGTTTGCAGAAGTCTTCACTGCGTTCGGAATGTAGAAGACCGTTGCATCTGTCTTGTTTCTGCTCTGAGAGATCGCCTGCAGCGTATCGGAGGGAATGAGATTCAGGATGCCACCGGGACTGCTGACGCGGTTGAACCCGGTGGAATCGATGGACTCAAGACCGACCTGGCGTGCTCTGAAGGTCAGCGTGCCACCGTCCGACGAGACGACGCTCGCGATGAATTGATTGAGGATGATGCCGGAACTGCCTGAGTCCAGGGTGACGTCACTCCCGTTCGTTCCCGCCAGATGTGCCTGGACGGAGATATTGCTGTTGTTGGTCGTGATGGACAGCGTGCCTGCATCCACAGTCACGCCGACGTTCGCTGTTGCGTCTCCGTCTGAGGTGACTTCGAGCGAGTTCAGTGTCGAAGCTGCGCCAGACGACTCGAACGTCGCGCCGGTCCCGCCGGCATCCAGAATGAGCAGCGGAATCCCGGCGGGATCTGTCACGCCGTCCAGCACAATGGAACTCGCATTCTGCCCGCCAATCGTCACGGATGTGGAGGCGGTGATCTGATCAAGTTCAGCATCGGTCACCGTAAAGTCAGCGGCTGCTGCTGTTCCGACGCGGATACTGCTCGCGCTGCCGGGGGCCAGAGTGACCGTGCTGGCTGCAATCGTGTCGTTGATCGAGACGTCGTCAGCTGTGATCGAAACATTGCCGAGTGCACCGCTCGCTCCCAGAGTTCCGTTGAGCGTTGCCAGGCCAGCAGACCCGGCATCAATCGTCAGGTTGCGCGTCGACGCGTCGTTCTCGACAGCTCCATTGATTGAGATGTCGGCACCGGTTGAGACTCCGTTGTTGGTCGTGTCGAGGACCGCTTCGGTCATCAGGTTGATGGTGGCGTCGAGGCTGATTGTTCCATTTTCTGTGACGAGATTGCCGCCCAGATCGAGCTGACCGACTGTGATGTCAATACTGCCTGTCGCCTCAACGCCGGTGATGTCTCCTGAGAACGAGAGGTTCTCAAGCAGGCCATCGGTGGCCTGGATGCCGTCTTCCAGAACGGAAAATGCCGTGTCGAAAGTGACAGTCTGCGTTCCAGCGCCGCTCGTCAGAGTGATGCTTCGAACAGAGGCTGCGGCAAAGTCGGTGTCAGCAAGACCGGTTCCGGAGACACGCACGTCCGTGCCGACCACCTCGACCGAGGCCATGTCGCCAGCGTCCGGCAGCGCGATCAGCAGTTCATTGCCCATGAGCGTCGCGTTGACCGTCAGCACGACGCGTTCTTCAAGTCGCGTCAGGCCGAGCTGTGTGAACGGGGTCGGCTTCTTCTTGAGCTTGCCGTCCGCTTTGCGACTGCGCGTGCGCTGTACCAGCTTCCTCAGCCAGGAAGAGAGAAGCATAATCGGCTTCCTCAGCGGTCAGTCGCAGACTGCTCGGCGCAAACTGAGGAAGCAACAGCGGACAGTGCGACCGACCACTCCGGTACCAGGAGGGCACATCGCAACGGCGACTGGATGCTCCGCAGACGAACCGCAGACAGGCAGACGTACTGACTCGGAAAATAAGAATGGAATCGACAACACCTCGACACCGTTGAACCCGGACTGCTCAGCTGCCGTGCTGCGACGAGACCGTTCGTCGCGCAGTGCGGGGATCATTCAGCATCGAACGTCAGGGCGAATCCGTCGCCAGCGACATCCCTGTCCGCGCAGACGTCGTGCCTGCGTTTCAGGTGCTCGGAATCAGTGGGCCGTTTCGCTCACCCGTCAGTCAGCGGCGGATCCCACCCTCACACCAAATCCTCAATGTTTTCTCAACTTACGGACGTTGTGCAGCTTCTCGTTCTGCCATGAGCGTCCGAACGGGAAGTTCTGGTCGCAACCTGCTATGAGAAAAGAAGTTCGATCACTCGGCGAAAGTCAAAGCCCGGAAGTATCGGGATCCATTCCGTCCAAAGTCAAACTCCGCTTCTGAACACCAGGTCTGCCTCTCGCTGTGCAGACTGGTGCTGGCGACCGCGTCGCAAAACGCGGAGAACCGTCCTATCCTGGGGTACGCGGGACCCCGCTGACGTTTCCCCGGCAGTTTCAATCGCGACACCTCGCGAAATCTGTCGGGAGGTAACGGTTGCAACGATTGTGTTCGCCGTTCTGCTTAGAGAGCAAGCTGACGAGCTGGTTCCCGGCTTTGCGAACTGTGCGGAAACGTCAGCATGTTTCGATTATCGCCGGAACGTCAGATTCAGCGCGTTGTCGCATCACGGCTTCTTCCGGATGACGTTGCCGGTGACGATCGCCTCAGAACGCCTCGCGGATCGCACTGTTGTCAAGATCGCCGAGTCCGCGTGTGATCAGTCTTTCAAGTAGTTCAGCATGGAGTTCGGACAGCGGCAGGCTCTGCCTGGCGGTGCGCGCCGAGTCCAGAATCAGACCGACGTCCTTGGCATGCTGCCGCAGCCGGGCCTCGGGGGCGAAATCGCGTTCAATCATCCGCCGCCCCTTCGTGTTCATAACGTGAGATGCCGCGGGACCTGCCTGCAGAATCGCCAGCGCGGAATCGGCATCGAGCCCCAGCGCCTCGGCAAATGCGAGCCCTTCGGCGAGTACCGCGCGATTCAGGCCGAGCACGAGATTCGTCACGAGTTTCATGCGCGACCCGCTGCCCGGAGGGCCAGTATGAAAGACCTGCCTCGATAGACGACTCAGGATCGCTCGGCAGTTCTCGAAACTGCTGTCCGTCGCGCCGCACATGATGATGGCCTCGCCTCGTCGCGCCTGATTGCTCGAACCGCCCACGGTCGCGTCGAGGTAATCGACGCCAACGTCCAGTAGCGACGCTGCTGCTGCTGCTGCATCGTCCGGGGCTCCGGTTGTCGTGTCGATGAGTGCGGTGTTGGGCTGCAGGTGCGGTCGCAGTTCATCAATGACGCGCGCGGCGATCGACGATGTTGGCAGGCTGAGAACGATCCGGCTGCAGGTGGCAATCTGCGGTATCGATTCCGCGACCGTCCCGCCGCCAGTTGAGAAGTGTTGGCGCGCATCGCTGTCGATATCGAATCCGAGGACCTTGAACTGCTGGTCAATGAGTCGTGAGCTGAGCGCCGATCCCAGGAGGCCCAGACCGATCAGTCCAATCGTCTGCTGGGTCGAAACAGTGGCGTCGACCGAGCCCGTCGCCTCGTCAGCGCTCATGCCTGCGACTCCGTCTGCTGTTCGGAAGAAACGGCGGGTAGAACGACCGGTTTCCGCCGACCGGGATAATTGACGAGCAGAATGCCGGCGGCGATCGACATGCCCGAGATGAACAGCGATGAGGAAATCGGGTCGCCGCGCAGCAGCACGGCAAAGAGAACGCCGAACAGCGGAGTGGCAAAACTGAACACGGCGACTTTCGAGGCCGCGTGCTTCTCCAGCAGTCGGGTCTGCAGGGCGTAGCACAGTCCGGCGACAGCGAAGCCCTGGTAAGCGATGCCCCACCAGGCAGCCTGCATCTGAGGATCGCCAATCTCCAACAGCATGGATGGTTCGATCTGCTCGAACGCACAGGCGGCAATCGCGAAGAGCACGACGCCGAAGACATCGTGCCAGAAGATGAAACGGTCGGGAGCGATCCGGCTGACGACGGTCTTTGTGTAGCTGATCTTGCCGCCAAGAATGAACGCGCTGAGCACCAGCAGCAGGTCGCCTTTCAGCGAGGCAGATTCGGCGACCTCGACGTCATGAGTCTGGGCAGTGGTCGTCAGAATCAAGGCCGCTCCAGTGGCTGCGAAGATCAGCCCGAGACTCTTGCGGATTGAGAGCCGATCATGCCGCGTCACGAAATGGTCGATCGCGACGACCCAGAAAATGTACGTGTTGATGAAGATCGAACCGTGCGACGCGTTCGACTCGTGAACGCCGAGCGTGAACATGCCGATCTGAAGAAACAGCAGAACGCCGCCAACGAGCATCGGTCGCAGTTCTCCCGGAGTGATCCTCAGGGAGGTCCCGTGGAGCCACGCCCAGCCGGCCATGAAGACGGCTGCCAGCGCGAAGCGCAGGCCGGCAACGGTGATCGGCGGCAGCAGGTCGGTCGAAAAGCGAACCGCCGTCGGAGTTCCTGCCCAGACGACGACGGTCACCATCACAAGCAGCAGCGACGAGAGAGTCAACGGCTGCCGTCCGCTCAGTCCGGGAGTGTCAGGTTCCAGTTGGGGGGCCGTTGACACGAGGCACTCACGGGGCTGATGACGCAAGACTTCGCAGCGATGGGTTGCCGCGACGCTTCCAGATGAAGCCGTCCAGAATGTAGTGCGTGATCTGTGGCACGGCGAGCAACGGGACGAGCAACGCTGCGTGGTCATCGGCCTGCCAGCCAGATCCGAACAGCCAGGATCGTTCGTGCCAGACACCGCGATCCCACAATAGCTCTTCCAAAAATGCGAGTGCCCACAGCGTCGCGAAGAACACGATCACTCTACGGAGTTGTGAGCCGCGAGCCGCAGGCCGAAACCAGCTGCGCGCCGTTCCGGCAGACGCATCGCGTTGTCCGTCGGCGGGCTTCGAACTCCGGGACCACGACCAGTAAACGATCACGAAATACGGCACGCCGTGAATGACAACATTGGTCACCGTGAATGCGTAGTCCGAATTGAACGTGATAATTCCAACGTGCCAGCAGACGGCTGTCGTCGCAACGACGATGTCCTTGCCGGGGTTCCACTGACCGAACCGCAAGCCTCGCCCCAGTGACAGCGCGAAGTACGCCAGCAAGGCGAGCCAGTAAACGGGTTCGAGCAGTTGCTCGGCGAGCCGCGGCAACTCAAGGAAGTCGCGGCTGGAATCGAGAAACCACCCGAAGCGACGGGGCAGATGCGCGTGCCACCAGACGAGCGGATAGACCGTCGCGAGATAGATTGCCGCCGAGTCGATCCAGTGGCCGAGCCTGCCGGCCTCGCGCCCCCGGCTTCGATACAGAGCGACCCAGCCGTACTGTTGCCGCACAAAGTGAAAGACTGCGAGATAGGCCAGCAGCCGCCAGAAAATCAGTGATCCATATTCCGAATAGACCGCCCAGCCGAGCGCGAAGGCGATGATCGGCGTGAGCAGGTAGAGTCCGCGTCGACGCCGGAATTCGGCTCGGTCGAAATAGACACGAAAAGCCGTGGCCCACACATGGGCCACATCGATCAACAGAATGGCTGTCACCCAGGTCCATTCGGGCGAGTCGCTGTGCAGGATGCCGAGCCAGTGCCCGATCGCCAGCAGCACCAGAGAGAGCAGGGCACTGCCGAAAAACGCAGCCAGATCAACGGTTGGAGAGAACAGCCAGGGGATCCGCCGCGGCGGTCGTTCCGGCGGCGGTTCAATCGCGAGAGATCGGTTCGTCGGACTGCCTGTCAAATCTGGCTGCCGGGCACTCACGATTCAGACAGTTCGCGGACGGTCGTCTCCGCTTCGAGGCGGATCTTCACTTCCCGATGGTCGCTGGCGATCGCTCGAGAGAGCTTGAGGGCCTTCGACTTCTGCTCGTCAGTCAGTTGCGATTTGAGATCCCGGACAGCCTTCAGAACATTGCCGGTGACGATTGTTCTCAGATCGTTCTCAGACTGAGCCCGCAGCATCTTCTCCTGTGGCGTGTCGCCTTCCATCGATTCCGGGTCGACGGTCTGCAGTGCGGTCTCGAGGTTTGCCAGGAAGACGCCGATGCCCGCGGGATCCTGTCGTCGCGCGAAGGCGATTGCGGCGTTGAGACGGGTCTCCGCATCGGGATCTTCCAGCATGACGCGCAAACGCTGCTCGAGCTGCTCGCCCGGCAGAAATCCCATTGCGAACGCGGACGACTGACGGATCAGTGCTTCGCTGTCCTGAGAAGCTTCGGACACGCTGTCGATGACTTCTTCGCGATCGATCGGCGCGCCTTGTTCGCTGGCCCGCGACGCGACAATCGACAGTGCGCGCAGAGCGGCAGCGCGGACGATGAGTTCCTGGTCCGGCTTCGTGGCTTCGATCAGAACGGGCAGAGTCGTGTCGTGCACGTCCAGGAAGCTCAGCGTGCGGATCACGAAATCCTGCTGTCGAATCAGCTCTTCACTGCGTGTCGGGTCGGCGAGCAGCTCTTCCATGAGAGCCGTTAGCTCGGTGGCGATCTGCTGGTTGGACGCGAGGTTCTGGCCGTTCTCACCGAGATCCATGTCGGCACGCAGCATTTGAGCCAGTCCGCTGGCACCGCGCCAGCGACGGTGCTCATTGTTGCTGCGAAGTTCGGTCACGAGTTGTCGCCAGTCCTGCTCGCTGGCGGACAGCTGTCCGAACAGCGCCCAGATGCCGATCACGGCTGCGACGATGATCGCCGGGACGAGGAACAGCTGCATAATGAAGCTGGCCGACGGAGGTTCGACCGGCGGCAGTTCCTCCGGCAGCGCTCCCGCGTCGGGCGATTCGGCGTTGGCCGTTTCGCTGGCAGTTGCGTCAGCGTCGGATTCTGGAGCGGCGTGTTCGTCCATTTCGGGTGATCTCGTCAGGAGTTCTCAGGCGAAAACCGGCGAGTTTATGGCTGGGGGGAAGCCTCGCAAACCGAACGTCCGCGAAACCGCAGCCCTGAGAAACGACGTTCCCGTGAGCCGGATGCGAAAACAGCGAGCCCGATACGCAAACAGCCCGCCTCAACAGGTGAGGCGGGCTGCGGACTGCTCAGCTTACGTTTCCATTCTGCAGGACGGGATCACCGGCCTGGAAGAACGGGCCTAGTTGCAGCAGGTGTTGCAGACAGGCTCGCAGCACACCGGCTTGCAGCAGGTCTGAACGGGCACTTTCTTCGTGACCGTTTTTTCGACCATGTGGCAGACCTGAACGTCGATTTCCTTCTTGACGGTCACGGGAACGCAGACGCATTCCTTGATCGTCTTCTTGACCGGCACGCATTCCCATTCGCAGACGGTCTTTTCGATCGTCTTGCAGACCGGGACGCATTCGACGTAGTTGCACTTCCGAGTGACTTCTTCCGTTGTCCACTCGCAGACCTTGCGTTTGCAGTGCTTGACTTCCTGCTTCATCACGCAGGTCTTGTACTCGTACTCTTCTTCTTCCGTGACCCACTCGCAGACCTTGCGGGTGCACGTCTTGACTTCGGGTTTGCAGACCGTGACTTCGCATTCGCGAACTTCTTCAACCTGCTTCCACTCGTGGCAGGTGTACTTTTCCTGCTTCTCGACGATGTTCGGCACCCAGCATTTCTGGACGCAGGTGACCTTCGGGCAGCAGGCGTTGCACGGATCGCAGACTTCGACCTTCTTCTCTTCCCAGTGACCTTCGTCGACGCAGATCGTGCGGGTCTTTTCGACCGGGACGCACTTCCAGGAGCAGACCTTCTCCTGGTGCTTCTCGACGTGCGGAACCATCACGGTGTACTCTTCCGTGACGTCCTTCCAGACCGGCTTCTTCACGCAGCGGGTGCCCTTGTGCGTTTCCCAGTGCGGGACGCAGACCGTGTAGCTGTGGTCGACTTCTTTCCAGACCGGCTTGCGGACGCAGTGAGTCACGTCACGCTGCTTGATCTGCCGCTCGTAAACCGTGACCTGGCACTGAACTTTCCGTTCCTTCTTGACCCGTTCGTAAACGGTCACTTCCTTGTCGACCATCTGCTTCTGGTACTCGGTGCATTCGACCGTCTGCTTTTCGGTCGTCCACTCGGGCACCATCACCTTGCATTCCACTTCTTTCCATTCGCAGGCAGTCGGGCAGGGAGCACATGAGTGCTTGCCGCCTCCCGCGTAGCTCTGACCGGCAGTCAGAACGACGGCTGCCATCGCAGCCAACAGCGTCTTCATTGCAATGTCCTTTCAGCAAAAAAAGATGTCCAGGCGGCAGTGCCCTCCGAGCAGCAACGAGGCTCGGCTGCCATAACAGGAGAGCGAGACGCCCTCTCCAGGTGTCGCCATCACGGCTCGGGTCTTCTGGCCGCAAACTCATCACAAACCGAAGACTCAAAACCGGGCGAATCGTCACATTGTCGCGCGTGGGCGACTTCGGACGAATTCCGGTCAACGCACATTGTGCATCCAACCCAGTCAAAGGTGAACAGAGCGGCTGGGGGATATTTGAAGAATTTACAGACTGGGAAAAATGGAAGGGAAAGTGACGGGTTGAGCGGCCAGTTGCGTAGTGCCGTGTGTGCCTGCTCAAAAAGCGGCAGGCGGGCAGGTTGGGGCGCTTGCCGCGTCGAGCCAGGTCTGCTGCCAGAGTTCCAGCACCAGCAGACTCCAGAGCCGCGCACTGTGGTCCCACTTCCGCTCGGAGTGCTCGGCGATGAGTTTTCGGACGGCGTCCGGGCGGAACAGGCCGCGGGACAAAGCTCGCTCGCCGAGCAGGACGTCGTGCAGCAGCGGCCGCAGTTCATCCCGGAACCAGTGGTCAAGCGGGACGCCGAAGCCCATTTTCGGACGTTTCTGAATCGACGGCGGCATCAGGTCGCGAAACGCCTCGATCAGAATCCGCTTTCCCTGGCGGCCACGCAGTTTCAGCTTGATCGGCAACGCAGCGGCCGCTTCGGCAACTCGGTGGTCGAGAAACGGGCTGCGACACTCGAGCCCGACGGCCATGCTGGCGATGTCGACCTTCGTGAGGATGTCGCACGGCAGGTAACTGAGCACGTCGGCACAGGTCGTTTGCGTCACAAAATCCCGACTTGGACAGACCTGGTAGCAGGATTCGAGAAACGCTGCCGCGCGGTGTCCGGCGAGTTGCTGGGTCGCCTCAGCGCTGAACAGGCTGCTCCGACGCGGCTCGTCAAAAATGCTGATCCAGCGCAGGTAACGGCTGATCGGTTCGTCACCGAGCGCGTCGAGCAGTCGCTTGAGTCGCCGCCGAAATGATTTCTGCTCGACGGATGCCGGGAGCCGCTGCCAGAGCCGGCTGGTGATTGCCTTTCTCAGAAGCGGAGGCAGCCGGTCGAAGCGGGCTCCGAGACGCACCGCTTTATAGCGGTCGTAGCCGGCGAACAGTTCGTCGCCGCCGTCGCCGGAGAGGGCCACCGTGACGTGCTGCCGGGTCATCTCCGACAGGTACATCGTGGGGATGGCCGAGCTGTCCGCGAAGGGCTCGTCGTAATGCCAGACCAGCTTTGGCAGGATGCTGAGGGCTGACGGCTCGACGACCTGCTCATGATGAATCGTGCCGAGGTGCTGCGAGGCCTCGCGCGCGAACGAGCGTTCGTCGAATTTTGCGACCGGAAAGCCGATCGAGAATGTGTGGACCGGTTGCTCGGCGAGTTCCTGCATCAGACCGACGATAATTGTCGAGTCGATGCCGCCCGACAGAAACGCTCCGAGCGGCACGTCGCTGCGCATGCGTAAGCGCACGGCGTTGGTCAACAGGGCTCTGAGTTCGGTCCGCTCGTCGGATTTCCGTTTCGCGAGACCGGAACTTTCGAAACAGTCGGGCACAGTTTCGAAGGGAGCGTGCCAGTAACGGCGCGTCTCAAGCTGCCGGTTCTCGAAGACGGCGAGATGGCCCGGCGGCAGCTTGGAGTAGCCCTTCAGAATCGACTGCGGATGGGGCACGTATTGATATGTGAGGTAGTCGTCGACCGAGGTCAGGTCGAGTTCGCGCGGCGCATCGGCGAGTTGCAGCAGCGACTTCAGTTCGCTGGCGAAGTCCAGCCGCCCTTTGGCCAGCCGGTAGAACAGCGGCTTCTGACCGATCCGATCGCGGGCGAGAACGAGGCGGCGGCGCGGCTTTTCCCAGACGGCGAGCGCGAACATCCCTCGCAGATAGTCGACAAAGTGGTCGCCGCGTTCCTCGTATAAATGAACGATGACTTCAGTGTCCGAGTCCGTGCGGAACTCGTGCCCGCACGCGATCAGCTCGTCACGCAGCTCGCGGTAGTTGTAGATCTCGCCGTTGAGCGCGACCCAGACACTGCCGTCCTCGTTGGACAGCGGCTGATGTCCGCCGCCGAGGTCGATGATCGACAATCGCCGGTGTCCGAGGACGGCGCCACTGGATGACGGGCTCGGAGCAGTCCCGCCGCCGCCGGGCCAGTTCTGTGGCGGTGCCGAGTCACGGGCGGAATCAAACTCGTCGAGAAGTCCGGTGTCGGAGTGGTACAGGCCGGAATCGTCCGGCCCGCGGTGAGCGAGCACGTTGACCATCCGACGGATTTCATCGAACTCCGGCAGACGCTGCGGGTTGCTCCAGGAAACTCCGGCAATTCCGCACATCGGATATCAGGCTTCTGGAGGTGGGCGTCGATCGGTCGCTGCTCGCCATCTCTTCGTGGCACGCGGCTCTGTTCGATGTTTGATTGGCACCGTAGCTACCGTCGCCAGACGGTGGGAATTCACATTCTGGCGACCGTAGCTACCGTCACCAGACGGTGGGGATTCACATTCTGGCGACCGTAGTGACTAACGCCAGACGGTGGAAATCCACGCTATTGCGAGCGGAGCGACGGTCTTCTCAAACACGCATCAGCTTCCGCTGCGGAACATCTCGGCGAGTCGTTCTTTGAGATCGTTCACGGTGACGTTATTCGAGACGACCCGGCCCGAGCGATCAACCAGCAGCATCGTCGGCACCGTGAGAATTCCGTATTCCTGAGCCAGTGGTGCGTCGAGGGCTCCCGGCTGAAAGATGTTCGGCCAGGTGATTCGGTTCTGTTGAGCGAACGCCGTCATCTCGACCGCCGCCTGATCAAGATTCACGCCGACGATCTGCAGTCCGCGATCGCCATACTGTTCGTACAAAGCCCGCAGGACCGCGACGTCGGTTCCGAACTGCTGCGACCAGGACGCCCAGTAAACGACCAGAACAACTCGGCCTTTGAAGTTCTGAACGCTGATCTCGCGCCCGGCAGCATCCGGCCCGGCGAGCGCCAGTGGCTTGCCTTTCAGGCCAATGCGTTTCAACGCTCCTGCCGCTCGCTGGCCCGCGGGCGACTGGCTGTAGCGCGTTGCCAGCTCGTTGTACCACTTTTGAGCTTCGTCCTGCTGGCCGGTGAACTCGCTGTTCATCGCGATCTGCAGCAGCGCGTCGGGAGCGTCCTCGGAATCAGGATTCTGCTTCGCGAACTGTTCGAGTTCCTTCAGCAGGTCGTCCTGAATCTTCTGCTGTTCCTGGGCGGACTTTGCACTTCGGGCAGCGGCGCCGAACTGCGCCATCATCTGCCGATATTCGAGGTACGCGATCAGCGGCGATTTGGGATTCTTTCTGGCAATCGTGCTGCGCAGAGCTGCCATGCGACCGCGGGCCGACGCATCGCCGGCCTGCAGGCTCGACGCGAGGCCGTTGATGAGTTGCTGCTGCCACGTCTCGGCGTCCGTCCCGGAACCGGCTTCCTCGGCGAGCTGTTCGAGAATCGCGTTTCGCCTGCTGAGAAAGCTGACAACCGCTGTCGGTGCCGCGTCGGGAGTCGGTTGCTGCTGGTCGAGCTTCTGCAGCTCGGCGATCAGGCTCTGCATCCGATCGGAAAGCCCGACCGTTCCGGAACCTGCTCCGGGAACTGCCTGCCGCATCAGGACACCGCCGGTTGCAATCGTGACGGTCTGACCCTGAGCCGGTTGCGGAATCTGCGTCAGCTTCCAGACATCGCCAACGAGGACCATTTCACCGAGCGTGACGAAACCGTGCTGGCTGCCGCTCTGCACAATCGCCATTGCGCCTTCGTAAACCTTGAGGTCGGCGCTGGCCTTGCCTTCATCGACTGGGATGACACCGGGCATTGCGGCGTCGAAACGCTGCCACGTCGACTGTTTTCCAAACGAGCTGCTCTGGGACAGGACCGTTCGCAGGGCCGCTTCAGGTTCGCGAACATTCTTCAGCAGTTCGTCGGCGAGCTTGCCTTCAATACCGAGCGACTCGATATCGTCCCGCGAGATCAGAATCGTTTTGAGCAGTGACGCATCCGCGCGAGCCAGCGCGAAAATGGCGACTCGCGACGCTTCCTCTGCGGAAAGCTGCTTCCAGCTCTCGACAGTTCCGTCCGGGATCTTGTCCCCGTCATCGTCATTGATGATTGCCCAGCGGGAACCTCCAGTGTTGAGCCAGCGTGCCTGATCCGGCTTGTTGTTCTTGTCGGTGTCGAGATCGCGATAAACCTCGATTCCGTTCTTGAAGTACTGCCACTGGTCGATGTAGCGGTCGCCATTTGTGTCGACATAGCGACGCAGAATCACTCCGCTCGGATCAAAGACCGCGAAACCCGACGTCTTGCCATCCCGTTCGAGTTCGACCTTGCAGCGTTGAACATCCGCGGCGGCTGGCGAATCGAAATCGACGTCCTGCTGCGAAGGTTTGTACTGCAACGCGAATTCGGGGGTCGGCGTTTGTGCCGCAACGCGCGAATCGAGCAGGGCAGGGCAGCAGGAAATGACCAGAAACAGAAAACAAACGCGCCGCAGAGGCATCGGGAAACTCCGTAAAAAGACCACCTTCCGTGAACCGGCGCGGAATTCTAGCGCAGGATGCCGAAACGAGTCATCGGCAGGTTTGCCGCGAAACCGTTGCTCAGCGGACGGAGCATTCGTCGGTGGTTCGACGGTCGACCGGGACAGGCGGTCGTCTATACGTACTCGTGCTGCCCGGTCGTAACTGGCGAGCGATTGTCGACGAGCGTGCCGGCCACGGAATCGATAATTTCGCCATCAATCGCGTCGACGCTGGCTGCCATTCCTGCGATCAGAGCCATCTCGCAGAAGCGACAGATCGTTCTGGGAATGCCTTGCGAAAGTGAGTGCAGGCGGAGCAGGGCATCGCCAGTAAAGATCTCGCGGTCGCAGCCTGCCTGCCGCAGCAGATCGTGGACAAACTCGTCGGCCTCATCGAGCTGCAGGGGCAGCAGTTCAACCCGCAGGTCGGTCATTTCGCCGAGAAACTGCGAGGTGCGAGGCAGTTCGTCACTCCGCATCGACGCGACAAATGTCGCCAGCCCGGTTCCAGAATCCGCAGCACAGAACAGCCGTTCGATCAGTGAGAAACAGCTCGAATCCGCACGCTCCAGATGGTCGAACACGAGAATGGCCTGCTGGCGTGCGAGTTCGAGTGATGCGAGCTGATCGGTAATCCTCCGCCAGAGACTCCATCGAGAATCGGATTCCGCAGGCGAGAGCCGCAGTTCGACAGCCAGTTGCCACAGCATTTCGTGCTCGTCCATTCCCAGCAGATCCAGAAACGCGACTCGCCGCTGGGATCGTTGCGACTGCTCGGCGAGAACCCGCAGCGTCAGCGACTTGCCCGTTCCGGCGTCGCCACTGATGACCCCGAACCCACGACGATGTTCAATCAGATAAAAGAGACGAGCGAGTGCTTCCTCATGAACCGTGCTTTCGTGAAACCAGCGAGGACTCAGGCGATTCGTGAAGGGAGACTCGGTCATTCCCCAGTACGCTTCGTACATTGATGCGGCCTTGATTGCGGAGGACTGCTGATCGGAGTCTGAAACGGCTCGATCCTGGGGCAGTTGCCGGAGCCGTTCCGGGGAGTTCTCTGACGGCGCAGCAGAAGTTCGGTGCCGGAAAACCCTGCCTGATCGTCATTATCGGCGCTCGTGGCGGCCTCTCATCAGTCTCGTTTGAGTCGGGACTCGCGAGCGTTTGGCGACAGCGTTTCGTTGAACGCGGCAGTTTCCTTGAACCGCAGTTTCCTTGAACACCGCTCCCGCTTCCGCCATTCTCCGATCGCCCACTTTCGATTGAACTCCAGCGGGGCTCGCGTTGTCGCAGAGGCCAGCTGGCAGGATCTCCTCAGAACAGAAACGGATTCCGAAGATGAAGCGTTTGTGCTCGTTAGCTGTGCTGCTTCTGGTACTCGCCGCGTCAGTCGCGGATGCGGCCAACTGGCCTCGTTTTCGGGGAGAGAACGGGACGGGAATCAGCGATCAGAAGGGGATTCCGACCGAGTGGAGCGATGGCAACTACAAGTGGAATATCGAGTTGCCCGGCATGGGGCACTCGGCCCCTGTGATCTGGGAAGACAACCTGTTCGTCACGAGTGCCGAGGAGCAGGGGCTGACGCGGTATGTGCTGTGTCTCGATCCGGCCAGCGGCAAGGAGAAGTGGCGTCGCGAGATCGCCATGAGTGCGAGCCACAAGCACAACAAGAGCAGCTGGGCGTCAAGTACGCCGGTGACGGATGGCAACCTGCTGTACGTCGCGTTCGCCGACATCGCCCGCTACATGGTCACGGCCTACGACTTCGACGGGAACATCGAATGGCGGCGCAGCGTCGGCCAGTTTGAGAGTCAGCACAACCTCGGCGTCTCCCTGATGCTGCACGGCGACTCGCTGATCATCCCCGACGATCAGATGGGCCCCAGTCGAATCTTCGCTCTCGACAAGCACACCGGAGCGACCAGATGGAGCACGCTCCGTGAGTTCCGCAAGACGTCCTACGCGACTCCGATCGTCGTTCCCGGCAAGGGCGGCGAACAGCTCATCTGCGTCAGCGGCTTCATGGGCATCACGAGCCTGAACCCTGACACCGGCGTCATGAACTGGCGGAGCCGCGGCTTCCCCCTGCGAACCGTCGCTTCGCCTGTCTACGGAGAAGGCCTCTTGATCGCCTCCTGCGGGCAGGGCGGTCGGTACGGTGTCGAGCAGATTGCCGTGAGCCTCGACGGAGAGATCGGCGAAGACGGCCTCGCGAAAGTTGTCTGGGAGCGAAAGAAAGTCATTCCCTATGTTCCGACTCCAGTCGTCTACGATGGCCATCTTTACGAGTGGAGCGACGAGGGCATTGTCGCCTGCGTCGACCTGAAGACCGGCAAGGATATCTGGGTGAAGCGAGTCGGCAGCAACTTCAGCGGCTCCCCGATCTGCATCGACGGCAAGCTGTACTGCATCAGCGAGGCTGGCGAAGTCTTCGTGATCGCGGCTTCTCCGGAGTACCAACTGCTCGGCACCACCCCGCTCGGAGACCCCAGCCACTCAACCCCCGCTGTCGCTAACGGAAGGCTGTTTCTCCGATCGTTCCATCGTCTGGCATGTCTGGAAGCGCAGAAGTAACCCTCAGAACGTCCCACATCGGCGCTCCTGACGAACGTGCCACTGGTTGCCAGCTTCACGTTCAATGCGGCGTCTTCAGATTCAGAGCGGCGTCGAGCAGAGCCGTGTTGATCAGAGCAACGTCTTCACGTTCAGAGCGACGTCGAATGTCGGCACCAGGTCGGGATAGAGAAAGGGATTGAAGCGGATTCCGAGACTGAATCGAGAGCAACGGCGTGTGGCGTTGACCGAACCGCCACCGTTGCTAACATCCGCCGCACACGGGATGTAGCTCAGCTTGGCTAGAGCGCTGCGTTCGGGACGCAGAGGTCGCAGGTTCAAATCCTGTCATCCCGACTCCTAAGTGCTGAACTGGACGCAACTTAGAGCGACGAGTCATGTGTAAAATCGGTGGGTAAATCCATGTGTAAACTCGTGGGTAAATCCTGCTGAGGTTTCCCGCCACCAAAACGACCACACGAGCCACCGTACTTACTTGAGTACGGTGGCTTTGTTTTTGCGCAGACGCCTCACCCGAAAATCAGAATCGGCTCCGCTTTTCTGCCCCAGCCGACCTGCTTCCGGTCCTTCCCCGGCTTTGACGACAACAGCAGCGGCACGACCTGCTGAAGCTCAAGCCTGAGTTCCATTCGAACGAACTCGATGACCGGTTCGGCGATCTCAATGCGGTACGTCGCATTGTCGGCCACGTTCAGAACCACACGGCCACCGGGCTTCAGGCAGCGAGCCGAACGCCGCAGAGCTTCAAACAAGAAGTCTTTCAGCCACTCTGAAAGAGTCCGGTATCGCTCCGACGACTGAGTGGCCTCGCCCGAGTATTTCTCCAGATTGAAGTACGGCGGCGACGTGAAGATCAGGTCCACCTGACCGTGCCATGGCGAGAAGTCCACATCCTCGGCAGGCTCCCAGACCAGATTCCAACTCTTGTCATGCCCGTGATTGTCTGAGAGCCACGAGAACATCGCCTCGAACGAAGGTCTCAGGGCCGAGTTCGGATCAATGCCGATGTAACGGCGACAATCGCTCCCCAGAAATCCGAGGAAACGACCTCCGTAACCGGCAGACAAGTCGAGGATCGTCCCGCCACATCCGAACTCGTTGCAGATGGCACGAGCCGCAGTCGGGCGGAAGTTGGCGGCCACATGGACCTTCATTGATGCAGCCTCGAAGGCCGTCGCTTCACTCAGGTGATTTTTCAGTGACAGCGCTGCTCGCATGATCGAGGTTCGGCGAGCCGAGTCCTTCCATGCTTCGGTCAGACTCGGGGACGACCGGTGGCCTCCCTGAATGCGATTCTGCAAGAAGCCGAATGAGTTCAGGAACCGCAGGCCCAGCCGGGACCACTTCGCTGCTTCACCAATGGGACTGTCGCCGAACTCGAATTCAAGGGCTTTCCTTTCGTCCGGCAGGTTCAAGAACAACTCAAAGTCGCTCCGTCGTCGTTCCTCGGAAACTTGAGGACACGGGGCTTCATATCGGCCAAGAACTTCAGCCAACTGCTCGGCGATCTCCTGCTTTCGTTCGTCGCAGCGGGCAGCGTCATCAGTCAGCACACGCCAATGCTGCTTCGGAATACTGAGGAACCGGTCTCCGCAGTAACGATCCAGATGTCTGAGGATGTTTTCGGCATCAGGCGGAGCAGCCTGCTTGAAGCTGTCGGGCTTCCAGAGATCAGCCAGCGTCAGTTCAAAGTGCCGGGCGAGTTGTTCGAGTCCCGCACGAGTTCTTTTGTCGGGCCGTTGAAGGCCCTGATGGCAGAATCTCCGCATGGACTTGTATGAGATGCCGAACAGGTCAGCCGCTTCCCGTTGCGAAATCGAACGGGACTTCAGCAGCTTTCGAATGTTACGGCGGAACGTCTCGGCGGGAGTTTCAGTGTTCGTCATCGGAACTGAACCAAGTCTCGATGGGCACCGAGTCTGTCTTTGCTTCAATCAGGCTGCGAATCGTCGGTCGGTTGATCGGGCCGATCTGGCATCGAGTAGAAGCCCTGTCCCAGCATCCCCTCTCCGACATCCTTCCTGACACGATGTCTGCTGGCCTTCGGTCCCAACTCCGAAGCTATGTAGTTCAGTCTTCCAAGGACTGATTCCCGGACCTCGTCGGCATTACCGTTGATGATCTTAATGGCCAGATACTCCAGAAAGTTTCCATGGCCCACTTCCCGACGAACCTCATCCAACAGCACCTCCCACTCGATGGGAAATTGCGATTCGAGATCATGGGCGATGAAGCCTGCCTTCTTCTTGGCGTGATCAACTCGGGACGACAGCCAATCCATGTAAATCTTGATCTGTCCGTGCATCGCCGACTCAAACGGTCCTCCTGCCACCGACTGAAGCAACTCCTCAAGCTGGACGACGAATGGATTCGTCTCTGACTCGCAGTCTTCTCGCCAGAAGTCACTCGGCCCGCTGATCCCGAGCAGAACGGCGATCTTCGCAAGTTGGATCCGGTTTCGTTCGTAGAGCCGATCAAGCCCTTGCTCGAAGGCTCGTTTGACCCATTTCAGTGTCACGCCGGACTCGATGGCCAGTTGCCGAGGAGTCAGCCCCTTGGCCTCCATCAGTCGTCGCAGGTTGCGACGGAAAAGTTCTTGTCGCTCACTCGCCATTTCAGCAGCCCTCAGCCAGCGGCTCCTGCACGTCTTACGGCAGCGTCCTCAGAGCCGGGCAAGGACGCACGCTGTGTCCAGTACACGGCTAAATCGTGGCCAATTCAAGCCAGATACGGTCAGCAGATAATGCGCACCCGCAATGCCCGCATGACAGCACGGAACGACAGCCTGAAGTGATGTGATTCAGCCGATGGCAGCCATTCGGAGACCAAGAGCGGTTCCGTTGGCGTCCAATCGAAGTGAGCAATCGCTGACACCTGCAATGACGGCAACACGACACGCTTCAAACGAAAGCCGACAACGAGCCAGTTCACAGCCAAGTCGGCGTTCGAGAGTCAGACGAAGCCAACTCCGGTCCATTCGGAAGCCAATTCCAGATCAACTCGTAACCGCTGTGGACGACACCCGCAGCCGGGCCATCAAACAGACAACCAGCCTTACCGGATCGAAAGGACATCACGGCAGCGACCAACACTGAGCCAATTCGAGCCCAATTGCCCGAGCCAACCGCTGACACCCGCCTAGAGGCCAGTCGAACCCAACTGAAAAGGAGCAAGCATGACTGACGGCGGACACTTCAACGTCACCGTGGCTGATCTGCTGGGAATCCAGCCAGCCCGGTTGCTGAACACCGAGGGAAAGCCCCCCGTAGCACTGCTGGCTTTCCGACTGGAACCCTCTGAGACCTATGACGTGACCAACATCGCACTGGCTCAGGAACAGTGCATTCGGCTTCGGGACGACCTCAACTTACTGCTGACATCAGAGAACTCATGGCTCTTCACCGAGTCCGCATTTGAGGTGCGTGAGGACTCACCAATCGAGTTCGAATTCGAGCCTGACTGACACTCGCAGGGATGCCGAAACGACCGACTCACAATCTTAAAACTGACACCGACTGCCCCAACTTTGATCGCTGAAATCACTCAACAACCCTCACTGGAGACCAATCCCATGACAAAGACACCTCTCGCTAATCGAATGAAAAAAAACGAACTCTATGTCGTCATCACCTCTGCCAATCGTGAGACACTGGAGCAAAGTTGGATCGTTTATGGAGACGGCGCTCCTCGCCTCTACGCCAAGCACGCCCTTGACCGCCGCATTCTCGATGACACGCCAATCTGCACCACTTGGAACTCAACGCTTGGACGCCTCTGGAATGGCAAAGGCCCAGTCATGGTGCCGGTGTCGATGCTGATGGAGTCGCCCGCAACAATTCGTCGCTGGGCCGACAGTCAACGGGAAGTCGATCCCCAAGTGGTCATTGATTACGTGAATCGGGTTTACCCGCCTGAGTCGCCGGATTCGGATTCCGTGCGATCCGAAATCCAAGACGTTGCCTTCAATAACAGGTGGTGGGTCGAGGGGCACCCACAAGGCACGTTGTCCGACCTGTTGCAGTTTCTTCAGTCGGTTCAGTCGGAGTGTGAACGCTTCGACGACGACAATGTGATCGCTGAGCATGAAGACGAACTCAGCAGCGAAGCACACGATTACTTCTCGTCGTGGGACGACTTCTCTGAGCCCGATGACGACGATCCCGTCACGTTTGGGTATCGAAGAGCGAATCTCGACGAAGACATTGATTCCGTCGATCTCCTTTACGCAGCACTCGGCGGTGATGTCGTCGTGGCCACGCTATCAGCATTGAACGCTGCTGGCTGAGGATCAGCCAACTTCCGCTTTCGCAGCCGACCGTCGCCATAGCGACACGCTCCTTCGGCTTGCTTTCTCCCAACACGAGGTGTTCTGCGCCCGCTTTGTGCGCAGAGCACCACGTCCGGGATTCCTCACGCACTCACCGCAATAGCAACACGACATCCAAACAGGAGATCGATACTCATGAATCGAACACAGAAGAAGCAGGCCAAACAGAAGAAACGTGATCTCAAGAAACGAGTTGCCAAGCAGCACTCTGAAGCAGTTCAGCGAGAGCATCGCCGCCGCAATCGTTATCCCGAGATTGTCATTGATGAAACAAATGGCGACCCGGATTTCGTGGAACTGGTGAAGCAGGCTGTGGCATCAATCGACTTCGACGACCGGAAGCTCTTCAACTCGGGACAGCGTGAATTCTACCGCCTGATCCGGGAATTCGGATACCCGTATGCCTACCGCTGTCTGAAGGAAGCC
>Ga0070726_10001430_pt1 | contig 24112 bp, 16 predicted proteins | sample tdAd471_FD_67275 | JGI IMG/M metagenome (GOLD analysis project Ga0070726, IMG submission 67275) | Marine sediment microbial communities from the Atlantic coast under amendment with organic carbon and nitrate - tdAd47.1 | ecosystem: Environmental > Aquatic > Marine > Coastal > Sediment | place... | reverse complement strand
GTTGGCGAGCCATGGGCAAATGCTAGATACTTTTTTCTTCGTGGGGTATGCGTCACCGGAACCATGTATGGACGTCCAGGCACTCAACGCGTGCGCAGCAGCGCGGCCTTGAGCACCAGTCGCTGCAGCCTGCCCAGCGGTCCTTCGCCGGACTCCCCTGCCATGCGCACCATGCAATCCTCTTCGTCATCCGTCAGCGGCCCACCGCTGAGGCCCTGCCAGGCCAGTGCGGCCATCGCGCGTCGGGAATGGGCATGCTGGCGGAGGTGATCCAGGGCCGGTAACAGGCGCTGTTCGGTGGCGGTGAAGGCGGAGCCGAAGGGGAATGTTTTCAAGGTGCCGTCGTCCTGCAGCGGGCCCAGGGCGGACTGGATACAGGACGGCAGGTTGTCCCGGCAGGCCGGGGGCAGCTGCCAGTCCGCCTCGATTTTCCCGGAAGCCACCGCCTGTTTCAGCAGCGCCGGCTGGAAGCGGGAATCACACACCGCCAGCAGCGCCTTGATGGCCTCGTTCTCGGTTCTGCCACGCAGGTCGGCGACGCCGTACTCGGTCACCACGATATCCCGCAGGTGCCAGGGCAGGGTTGCGTGGCCGTAGGACCAGACGATGTTGGACCTGGTCCTGCCGCGATGCTGGCGGGTGGCGTTGAGGGTGATGACGAAACGGGCGTCATCCAGGGCGAAAGCCTGGGCAGCGAAATTGTACTGGCCGCCGACGCCACTGACCACGCGTCCGTCCTCCAGGGCGTCGGCGACAACAGCGCCGCGCAGGGTCACCATCATGGCGCTGTTGATAAACGTGGCCCGGACCCGGGCGGCACGCTTGTCACCTTCGCTGGCGAACCGGTCTCCGTAAATCTCGTTGGTAAAGCTCACCGGCATCATGGGAAACTGCTGCCGCTGACCGGGCGTCAGTGCCCGCAGGCGACGGTAGAAGTCTTCGCAGTCCAGGAAAAAGCCGCTGTGCAGCACCGCGCCATCCACCTGGCGGCTGAGGATGCCGTGCTCCGCCAGGTGTAGAAAGCCGTCGACAAACATCTCGCTCACCCCGTACAGGCCTTCACGGAAAGGTCCGGTTTCCTCCAGACCGGTGGTGGACGGCCGGTTCAGGCGGTCATGACAGCGGGCAAACTCATCGGGCTGCTCATGCCGCAGCAGCAGTGCCCGGGTAACCGCGTCACCGATGGAGCCGATACCGATCTGCAGGGTGCCGCCGTCCCGGACCAGGCGGGCGGTATGCAGGCCGATGGCGTAATCCGCCAGAGACACCGGCTGCCTGGGTACGGTGAACAGGGGAAAATCCGCCTCCGGGCTGCGCAGCAGGATATCCAGCCGGTCTGCGGGAAAACGTGCCGGACCTTCCATGAATGGCATCCGGCTGCTGTACTGGCCGGCCAGCAGGAACCGGCACCTGCCCTCCGCCCGCAGGCGCAGCAGGTCCACGGTGATGTCCGGGTTGGAGCCGAGACTGAAATCGCCGCTGTCCGGGTCTTCGGCAACCAGCTGCAGCACCACGTTAACGCCCCGCTCCAGCAGGTAGCCCAGGGCATGGGTGTAGTTGGCCGGGATGTAGTGCCGCTGGGCGGCGTCCACGTCCAGCCACTGCCCCGCCTGCAGAAAAAATTCGCTGACCTGGATGTTGGCGGGCAGGCGCCCGTCCCGCAGCATCCCGGCATAGTCCAGTGGCGGGTAGTCACCGAACAGCCGGGACATGGCCGGCCCCAGCAGCCGGCGCTTGAATTCGTTGTCCAGTCGCGGCTGCGTCAGAGTCAGTGCAGTGATGATCTGCAGGTTGATGCCGGGATCCGCCAGGGCCCGGCGGGTCAGCGTATTGACCAGGTGATTGGCCTTGCCCAGCCCCAGGGGCAGCCCCAGCACCAGGTTGTTGCCCACCCGTTCCAGTATCAGTGCCGCCGCGGTGTCCGCGTCGGCAACTTCGTCAAACTGCGGCGACAAGTTCAAGGGAACCCCTGCTTAAGGAAATTCTGATTTATTCTGGCAGTGCTTTACGGGAGTCTGTCTGAATCCCCTGCCAGCCCGGGTCCGGTTTGAAGCGCTCGCCATGAGCCGCGGCCAGCGACTCCAGGGTGGCGACGATGTCGTCGATGCCCCGCTGACGTGCATAATGCATGGGGCCGCCGCGAAACGGCGCGAAGCCGGTGGCGAAGATCATCGCTGCATCCAGCTGATCCAGGTCGGCTACCACCTTCTGCCGGTAACACTCGACACAGGCATCCAGCATGGGCAGCAGCAGGCGATCCTGGATGACCCTGGCGTCATCCGCCTGGCTTCCCCGGCCCGCTGCCGCTTTGTTGTTGCGCACCGGCTTGCCGTCCTGCCAGCGGTAGAAGCCCTGGCCGGATTTCCTGCCCAGTTCGCCCTTGTCCACCTTCTCCCGCAGCCAGTCGGGGATGGCGGCCATGGGTTTATCCAGCAGGTCTTTGAGCACGTCGGCCACGTGCAGGCAGATATCCAGGCCCACCTGGTCCGCCAGTTCGATGGGCCCCATGGGCATGCCGAAGTCCCTGGCGACGCCATCGATGCGTTCCGCCGGAACGCCCTCGTCCAGCAGTACCATGGCTTCCTGCAGGTAGGGCGTCAGCGCCCGGTTGACCAGAAAACCGGGATAGCTCTGCACCGCCACCGGCAGCTTGCCGATGTCGCCGGTGAAGGCCATGGCCTGCTGCTGTACCGTCTCGCTGATGGCGTCATGGCCCACCACTTCCACGATCAGCATGCGGGACACCGGGTTGAAAAAATGGATGCCCACCAGCCGCTCCGGCCTGGACAGGAACGAGGCCAGCGTCTGCAGGGGAATACTGGAGGTATTGGTGGCCAGGATCGCGGTGTCTTTCAATCGCGGTTCCAGCTGCCGGTAGATCTTCTGCTTGAGCTCCGGGTTTTCCGGTACCGCCTCGATCACCAGGTCGGCATTGCTAACGGCCTGACCGTCGGGGTCGGGCATCAGCCGGTCCAGCGTATCGCGGGTGTCGATGGCGGACTTGTGGCGGCTGCGGCACAGGGCGGGCACCGACCTGATCGCCGCCGCGATGGGTTCGCTGCTGACATCGGCAAGTGACACCCGGTACCCCTGCAGCGCACACCAGGCAGCGATGTCGCCCCCCATGGCGCCAGCACCCACCACGTGAACATGGCGGATGTCGCTGTTCCTGCCCGCCGCCTGTTTCAGCCCCTCCCGCAGGAAAAACACCCGCACCAGGTTGCGGCTGGTGTCGGTTTCCAGCAGGTTTGCAAAGGAGTCGATTTCCGCCGGCTGCAGCGCCGCCCGGTTGTCCCCGTGGCGGCGCCACAGTGCGATCAGCGCATAGGGGGCGGGGTAATGGGACCGCGGCGCCCTGCGTGCCGTCCGGGCCTGCATCCTCCGGGAGGCCAGCTGACGCACCGGCCAGCTGTTCATCAGGCGATGTCGCAGCCGGCGGGGTTTTTTCCTTATCCGGCCGTCCAGCACCGCGGTTACCGCGTTTTCCAGGTGTCGCTCCTCGATGAGGCTGTCCACCAGGCCGCGGCCCAGGGCCTGGCGATCGTAGGACGACCGCCCGGTAAGCATCATGGTCATGGCGGCAATGGGGTCGATGAGTGCCAGCAGGCGGAATGTGCCACCCAGGCCGGGGTGCAGCCCCAGCTGCACTTCCGGAAAACCGACTTCCAGTGCCCGGTCGCCGCTGCGCATGCCCAGCCGGTAATCACAGGCCAGGGCCACTTCCAGTCCGCCTCCCAGGCAGTGCCCGTGGATGGCGGCAATGGTGGTCAGAGGCAGGGCTTCCAGCCGGTCCAGGATACCGTGACCGCGCTGAATCAGCGTCTTGACTTCCGTCGGCTCGACACTGGAAAACTGCCTGATATCGGCACCGGCGCAGAAGCCACCGGCCTTCAGCGAGCGAATCACCAGCGCCCGCGGTACCGTGCCGCCAGCTGCCGCGGTGTCTGAGCCGGCCGACGCCGTCTCCGCCGACAGATTTCCGGCACTGTGCTCTGCAGCGCCAGCGTCCCGGTGCGTTCCTCCGGCGCCATCACGCTCAGGTGCCAGGTCACTTTCATCGCCGGCGCCGGCGGCATTCGTCGCGGCCTGCGGCCTGGCCCCGAGGCGCTTCTCCAGATCCTCCAGGATGCTGTCGAATTCGGTCAGCACCTCGGCATTCAGGGTGTTAGTAGAACTGTCAGCGCGGTCCAGGTACAGCCACAGCACGCCGTCATCACTTTCTTCGAGGCGCCAGTTATCCCACTCACCTGGCGGACGCTGTCGCTGCCGAAATTGCGTTTCCAGTTTGTCAGCAATGGTGGCGCCCATGGCCAGCCTCCTCTCTATTTATTTCCTGCAATTTATTTCCTGCTAGTTGTTTCCTGCTAGTTGTTTCCTGATCTGCTACCTGAGCTGTTTCCTGCCATCCGGCCGCGCCCCGCGAGGCGCCGGCCGGATTCTGGCCTTTACCCTGGTTTCAGCGCCTGAGAAATTCCCTCGCTCCCATACCTACTGGCTTGCCCACTGCCATGACCACTCCTATGCCCGCTCCTATGACCGCTCCTATACCCGTTCCAGCAGCATGGACCCGCCCTGGCCGCCGCCCACGCACTGGGACGCGATGCCCTGCTGCCGGTCCAGCCTGTGCAGGGCATTGGCCAGGTGTAACACGATGCGGTTGCCGCTGGTGCCCACCGGATGGCCCAGGCCGATGGCGCCGCCGTGGACGTTGAGCCGATCCTGGTCCAGTTTCCCGGCGGCATGATCCAGGCCCAGCACCGTCCGACAGAACTCCTCGTCGTTCCAGGCCGCCAGGCAGGCCAGCACCTGGGCGGCGAATGCCTCGTTGATTTCCCACAGGCCCACGTCCGTCAGTGTCAGCCCGTGGCGTTTCAACAACGTGGTGGACGACAGTACCGGGCCCAGGCCCATGATGGACGGGTCCAGGGCAGCCCAGGCACTGTCGACGATGCGGGCTTTCGGTGTCAGCCCGTGGGCTGCCACGGCCTCTTCGGATGCCAGGATCACCCATGAGGCGCCGTCGGTAATCTGCGAGCTGTTGCCGGCGGTGACCCGCCCGTGGGGTCGCTCGAAGGCGGGTTTCAGCCTGGCCAGTTTTTCCGCGCTGCTGTCAGGTCGCACCCCGTCGTCCTTTGCAAAGATCCTGCCGTGCCGGTCGATGGCCGGTTCTATCTCGCCGTCGAAGACACCGTCCTCCTGGGCCTGGTGCAACCGCAACTGGCTGCGGGCGGCGTACTCGTCGGCTGCCTGCCGCGAGATGGAGAAAAGCTGGGCCAGTTTCTCGGCGGTCTGACCCATGTTCATGTTCACCACCGGGTCGGTAAGCCCCCGCTCCAGGCCGATTACCGGGGCAAAGAAGCCGGGTCGCACCCGCGCCAGCACCCGCAGGCGCTCGCCCAGGGACCTGGCCCTGGCCAGGTCGGCAAACCACTGCACGGCCTGCTGACGAAACAGCAGTGGTGCATGACTCAGGGCCTCCGCGCCGCCGGCCAGTACCAGGTCGGCATCGCCACCGCGAATGGCACGAAAGGCATTGTCGATGGACTGCATGCCGGACCCGCAGTTGATCTGCACCGTGTAGGCGGTCATTTGCTCGCCCATGCCCAGGCGTAATGCGGCGATGCGGGCCGGGTTCATTTCCTCAGATACCACGTTGACGCAGCCGAGAATAACCTGGTCATAGGCATCCGGGGCCATGGGCTGACGCAGCAGCAGCGGTCGCCCGCACTGCACCGCCAGGTCCACCGGCGTGAACGGGCCGGGTTGCCCTCGGGCCTTGATGAACGGCGTGCGGGCACCGTCCACCAGGTAGACCCGGCGCGACCGGGAATGATCGGAACTTGACTGCTGGGGGGTGTTCATGGCGACCTCGCTGGTATCGTGCTGTCCATGGAAAAACGGATGGTGGCTTGCCCGGGGGGCCACCATAGCACAGTCACGGCAGCCAGTTCGAAACAGGCCGGGCCGGACTGCACAGTACTCACTGCCGGCAAACCACGGTCAGTTTATACCCGCAGGTTATCAAGACAGGCGGTCGTGATAGTAACGCTACTGTATTACCTGCCGGCAACACGTGACCGCTCATCCCGGCAAAATCAGCAACGACGTCAGTTAATCAGCTCCCTGGCCTTGGCCAGGGTGAAATTCACCGCCTGCTGCAGTTCTATTCGGGGCGGCATCACCAGTTCGTCCGGGTCCACCACGACATCAACGATCACCGGTTGCTGCAGCGCCAGCGCTTCTTTCAGCGTGTCTGCCAGCATCGCCGGTTCCTCGACCCGCAGGCCGGCGCCACCGCAGGCCTGCGCCAGCTCGACGTAATCGGGATTGCGGAAACTGATGCTGTGCTCCGGCAGCCCCTTGGCTTCCTGTTCAAGGGCGATAAAGCCCAGCTTACCGTTGTTGACGACGACGATAACCACCGGCAGCTGTCGCTCCACCAGGGTGAGGAATTCCGCGATCAGCATGTTCAGTCCGCCGTCACCGGTAAGGGCGATGACCCGGCGATCCGGGTAGGCAAGCTGGGCGCCCAGTGCCCCTGGCAGGGCAAAAGCCATGGAGCCAAGCCCGGAGGACAGGGTAAAGCGCTGCCCTTCCCCGACGGAAAGGTGGCGGGCACACCACGCATCGATGGTGCCGGTATCACACAGAAATATCGCGTCGTCCGGGGCCGCGCTGGACACCTCGGCCACCAGGCGCTGTGGCTTGATGGGCGTGGCATCGCTGCTTCCCAGTCTGTCCCGCTGCTGCAGCCAGTCTGCTTTTTCTGCCAGCATGCTGTCGAGGAATGATCGCTGTTCCCGCCGCGGCAGAGAAACCAGCAGTTCGGCAATGGTAGGCGCCGCGTCGCCCAGTAAACCCACGTCCAGCCTGTGTCGCTTGCCCAGCTGGGTGGCGGTGTTGTCGATCTGGATCACCCGGGCCTGCTCCGGGTAGAACTCCTGGTAGGGAAAGTCCGTACCGATCATCAACAGCAGGTCGCATGCTGCCATGGCCCGGATGGCCGGCTTGCTGCCCAGCAATCCCAGGCCGCCGATACAGCACTGGTCGTCGTCATCGATGAAGTCCTTGGCCCGGAGGGTGCGCACGATGGGCGCGCCCAGCCGGTCCGCCAGCTCCAGCAGTTCACCCCGGGCCCCGGCTGCGCCGATGCCGGCAAGTATCGCCACCTGGTGACTGTCGTCAATGAGTTTCACGGCCTGGGCGCAATCTTTCCTGTCCGGGCGCATGACCCGCTGCAATGAGCTCGCCGGGAAATGCGCCGGCGAGACATCCACCTTCATGCCCGCCACGTCCGTGGGCAGGGAAACATGGGCAACGCCCCGCGCGGAGATGGCCGCCCGGCAGGCTTCCAGGATCACCGCGGGTACCTGCCCGGCACTGGTGATGGTCTGGCTGTACACCGCCACGTCGCCGAACAGCCGCTCAAGATCCACTTCCTGGTGGTAGCTGGTGCCGATATACCGGGTTTCCACCTGACCGGTGATGGCCAGCACCGGGGCGTGATCATGCCTGGCGTCATACAGTCCATTGAGCAGGTGGATGGCCCCGGGTCCGGCAGTTCCCATGCACACCGCGAGATTTCCCGTGAGCTTGGCCTGGGCCGCGGCGGCCAACGCCCCGGCCTCTTCATGCCGGACCAGGACAAAGTCGGTCTCATCCTGCTGGCGCAGGGCGTCGGTCAGGTCGTTGATGGCATCCCCCGGGATGCCGAATATCTGCCTCACGCCGTAATTCTGCACAATGCGGATGATTACTTCGGCAACTGTCATGCTTATCTCCTGGTTGCATGCATATCTCCTGGTTGGACATCGACTGGTGAAGACCCGGTGAGGGACAAGCGCGCTTGAAGCCCACGGCCAGAGCGTAACCAGTCACCCTCGGGGAACCAACCGCCAACTGCCCCGTTTGTTCCACAGTACACGTCAAGGCCTCACAACCAGGGAACCCGTGATTGATTATGAAACTACCCTGGCTTTCAGGCTCATTACTTTTTGTTCGACTGTTCCAGTTTTGTGGAACCGAACTTTCCGCACACCGGCAATAGGCAAATTCGACAGGGAGCGACCGAACCATCACTACGCAAGAGCCCGTCAGCATGACACGGCTTAGACACTGCTTAGACACTGCTTAGACACTGTTAAAGGACCTCTGATTAGTCACGGAAACCCACAGCCTTCATCACCTCGCCTTTACAGGCCGACGCCGTCGGTGGCCGGGCGCCACCTTTTCAGTGAACTCGCCAGGAAGCCAGCGTATGTCCATGTTTAATCTGAAGCTCCTGAACCGATTTCTGTCCGGTCGCTACCGCAAATGCCTCAACTACCCGGTAGCTATCCTGCTGGCTATCGTGCTGCTGGCTGTTGCCGCCGTGCCCTTCCTGGGGGATTTCCGTTTCGATGCCTCCGACGACAGCCTGGTGGCCGAGGGCGACCCGGCGCTGGCCTACTACCGGGAGATCAGTGATATTTTCGGCGGCGAGGATTTCCTGTTTTTTACCTACGAGCCGGTCAACCAGCCGCTGTTCCACCGCGACACCCTGGAACGGATCCGCCGCCTGGCAGACCGGCTGCAGGCCATCGATGGCGTCGCCGGAGTGTTCTCGCTGCTGGACGCCCCGCTGCTGGAGAATCCGCCGGTTCCCCTGGCGCAGCTGCAGGACAACGTCAAGACCCTGGGCAGTGACGACGTCGACCTGGCCCAGGCACGGCAGGAGCTGGTGGCTAGTCCGCTGTTTCGCAACCTGCTGGTGTCGGCGGACGGCCGCATTACTGCCCTGCGGATCGAACTGGCAACCGATGCTCGCCTTGGGGAGCTTCGCAACCAGATCGACACCCTGGACAGCAGCCAACAACTGTCCGCCGAACAGCGCCGCCGCCTGGCCGGGCTGCGGGATCAGCTGCGCAGCACGCGCATCGACTTCCTGGCGGAACGGAAGCGTACCCTCGACGCTATCCGCCAGGTCCGCGATGACCTGGACACGGAAGCCGTCGCCCACGTGGGTGGTGTACCCCTGGTGGCGGCGGACATGATTACCTATGTCCAGCAGGATATCCTCACCTTTGGCGCCGTGGTGATCCTCATTATCGCCCTTATGCTGTTCGCGGTGTTTCGCCGCCTGCGCTGGGTGATGTTGCCGCTGCTGACCACGGCCGTCTCCGTTTATTTCACCATCGCCATCCTCGGCCTCCTGCAACAGCCGGTGACGGTGATCTCGTCAAATTTCATCTCCCTGCTGGCCATCGTCAGTATTGCTTTTTCCATTCACCTGATCAGACGCTACCGCGAGCTGCTTCAGGACGATACCGATCAGGCCCACGTGGACCTGGTTTTCCAGAGCCTCGTGGACAAGTTCCCGCCCTGCCTGTACACGGCCATCACCACCATGGTGGCATTCGGCTCGCTGCTCACCAGCGCCATCGTGCCGGTAAGGGATTTCGGCCTGATCATGTGCATCAGCATCCTGGTGGCTTTTCTCATGAGTTTCAGCCTGTTTGCCGGCATCCTGCTGCTGCTTCCCCGGGGTGAGCCCAGCGCCACCATCGACAGTGAACCCTGGCTGATCACGCTGTTACAGCGGCTGTCCACCAGGCATTCGGTCCTGGTTCTGCTGGCGGCACTGGTCACCGCGGTGCTGGCCGTACCCGGGATCAGCCGTCTCAGCATGGACAACAAATTTATCAACTATTTCCGCACCGATACCGGGATATACCAGAGCCTTGCCTATATCGACCGGCACCTCGGAGGCACGGTGCCCATGGATATCGTCGTGCCGTTTCCGCCCTACCAGCAATCCCCTGATCAATCCGCCGACCCCTTCGGCCAGCCCGACCAGGAGTTCCCGCAGCGCTACTGGTTCACCCCGGACAAGATCCAACAGCTTCACCTGCTGCAGGGCTACCTGGAAGACCAGCCTGCCATCGGCAAGGTGATCTCCGTAGCCACCCTGTCCCGGATCGCCCGCCGGCTTACCGACGGCGATGCCCTCAGCGCACCGGAACTGGTCGCCGCCCTGGGCGCGGTGCCACAACAGTTCCGCGACAGCCTGCTGCAGCCCTATGCGGCCCCCGGGGAGGGCCTGATGCGGCTGTCCGCCCGCATGCACGAGCTGGACCGGGACTACCTGTACGGCGATGTTATCGACAGCATCCAGAACCAGGCGGATCAGCAGCTGGACGTTGGAGACGGTGTGCGGATAACCGGCATGGCGGTGCTGTTCAACAACATGCTGGACAGCCTGTATTCCTCCCAGCGGTCCACCCTGCTGTTCGTCATCCTGGCGACCTTCCTGCTGTTCATGCTGTTGCTGCGGTCCCTGGCCCTGGCCCTGCTGGGACTGTTACCCAATCTCCTGGCGGCGGCGACGGTACTCGCCTTCATGGGCTTTGCCGGTATTCCGCTGGACATGATGACCATCACCATTGCCGCCATTATCATCGGCATCGGCGTTGACGACGCGATTCATTTTCTGCATCGCTTCCGCACCGAGCTGAATGCCTCCGGCGACGTCGCCGACGCCGTCAGGGCCAGCCATGCCAGTATCGGCCATGCCATCTACCACACCTCGCTGGTGGTGGTGGTGGGGTTTTCCGTGCTGGCTTTCTCCAACTTCGTTCCGACGGTGTATTTCGGGCTGCTCACCGCCCTGGCCATGGTGCTGGCGCTGCTGGCCAACCTGTCGGTACTGCCTGCCCTGCTGCTGCGCTTTTATCGATCCCCGTGAGGGCTGGGGGCTGGGGAGGCTGGCTGGTCCGTGGCCGGTCTGAACTATCGGGCCAGCGGAGCGTTATATAAAAGTGATACATAAAAGTGATACATGAAGTCGTTTCAGTCCAGGAGGTATCAGGAACAGTGATTTCCGGAAAAGGCATAAACACAAGCATGATTATGGCCGGGTTGGCGTTGCTGGGGGCACTGTGGGCTGCGTCGCAGATACCTGCCGCCGCCGCGGAATTACCCAGGCCCCACCAGGTTGTCCAGCAGGCGACTGCACAGGTCGTGGATTTTATCCAGGCCAATCGCCAGGGTGCTGCTGACCAGGGCGACAACGTGGCACAACTGCTGGACATTCTGGAACCGGTGGTCGCCTTTGAGCCCATCGCCCGGGCGGTGATCGGTGCGCATGCCGATGCCCTTGACGACCAGCAGACCCGTGAGTTCACCCGGACCTTCAAAACCACCATGACCCGGCTCTACCTCGACAGCATGATGGCGTTCGATATTAAAGAGGTCGACGTGATACCACCGGAGACTACGCTGGAAGCCGACGCCGATCGCGCCAGCGTGGAAGTCGACGTCGTGGCCCAGGACGACCAGCGCTACCGCCTGTCCTATTTCCTTGGCCTGGATGACGGTGGCAACTGGAAGGTAAGAAACATTATCGTCGATGGTATCAACCTGGGACGCACCTATCGAAGCCAGTTCGACAGTGCCATGGCCACCTACGACAATGATCCGGAGCGGGTCATTGCGCAGTGGAACCAGCTGGTCGATGAACAGTAAGCCCGCGCCGGTGGTGTCCGCTGGTCGATGCGGCAGGCCGAGCACCAGGCAGACTGTCCGCAGCCCTCTCACCGGGACACGACCACGGGACGGGGCCGCCGCCGGTACCGTCGGCCGTGCCCGGCGCCGGCTGCTGGCTATCGCCGCAATCGCCCTCACCCAGTTGTCGGCTTCCTGGAGCGCCGCGGCTCAGGATAGCGCCGTGGCCAAGGAAAGCGCCGCGGCCCAGGAAAACGCCGCGGCTAAAGAAGCCCGGCAGGCCGCAGACAGGGCAACCGCGCTGGTCGCCGCATGGCAGCCGGCGCGGAACCGGGACGGCATCCAGGTGTTTACCGGCAACGTTGACCAATCCCGCTTTGACGCCGTCAAGGTCACCACGATCTTCGACAACGTTAAACTGAATACGCTGGTGGCCATCCTGCGCGACCGGGAAGCCTGCGAGGACTGGGTCAGCCGTTGCAGGGAAGCCTACGTGGTGGAACGGATAAATGAGCGGGAACTGATCGCCTACACCCGTACCGACCTGCCGTTCCCCTTCCGGGACCGGTGGCTGCTGTCCCGCTCACTCTGGGCCCAGGATCCCGACACCCTGGCAGTCACTGTCCACAGCGAAGCCATCCCCCGGACAGTGCAGGAGAACTACAGCGGCGTCCGGGTGACGGACAGCCAGACCACCTGGTGGCTGGAACCGCTGGACGACGGCGCCGTCCGTGTCACCAACATCACCCATGTCGATCCCGATGTACCGCTGCCCGCCTGGCTGACCAACAGGCTGCTGGTCCGGGGCCCGTTTCGCACCATGGCGAACCTGGTGGCACTGAGCCGCGACCCCCGCTATGTCGGGCAGACCGTCAGTTTCATCGAGGAACCCGACGGCCAGGCTCACTGAGCCGTTCCGGCTGTTGCCGGGTCGACTGATGCGGTTGCGACCCGGTTACGATAGTGACGCCTGGCGCGGCAGATCATCCAGCCATTGCCTGACCCGATCCCGGGTGGGCTGTGCCTGCTACAGCACCGCGTCGAACTTGTAGAACTCCAGGGTGCGCACATCCCGGATCTCGGCCCGGAGATACAGGTCCGGTTCAATGCGCTTGAGTTTTTCCGCCATGATGGTGCGCTGCATGATCTGCAGGGTCTGGAACACGGTATCCGTCACCGACAACTCCGCTTTTTCCGTGCGCTTGCCGCTGACATCGATGGCCAGGGTCGCCGTGCAGTCATCCGGCAGTACGTCGAAGGGCACCGGGTTGACTGCGCCGCCATCCACCAGCACGCTGCCGTTCACCCGACTGGGGGTAAACAGGCCCGGCAGGGCGATACTGCTCTGGATGGCGGGTCGCAGTTCGCCACTGCTGAACACTTCCTGCCGACCCTGCCAGAAATCGGTGGCCACCACCGACAGCGGAATATCGAGTTCCTCGAAGCGACTCCTGCCGGTGGTCTCCAACAGCCAGCCCAGAAAAGCGTCGCTTTTCAGGAAGCCACCCTTGCCCACAACCGGATCCAGAAAGCGCAGCCAGCGAAACGATTTTCGATTCACCAGGCGCTGTTTCCACCTGCCTGACCGGCTGGCCACCAGGTCACCTACCAGTTCCCTGATATCCCGGGCGTCGATGCCGGCTGCATACAGCGTGCCTATCACCGCGCCGATGCTGCTGGCGGCAATATGGCAGGGCCTGATGCCCGCTTCGTCAAAGGCTTCCAGCACGGCGATGTGGGCCAGGCCGTTGGCTCCTCCGGCCCCCAGGGCAATACCGATACGCTGTTCCCTGCCGTCTGTCATGTCGGTTTTCCAGGATAGGGGTTGGCGGGAAAGGCGTCGATGATATCCACCAATCGTGAGATCCAGTGATCCGTAACTGCCCCACGAGAGCCGGCTGCCTGGTGCATTAGCGGCGGAAACAGGCGTAGCCAGGGCAAAGGCCGTCACCGGAGTCATTGCTGATCCGCAGTTACAGACGCTCTACGCCGGGTTGACAGCGTCCCCGAACGGAGCCACCGGCAGGCGACATCCTGAACGTCAGTACCCTGCCTGCACTTGAATCTCCACGGGAGTTTGTGGGACAGCAAAGCACCCGAGTATACCTGAGCATCCCATCAGGCCAGTAGGAGAAAAACCGTGACGCTCTGACTGTACCGTTGCCTGGCATCCTGTCTGATCTAAGGAACCTCTGATCAATTATGGCAGTGCGCTGCGCCGGATGGCGTGAACCATCTGCTCAGGACAGCGTTGTAGAAAACAAACAAGCACAACCACCGCAACGCAATCGCGCGGAACAGACGAAGACAGATACACAGAACACAGACACAAAGGAGTTTCACCATGAAACGCAGTACACCTTTCAACCAACTGACCAGGAGCGCACTGACCCTTGCCGTGGCCGCGGTCACGCCGGTGGCCCTGGCCCAGGACCCCACCGAGGTGCCCGACCAGGGTGAAATCGTTATCGGCGGTGACGTCGTGGCCCAGGTCGGCGAGCATTTCACCCTGGACTACGGCGACGGCGTCGTCACCGTTGAAATGGATGACTGGGATGATTTCAATGAAGCTCAAATGGTCAATCCCGGCGAAACGGTGAAGGTTCGCGGCGAGATTGACAGGGACCTGTTTGAACTGCAGACCATCGAAGCCAGGAGCGTCTATATCGAGGATCGCAATGCCATGTATTTCGCCTCCAGCGCCGACGAGGAGGACTCGTTTGCCTGGTCTTTTGGCGTCGCTGATCCACAGCTGGCCGAAGAAGGCACCTGGTTCGGCATCACCGGCCTGGTGACCTACATCGATGGACGGAAGATCACCGTCGATACGGGGCTGCAGGATGTCACCGTGGACACCGCGGCAATGAAATACAACCCGCTGGACGATGTCGGCTACCAGCAGATTGACGTCGGCGACCGCATACACGTTTCCGGCACACTGGATGAGAACCTGTTCGTCAGGAACGAAGTGGATGCCTACGCCATTACCTCCTACCAGTAGCGGACGGAGTCCACGGGAGCTGGGGAACCTCTGAGTAACTCAGCGGTTCTCTGAATCAACACGCCTGACAATCAGGGAGCGTAACGCGACAGTTACGTAACAGGGAACGTTTTTGACAGCAGCCGCGCCCGCGGCTGCTTTTTTTTTGACCGTTGTCATCGCTGCAGCTGGTGGCCAGCGTGCCGGCGAACGACAATTACCATTCTTTTCTGGACTCCAGGAAACCACCGGATTATCGTTAGAGTACCTCTGATCAGCAGGCTGATCAGTACGCCAACCTGGCTCACCCGGAGTCATCATGAACACTGCATCACGATACCGGCAATCCGTGGCTGATTTTCGACAGCGTCTCGATACACTGGGTATTGAAACTGATCAGCGCGGCCGCCGCGTACTGATCGATTCCACCGGTAACCGCACGCGATTTACGCCGGGCAGCGATCCCTATGGACGAATGGTCGTCTATGGTCGACGGCGTTACCTCTCCGTGTGCCGGGTTTATGCGCTGCTACAGGCAATGCGGGAACTGGAAGGCGTCAGCGCCAATGCCGCCGTGACTCACACCGGTGCCTACTGGCAATCGGTACGCGGTACAGCGGATCAGCCGGCCTGCCACACCTGTCCCGCACTGCTGCTGATCGATAATCAGCTGCCCACCCTGCAGACAACCAACATGGGACTGCGGCGCCACCTGATCGCCGTATTCGCCGACTGCATGCTGATGCCCAAATGGATCAACGATATCGACGGTGAAATAGATTCCATCCAGGGGCGGGACGCGTTTGCCCGGATCGCCGGTTTCGTTCTCCAGCACGACAACGTCTCCTGGAGTGAAGCCGCCAGAGTGTTCCGGGAAATGATGCGGGACGTACTGAATGAGGCACGGGACCTGGGCCACGTGGAAGACCAGCGCATCAGTGCGATCCAGGGCTTTTACGAAGGCATATTCCTGACCTCGGCAACAAGCGAGATCGGTAACTACCTGAGGGAAGTCGGTGCCGAGGTGAACCAGGGCCTGAACCTGTCAGGCTGACACTGGCCTTGCCCCTGCCTGCCCGGCAGCTGTCTGACTGCCAGTACCAGGCAATCCGGCATTGGAGCCCACCAATTCATGAACAGCACAGCAGACAACCGGAACACCAGCAACGAAATGCAATTTTTCGGGCTTGGCTACGGTAATTGCAGATACTGTGACTCGCGCCTGGATGTTCATCGGCAGCTTTGTGGATACTGTGGCAGTGCGGCCTGTCAACTACAGGCTGCCATTGAAGCCGATGCCGCGAAAACGGCAGAAAGAAAGGCCCGGCTGCTGGCGTCAGTGGCGGAATTGCGGGAGTCCCTGACTGGTGGGGAAGAGACGCGGACTGTCGCAACCGTGATCACGCCCAGCAATGATCAGCGCCTGACTGCGCTGCCAATGGACAGGCTGACGGCGTTCAGCCAGCACTTATCAGGTCTGTTCTCGGCGGTTCTCGACGACAACGACATTGCAGGCGAATCAGTGGACGCAGCGCCGGTTACCACGGGCCAGCGGGCGGATCCCCTTTACAACAAGGCCTGCGCCCACTGCCGCGGCCACTGTTGTCAGCACGGTAATGCAGCCCGGGCTTTCCTCTCCAAAGAATTAATCCGTGACCGTCTGGCGCAGCTGGGCGTGGACCATCAGGGGGAATTGCTGGACCGCTACCTGCGACTTATTCCGGAATACTCATTTGAAAACAGCTGCATTTACCATGCCGCTGACGGCTGTGCCCTGCCCAGGGAGCTGCGCAGCGATGTGTGCAACGGTTTTTACTGTGAGCATCTGCGCGATATCGATCAGGAAAGAGTCAGCAGCTCGGCAAAGCTGTTGCTTGTTGCCGAGAAAAATTACCGGCCGGTGAGGTCTGAGTTGATTGCCACTGATTGGTGAGGGATTGAGTAAGACTTTGCGAAAGGGGTAACAGGCTGTCGAAAAAGCGCAGTTTAACCAGTGTAAATCAGCATTTTGAGACAGTTTTAAACGAAGTATTGGCAGGCACAATAGGTTTTCAACAGTCTGTTAGACTGCGGTGGAAAACAGGGATCAGGTAGTGCCTGCCGCGGCACGCCGTGAATACATCCCTGTAGGCTCGACGCCCGCATCCCTGCGGGCGACGGCCGCGGCAGGCACCACCTGACCCCTGTCTACAGGTTTTGTGGAACCTCCCGGTAAAGTTCATAGGCGGCTGCAAGGACGGTGGATTCGTTTCTACTGGTTCGGCGCCCGCATCTCCGCCGGCGACGGCCGCGGCAGGCACCACCTGACCCCTGTCTGCAGGTTTTGTGGAACCTCCCGGTAAAGATTATTGGCGGCTGCAAAGCCGGAGGATTCGTTCCTGCGGGTCCGGTGCCCGCATCTCCGCCGGCGACGGCCGCGGCAGGCACCACCTGATCCCTGTCTGCAGGTTTTGTGGAACCTCCCGGTAAACATTATTGGCGGCTGCAAAGCTGGAGGATTCGTTGAGCCTGTTGCCTCATGGACTGTTCGTTCTGTCAGTTGCCGATAGCCAGATCGATAGGCTCGTCATTGTAGGTAAATACCCAGTTTCCCGATGACAGGTCGTCCGTGGTGTAGCCGACAAAGATCTCGTACTCGCCCAGCTCGGCCGTGGTCAGGGTCAGCGAGCCGCCGAGGAATTCCAGGACGTTCAGGTCAACCTGTTCGGTCAACATCAGGTCCGCGAATGGAATAAGGTTGGGCACGGTGGCTTCGACGGTGGTGATCTCCAGGGGCTGGATACCGCCGGGAGTTACCTGGACGTGATTGCCCGCGGAGCGCACGATGACCACGACCTGGGCCATTTCGCCCACGTCTTCCGGCCTTGGCTCCAGGGTTACATGGATTTCAATATTTTCGTTGACCACTACCGCATCGGTATAGGTGATGCCACCGTCGGTGGTGACACCGCCGTAGACGGCGGCTCCGGGCGGGGCAAAGTCCGTGCGCAGGGTTCGCAGCGGTGGTGGCAGGTCGTCGGCGTCATTATCGAGGATCAGCACCTGTACGCTGCTGTCACCCAGTTCCGCGCCCATTACGTTGCTGAGAGTCACCGTCAGGCTTTCGGTGGATTCCTCGATGCTGTCGTCGACTACTTCGACGTAGCGGGAGGTCACCTGGTTTCCCGGCACAAAATCCAGGGTGCCACTTGCCCCGCCGGACACCAGGAAATCCTCACCCAGCACGGCGGTACCGCCAATCACCTGGAAATCCACGCTGGCCGCGGCATCGAGATCGCCTTCGCGTCGCGCCCGGATAAAGAACCCGCCCTGCCCCTCGACAACCTCCAGGGAATCCAGTTGCAGGCTGATGGTGGAGTTACCCGCCTGCCCCATCTGGTCGTTATCCACGATAAAGATCCGGGCAAGATTGTCTGTTCCGATACCCACGTCCGGCGGTGAAATGACGTTATCCAGGGTCACCGTAAACGTCTCCGTGGATTCCACCAGCTGGTCATCGACAATCTGCACCGACAGGGAGCCCATAGTCTGACCCTGCAGGATGGTCAACGTGCAGGCGCAGGGGACAAAATCCTGCGTCGACAGCGCCGTACCGCTTCTTACCGTGTAGTTCAGCGATACGGTTGCCGGCGCCGGCTCGCTCAGTTCGACGGCCAGATTCACCGTGCCGACGCTCTCCAGCACCGAGGTGCTCAGCGAAGCAGTGGCAAACTCGGCGAATATCGAGGGCGGCGTGTAGTCATCGTCGCGGATGGCGATGGTGGCCGAGTCGATATCCAGCAGCGCGCCGACCGGGTTGCTCAGGGTCAGGGTAAAGGTTTCATCCGGCGGCGGCTCGATAAGGACGTCGTCGATGATCTCGATGTCGATCTCCTGTTCGATCATGCCGGACTCGAACATCAGCGTACCGCTTAGGGGCTCGAAATCCTCGCCGGCCACGGCGCTGCCATCTTCAAGGGCGAAATCGACGCTGACCGGCGAGTCCGGGTTACCGCTGCGGGTCACTTTCACCTGGACAATCCCGGCGTCCTCGTCGAACTGGAAGGCGTCGTCAACCAGGGAAATAACCGGTGCATCGTCATCGGCAATAAAGCTGGCCGACAACCTGGCGTAGGCGGATGACGGCACGTCCGTGTACAGGAACATGCAGTCGGTGATGGCCCCCAGCGGTTCGCAGGCACCCCCCCAGCCGCTGAACAGGAAGCCATTGGACGGCACCGCCCGTACTGCCAGGATCCGGTAGGTTTCGAACGGCAGGATGATGGACAGTGAGCCGAAAAATGCTGACGGCCCGGTATAACCCACCGGGTCGAAATCCGGCGGCGGAAATCGCACGCCGTCGAGAATCTCCACGCCGCCACCGGCACCCACCTCCAGGGTCAGGTCGAAGGCTTGCGACACTTCTCCGCCCATGAGCAGGGCCTGGACGATATCGCTGGTTTCCGCGAAGGTTACCGGATCGTAAATCTCCGCATCGGCGACCACCGGTACGAAGGTCGCCGACAACTGATCGACATCCGAAAAAACAACGTCGCAGACGTGTTGCGGACCACAGGCGGCTGCCAGTCCACTCCAGCCGGTAAAGACCCACCCGGGGCTCGCCGTGGCCGTCAACTCGATATCCGTATCGGAGACATAGTCGTCCAGCAGGTAGCTGCCGGCACCGGTAATATCGAAGGTCGGCCCGGTACTGCCATTGATGGGGACGCCGCTTACATTGCCCTGGCCATTGATCGTCAGGGTTATATCCGCGGCCCAGGCACCGCCGGCCAGTGCCAGCAACATCACCCCGAGCAGGCGGGACCACAGTGGTGTTAAACGGGCACGTCGATTCATTGTCTGTCCTCGGGATTATTGATCTGGGTGATCTCCGGATTCCTTACCTTGTGGGCCAGCCAGCGGAACGAATCCGGGCGTCGATGCGTCTTCTATGCTGTTACGTTCATGCTGTTACGTTCAGGCTGTTGCGTTGGCGCATCCGCGTTCGCCGACTTCAATGTTGCGGCCAGGGAGTTGAGATTTTTGCAGTATTTCGCCGGCAGGGCAATTCTCCCTGCCCAGGGAATCCGCCAGGGACCTTTACGCATTCGCTGCCCCACCGTTACAGACGCTTTACCCAGCGGCCAACGGGGCGACCGGCAGCGAGCCTGCGGTTGAATCGCTATCGAGGTTTGTGTGCGCCACCAGCACTGCGATTCGAGCGACACAGGCACTATGAAAGCCGTGGGAATCCGTGTATAAAAAACCAGAAATCCCCGCCAGACCAATCATGAACACAAGGAGAATCGCTGTGCCCCTTCTGCTTCTGACCCTGGTGATCCCGTTGCTGATCGTTTCGCTGCCACGTCTGGCCCTGGCCGACACTGAATTTGCAGATTCAATTCCTGTAGAGACTGCCCGGGCACTGCTTGCCTCACCGTTCGGCGCAGTGACTTTCTATACCGATATCGTCGATGAATTCCCGGAATTTGAAATACCCGACGAATTTTCCGTGCTTGGCAGCGTAGACAACGTCATGTCCCTTCGCGCAGTTTTCGAAACCCGGCTGGACGAACAGGCAGCTACCGGGCTGGCGATCTCGGCGTTGCTTGATGAAGGCTGGCAGAGGCTGCCCGCGCCGGTCAGCCCCATACCCCGGGTGGGGTTTGTCTCTGCCTCCGACATATACCGGGATGTTACCCGGCTATGCCACGACGGGCATGGCAATATCTCCGTGTACTATACCGGCGGCGAAGACGCCAACCTTGTGCGGTTGGAACTTTCAGGACGCTCATTCGGCAGGCAAAGAACCTGCGAAATACAGATCAGTGAATCAAACCAGTCGATGACCATGATGCAGGCACGCCTGGGCCAGGGTATCCGTCAATACATGCCCCGACTGGAGATACCGGCGCAACAGAGACGGCCCGGCTGGGTGCCGTTCGTCGGTGGCGGCAGTTCCAGCTCGAACAGCAGTGCCGAGGCGGAAACCACCATTGCAACCGATCTCTCCATGGACGAACTGTTTCAGCATTTCGCCGCGCAAATGACGGCACAGGGCTGGGTACTGGATACCCGGAATACCGGTAGCGTGACCGCCACCGGCAACTGGACGCGCAGCCCGGCAACGGACCTCGATCTCATCAGCACCCTGACCATTATTGCTTCCGGTGATTCGGCCTACGATCTGAAGTTGACCGTGGTAAATCCCGGTGGCAGGAACAGCGGCTTCGGGATTTTTCGCAACTGACCTCGGGGGAAGAATGTACACTGACGCCTCGGCACAACCTGCCGGGGACTCCACCTGGAAGGCTGCTATGGCAATTCAACAGGACTCTAGCCGCCGGGCGGCGCCACCGCCCTGACCGTCAGTCTGCCCACCGACGTGCGCACGACTTCCACTTCCGTGCCGGCGCCAAGTTCCTGTTCGGCGACCACCTGCCAGTCGATGCCGGAGAATCTCACCCTGCCCGGTGACTTGCCGGAAACCGCGGAGTCCAGCACGAACCGGTGGCCGATCAGGTCCGAGGTCACCGGTTTCCGTTCGGTGCTGTCCTGCAGGCGCTTCAGCGGCTTCCACAGGCCCACCGCGGCCAGTAACGACAACAGGCCGCTGCCCAGCAATGCGCCGCCCAGGGACTGGGGCACAAGGCCCACCACCATCAGCAGGCCGGTGGCCAGGCAACCAAGACCGATAAAGAACAGCACCATGATGGAAAAGCCCAGCATGCCCACTTCGATTGCCAGCATGCCCAGGCCGAGAAAAATCAGGATGGACGGCAGGTAGCCATTGAAGGATTCCATGATTACCTTCGCTCCGTTTCCCTGGCAGGAGCCGAGTCAGCCCTGCCATCCTGTTCGTTCATCCGGTTGATAATCGCCATTCCCTGGGCCACCAGGCTGGCGGCATCGGTGCCATTATCCGGCAGCAGCACCACCGAGGATTCCCGGGCGATGGCCTGCCTGGCCTCGATGGCCTTGGTGGCCAGGTCCAGCTGGATGGCCTTCTGGCCTTCTTCCGTATTGGCCGCCTCGCCCACCTTGCGCAGGGCTTCCGCCTGGGCTGCGGCAACGGCAATAATGGCCTTGGCTTCGCCCTCGGCCCTGAGTATGGCTTCCGACTTGTCGGCTTCCGCCGCCAGCACCACGGACTGTTTCTGCCCCTCCGCCACGTTGATGGCCGCCTGGCGGTCCCCTTCGGATTCCAGGATCTGGGCCCGCTTCACCCGCTCGGCCTTCATCTGGGCCTCCATGGCGTCCATGATCGATGCCGGCGGCACGATATCCTTGATCTCGTAGCGCAGTACCTGGATACCCCAGGGCTGGGACGCTTCGTTGATGGAATGGACGATGTTGGCATTGAGCTGGTCCCGTTCCTCGAAAGTCTTGTCCAGCTCCATCTTGCCCAGTTCGGAACGCATGGTGGTCTGGGCCAGCTGGGTTACGGCAAAAATGTAGTCATCCACGCCGTAGGTCGCCTTGTAGGGATCCAGTACCCGGAAATAAAGCACGCCGTCGACAGTCAGGGAAATATTGTCCTTGGTGATGCCGCCCTGGCTGGGAATATCCACGGCCTGTTCCTTCAGTGATCGATTGGCGGCAACGCGATCGATAAACGGCACGATGAAATTAAGCCCGGCTTCCTTGGTGGAGTGGTATTTACCGAATCGCTCCACGATAAAGGCCCGGTTCTGGGGAACAAACTTGATGCCCGATCGAAGCGTGGAGATGATCAGGATCAGTATCACCGCGGGGACGATGAATTGGGTGGGATCCAGTGCCATGGTTGATTCCTCTGCCGGTTGGGGTGATTCGTGAGTGTACCCCAAAATTCAGTGCAGGACCCGTACTGCATTCAGCTACGAATTTTCCCAGGAAAGCAGCAGGTGACACACTCCGCTGCAACGATCGACCCTGAGCAGTACGCGACCCAACCCGTGGTGTCCCTGCGGACCTCCGCTGACCGGATTGGGAACTGGCAGGTAGCGATGTGTTACAGTCGCACCAGTTTAAAATCGATGTCCGCTACAGGGTCAGAAAACCTGTCGGCCTCTTATTGCACGCGCAGATATTGCACAACCGGATCCGGATCTACCAGTACACCATGCCAGACCTGAAAGCCCTCAATGCCAGGCTGCAAGCCGGAATCCAGCACCTGCAGCGAGGCGAGTCGGCTGCCGCCGAGACGGTTTTCCAGGAAGTGCTCAACTCGGCGCCTGACCATGCCGATGCCCTGCACCTGCTGGGGTTGCTGCGCAGCCGGCAGGAGCGCAATACCGAAGCGTTGCAGCTCATTGAACGCGCAATTTCCAACCATCCCCGGGGCGCCGTGTTTCATCACAATATTGGCGGTATTTACCGCAAGCTGGGGCGTTTCGAGGAAGCGGAGCGGGCGTTCCGGCAGGCCATCAGGCTGAAGCCGGATTACGGCGAAGCCTACCAGGCGCTCACCGACATGGTGAGCTTCAAGGAACGGGATCCCCTGCTGCTGAAAATGCGGCAGCTGTTGAAGAAACAGGATCTCGATGCGCAGACCCGCAGTTACCTGCATTTCGCCATGGGCAAGGCCCTGGACGGACTGGGCGACTATGACGGGGCTTTTGCACATTACCGGCGCGGTAACCGGGCCGCCGGGCGTTCGTTCGACATTGCCAGGTTCCGTCGCCAGGTGAACGATACGCTGTCGGTATACAGCCAGCGCTACCTCGACACGCTTCCGGGCGAAGGCCATGAATCGGAGCAACCGGTGTTCATCGTGGGCATGCCCAGGTCCGGCACCACCCTGGTCGAGCAGATCCTGGCGTCACACCCTCGTGTGTACGGTGCCGGCGAGCTCAGCGACCTCGAGACCGTGATCAGGCTGTCCGCCCGCATGAGCCCGGTTAAAACCCACTACCCGAACTGGCTGCCCCTGCTCCCCGGAACCAGTTTCCGCCAGCTGGGCAAGGCCTACCTGCAGCGCGTGTCGCAGCAACTGCCGGATCCGGACGTGCTTCGTTTTGTCGACAAGAATCCCCTTAACTTTCAGGCTATCGGCCCCCTGTTGACCATGCTGCCCCGGGCCAGGGTCATTCACACCCGGCGCGATCCTCTGGACACCTGTCTGTCCTGCTATTTCCAGCACTTCGCCAGCGGCCAGGATTTTTCCTTCGATCTCGATACGCTGGCAGCGTTCTACCGCGGTTATCAGCGCCTGATGGATCATTGGCAGACGCTGTTCGGCGAGCGGATTCTGACGGTTTCCTATGAATCACTGCTGGCCGATCAGCAGGCCGGAACGCGGCGGCTGCTGGCTTTCTGCGAGCTGGAGTTCGACCAGGCCTGCCTGAATTTTTTCGCCACCGAAAGAGCAGTGAACACGGCCAGCGTCTACCAGGTAAGGAAACCGCTGTATACCACGTCAAGAAATCGCTGGGTTAACTATGCCAAGCACCTGGACGGGCTGGCGGAGGGACTGGGCGTATCTCTTGAGCAGAGATTGGCGGAAATTTCCGGAGGTTGAACCAATTGCAAGTGGCGGTGAGGGAGGGATTCGAACCCTCGATACGTTGCCGTATACACACTTTCCAGGCGTGCTCCTTCGACCGCTCGGACACCTCACCGTTATGCAAACTCTTTTTCTTTACCTGTACCTTGCGTACAGGGCCAGGTCCGCTGCGCGAACCCGAGGTC
>Ga0070726_10001425_pt1 | contig 24157 bp, 17 predicted proteins | sample tdAd471_FD_67275 | JGI IMG/M metagenome (GOLD analysis project Ga0070726, IMG submission 67275) | Marine sediment microbial communities from the Atlantic coast under amendment with organic carbon and nitrate - tdAd47.1 | ecosystem: Environmental > Aquatic > Marine > Coastal > Sediment | place... | reverse complement strand
TAACCACAAAGTCACCTGCTCCAGCCTGCTGCTGGTGTTGCTGGCACTGCCGGTGTCGACAGTAAATGCCCAGGTAAGCGCAGGCAGTGATGACACTGTCGGAAACGCCGGCAGCGTAGACAGGATCGACAGGATAGACAGGATAGACAGGATCGATACCATGATCCTGGAGGATCCCCGGTCTCCTGCACGAGCAGAGCAGCCTCTGATTCTGCCGGTAATCCGCATTGAGCGGGCCAACAACCAGCAGGAACTGCAGGGCCTGTACGGCGAGCCCACTACCGACGTCAACCTGGGCGTGGAATACAGCCCGGTCAAGGGTTTGAGTCTGAGGGCTGACGCCTGGTCGATTGAAGATCGGCAGGCGCCGCTGCAGAACAGCACCACCGGCATTGCCTGGCAGTCCGGCGTGTCCGGGTCGTTGCTCGAACAGGCCAGCGGCGGAAGCGTTGCCGGTCACAACAGTTTCAACCTTGATCAGCCCTACCTGGGCAGCGACCTGGAGAGCAGGGGTATCGATCTCGGTGCCTCCTACATCTGGGAAACCGACAAGGCCGGGCGATTTACCCTGAAGACCACGGCTACCTACATCCAGGAATTCGACCAGCGCAATGAACTGTCCGAAAACCTGGGATTTCTTGAAGAAGAGTCCAGGCTTCCCGGCAGCCCCGACCTGCAGGGCAGTCTCACGCTGACCTGGGAATTCGGTAACCACACCGCCAGTGCAGTGACCAATTACTTCGACTCGTTTAAGGATATCAGTGAACTTAATATCGACGAGATCAACGAGCTGGTGGAAGACATCACCACGGTGGACCTGCAGTACGGCTACAATGTAACCACCGGCAAGCAGGACCGCGCAGTCATTTCCTTCTCTTTCGGCATTCGAAATATTTTCGATCGTAAGACTACCCAGATTCTGAATCAGAACAGCCGGGTAGTGGACCAGAACGGCCGCGTGGCCTACGGGTCCATCAAATACCAGTTCTGACGGTCCCTGGCAGAGGATGGTTTCCTGCCAGGCTATGCCGTCGCCGTTTGACCGTTGATTCCGGTCAGGCAAAAAAAAGCCCCGCACAAGACGGGGCAAAGGGCTACACAATTCATTCCGTGAATTGTTCAAGGGAGGAAAAACCGAATAGATTTGCCTGGTGGTAAATCGATTCACCTCCCATGATAGACTCCTCCGCAAATACCGCCGTGTGCCATTTCACAGTTTTCGATCAGGCTCGGGCCACGGCCCAGACATCAATGCGCCTGCCAGCGCCCTGCTGGTCGAAGGACTCGCCTCGAAATCGCTGATGCCCCGATGTCAGTGGGGCCGAACCTCTATTGTTCCGCCGGTTTCGTTGCCGTCCCCCGGTAACAGTCCACCAGTCTGCGTCGGGACGCAGCGCCCGGCTTGCGGCGTCCACCGTGGCGGAAGTCGTCACTACGTCATCAATGATGGCCACGTGGTTGGGGTTGTGCCGAGTGAGGTCGACACCCGGGCGGAATGCGCAGCGCAGATTGGCTCGACGTCGTCTGGCATCCAGCTGGCTCTGGGACGGTGTGTCCCGTTCTCGACGCAGCAGGGTCGGAGCCACGGGAATGCCGGTGCGCCGGGAAATAACCCTGGCCAGCAGTAACGCCTGGTTGAAACCCCGCTGCTTCAGCCGGTTGGGATACAGGGGCACAGGCACCAGGGCATCGGGTAATTGCCTGGCCTGACCAGGGCGTTCCGTCCCGTGATAATGATTGACGATGGCATCGGCCAGCAACCAGGCAAGGGCCCGACCTGCGGCAAAATTGCCGCGAAACTTGAAGTCGGTGATCAGTTGCCTGACCGGAAAATCGTAGCGGAATACGCCGCGGCAAAGGTCGAATGGCGGGGGTTCGACGATGCAGCGCCCACAGGTAACTGCGCTACTGTCCGTGGCCAGCTCCACGCCGCAGCGGAAACAGCCGTTTCCCACCCGGGGCAGGTGTGCTCTGCAGTCATCGCACAGGCTGATCACACCCCGCACCGGGAATCCGCAGAGCACACAGCTGCCGGGCATGAGGCAACGCATGCCGTCCAGCAATCGGGCAGTGAGCGATCCCGACTCAACCGCGGCATGAAGAGCGATTCGGGACCTCAGGGCCAGTAGCCCATTGCTATTGGCAGGGTCCCTTGCCGGCGCGACGCGGATAGGTAATCGAGTCAGCACGTGGTTACTCCGGAACGGGAATCGTTGGCGCCATTGCACGCCCGGTTTCCCGGATCTTCAGGGAATCCTTACGGATCGGCCTTGCCGCTACCGACAGCGAACAGCCGCTTACAGTGCCCCTTTACCCTGGGGAACCTCTGATCAATCCGAGGTTCCCTGGAGATTAGTCTTTATCGAGAGATTCTGCGTAGTGACAGGCAGTATCAGACTGGTGATTTCTGAAAAGGTAAGCCGATGCCATGCTCACCCGGCTTTCGCCTATAATTACATCTCTGTCCAACGTTCTCCTTGTGGAGTCAGTCAATGCCGCACTACGCAGCGCCAATCCGGGACATGCGCTTTCTGTTGCATGAAGTATTCGGTGCCGAGGACTTCCTCGCGTCTCTCGAAATGCCCGAGGAATTATCTGCCGAGCTGATGGACGCCATCGTCGAGGAAGCGGCCAGGATCTGCGAAGATCTGCTGGCGCCGCTGAATCAGCCTGGTGATCAACAGGGCTGTCGATTCGATGACGGCAAGGTTCTGGCGCCGGAGGGTTTCCGGCAGGCCTACCGGACGTTTACCGACGGTGGTTGGGGGGCACTGACCGGTGATCCCGCCTACGGTGGTCAGGGCATGCCCAAGATGCTGGCGGTACTTTTTGAAGAAATGCTGTTCGCGTCCAATTCATCATTTGCCCTGTATCCCATTCTCACCAGCGGGGCAGCCATGGCGCTGGGGCTGCATGGCAGTGACGAGCTGAAAAAGCGCTTCCTGCCAAAGCTGTACTCCGGGCGCTGGTCCGGCACCATGTGTCTGACCGAGGCCCATGCGGGTACAGACCTCGGCATCATGAAGACCCGGGCTGTCGCCCGGGACGACCAGTCCTACAGCCTGACCGGCAGCAAGATTTTCATTACCGGCGGAGATCATGACCTGAGTGACAACATCATTCATTTCGTGCTGGCCAGGCTGCCGGACAGCCCGCCAGGAGCCCGTGGTATTTCGCTTTTCCTGGTACCCAGGCTGCAGGTGGACGAAGCCGGTGAAGTGCAGGGTGAAAATGGCGTGAGCTGTGGATCCATCGAGCACAAAATGGGGATCAGGGGTTCCGCCACCTGCGTGATCAATTTCGACAACGCAACCGGCTACCTGATCGGCGAGGAACACCAGGGCCTTGCCTGCATGTTCACCATGATGAACTACGAGCGGTTGTCCATGGGACTGCAGGGTATCGGACTGGCGGATCTCTCCTACCAGGTTGCCCGCGACTATGCCCTTGAACGAATTCAGGGTCGGTCACCGGCTGGTCCCGAGAATCCCGACCAGATTGCCGATGCCATTATCGTGCATCCGGACGTGAGGCGGATGTTGCTGACTATGCGTGCCAATATCCTGGCCGGCCGCGCCCTGGCCCTGTTCGCCGCAACCAGGCTGGATATCGCCAAGTTCGGCAGGGATGACGATGCCAGGCAGGAAGCTCAACAACTGGTGGAATTGCTTACGCCCATCGTCAAGGCATACTGCACGGATCGTGGTTTCGAGGACTGCGTCACCGGGCAACAGGTCCTTGGCGGGCATGGCTATATTCAGGAATGGGGGCAGGAGCAAGCGGTTCGCGACGCCCGGATAGCCCAGATATACGAGGGGACCAACGGTATCCAGGCCCTGGACCTGATGGGCCGGAAGACGGTCAGGTGTGATGGGGCTCACTTCAGGGTGCTGGCCGCGGAAGTGAGTTCTTTCCTGGAACGGCACCGGTCGATTGCAACGCTGCAGCCTCAGTTCAGCGCCATACAGCAGGCCTGTGATGACCTGGCAGCACTGACTGACCGGATAATCGAAAAGTCGCGGCACGATCCAGCGGAAGTAGGCGCTGCTTCATACGGTTACCTCGAAGCCATGGGGATCTTTCTGTACGGCTTCATGTGGGGACGGATCATGGTTACCGCCGTCACGGGACCGCAGCAAGCGGATAGTTTTGGCGGAGAGTACCGGGATGGCCTGTTGCAGGTGGGGCGTTTCTACTTCGCGCGTATCATGCCGCGCTATCGATCCGTGATCGAGGCGATCGACTCGGGAGCCGACTGCCTGATGGCGCTGAAGCCCGGACAGTTCTGAGGATCGCCGCTGACGGTGACTTCGCCGGACCGGACTGTTGACCGCTGTTGCTGTCGATTCCCAGCAGTTCCCTGACGCCGTCAGATTGTCCAGGCGACGTTGTCAGCGAGGAACTGCTGAATCTCGCGCAGAGGTTCGTCTTTTTCACCTATCAGGATCAGGTTTCCGGAGGTCAGCGGCACCACGGTTACTTCAAACCGCTCTTCAGAAAAACTGAACTGTTGTTGAACCGGGCTGTTGTTGACGAAGATGATGTTGACCGCGCCGCGATCGCCCTCCATCACCAGGTGTGCGCTGCTGTATTGCGGAATCACGATACAGGGCCTGGCAAAGGTAATCCGCCGGTTGTTCAGCGCCACTTCATCCGGCAGCCTGCCTCCCACCGAGGAAAAAACCTGGTTAACAACCTGGAAATTTGCCACGGGGCTGATATCGATTTCATCCAGCTCAGTATAGACGTGATTGACAACCTGCTGGCCGAATTCCAGTTCCGCCGCGGAAGGCTGATTGCCAAACAGCGACGAGTAGGTAACGCCCACGGCCACCACCACGGCAGCGGCCATGGCCACCAGTCGCGATGGTCGCCAGCGGCTGGGGAAAGTGAAAACGCCGGCAGTTGCGTTGCCGCCGTTCCCTTCGGACCGGGCCGCGGTTTCGGCTGCATCAACCCGGTTGTCGGTCAACTCTGCCTCGTGCTGAACCGCCGCGGCTTTCAACCGTCGGGCCAGTTCCTCCGGAGCGGCTATGGCGTTGGCAATTTTCTCAAGACGCCCATTGAAAGAGCGAATTTCGTCCACTAACGCCTGCCTGGCGGGGCTGGCTTGCAAGGCTTCCTGAAAGTCCTGGTCGCCATCGTCGGGGTAGGCAAAGGCCCGGGTTTCAAATTCAGAATTATCCATCTTCCCTTGACTCGTCTGGTTCGACTTTGTCGTCGTCATTATTGTCGTTTTTGAAATAATCTTTCAGTTTGCTTCTGGCCCGGAACAGTCGGGTCATCACCGTATTGCTGTTCAGGTCCAGGATGTCGGCAATTTCCTTGCCGCTGAATCCGCCCACCACCTGCAGCAGCAATGGCTCCCGGTAGTCGGGATCCAGCTGGTTGATGGCGTTGTGTAACAGTTCACGCTCCATGGCGTCATCCGGTTCATCGGTCACGGTTTCCGCCAGTGGCTGATCATCCACGTCCACCAGGTCGGGCCGGTAGCGCTCGTACAGCCTGGCATTTTCCCGGCGCAGAATGGTAAACAGCCAGGCCTTGGCGGCCTTGTCGTTCTGCAGACTATCCAGAGACCGCCAGGCGCGCAAAAACGTTTCCTGGACCAGGTCTTCCGCTAACGGCTTGTTCTTGCAGATCCAGTAGGCATAGCGGTAGACATCCTGGTAAAGGGCATCAACCAGCGATTCGTAACGTTGCTTCTTGGTTTTTCCGTCTAAGACCGGCGTCTCACTCATTTATTACAATGCTCAGCACTGGATTCGGTGTTTTTTGATGGAGAACAAAAATCTAAGGTATCCCCGGGGCCTGTTCACGCCTGGAACCACCAAGCCACGCACTTTGCGTCTGCGTTGGCGCTTGTCAGGCCACAAACGTGCCAGTCTGATCTGTGCGAACAGGCCCTGCCAAAAGCAACGAAAATCGATGTTGGATCATACTCGGCAAGCGTGGGGTCAGAGTTTGCCTAAATTATTGGTGCGCATCAAGTTTTTACGCAAAATGCCGGTTTGGGCCAGCCTCGTCCTGTGGCCGTGGGTAACGGTGTGGTTGTGGGTGTCGGAACCTGCTGCCGGGCTGTATACTCTGGCCCGACTATCAGGCCGTGATCAGGGGAGCGGAAATGAACAGGGTAGCAATCGTCGGTGCCGCCGGGCGCATGGGACGCGCACTGACAGAAGCAGTGCTGGTCAGTGAGCAGGACCTGCAGCTGGCTGCAGCCACCGTGCTGGAGGACGACCCCGCCCTGGGCTTGGACGTGGCGACCCTGATCGGGGTGCCACCGGTGGGGGTCATTGCCGAGGGTTCACTGCCCGGTGAGCTGAAGGGCATCGATGTGCTTATCGATTTCACTTCACCGGCGGCGAGCATGGAACATCTGGCACTTTGTCGGCGACACGGCAAAGCCATGGTCATCGGCACCACCGGGCTGACTGCGGAACAGAAAGGACAGGTCGAGGAGGCAGCCAGGGATATTCCCGTGGTCTTTGCCCCAAACATGAGCGTTGGGGTAAACGTCTGCCTGAAATTGCTCGAAATTGCCGCCGCCGCGCTGGGGGACGACGTGGATGTTGAGATCGTGGAAGCGCACCATCGTCACAAGAAGGATGCGCCTTCCGGTACCGCATTGCGCATGGGTGAAGTCGTTGCCGATACGCTGGGCCGAGACCTTGACAAAGTCGCAGTCTACGGTCGAGAAGGGATCACCGGCGAACGGGATAGAAAAACCATTGGGTTTGCCACGGTCAGGGCAGGGGACATCGTTGGCGATCATACCGTGGTATTCGCCGGTGCCGGCGAGCGCGTGGAGATTACCCATCGTGCCAGCAGTCGCATGACCTTCGCCCGCGGGGCCGTAAGGGCGGCAGCCTGGCTGGAGGGCAGGGCACCAGGATTGTACGGCATGAACGATGTTCTGGGGTGGGTGGACAATCAATAAAAGATTTCCTACAATCCGCGCTCAGAATGCTACAGGCAAATTTTCCTAGACAACCAGCAAAGCGGAGCAAGGTTTATTCCTTTCTCCGCTTTTTTTTGCGACGGAATCCGTCGTTGCGTTCCTTTCATCCCCCTACTTATCCCCTGACCCAGACAAGGAGTTGAAATTGGCAGTCACTGCAGTATTGGCGCTTGAAGATGGCACCGTGTTCAGAGGCCAGAGCATAGGTGCCGATGGCCTGTCCTCCGGTGAAGTGGTATTTAATACTTCCATGACCGGCTATCAGGAAATCCTCACCGATCCTTCCTATGCCAGGCAGATCGTAACCCTGACTTATCCCCATATCGGCAATACCGGCGCCAACGCGGAAGACAATGAATCTGATCGGGTCTGGGCCTCCGGTCTGGTGATCAGAAACCTGCCGTTACTCGCCAGCAACTGGCGCAGCGAGGAAACGCTCGCGGAATTTCTGGTGCGGCAGAACGTCGTGGCCATCGCCGACATCGATACCCGGGAACTGACTCGCGTGCTGCGGGACAGGGGTCCCCTGAATGGTTGCCTGCTGGCCGGTGCGGAGCTGGAGAAACAGGGTGTGGACGCGGCAGTGGCCGCCGCCCGTGATTTTCCCGGTCTCAAGGGCATGGACCTGGCCCGGGAGGTTTCCACCGACAAGTCCTACCATTGGGAAAGCGGCGAGTGGCAGCTGGAGTCCGGCTACGGAACCCCTGCGACCGGCAGCTACAAGGTGGTTGCCTACGATTTCGGCGTAAAGCGCAATATTCTCAGGATGCTTACCCAGCGTGGCTGCGATATCACTGTTGTGCCGGCACAGACGCCTGCCCACGAGGTGCTGGCCCTGAAACCGGATGGGGTGTTTCTGTCCAACGGACCGGGAGACCCGGAACCTTGTGACTATGCTATCACTGCCATCAGGCAGATTCTCGAGACCGACATCCCCCTGTTCGGAATCTGTCTCGGTCACCAGCTGCTGGCGCTGGCCTGCGAAGCCACGACGGTAAAGATGCGGCTGGGCCATCACGGTGCCAATCACCCCGTCCAGAACCTGGCCGATAGCACTGTCCTTATCAGCAGTCAGAACCACGGCTTCGCCGTCGATGAAAACAGCCTGCCGGACAACCTCAGGGCGACACACCGGTCGCTGTTCGATGGCACACTGCAGGGCATAGAACGCACCGACAGGCCGGCGTTCGGTTTTCAGGGGCACCCGGAAGCCAGCCCCGGCCCCCACGATTTGGCGCCGTTGTTCGATCATTTCATCGAGTTGATCAAAAACCAGGCCGGCGTCAGTTAACAGTATCCTGACGGGCACGGACTCAAGCATGTACATGAATACGTAATACCTAGAGACAGACGGGGTAGTAATGCCTAAACGCACAGACATTAAAAGCATCTTGATTATTGGTGCCGGCCCGATCGTCATCGGTCAGGCCTGCGAGTTCGATTACTCCGGTGCCCAGGCCTGTCAGGCCCTGCGGGAAGAGGGGTATCGGGTCATACTGGTGAACTCCAACCCGGCAACGATTATGACCGATCCGGCCATGGCCGATGCCACCTATATCGAGCCGGTACACTGGAAGGTCGTGGAAAAGATCATCAAGAAGGAGCGCCCCGATGCAATCCTGCCAACCATGGGTGGACAGACCGGGCTGAACTGCGCTCTCGACCTGAACAGGCACGGCGTTCTGGACAAGTACGATGTCGAGCTGATCGGCGCCAAGGTAGGGGCTATCGACAAGGCGGAAGACCGGGAGCTGTTCGACAATGCCATGAAAGCCATCGGTCTTGAAACACCCGCCCATGGCCTGGCGCACAACATGGAGCAGGCCTACGAAACCCTGGACCAGGTTGGCTTCCCCTGTATTATCAGACCTTCTTTCACCCTGGGTGGCAGTGGTGGTGGCATCGCCTACAACAAGGAGGAGTTTGAGGAAATCTGCACCCGGGGTCTCAAATTGTCACCGACCAGCGAATTATTAATCGATGAGTCATTAATAGGCTGGAAAGAATATGAACTGGAAGTGGTACGGGACAGAAAGGATAACTGCATCATTGTCTGTTCCATAGAAAACTTTGACGCCATGGGCGTGCATACCGGCGACTCGATTACCGTTGCTCCCTCGCAGACTCTCACTGACAAGGAATACCAGATAATGCGTGATGCCGCCATCAGGGTATTGCGCGAAATAGGCGTGGAAACCGGTGGGTCTAACGTGCAGTTTGCCGTTGATCCTGCAACCGGTCGGCTGGTGGTAATCGAGATGAATCCCAGGGTTTCCAGGTCCTCGGCCCTGGCCTCCAAGGCTACCGGATTCCCGATTGCCAGGGTGGCTGCCAAGCTGGCGGTGGGATATACCCTGGATGAATTGAAAAACGAGATTACCGGTGGCGCCACCCCGGCTTCCTTCGAGCCCACCATTGATTACGTGGTTACCAAGATTCCGCGCTTCACCTTCGAGAAGTTCCCCGAGGCCAATGATCGGATAACTACTCAGATGAAGTCTGTCGGCGAGGTAATGGCCATTGGCCGGACCTTTCAGGAATCAATGCAGAAAGCCCTCAGGGGCCTTGAAGTGGATGTCAGCGGATTTGATCCCATCGTCGACAGTAAACTCAGTGATGCCAAGGACACGCTGAAGCGGGAACTGATGGAACCCGGTGCTCAACGAATCTGGTACATCGGCGACGCATTCCGCATGGGCTGGTCGGTAGACACGGTTCATGAGTTGACCGGGGTCGACCCGTGGTACCTGGTGCAGATCGAAGAGCTCATCAGACTGGAGCAGGAAGTGGCGAAAATGTCCCTTGGCCAGATCGATAAGGACGCCATGTATCAGCTGAAACGAAAAGGGTTTTCCGACAGCCGGCTGGCTGCCCTGACCGGCGTTTCCGAGCTTGATGTCCAGACCGCCCGCCACGAAATGGGCGTCCGGCCGGTCTACAAGCGCGTAGATACCTGTGCTGCCGAGTTTGTATCCACCACGGACTACATGTACTCCAGCTATGAAGAAGTGTGTGAGGCGCAACCGTCTGACCGGCGCAAGATCATGGTACTGGGTGGTGGACCCAATCGGATCGGCCAGGGTATCGAATTCGATTATTGCTGTGTCCACGCCGCACTGGCCATGCGGGAGGATGGTTATGAAACCATCATGGTCAACTGTAATCCGGAAACCGTATCCACCGATTTCAACGTATCGGATCGACTGTTCTTCGAACCGGTCACCTTCGAGGACGTGCTTGAAATCTTCCACCTGGAAAAGCCGGAAGGCGTTATCGTTCAGTTTGGTGGGCAGACGCCTTTGAATATCGTCAGGCGCCTGGAGGATGCCGGAGTCCCGGTGATCGGCACCTCGCCGGATGCCATCGATCGAGCCGAGGACAGGGAGCGTTTTCAACAGCTGATTCAGAAACTCGGTCTCAAGCAGCCACCCAACTGCACGGTTCGAAGCGTCGAGGAAAGTATTGCCAGGGCGCGGGAATTGTCTTATCCCCTGGTAGTACGGCCCTCCTACGTTCTGGGTGGTCGTGCCATGGAAATCGTTTACAACGAGGAAGAGCTGAACCGCTACCTGCACTCGGCGGTGAAAGTCTCCAATGAAAGTCCGGTGCTGCTGGACTTTTTTCTCAGCTCCGCCATCGAGATCGATGTCGACGTGGTCTGCGATGGCCAGCAGGTGGTGGTCGGCGCCATCATGCAACACATCGAGCAGGCCGGGGTGCATTCCGGGGACTCCGCCTGTTCACTGCCGCCGTACAGTCTGCCTCAGGACGTGCAGGATGAAATCAGGAAGCAGATTTCCAGGCTGGCGCTTGAGCTCGGGGTGGTTGGCCTGATGAATACCCAGCTGGCCTACCAGGATGGGGAAATCTACATTATCGAGGTCAACCCCAGGGCTTCCCGCACGGTGCCCTTTGTGTCCAAGTGCATCGGCCAGTCACTGGCGAAAATTGCCGCTCGCTGCATGGTCGGCGTCTCCCTGGAGGAACAGGGTTTCACCAGGGAAGTGATTCCTGTCACTTACGCGGTCAAGGAAGCCGTCTTTCCGTTCAACAAGTTCCCCGGAGTCGATCCGATTCTTGGTCCGGAAATGAAGTCCACGGGTGAGGTCATGGGCGTTGGCCGGACTTTTGCCGAAGCGTTTTCCAAGTCCCAGCTGGCGGCCGGAGAGAATATTCGCGTCGGCGGCACCGCCTTCATCAGCGTCAAGGATGCCGACAAAGCCGATTGCCTGGAAGTCGCCCGCCGGCTTCACGACCTGGGATTTTCGCTGGTGGCCACCCGCGGCACCGCCAGGGTTATCGAGGACGCGGGCATAGCCGTGCGTGCCGTCAACAAGGTGGCTGAAGGCAGGCCCCATATCGTGGATATGATCAAGAACGACGAGATTCAGCTGATCGTCAACACCACGGAAGGCAAACAGGCGATTATCGATTCGTCGAATATCCGTCGCTCGGCGCTGCGCCATGACGTGTTCTGCACCACGACCCTGGCCGCCGGCCTGGCAGTCTGTGAAGCGCTGTCCTTCGGTGACGAAATGTCCGTGCACAATCTTCAGGACCTGCATGCTGCCCTGCCGGCAGCCTGAGGTGTTTCGCCAGGTTCCTGTTGTGGGAAGCAGCGGAATCCAGAACCCGCCATAACCCCGTTGACCGGTTTGCTATTGGGTCGCGGGCTGTTATGCTAATCCTCCTGGCTTGAAGCCGCAGCAGATCCTGTTCTCAAGCCTGATAGGAATACACCACGTATTCTGCTTGGACATTCAGGCAACGCCGGTCCGGCATTTGTGTCCACGCGCAATACCGCGTTCGGACACACCGGGTAGGCCGGCAGGTTACTCAATATCAGTGCAATCGGACCGCGTGCCATTCGGCGCGATGGTCCTGTTTGGGAGAAACATGCAAAAAGTACCAATGACGAAAGCCGGTGCAGAAAAGCTTCGGGAGGAGTTGACGGAGCTGAAAACCAAGGTTCGTCCCCGGATTATTGCCGCTATTGCAGAGGCCAGGGAACACGGGGACCTCAAGGAAAATGCCGAGTACCATGCGGCCCGGGAACAGCAGAGTTTCTGCGAAGGACGCATCAAGGAAATTGAAGGCAAGCTTGCCGATAGCGAAATCATCGATGTAACCGAGATCAAGCCAACCGGGCGAGTGATTTTTGGTACCACGGTAACGCTCATCAACCTGGACAATGAACAGCAGTCGGTTTACCAGATAGTCGGCGAAGACGAGGCCGATGTGGCGGGTGGAAAAATTTCCGTTGCCTCACCCATTGCCCGTGCGTTAATGGGCAAGCACGAAGGTGACGAGGTAACGGTCAATGCGCCGGCTGGAGATATTGAGTACGAAATTGAAGCCGTGGAACACCGCTAGGGAACCTCTGATTAAGTATGGAAATACTTAATCAGAGGTTCCCTAGAGTTCGTCAAAGCGTAACCCTGCGGGTTCAATCCAGCTTGCGCAACAGATTGGATAACCGGGGGTTGGGCTTGCGGACAGGGCGGTACAGCAGCAGAATGTGGCCGATCTGCTGGATACATTCGACGCCCAGTTCTTCGATAAGCTGATCCCGGATGAGGTTGCGTGCGTCCCGGTCACCGGCAGCAAGCTTTATTTTTATCAGTTCATGGTCGTTCAGGGCCCGGTTGAGCTCCTGGTTAACATTGTCCGAAAGTCCTTTGTCGGCAATGGTGACCACCGGCTTCAGTTTGTGACCGACACTTCTGAACTGTCTTTTCTGTTGAGCGCTGCTGGCCATGATAGCGGGATACCTCCGGACGGTGGCATTGTAACCAAGTCGGTTCGTTAAGGCGATAATTGAATCTGCATCGCATATTTCGGTGATGAAGTTTGGCAAGATCAAAGAGCAGTAAAGGCTGGTTGAAGGAGCATTTCGACGACGCCTATGTCAAGAAAACCCGGGAACTGGGATATCGGTCCCGAGCCAGCTTCAAGCTGCTTGAAATCCAGGAACGGGATCGCTTGATCCGGGCCGGCATGACCGTGGTCGATCTGGGCGCCGCCCCGGGGGGCTGGTCCCAGGTGGCAGCCGAATTGACCGGTCCCGGGGGATTGGTGGTAGCCAGTGATATCCTGCCAATGGAGCCAATGGCCGGTGTTCGCTTTTTTCAGGGGGATTTCACCGAGTTGTCGGTGTACCAGGAAATCCTCGATGCCATCGGCGAAAACCGGGCTGACCTTGTAATCTCGGACATGGCACCCAACATGAGTGGAATGAAGGAAATCGACCAGCCACGGGTCATCTATCTGGCAGAGCTGGCGTTGGAACTGGCCAGGGCTGTCCTCAAGGACCAGGGAACACTGCTGGTAAAGGTGTTCCAGGGAGCAGGGCTGGACGCCTATCAGCGGGATTTGCAGGCCTGTTTCCGGAAAGTGAAAGTTCGAAAACCGCGTGCTTCCCGGGCCAGGTCCGCTGAACTGTATCTGCTGGCCGAGGGAGCGATGGCGGGCAGGTGAACTTTAGTGTAATAATTCGCGTAAGGTCTTTATACGGAAAGCGCGCGCCAGCCGCCCGGTAACCAGCCGGCAAAGCGTCGAAAACCACGCCTACCCGCACTTTTCGGAGTTCGCCGATTAGGAGAAAACCCTTGAACGACATGGCAAAAAACTTGATCCTGTGGATGATAATCGCCGGCGTCCTGCTGATGGTTTTCAATAGCATCAATCAGGAAACCCGGGACGATAGCCTGACCTATTCCTCATTCATCCGCGAGGTGCGGTCCGGCCAGGTGGCCGCGGTTGATATTTCCGGCATTAACATCACCGGGCGGAGGGACGACAACACCCGCTTCCGCACAGTCATGCCCCTGATCGGTGATGATCAGCTGATGGATGATCTGTGGGAAAACGGTGTCGAAATTCGGGCCAGCGAACCGGAGCAGCAAAGCATCTGGAGTCAGTTACTGGTGGCCAGCTTTCCAATTCTGATTATAATTGCCCTGTTTTTCTTCTTCATGCGCCAGATGCAGGGTGGCGGTGCCGGTGGCAAAGGTGGCCCCATGTCATTCGGCAAGAGCAAGGCCAAGCTGCTGGGCGAGGATCAGATCAAGGTAACCTTTGCCGATGTTGCCGGCGTCGATGAAGCCAAGGAAGACGTCCAGGAACTGGTGGAATTCCTGAGGGAACCTGACAAGTTTCAGCGCCTTGGTGGTCGAATCCCCCGGGGCATTCTTATGGTCGGTCAGCCAGGAACCGGTAAAACCCTTCTGGCCAAAGCCATAGCCGGCGAGGCCAAGGTTCCGTTTTTCTCCATTTCCGGCTCGGATTTCGTGGAAATGTTCGTCGGTGTTGGCGCCTCCCGGGTACGGGACATGTTCGACCAGGCCAAGAAAGCCGCGCCCTGTATCATCTTCATCGACGAAATCGATGCTGTCGGTCGTCACCGGGGAGCCGGGCTGGGCGGAGGCCACGATGAAAGAGAACAGACGCTCAACCAGTTGCTGGTTGAGATGGACGGTTTTGAAGCCAACGACGGCATTATCGTCATTGCCGCAACCAACCGGCCTGACGTGCTGGACCCGGCGCTGCTGCGCCCGGGTCGTTTCGATCGCCAGGTGGTTGTCGGTCTGCCGGATATCCGTGGTCGGGAACAGATTCTCAAGGTGCACATGCGCAAGGTCCCCATTGACGATCGGGTCCAGGCAAGCCTGATCGCCCGCGGCACCCCCGGATTTTCCGGTGCTGACCTGGCTAACCTGGTCAATGAAGCCGCCCTGTTCGCCGCCCGGGCCAACCGGCGACTGGTAACCATGGAAGAGTTTGAAAAGGCCAAGGACAAGATCATGATGGGCGCTGAACGCAAGTCCATGGTGATGTCCAGCAAGGAGAAGCTGAATACGGCTTACCACGAAGCCGGCCACGCCATCGTGGGACGCCTGGTGCCCGAGCACGATCCGGTTTATAAGGTCAGTATCATTCCTCGCGGCCGCGCGCTTGGTATTACCATGTTTCTGCCGGAGGAAGACCGTTACAGCATCAGTAAAACTCGCATCCTCAGCCAGATCTGCAGCTTGTACGGCGGTCGGATTGCCGAGGAAATGACCCTGGGCAAGGAAGGTGTGACTACTGGCGCCTCCAATGATATCCAGCGGGCAACGGAGTTGGCCCGTAACATGGTCACCAAGTGGGGCCTGTCCGAGAAAATGGGACCATTGATGTATTCTGAAGACGACGGTGAAGTATTCCTGGGCCGGTCCGCGGGGACTCAGTCCAAGTCGGTTTCTGATGATACTGCCGAGGCCATCGATCACGAGGTTCGCAAGATTATCGATGAGTGCTACGCGCAAGCCAAGGAGGTCCTGGAGACCAATCGTGACAAGCTGGAATTGATGAAAGATGCGTTGCTTGAGTACGAGACGATCGATACCGAGCAGATCAACGACATCATGTCGGGCAAGAAGCCCCGGCCTCCCGCCGACTGGAGTGACCAGGATCAGAACAACTCCGGTACCGGTGCCGTGGATAAAGACGAGTCCCGGGAAACCGAAAAGTCCAAGGACAGCAAGATAGGTGGTCCGGCCAGCGAGCACTGAGCCAGGGCACAGCGCCTTGACCAGGGTACTGCCACTCGGGGGTAGACATATCAATCTGTCTACCCCCGTTGTTATGGGGGTGGTCAATGTAACCCCCGACTCCTTTTCCGATGGTGCCACTCTGGGCACCATGTCAAACAGCCATTTTCGGGTATCTGTCGATAGCGCCCTGGCCCGGGCGGAACAAATGGTGAATGCCGGCGCCGATATCATCGATGTCGGTGGTGAATCCACCCGTCCTGGCGCCGATCCGGTTTCTGTCACGGAAGAATTGCAAAGGGTGATCCCGGTCATTGAAGCGATCCGCGATAAGCTGGATACTGCTGTTTCCGTAGATACCAGTTCTCCCGCTGTGATGACAGAGGCCTGTAAGTGCGGTGCAGATCTGATAAACGATATACGTGCCCTGAGAAAAGAAGGTGCCGTGACCGCCGCGGCCGACAGTGGCGCCGCGGTCTGCCTGATGCATACCCTGGGAGAGCCCAAGGTCATGCAGCAGGCTGTTCACTACGATAACGTGGTGGATGAAGTCATGGCATTTCTCAAGGAAAGGGTGCAGACAACGATAAGCGCTGGTATACCGAGAGAAAAGCTGCTTGTAGATCCGGGATTCGGATTCGGTAAATCGCTGCAGCACAACTACCAGCTGTTGCGGGAATTGCGACGCTTTACCAGCCTGGAACTGCCGATCCTGGTGGGCATTTCACGCAAGTCGATGATCGGCAGGGTGGTAGGTCGTCCTGCCGATCAGCGCCTGGCAGGGAGCATCGCGGCAACGGTGTGGGCGCTGCAAAATGGAGCGGATATAATCCGTACCCATGATGTGGCAGAGACCGTCGATATTATCCGTATTCATCGCGCTATGGCAGGCGACTTTAATTGAAGAGGGAGTGGTATGGGGAAGAAGAAAAAATATTTCGGAACGGACGGTATTCGCGGTACCGTAGGTGAAGCCCCGATAACGCCTGATTTCATGCTGAAGCTTGGCTGGGCTGCCGGCAAGGTATTTGCAAAATATGGTAATGGCCATAATAAAATACTAATCGGTAAAGATACTCGTATTTCCGGATATATGTTTGAAGCAGCCCTGGAAGCGGGAGTTACCGCCGCCGGCGTTGATATCAACCTTTTGGGACCCATGCCGACGCCCGCAATCGCCTACTTGACCCGGACTCTGCGTGCCCAGGCGGGTATTGTGATCAGTGCTTCCCATAACGCCTTTGAAGACAACGGCATCAAGTTTTTTTCTGCCCGCGGCGCCAAACTGGAAGACGACATCGAATTCGCTATCGAAGACCAGATGTCCAGGGATCTGACCACGGTTGCTTCCAATTCCCTCGGTAAGGCAACCCGGATCAATGACGCAGCGGGCCGCTATATCGAATTCTGCAAGAGTACGGTTGGATCAACCCTGAAGTTCAACGGATTGAAGGTCGCCATGGACTGTGCCAATGGCTCCACCTATCACATCGCCCCCAGTGTTTTCGAGGAACTCGGTGCCAAAGTCAAGGCCATTGGAGTCTCGCCCAACGGATTGAACATTAACGAGCGCTGTGGATCCACATCGCCGGAAAATCTGCAACGCCTGGTCGTTGAGGAACAGGCAGATGTGGGCATTGCCTTCGATGGGGACGGTGATCGGCTGATCATGGTAGATCACCATGGCAACATCGTCGATGGAGACGAAATTCTCTATGTAATTGCCCGGGACCGGCAACGTCGCAATATCGAATTCGGAGGCGTAGTCGGAACCAAGATGACCAACCTGGGACTGGAACTGGCCCTGCAGAAAATGCAAGTCCCGTTTACCCGCACCGATGTGGGCGATCGCTATGTGCTGGCGGAAATGCTGGCACGTAACTGGGATCTGGGCGGCGAGTCCTCCGGGCATATAATCTGCCAGGATATCAACACCACCGGTGACGGAATCGTGTCCGCTCTCCAGGCTATGGAGGCCCTGGTAAACGGGGATCAGCCCCTTGCCGAGATCAAGAAGGAAATGCACAAGCTACCCCAGGTTATGGTCAACGTCAGACTTCCCAGCAAGCAGGACGTCACCGCTCACGCAGCTGTCCGGGCGGCCGTGGCCGAAGTGGAAAGTGAACTTGGCAGCAGCGGTCGCGTTCTCCTGCGCCCTTCTGGAACCGAACCGGTAATCCGGGTAATGGTGGAGGGCGAGGATAGCGTGGTTGTCGACAAGCTGGCCCGGGAGTTGTCCGACGTAGTGGCCACGGTTGTGACCTGACCGCAGCGCAATTCGCGCCGTTTACCCGATCCATTTCCCATCGGTTGCTGCCTGTAGCGGGCAGCAACTTGGCATTGTTCCGGACCTGCCGATAATCCTCGCCCTGCAAAGTTGCTTTCGACAGGCATGTTGGGTAGTATTGGCGCCCATTTTTTCCGGGTTGGACATGATCCGGACAAGGGTTCGGGATTGGTAACATGCGGCGCAAGCTGGTAGCCGGTAACTGGAAAATGCACGGGTCGAGGCGCTTCGTTGAAGAAACCCTGTGCGCTATTCGCGACGCCACGGACGGCATGACCGCAGTCGACAAGGCAATCTGCCCGACCTTGTTACACCTGCCGCTGGCGGAATCGATCGTGCAGGGCAGCAGCATAGCCCTTGGCGCCCAGAATGTGTATCCCGATCCTGAAGGAGCCTTTACCGGAGAAGTCTCCGCGGACATGCTGGCCGAGTATTCCGTGCGTTATGTCATCGTGGGCCATTCTGAACGGCGCGAACTTTTCAGCGAATCGGATACCATGGTGGCACGAAAATTTACGGCCGTGCAGTCGGGCAGTATGATCCCGATATTGTGTCTTGGCGAGTCGCTGTCGCAAAGAGAACTGGGGCAGACGGGAGACGTCGTATTGGGACAACTGGATGCAGTGCTGGAAGTCGCCGGCATTGCAGCCTTTGAGCGGGCCGTTATCGCCTATGAACCGATCTGGGCTATAGGCACGGGGAAAACGGCCTCACCGGAACAGGCCCAGGAAGTCCACGGCTTGATTCGTCAACATCTGGCGAATCGGGACGGCGTTGTGGCTTCGGGTTGCCGGATACTTTACGGTGGCAGCGTAAAAGCGGAGAATGCGGGCGATTTATTTGCCCAACCGGATATCGATGGTGGACTTGTTGGTGGCGCTTCCTTGAAAACCGCCGACTTCACCTCAATTTGTCAAAGTGCGAGCTGAAAAATATGCAATCACTCATAGTCATAGTACACATCATTGTGGCCGTCGCCATCGTCGGACTTGTGCTGCTGCAGCAGGGGAAAGGCGCGGATGCCGGAGCCTCCTTCGGTTCCGGCGCGTCACAGACTGTATTCGGTGCTTCCGGGTCGGGAAATTTCCTGACCAGGGCGACCACCGTGGCGGCGACACTGTTTTTTATTACCAGTCTGTCGCTGGCCATTTTCGCCAGGGAAAATGCCGGTTTGAGCAGCACCGCAGGCCTGCCGGTAGTCAATGAAGAGCTGTTGGAAGAATCCGGTTCAGTCCCCTCCGATGTACCCCAACTTGAAGAGGTTCCGCAACAGGCGCCGGACGCCGGAGACATTCCCGCGGTCCCACCGGGTAACTGAGTCCTGCCCAGGAATCGAAAACGACAGTTGATGGAGATATTGCCGAAGTGGTGGAATTGGTAGACACGCTATCTTGAGGGGGTAGTGACCTACGGTCGTGCCGGTTCAAGTCCGGCCTTCGGCACCAAATTCCGATCAGTCCTCCCGGGCCGGCCCTGCTGCTCGGGAATCCGTACGCAAACCTGAATCGCAGAACTGAATCAATGTTGCCTGGTTTTTGTTTTGGCTTGACGATACGGGTATGACTTCCTTATAATTCGGCACCCCGTAGTAGCTGTCCCTGCTTGATTGCAGGCAGCGCTTGATTGCAGGCAGCGGCGCCGGCCGGCCAGGCCGACTGCATGGCTGGGCGCGGGTGGGACCCCTGGAGGGACCCGGGAAAGAAGATAGGAAAAGAAAAGGACAGGAAAAAAGAACGGAAAACAGGACCAGGGTTGCTGATGGCTTAAGGACAAGCTGAGACGAGAATCAGTAGCAGGTCAGAAAATCTGACCGATTGAAGGTTGATATTGACATAAGGTTTGTTGATATAAGGTTTATTGCGGGGTGGAGCAGTCTGGCAGCTCGTCGGGCTCATAACCCGAAGGTCGTAGGTTCAAATCCTGCCCCCGCTACCAAAAAAGTCCGCCAGATGTGATCAGGCAGCCCGACGATCGGGCTCGACTCTTCACCTCAGGCGGCATAGCCGGGAAGGTCGCAGGTTAAAATCCTGCTCCGGCTGGCAATAAAGTCCGCCAAATGTGATCAGGCAGCCCGACGATCGGGCTCGACTCTTCACCTCAGGCGGCATAGCCGGGAAGGTCGCAGGTTAAAATCCTGCTCCCGTATTCAGTTTCGACGATGACTCGGCGCCCCGACTGGTTCGGTGCTGAGCAAAGAAGCCCCGGATAGGGGCTTTTTATTAGGCGCGTAGTCGATCCGGGAGGATGGCAGCGGTTCTGAGGCGAAGTGCTGTACAGGCTTCTGTGGACAGAGAGTTGTTTGGGGAGTGGGCCATTGGCCCATTTTTTGTTTGCGCGAAGCGGAAAACTGGCAACAGGTGAAAAGAAGCGAACGGCAGATTGCTGGCTTGCTGGAACCCACGATCCAGGCCATGGGCCTGGAATTGTGGGGTGTGGAACATATTTCCCAGGGGCGTCACAGCCTGCTGCGAATATTTATCGATAGTCCGGATGGCGTCTCCATCGAGGACTGTGAACAGGTCAGTCGGCAGGTAAGCGGGATACTGGATGTCGAGGATCCCATTACCGGAGAGTACACGCTGGAAGTGTCGTCGCCGGGTGCGGACCGCCGCCTGTTCTCCCTGTCGCAGTTCGGGGAGTACATTGGCAACGAGGTGAATGTCAGGCTGAAGACTCCCCTGGAAGGGAGACGTAAATTTAAGGGACAGCTGAAAGCGGTAACCGATCGGTCAGTGTGCATCGTTGTCGAAGGCAATGAATACCAGTGTCCGTTTGAAGCGATTGAAAAAGCCAATATTGTCTACTGATGCTTTACCGGGGTCCGGCCAGCACGCGTGACAGTAGAGCAGTAAGTTAGGGTGACATCGTTATGATGAGTAAAGAGATTTTAATGGTTGCGGACGCAGTCTCTAACGAGAAGGGTGTATCGCGTGACGTAATCTTTGAAGCAATCGAATCTGCATTGGCCACAGCCACAAGGAAGCTGCACGGCAATGAAGAGATCGATTGCCGGGTCTCTGTGGATCGCAAAACGGGTGAATACGAAACCTTTCGTGTCTGGACCGTCGTCGATGACGAGGAATTTGAGGATCCGGCCACCCAGCTGACCGTGGAGCAGGCCGGTGAAAAGGACTCTGCCCTGGAAATTGGAAACACCTGGGAGCAACCGATCGATAACGTTGAGTTCGGGCGCATCGCCGCACAGACCGCCAAGCAGGTCATCGTGCAGAAAGTCCGGGAGGCGGAGCGTGAACTGGTCATTGCCGAGTACAAGGATCGGGTCGGGGAACTTGTTTCCGGTACCGTTAAAAAGGTAACCCGGGACAGCGTTATTGTGGACCTTGGCAACAATGCCGAAGGCCTGTTGCCTCGGGACCAGATGATCCCCCGGGAAACGTTTCGTATTGGTGACAGGTTGCGGGCACTGCTGATCGAAGTACGGTCGGAACCCCGCGGTCCCCAGCTCATACTCAGCCGAACGTCACCGGCCATGCTCATCGAGCTGTTCAAAATCGAGGTACCGGAAATCGCCGAGGAAGTGATTGAAATTCGAGCCGCGGCGCGAGATCCGGGTTCAAGGGCCAAGATCGTGGTCAGTACCAACGACGGCAGAATCGATCCCGTTGGTGCCTGCGTCGGTATGCGTGGGTCACGTGTTCAGGTGGTATCCAATGAGCTTGCCAATGAGCGCATCGACATCATTTTATGGGATGACAATCCGGCGCAGCTGGTAATCAACTCCATGGCGCCGGCAGAAGTGGCGTCTATCGTTGTCGACGAGGACAGCCACACCATGGATGTCGCGGTGGCGGAAGAGAATCTGGCCCAGGCCATTGGTAGAAACGGCCAGAACGTGCGACTTTCAAGCGAATTGACCGGCTGGACCATCAACGTGATGAGTGAAGAGGATGCAGCGGCCAAGTTGCAGCAGGAAGCAAGCAGTTTCATAGAGATGTTCAGGGAGAAACTGGACGTCGATGACGATGTTGCCGAGGTGCTGGTACAGGAAGGATTTACCTCCCTGGAGGAGATAGCCTATGTGCCGCTGGACGAGATTCTGGCTATCGACGGGTTCGACGAGGAAATAGCCAACGAACTGAGAAATCGGGCAAAAGATGCCCTGCTGACCCAGGCTATTGCCTCGGAAGAGGATATATCCAGCGCCAACATCGCCGACGACCTGCTTAACATGGAAGGGATGGATGATCAGCTGGCCCTGGCGCTGTCAAAAATGGGAATTCTGAATATGGAAGACCTGGCGGAGCAGTCAGTGGATGAATTGATGGATATCGAAGATATGAATGAAGAACGAGCAGGCAAATTGATCATGGCTGCGAGAGCCCCGTGGTTTGAGTGAGACGTTGGTCCGCGAGGTACGAGATTAAGGGGTATTGTCAATGGCAGATGTAACAGTTAAAGAGCTTGCCAGTGTGGTGGGTGTGACGGAGGATAAGCTTCTTGCGCAGATTAAAGAAGCAGGTCTCCCCCATACCAGCCCTGATGAGACCATTACTAATGACGACAAGAACACCTTGCTGATGTTCTTGCGCCAGGGGCATGGCAAGCGTGAAACCACCGATGCGGCGCCACGCAAGATTACGCTGAAACGCAAAACCCTGGCTACGCTGAAATCCTCGCCAGGACATGGCAGAAGCAAGACGGTAAATGTGGAAGTCCGCAAAAAGCGAACTTACATCAAGCGCAGCGCCTTACCGGTTGAGGATAAGGCTGAAGCGGAACGACAGGAAGCGGAAGCTGCTGAAGCGGAAAGACTGCTTGAAGAACAGAAAGCAGCCGAGACTGCGGCACAGGAAGCTGAAAAAAGCGGGGCAGCAGAGAAACCTGGAGAGGAAGCGGCCACCGCAGCAAAGGCAGCGGAGGAAACTGCTGCTGGCGGTGATACGGCTGCGGCTGACACCACGCCGGTGCCGGATATTGCCGCAGTACCGCCGGCCACTCCGGAATCGGCCAAGCCTGGAAAGGCGGCGCCCAAGCGCAAAGGTCGTGATGGTGAAAGTGAAGACAAGAAATCGCATCAGAAGCACAAGGAAAAAGCCCTGCGAAAACAGACCAGGGAGAGAGCGCCGACTGCGGACGATTTCGTTCTGGAAGATGGTGAGTACGCGGAAGTTGAAAGCCACATGCGTCGCGGTGGACGAAAGGCCAAATCACGGGTTGGCGGCAAACGGCACGCTTTCGAAAAGCCAACCGAGTTCATTTCGCGGGAAATTACTATCGGCGAAACCAACACCGTTGGCGAGTTGGCTCAGAAAATGTCGGTCAAAGCCGCGGAAGTGGTCAAGATTCTATTTAACATGGGAGTCATGGCAACCATAAACCAGCCGCTGGATCGTGATACATCGACGCTTTTGATTGAAGAATTGGGGCACAAAGCCAAGTTTGTTTCTGAAGATGCGATCGAGGAACAATTATACGAGGATCTTGCTCTTCAGGAGGGTAACAAGGAAGTTGTAAGAGCGCCAGTTGTAACAGTTATGGGCCATGTTGATCATGGCAAGACGTCGCTTCTGGACTACATCCGTAAATCTTCCGTGGCCTCTCATGAAGCAGGGGGAATTACCCAGCATATCGGTGCTTATCATGTAGATACTGAACATGGCATGATCAGTTTTCTTGACACGCCGGGTCACGCGGCATTCAGCGCCATGCGTTCCCGCGGAGCCAAGGCCACTGACGTGGTCATCCTGGTAGTCGCTGCCGATGACGGGGTTAAACCCCAGACCGAGGAAGCGGTGAATCACGCCCGCGCCGCGCAAGTACCCATCGTGGTTGCAGTTAACAAGATTGACAAGGAAAACGCTGACCTTGACCGGGTCAAGAACGAGCTGTCTGCGTTGGATGTTATTCCCGAGGAATGGGGCGGCGATACCCAGTTTGTGCCAGTGTCCGCTCATACCGGTGAAGGCATCAAGGAGTTGCTGGAGGCAGTACTGCTGCAAGCGGAACTGCTGGAACTCAAAGCCTACACCGACGTTCCCGGTAACGGCATAGTAGTGGAATCCCGGCTGGATAAAGGCCGTGGTCCAGTGGCCTCGGTACTGGTGCAGAACGGTATTCTGAACGTGGGCGATATCGTCCTGGTCGGGCATGAGTATGGTCGTGTTCGCGCGCTGATCGATGAAAATGGCGAAAACGTCGATTCCGCCGGCCCGTCTATTCCCGTGGAGATTCTGGGCCTTACTGGCGTACCGGAAGCCGGCGATGAATTCGTCGTGGTCAAGGATGAAAAGAAAGCAAGAGAGGTCGCCGAGTTTAGACGGGATCGTACCAAGGACAGTCAGCATGCCTCCCAGCAGAGCGGCAAGATGGATTCGTGGCTTGCCAGTATAGGCAAGGACGAGAAAAGGATGCTCAATG
>Ga0070726_10001424_pt1 | contig 24168 bp, 15 predicted proteins | sample tdAd471_FD_67275 | JGI IMG/M metagenome (GOLD analysis project Ga0070726, IMG submission 67275) | Marine sediment microbial communities from the Atlantic coast under amendment with organic carbon and nitrate - tdAd47.1 | ecosystem: Environmental > Aquatic > Marine > Coastal > Sediment | place... | reverse complement strand
GTTCTCCGTTCGTCCTGGGGGCCGAAAAACCGACCAGGCCGGAGTACTCGCGCGATATCGCGCCGCTGCTGCGGAAGCACTGTGCCGGATGCCACAACGCGGATGACCGTGAGGGCGGGCTGTCGGTGGAAACGTTTGCCGATCTGCAGACGGGGGGCGAACGCGGCCCGGCGATTCAGCCTGGGGAAGTGGCGTCGAGCCGGCTGCTCCTGCTGGTCACCGGCAAGGCCGAACCGATCATGCCACCGGAAGGCAGCGAACCACTGACGAAGGCGGAGATCGAACTGCTGACGGAATGGGTGAAAGCCGGTGCCAAAGGTCCGGATGGCAAAGAGCCGCCGCGTCGCACGCTGATGGTTCCAAAGCTGCCTGCCCCTGAGGGGCTGCCGAAGCCGATCGCGTCGGTCGCGATCTCACCGGACGGGAAGACGCTTGCTGTCGCGCGGTTTGAACTCGTCGAACTGCGCGCAGCGGACTCGCTGAAACTGATCCGACGTCTCGAGGATTTTCCCGGAAAGGTCAACTCGGTCGAGTTCTCGACTGACGGTTCTCGACTGATCGCCGCGTCCGGGATTTCGGGGCTGTACGGCGAGGCGTCGATCTGGGACGTCGTCAGCGGAAAGAAGCTGCAAACGATCGACGGCCACCGTGACACGCTGTACGACGCGACGCTCAGTCCGGATGGCAAGGTGCTGGCGACGACCAGTTATGACCGGCGAATCGAACTCTGGGACGCGGCGACGGGCGAGTCATTGCGGACACTGCTCGGTCACAACGGAGCGATCTTCGATCTCGCCTTCAGTCCCGATGGAACGATCCTCGCCAGCGCGTCCGCCGACGCGACGATCAAACTCTGGCAGACCGCGACCGGCGTCCGGCTCGACACGCTCGGCCAGCCGCTCAAAGAACAGTTCGTTGTGAAGTTTTCGCCGGACGGCCGCTTCGTTGTCGGCGGGGGACTCGATAACCGCATCCGCGTCTGGCGGGTCGTCTCGCGCGAGAAGCCGCGGATCAACCCGCTGCGTTTCGCGCGGATCGCTCACGAAGGCGCGGTGATTCAGCTCGCGTTTTCGCCGGACGGATCGCGGCTCGTTTCGATCGCCGACGACCAGACCAGCAAACTGTGGGAGACGTCTGAGTTTTCCGAACTCGCCGCGCTCTCGCAGCAGCCGGACGTCACGCCAGCTCTGGCCATCGCCCGCGACGGTCAGTCGTTTTTCGTCGGTCGCAGCGACGGCACGCTTGAACGGCAGACTCTTCCGGAGATTGCAACGGCGTCTGACAGTTCGCCGACAGCTGCCTCAACAGCAAAGCCGGTCAGCATCGCGGCGACGGACTGGGCGACAGTAACCGAGAACGAACCGAACAACTCTCCCGCTCAGGCGGCCAGGGTCACGTTGCCGGCAAAGCTCTCGGGCGTGATCTTCTCGGCGACGAAAGGCGACGCTGCCGCGAGCGGCGCCGAACCGGACGTCGACCTGTACCGCTTTGCGGCCAAAGCCGGGCAGAAGTGGGTGTTCGAGGTCAAAGCGGCGCGCGACAAGTCGCCGCTCGATTCGCGACTGGAAATCCTCGACACCGAGGGCAACCCGGTGCCGCGAGTTCTGCTGCAGGCGGTTCGAGATTCCTACATCACCTTCCGCGGCATCAACTCGGACACGCGCGACTGCCGCGTTCACAACTGGGAGGAGATGGACCTCAATCAGTACCTCTACATGAACGGCGAAGTCGCCAGGTTGTGGCTGTGGCCGCGCGGTCCGGACTCGGGTTTCCAGTTCTATCCGCAGCGAGGCAACCGCGTGACGTTCTTCGACACGACGGCAACGTCGCACCCGCTGCAGGAACCGTGCTACATCGTCGAACCTCACGCACCGGGGACCGATCTGACGTCAAACGGCCTGCCGGTCTTCACGCTGTATTACGAAAACGATGACGATTCAGAACGCGAACTCGGCAGCGACTCGCGGCTGAACTTCACGGCCCCGGCTGACGGCGAGTACCTGTTGCGGGTTTCCGATGTCCGCAGTTTTCAGGGCGAGGATTTCAAATACGAAGTCACCGCCCGGCCATCGCAGCCGGACTTTTCGGTCCGTGTCGACGGCGGGAATCCTGCTGTCAACGTCGGCAGTGGGAAGGAGTTCCGCGTCATTGCCGATCGCAAGGACGGCTTTGACGGCGAAATTCGTGTCGACGTCGATGGCCTGCCTCCCGGTTTCACCGTGTCGACTCCGCTGATCATTGAAGCTGGCCAGGATGTCGCGTACGGAACAATTAATGCCGCCCCCGAAGCTGCCGCCCCAACTGCCGAGAACGCGAAAACTTCAAAGCTCGTTGCAACGGCCACGATCAACGGCAGCGAAGTGAGGCATGAAGCCGGAACGCTGGGCGAGATCAAGCTTGCCGACGCCCCGAAAGTGCTGGTCGCGATCGGCCCGGACGCTGCCGACGGGGCCGAGGTGGAAACGCCGGCCTTCAGTGCCGACAACCCGCTGGAGCTGACGATCGCCCCCGGCGAAACCATTACGGCTCGCGTTCACATTCAACGCAACGAGGACTTCAAGGGCCGCATTGGTTTCGAGGCGATTTCCCACAACCTGCCGCACGGCATCATCGTCGACAACATCGGGCTGAGCGGTCTGCTGATTGTCGAGGGGACTTCCGAGCGTCAGTTCTTTCTGACGGCGGCTCCGTGGGTGCCCGAACAGTCGCGCCTCTTCTTCCTTCGCAGCAAGGAACAGGGCGGCCAGACGTCCTGGCCGATCATGCTGCATGTCCGAAAAAAATAGTCGTTGGCAATCAGCCAAAACGACACAGCGTTCAAGCTACGATGTATCTACGGTTTGAATCCGATCTGGAATTCCCGGCAATCGCAAGCGCACTCCTAGATGAGGCTGGCGACGATTCGATCAATTGGGACTACGAAAACGTCTACGAGTGGATGTACCTGAGGCTTCCCCAGTTGGACTTCGTACTGAACATCTCTCGGGAACACGGCTATGCCGATCTCGATGATGACATTGTCGATCAATACGTTGGCCGGGCTGATGAGCTGAAACAGATCGTTCGGCCCGGGCCAGTGTATGTCTTTGGTTGGAGCCATCACGATGACTACGTCGACTTACTACCTGATTCCCTGGCATCGTTTTTCGCAGATCGGCTTCAAGCTCCAGTGTCCGTATTCAATCGCAGGATCAATGTGGAAGTCTCGGATGACGACCCCATAAGAGTCGTATTTCCAAACACTGACTCAGACCACTGAAGAGAAATCCTCGTCTTGACAAGTACGACGAAACTCCAAAGGGAAGCACCACCTGTGTCCGCTCAGATCATTGAAGGAAAAGCTGTCGCCGCTGAAATCCGCGAGCAGATTGGCCGTGACGTTGCCGGGTTTTCCGCTCAGTCCGGAGTGACGCCGCATCTTGCCGCGGTGCTGGTCGGTGACGATCCCGCCAGCGCGGTTTACGTCCGCAACAAGCAGCGGGCCTGCGAAAAAGCCGGCATCCTCAGCACGCTGCATCGCCTTCCGGTCGAGACGACTCAGGCGGACCTGCTCGAACTTGTCGGCACCCTCAACACCGACGAAAGCGTTCACGGCATCCTCGTGCAGTTGCCGCTGCCGTCGCAGATCGACGAACAAACGGTGCTCGACGCCGTGACGCCGCTCAAGGACGTCGACTGTTTTCATGCAGAGAACGTCGGCCTGATGGTTCAGGGCCGGCCTCGATTTCTGCCCTGCACGCCGCACGGAGTTCAGCAGCTTCTGATCGCCGCCGGGACGCAGGTCGCCGGAGCCCACGCCGTCGTGCTCGGCCGCAGCGAGATCGTCGGCAAGCCGATGGGCATGATGCTCGTGCAGCGCGGAGCCGCCGCCGACGCGACAGTCACGATCTGCCACAGCCGCACAAAGAACCTTGCCGAGATCACCCGCCAGGCGGACATCCTGATTGCGGCGATCGGCAAGGCGAACTTCGTCACTGCCGACATGGTGAAACCCGGCGCTGTCGTCATCGACGTTGGCATCAACCGAGTGGACGACAAACTCGTCGGCGACGTCGACTTCGAGGCCGTCAAAGAAGTCGCCTCCGCCATCACCCCAGTCCCCGGCGGCGTCGGCCCGATGACCATCGCGATGCTGCTGCGAAACACGCTGACGGCGGCACAGTTGAGGTAAGCGTCGCCCGATTCCCAAGGTAGCTGGATTCGCCAGAATTCAGACCGTTCCTCAGGAACACCCTCACTGATTGAATTCGTTTGACGCCCCAGCGCGAAGGCGCCGGCAACCAGACAGCATCAACGTTTTTGGTGGCCGGCGCCTGCGGCTGGGCGTTAAACAAGCGATGCCGGAGCCGTCCCGCTACGCCCAACGGGCGACTCACGACTCAGGTCGGCTCACGCCTCACAGGCCGTACTCTTTGATTTTGCGGTACAGCGTGCGTTCGCCGATGCCCAGCAGGCGGGCGGCTTCCTGGCGGTTGCCGTTGGTCAGCTCCAGCGTTCGTGACATGTAGTACTTCTCGATTTCGTCCATCGGGCGGCCGACCAGCGAATCGGCTCCCGATCCGAGGCCCGGCATGCTGAGACCGGGCTCGCCGTCGGGCACGTCGCCGCCGATGGGCGGGATGTCGTCCGGCAGGTCGTCGATGTCGAGCACGCCGTCGAGGTCCTGCACGAACATGCTCTCGATCGAGTTTCGTAGCTGGCGAATATTGCCCGGCCAGTCATAGGCGAGCAGTGATTGCCGGGCCGCGCGGGTGAGCGTCGGTTTCTCGCGACCGTAACTTTCGGCGAGCTGTCCCAGGAAATGCTCGATCAGCAGCGGGATGTCGACGCGGCGTTCCCGCAGCGGCGGCAGCGTGATCGACGCGACCTTCAGGCGGTAATAGAGGTCCTCGCGGAACCTGCCGTCCTTGACGAGTTTCTCCAGATCGGCATTCGTCGCCGCCAGCAGCCGCACGTTGATCGGCAGCTCTTCGTTCGAACCGATTCGCGAGATTTTCCGGCTCTCCAGCACGCGGAGCAGCTTGATCTGCGTGTCGACGGGCATTTCGCCGACCTCGTCGAGAAACAGCGTGCCGCCGTTCGCGTACTCGAACTTCCCGATCCGCCGATCCACGGCTCCGGTGAACGATCCCGGCTCGTGCCCGAACAGCTCGCTTTCGAGAATGCTCTCGGGGAGCGCCGAGATATTCAGTGGCACGAACGGCTTGTTCTTCCGCTCGCTGTTCTGATGCAGAGCCCGGGCGGCGATCTCTTTGCCGGTGCCGTTCTCGCCGCGAATCAGCACGGTCGTCGGTGTTGGCGCGAGCTGTCGCAGGCGGTCGACAATGTTCTTCATTGCCGGACTGTTCCCGACGACGCCCTCGAAGCCGAATTTCTCATCGAGTCGGCGGCTGAGTTCCGCGTTCTTTTTCAGCAGCCGAACGCGGGTCGACGCCTTTTCAACGGCCTGCCGCAGCTCGCTGATGTCGACGGGCTTGGTCAGGTACATCGATGCCCCGGCCTGGCCAGCCGCCAGCGCGGACTGATACGAGAAGTGCCCGGTGAGCAGAATGACCTCGGCGTCGGGCAGCTCCTCTTTCGTCTTCTGCAGAATGGCGAGTCCGTCGACATCTTCCATCCGCAAATCGGTGATCACGACGTCGAACTCGTCCCCCTCGATCATCTGCACGCCGCGTTCACCCGAATTCGCGACAACGCACTCATACCCGACGCGTTCGAGACTGTCGGCGACGGCCTCGGCGTGCGGTTCGTCGTCGTCAACAATCAGCACGCGGACAGGGATGCTGGGCAGGTCTTCGTTGTCAGTCGTCGTCTTGCTTGTCGCCATGAGTGTTCGGCAGTCACAGTTCGAAACGCGGAGCACGGTTCTGAATTCAGGAACGGAAGGGCCGACCGATAGTCGTCGCGAGGCGTGCCGGGTAGCATCCCGGACCGATCGGGCAGCGGAGTCTAGGCGATTCGCGGCTCGACAGGAAAACACCCGGCCAATCTGGCAGCGGTCTCTGAAAAACAACGAGGAATGCAGCATCACGATGAGCGAATCTGTCATCAACATGTTCAGCGACACCGTCACGAAACCCTCCCCGGCGATGCTGCAGGCCATGGTCAACGCCGAGGTTGGCGACGACATGGGCGGCGAGGACCCGACGGTCAATCGGCTCGAAGCCATGGCCGCCGAGCTGTTCGGCAAGGAAGCGGCCGTCTTTGCGTGCTCGGGGACACAGTCCAATCAGATGGGCGTCCGCACGCACTGCTTTCCCGGCGACGAACTGCTGATTGAAGAGTCCGGCCACATTGCCAACTTCGAAGGCGGCGCCCCGGCAGCGATCAGCGGAATCATGTGCCGAACAATTCGCGGACGGAACGGACTGCTCGACGTCGATGATCTCGCCGGGAAAGTCCGCGTCGACAATCAGCACCTGTGCGTCACGAAACTGCTCTGCCTGGAAAACACCGCCAACAGCGGTGGCGGTCGAGTCTGGCCCGTCGAGCAGCTCAATCGCGTTTGCGACTGGGCTCACGACGCCGGTCTCAAGACGCATCTCGACGGAGCCCGCTTCTTCAACGCGGTCATCGCGTCCGGAGCATCGCCCGCTGAACTTGCGGCTGGCTTTGACACGGTTTCGATCTGCTTCTCGAAGGGGCTCGGCTGTCCGATGGGCTCGATTCTTGTCGGTTCGGCCGAGCAGATTCACCGAGCCCGCCGCATTCGCAAACTGATGGGCGGCGCTCTGCGGCAGGCGGGCGTCATTGCCGCGACTGCGATCTACGCGCTGGAGAACAACGTCGAGCGCATCGCCGACGACCACGCCAACGCGAAAGCATTCGCAGAAGCTGTCTCGCAGATCGATGGTGTGACGCTCAATCCGGACGACGTCGAATCGAACCTCGTGTTCTTCAAAATCGATCCCGAACTCGGCGACGCAATGCAGCTTTCGACCGCTCTGAAGGAACGAGGCGTTCGCATTGGAGGGATGGGGCCGCAGACGCTCCGCGCCTGCACGCACCTGGATGTCAATCGCGAACAGGTTCTGCAGGCCGCCGAGACCGTCAAGGTCTGCATCGACTCCGGCTTTTCGCAATACCCGAAGGCCCCTTTCGGGCCGTTCGCCCGAGCGTGACTGCTGACAATTGAAGAGCGGACAGTCGGCGGACGATGGCCCATGCCGGCTGATTCACCTTGAGACGGCGAGCAGCGGGCTGGTGCCGCTCTGCTGATTCCGGAACGCGGTCCGAGTGACAGGAAAGATTGATGCACACGGGGAAAACAATCGGGCCGTCGCTGATCCTGCTGCTGCTGAGCGTGCTCGCGGTCGGCTGCTCGCAGAACGACTCGTATCCGACACGGCCGATCACGCTCGTTTGCCCGTGGGCGGCAGGGGGCGGGACAGATCGCGTCTCGCGACAGATGGCGATCTATCTCGAAGAGGAACTCGACGTTCCGGTCAACGTGATCAATGCGACCGGCGGCCAGGGCGTGACCGGGCACGCTCGCGGGTTGCTGGCCCGGCCCGACGGTTACACGCTCTCGATGATGACGCTCGAACTGAGCATGCTGCACTGGCGCGGCCTGACCGATCTCGACTGGCAGGACTGCGAACCGCTGATGTCTGTCAACGAAGATCCCGCGGCATTGTTCGTTCGTGACGACTCGCCGTTGACAACGATGGGCGAACTGGAAGCTGCCGTCCGGGAGAGACCGGGTGATCTGAAGGCGTCGGGCACGGCGTCGCTGGGAGCGTGGCATCTGGCTCTGGCCGGCTGGCTGCTCTCGTTCGACCGGCAGCCGACGGACGTCGTCTGGATCCCGTCACAGGGTTCGGCGCCCAGTCTGCAGGAGCTGATGAGCGGCGGCATCGATCTGGTCTGCTGCAGTGTGCCCGAAGCGAGGTCGCTGCTCGATGCCGGTAAGATTCGCTGCCTGGGCGTCATGGCCGACCAGCGGCTTGCCCTGCCGGGGCTCGAAAAGTATCCGACGCTCAAGGAGCAGGGATCGAACTGGACGCTGACCGGCTGGCGCGGCGTTGGGGTTCCGAAAGGGACTCCGGCGGAGATTCGCGAGCGGCTTGTCACGGCGCTGCGTCGCATTGTGACGGGCGAGGCGAAAGTCGATGGCCACACTTTTCCGTCGTATATGGAAGGCGAAGGGTTCGACTATACGTGGCGGCAGACCGACGACTTCGCGGCCTTTCTTGCAAGCGCCGATCGGACGTTTGGTGACCTGCTGGGCCGCGACGAGTTCAAGACCGTCAAGTCAGGCCCGGTCGGACCGAATGCCTTTCCCCTGCTGGCGGGTTGCCTGGCGATCGGCAGCCTGACGGTGATCGGGGCCGGTGCCGTGCGTCATCGCGGAGCACGGCCGGCGACCGATGCAGCCGGCAGCGCGTCGGCGACCGATACTGCATCGACGGATGAAGTCATCGAATCGTCACTCACTCAGAAGCTGGCGTTCGCCTGCGTCGTCGCCGCCACAGGAGCGTACTCACTGGCCGCTGACGCAATCGGTTTCATTCCCGTGTCAGCCGTTCTGCTGCTTGCCATTTCGCTACTGCTGAGGGCTCCGGTCCGAACCGCCCTGCTGGTCGCCGTCCTCGCGAGCCCGATCATCTATCAGATCTTCACCGGCCTCCTCCGCGTACCACTCCCGCCAGGCTTGCTCGGCTGGTGACGACTCATCATTAGACTTCGGAGTCAGGCAGTGAACACGCCAGTCACCCGGCGTTGTGCTCAGTGAAGTTCAGGTTTCCATTCTCGTATCGCAAAGTGCCGTGCCATGCAAAAGCTCGACAACGTTCGACGCCGACAGATTCTCCGCCGCATTTCTCTGACGGCACTGTGCCTCAGCAGCCTCCTGTGGAATCAGGACCTGGCTCATGGAGACGACGCCGTGCGGCATTCGTTTCTCGGCGTTGGGAAGGCGAATCGGGCCGTGATTGTTGGCGAGGACGGTCAGGTCGAGTGGAAGGTTGATCTGCCGGCAAGCGATGGCTGGGTGCTGGCCAACGGCAACGTGCTGCTGGCGTTGTATGGGACGAAGGAGTTTCCGAACGGCGGGGCTGTCGAGATCGACCGCAAGACGAAGGAGATCGTCTTTGCCTACAAGGGCCAGCAGAAGGAAACGAGTACTGTGCAGCCACTGGCGGACGGAACGTTTCTGCTGGCGGAACTCGGGCCCGAGCCGCGGGCTCTGGTGATCAACCGAGACGGCAAGGTGCTCAGATCGACGCCGCTGCAGTGTCAGAAGCAGAATGCCCACATGCAGACTCGCATGTTGAGAATGCTGCCCAACGGCAACTACATCGCGCCTCACCTGCTGGACTTCGCTGTGAAGGAGTACAACCCGGACACCGGCGAGGTGCTGAAGACGTTTCCGACAGATGATCGCGGTCGAGCGAAACGCGACTGGCCGTTCACGGCAATTCGTCTCGAAAACGGCAACACGCTGATCGGATGCACGAACGGGAATCGAGTCATCGAAGTCGACGCCGACGGAAAGATCGTCTGGAGCGTCACCAACGAGGATCTCGGCGAGAAACTGCTCGACGATGCCTGCGGTGTACAGCGACTTCCGAACGGCAACACGGTCGTCACGAGCTACCACGCAAAAGGTGACGCCGTAAAGCTGCTGGAGATTACGCGGGAGAAGCAGGTCGTCTGGCGGTACTCGGGGATGAACGCCGGTTTTCACCACTTTCAGATCCTGACCACCAACGGCAAGCCGGTCGTCGAGAACACCTGGAAGTAGCGCGGATGCTCGCGCAGAGTAAACGCGGTGCCTCAGAGTGAACGCGGTGCCTCAGTCGTTTAACGCCCAGCCGCAGGCGCCGGCCACGAGTGACGTTCAGAACCGCTTGCCTCTCGCCTCAACCAGTCCCCAATCCTTTGGCTTGTGATGTCGTGTGCCACTGGCTCTGCCAGTGCGTCAGTCAATGGTCGGGCGCTGGCAGAGCCAGTGGCACACGGCGTCGCTGCACTCCTCGGTCCGGCCTACGGATACTGTCGATTACCGAACCAGTTCCGGCATGGGGCGGGCGTCGCCGACCAGGTACTGCGGCCGACCGGCGAGGTCGGTGAACTGCGCCGTCTTCACGTCGATGCCCAGTCGCTGGTACAGCGATGCGAAGACCTCACGGAAGTGAACCGGGCGTTCGAGTGGTTCCTCACCCCAGCGCGTCGTCGAACCGATGACCTGGCCGCAGTGCATCCCGCCACCGGCAATCAGAGCCCCGCCGACCTTCGGCCAGTGATCACGCCCCGCGTTCGCGTTGATCTTCGGCGTCCGGCCGAATTCGCCCCAGGCGACGACGGCGACTTCGTCGATCAGGTCGCGGTCGATCAGATCCTGCAGCAGTGCCGAGACGCCGATGTCAAACAGCGGCAGCGCGCCGCGAGCTTCGTTGAAGTTGTCCTTGTGCCAGTCCCAGTTGTAGTCGCCCTGCAGCATTCGCCCGAACGGCCAGCGGGTGAAGGACAGGGTCACGCAGCGGGCGCCAGCTTCGATGACTCGCCGCGCGAGCAGAAACTGGTCGAGCAGCGTGCGGCCTTCGCGTTCGTTCGGGAAGTTCTGGTCGAGCCCGTAACGGCTGCGAATCGAGTCGCTCTCGTTGCTCAGGTCGAGCGCGTCGGCCAGCCGCGACGACGTCAGCACCTCGAAGGCCTGCTTGTGGAATTCGTCGAGCCCCGCGATGAATTCGGGCCGGTCCGCCGAGCGCCGGAATCGGTCGAAGCTGGCCAGCAGCGACCGGCGATCGCTCAGCCGGTTGAGGCTCGCCCCGTTGAGCGTGATGTTTTTCCGATCGACGGCGGCCACTTCAAACGCCGCATGAGCGGTTCCCAGATAACCGGGCTGGCCGGGCGGCGTCCGCAGAATGAACCGGGCATCGGGATCGATCGGGCTCAGATCGACAGACGGCGGAACACCGGGGACTCGCGGCCCGAACGACTTCGAAAGAATCGCGCCCAGCGACGGCCAGTCACCGGGCGGAAAGCCAGCGACGATCGGTGACGACGGCATGGCCGGATGAGATTCCCAGCCGGTCGAGCACCAGTGCGTGTTGTGGTCGTTGCGAAAGCCCATCAACGATCGAACCAGCGTCAGCCGATCCGCCATGCCTGCCAGCCGAGGCATCAGCTCGCAGATCTCGACGCCTGGCACGTTCGTCGCGATCGGCTGAAACTCGCCGCGGATTTCGGACGGGGCCAGCGGCTTCAAATCGTACATGTCCAGGTGCGACGGTCCGCCGGGCAGCAGGATATTGATAATCCCCTTGAGGCGACGTGGCCGCGACGATTCGGCTTCAGCTTTCAGGATGCCCGGTAGCGACAATCCGCCAAGCCCCAGCGAGCCAATCTGCAACCAGCTTCTTCGCGAGATTCCATCGCAAAAACGAGAACCGGTTCCGGGAATCCTGAGCATCGTCCACTCTCCTGGCAGGATGAGTCGCAAGCGTTGGGCGATCATACTGCCGCAAAATGGACTCCCAAACATTGATGCGTGCTGGAAATGTCCGCTGCGTTTTCCCGGCACGGTCGCTCCGATACACAACGTTCTTCAGACACGTTGATTGCCCGGCACTTGCCAGACGCTGCTGGTCGATCCGTAGCGACGCTCGCCAGAGTGGTTCGTCCGTAATCCGTAGCTACGCTCGCCAGAGCGTGGTTCGTCCGCCGTCTGGTGGTTCGTCCGCCGTCTGGCGACGGCAGCTACGTGCCAGGAACTCTGACACTGTCAGGATAATTTCTGATGCTCAAACGCAGTTTGTTCTTCGCGATACTCGTCATCTTTGCGAAAACGCTCAGTGCCAGTGCGGACGACTTTCCGACGCCGCATAACTCCGAGCCCGATCTCTCGGTTCCGCTGATGCCGGCTCGGCAGGCCGCCGAGCAGATGCAGGTGCCTGACGGATTCAAGGTCAGCGTCTTTGCCGCCGAGCCGGACGTGCAGAACCCGATTGCGATGGCGTGGGATCGTCGCGGGCGAATGTGGATCGCGGAGAACTACACGTACGCCGAGAGCAAACAGCGGTTCGATCTCTCGCTGCGAGACCGCGTGCTCGTCTTCGACGACGCTGATCGCGATGGCGTTCCAGAGTCGCGGACCGTCTTCACCGACAAGGTGCAGATGCTGACCAGCGTCGAGGTCGGTCGCGGCGGTGTCTGGCTGATGTGTCCGCCGCAGGTGCTGTTCATCCCCGACGCCGACGGCGATCTCCTGCCGGACGGACCGCCGCAGGTCGTGCTCGATGGCTTCACCGTTGCTCAGGCCAACTATCACAACTTCGCGAACGGGCTGCGCTGGGGACCGGATGGCTGGCTGTACGGTCGCTGTGGGCACTCGTGTCCGGGGCGGCTCGGCGTGCCGGGAACTCCCGACGAGCAACGCGTTCCGATTCGCGGTGGCATCTGGCGGTTTCATCCGGAACGCAAGATCGTCGAGGTGCTCTGTCACGGCACGACGAATCCCTGGGGCCACGACTGGGATCAGCACGGCGAGCTGTTCTTCATCAACACCGTCAACGGGCACCTGTGGCACGCGATGCCGGGGGCTCACTTCAAGGAGTCGTTCGGCAACAGTCAGAACCCCGGCGTGTACGAGCGGCTGGACACAATCGCCGATCACTGGCACTTCGACACAACCGGCAAGTGGCACGAAAGCCGCGACGGCAAGGCCAACGAGTACGGCGGCGGGCACGCTCACATCGGCACGATGATCTATCAGGGCCGCCAGTGGCCGAAGCAGTATCACAACCGGCTCTTCACACTGAACATGCACGGTCTCCGGACGAACGTCGAACGCCTCGAACGCGCAGGCGCGGGCTACGTCGGACGCCACCAGGCCGACGTCTTCATCAGCGCCGACCGCTGGTTCCGCGGCATGGACCTGAGCACCGGCCCGGACGGCGCCGCGTACGTCATTGACTGGAGCGACACGGGCGAGTGTCACGAACACACCGGCGTGCATCGCACCAGCGGCCGCATCTTCCGCATCGCTTACGAAGACGCGGCGACGTCTGACACGCCCGCACCAGAAGGCGACCTGCTGACGCCGCGCTGCCTGATGGGCGACGGCCCTCTGCCCAAACTCTGGAAGCAGTATCAGGACGGCAATGCGTCTCCCGCGATGCTCCGCGACCTGCTGTCTCACCGCGACGAGCACGTCCGCGTCTGGGCGATCCGACTGCTGACCGACTTCTGGCCGCTCGACACGTTGCCGGGACCTCAGCCGAACGCGGTTTATCCAAGCGACGAAGCAACGTACGCCGCCCTGCTGCAGCTCGCCCACGATGACGAGTCCGGTCTTGTCAAACTGCAACTCGCCTCGACGCTGCAGCGTTTGCCGGTCAACAAGCGAGCGAAACTCGCCGCGGCACTCGTCACCGACGAGCGTTTCGCCGCCGATCCGTACCTGCCGGCGCTGACCTGGTATGGCCTGATTCCGCTCGGTGAGACCGCTCCCCAGTCACTTGTTGAGATTGCCCGACACTGCCGCTGGCCGCTCACGCTGCAATGGATTTCCCGCAGCCTCGCCAGCCGGATCGAATCATCGCCCGCCGCGGTCAACTCGCTCCTGAAGCTGGCCGCAAAATTCGATCCTGCATTACGACGAAGCGTTCTGTCCGGACTGGGCGACGCCTTTCACGGCTGGCGAAAGGCCCCTCAGCCTGCCGCCTGGCCTGCGTTCGCTGCTGCGATTGGCAAGTCAGAAAACGGGACAGCAGAAACAACAAACCTGATTCGCGAGCTGAATGTGCTCTTCGGCGACGGTCGGGCGCTCGGCGAGATTCGCAAGCTGGTGCTCGACAACACGCAGCCGCTGCCGACTCGTCAGACCGCGCTGCAGACGTTGATCGATGCCCGACCGGACGACCTGCGGGAACTCTGTGAATCGCTGCTCAACGAACGAGTGCTCAATGCGACAGCCGCTCGCGGACTCGCTCTGTTTGACGACCCGGCCATCGGCAGGCGGCTCGCGGCGAGTTATCGCCGGTTTGATCCGCGCGAACGGTGGACCGTCCTCAACACGCTCGTCTCGCGCGCGAGCTTCGCCGCCGCGCTGCTCGACAGCCTCGGCGACGGGCGAAATCGGATTCCGCGCGAGGACGTGACGAGCCTCCACGCGCGGCAGATCCTCGCGTTCAACGACGAGAAGCTTTCGCAGCGTCTCGCCGAAACCTGGGGTGTCCTGCGTGACACCTCGGAAGAACGGCAGGAGCTGATCTCCGACCTGCGAACAAGACTTTCGCCGGAATCGCTCAAGCAGGCCGACCTGGCCAGTGGCCGGCAGCTCTTCCAGAAAACCTGCGCGAACTGCCACAAGCTGTACGGCGAGGGCAAGCAGATCGGCCCCGACCTGACCGGCTCACAGCGAGCGAACCTCGACTACCTGCTGCGGAACGTCGTCGACCCGAGTGCTCAGGTCCCGGCGAACTACCGCGTCTCGGTCGTAGTGCTGAACGACGGTCGGGTTCTGAGCGGCATCGTCGGCTCTCGCAACAACCGCACGCTGACCGTCCAGACCGCCACGGACTCGCAGGTCATCGAGCTGTCAGAAATCGAATCCGAAACCCCATCGCCGCTCTCGATCATGCCCGACAACCAGTTACAGACGCTGACCGAAGACCAGCAACGAGACCTCTTCGCCTACCTGATGCACCCCGTGCAGGTGGCCTTGCCCTGAGCCTTTCGGCAGCCTCGAACGACATTGGGAATCACGAGTCCATCGGTTCTTTCTTCTCCGTAATTGCAGGACAACACGCAGCCATTTCGCGATTCAGATCGATGTACTCCTTCCATTTTTCAGGGACGTCATCTTCGTGATAGATCGCCTCGACCGGGCATTCCGGTATGCAGGCCTCGCAGTCAATGCAGTGATCCGGATCGATAAACAGCATGGACTCGCCCTCGCGAAACGACTCGCACGGACAGACAACGACACAATCTGTGTACTTGCAGCCAAAACAGGGTTCGGTGACTACCATCGCCATAATCAGACTCCCGGAGAAAATGAGGAAACGCTGAGTCAAAGCTCTGTCTCGTGAATGCAGATTCTGCTCTGAACGCGGACACTGAAATTTCACTTTTTCTCAACACAGCCGGCAGGAATCTGTTGGATGCTCGAAGACAGGTCGAATCGCGAACTGCTGGCTGCGTGGCAGAACGGCAACGACGCTGCCGCGAATCTCCTTGTTCGCCGCTTCATGACGAGACTGACCGCCCTGGCTCGCGCGAAGCTGGCAATGAAACTGGCCCGGCGACTTGATCCAGAAGATGTCGTCATGTCTGCCTGGCGAAGCTTTTTCGTTGCCGCCGACCGAGGGCAGATTCACGTCCCGGACGATGACAATCTCTGGCCACTGCTGGTGACCGTGACACTGCGAAAACTCGCCCGACAGTCGGCCCACCATTTCGCAAGTAAACGCGCCATCGACACAGAGCGTCGACAGCTCGACGAATCCACCTGGCCTGAAATTGCGTCGCGTGACCCGACACCGGCTGAAGCCGCGCAGGTCGTTGACGATCTCGAACGACTCATGAGTCGGCTGTCTGACAAGGATCGCGCGATCCTTGAGGCTCGGCTGCAGGGAGAAGACCTGGCAAGCATCGCGTCGTTAATGGGCTGCACCGACAGAACAGTGCGCAGGTCGCTTCACAGGGTGCGTGAGACCTATTTGAAACTGCATGGCGATTCCCCCTCGGAGCATCATGCGACGCTCAACCTCGGATCGCCGTACGACAGCGGCGCTCCCAAGGGGCCGAAGCCAACGAACGCTGGTCCCGACGTTGCACAAACGACCGTCGCCGCAAAACCGCCGCCTCAGTTTTCTGCGGCATACGAGTTTTCAGACGTCGTTCTGCAGCGTCTCGTCGGCCAGGGAGCATTTGGGCGTGTCTATCAGGGCTGTCTGAAAACAGATCAAAGCCCCGTGGCGGTTAAGTTTTTGAGAAAGCGGTTCTGGAACGATCCGCAGACCTCGCAACAACTCCTGAGTGAAGTGGCGATCGTCTCCGGCCTGGCTCATCAAGGCATCGTCAAACACTTTGGTTGGGGTCGCAGTCTGCAGAACGCAGTATTTGCCGTCATGGAGTGGATTGATGGCAACGACCTTACCGCCTGGCGGCAACAATCAGACAAGCCGATCGCAGATGTGATCCGATGCGGTCTCGCGGTCTGCGACGCAGTTGGAGTGGTTCATGATTCCGGCATCGTTCACGGCGACCTGACTCCGCGAAACGTAATCCACCGTCTGGATGGCTCATTCGTCGTAACGGATTTCGGTTTCGGACGCGTTATTGGCGAACAAGGCGTCAAAGCGAGTGCCGGAACACCAGGCTTTCTGGCACCTGAGCAGCTCTGCGATGCCTTCGGTTCGGTGTCTCCGAGGACTGACATTTATGGGATCGGCGGACTACTGTTCTTCCTGCTGAGCGGAAAAAGTCCGGTTTCAGGTCCTTCAATCGCAGATTCGATAGCGGCAACGCTCAGCCTCAACCGTGTTGAACCTGTGAGTGCGGTTAACAGTTCAGTCCCCTGGCAACTCGACAACCTCATTTCGACGTGTCTTGCAAAAGAGCCGTCAGACCGTCCTCAATCAGTTTGGGAAGTCCGGGCCGGGCTTGAGCAGTCCCTGCTGCAACTTCACGAGTAGCTCGACGCATCATCGCCCTTCTGCCTTCAGCGCTTGATTATCAACCGGAGATTCTCAGTGATTCGATTCGCCCTCGCATTCCTGCTGCTCATCGTTGCGTCAGTCGTCTCTGCTGCAAAGCCAAACGTTGTCATGCTGCTGGCCGACGATCTCGGGTATCAGGACGTGGGGTGTTACGACGGGCCGGTGAAGACGCCGACGATTGATTCGCTCGCGGCGGGCGGAGTGCGGTTTACGGATTTCTATTCGGGATGCGCGGTCTGCTCGCCGTCGAGGGCGACACTGATGACGGGGCGGCACCATATTCGAGCCGGCGTTTACAGTTGGATTCACGATCCCAGTCAGAAGTCGCATCTGCTGCTGCGTGAGGTGACGCTCGCCGAAGTATTGAAAGACGCGGGGTACTCGACGGCGCACGTTGGGAAGTGGCATCTCGGGCTGCCGACGGGGGATCGCGACAAGCCGACGCCAGATCAACACGGGTTCGATTACTGGTTCGCCACCTGGAACAACGCCGGTCCCAGCCATCGCAATCCGGACAACTTCATTCGCAACGGGAAGCCGGTCGGCAGACTGGAAGGCTACTCGTGCCAGCTGGTCGTCGACGAAGCGATCTCGTGGCTCGACGATCATCGAGCGAAGGACCAGCCGTTCTTTCTCAACGTCTGGTTTCACGAACCGCACGCGCCGATCGCTGCGCCGACAGACATTGTCACTGAGTATGGCAAGCCGAAAGACAAGGGTGCCGTCTACTCGGGTACGATTGACAACACAGACCGCGCGATCGCCCGCCTGTTGAAGAAGCTTCGCGACATCGCACCGGCGGAAGACACGCTGATCATTTACGCGTCGGACAACGGCAGCTACCGCGACGATCGCACCGGTGGACTGCGCGGCCGCAAGGGCATGAACTGGGAAGGCGGCATCCGCGTGCCCGGCATTTTCCACTGGCCGGGCACGATCAAATCGAGCGTTGAAGCAACCGAACCGGCCGGTCTGGTCGATGTTCTGCCGACGGTCTGCGGACTGCTCGGGCTGGACAAGCCGGCGGGAGTGCATCTCGACGGCTCGGACCTTTCGCCGATTCTGACCGGCAAGGCCGGCGCTTTTACTCGTCATCAACCGCTGTACTGGCATTTGCAGAAGTCGCGACCGATCGTCGCGATCCGTGACGGCGACTACTCACTGGTTGCGGATCCTGATTACGAACTTTCGACCAGCAATATGTTTCAGGAAGCGTGGATCCCGACGATCAAAGATGGCGGCTACAGAAACTTTCAGCTCTTCAATCTCAAAGACGACCCGCAGCAGACGACGAACATCGCGGACAAGGAGCCGCAAACTCTGGCTCGGCTCAAGAAGTCGCTGCTGAAGATCAACGCCAGCATCATGCAGGACGGCCACGACTGGCATCTGCAGAAGTAAGGCTGCAAATCAAAGCCGCGTCGAGCGTAGCTACCGTCGCCAGGGTGGGACCACGCTCTGGCGAGCGTAGCTACGCTGCGGGTTCTGCCGAGGCGACTCGCTGCAGCAGGAACGCTGAGGGCAGGAAGCACAGAGTCACGATCGCGATGCACAGGCTGAGCGACGGGGAACTCAGCAATGCCGTCAGCAGACCGACGCACTGGACTCCCAGAGCGCGACCGGCGATGCGAGAAACGCTGACGGCGGAGATCATGACGTCGCGCTGCTGCCGCGGAACCACTTCCGTTGCCGCGTTGAACAGCAGGGGGGGCAGGGCGGCTGAGATGAATGCTCCGATGACCGCGAGGACGCAGAACAACAGGCAGGCGGGATTGGTGAAGGAGAGTTCCGACCACGGAATCTGCAGCAGTCCGAAATACAGCACGCCGGCGCCGATCGACAGAAGGATGCCCAGGCGTGTCCGCCCACGTTTCCACTTCCGCTCGGCAGCGTCGGCAAAGCGGCCACAGATGACTCCACCGGGCAGTTGCGCGACGAACAGCGCGACCGTCAACAGAGTGGCATCGATCACCGACAGCTGATGATCACCGCGGAGCATCGCGATAAACCAGAACGCAAGCGAGCCGTCGGCCATCGCGCTGAAGACGGTGGCAATGACGACGTTGCGCGCCCCCCGCTGACGCAGCACGCCGAACTCGGCGGCGATCTGGGCCGAGAGGCTGCTGCGATCCCCGCTCGGCAAATGCGCGGCGGCCGCTGCGGGCTCGTCATCAGCACTGGCGGTTTCAGCATCCGTCGTCTTCGGCAGGCAAATCGCCAGCAGGATCACGGCGAGGAATCCGGACCCGGCGAACAGCCAGAACGGAGCCTGCCAGCCGAACATCCCCACGAGGCCACCGCCAGCGAGAAATGCCAGCCCCATACTCAAAGCCTGTCCGGTGCCCAGCCAGCCGAGCGACGTGGCCCGGTCCTCACGCGGCACGACGACCATCGCCACGGAGTAGGTCAGCGGGATGATTGCCGCGTTGCCGACCGCCGCCAGACAGAGACCGCCGGCGAACAGGGCCGGTGTTGTTGTCAGTGTTACGAGTGCGCAGCAACTGCCCCACAGGAGCGAGGCGGCGATCAGCCCGCGGCGGGGCGAGACACGTTTCGCGGCGAATCCCCAGCACGCGGTCGCGATCGCGAACGTGATCAGAAACAGAGTCTGAAAGGCTCCGACAGTTGCCAGCGAGACGTTCAGTCCGGCCTGCAGCTCCTGCGTGATGGGAGCCATCAGTCCCTGCAGCCCCTGCGAGCCGGCGTTGACCAGCACCAGCAGGACCATGATCCGGCGCGTCTCGGCAGTCCAGCCAGCGGCCGGTGTGACTTCGGTTTCCGGCACCGGATCGGCGTCCATTTCGCGACCTTTCTCGTCCCTGAGGTTGCACTCTCGGTAGCGTCTGCCGTTTCCGAGACCGACATTGAGCCGCGGAGTATCGCGAGAGTTGTTTCCGCCACCAATGGCAGGACGGGCCGTAACGCTCAGGAAGTCGATGCAAACTTCAGCAGTTGCCCCTTCAGCAGTTTTGTTTGCCCCGACATTTATCGCGGGGAGGAGAGCGTACGAGACCGATTCTTGCCGACAGAACCCGCTGGTGTCATGTGCTGCGACCCGGTACCGTCGCGATTGCGTTTTTCTTTGGCTCGGCGTGTTCGCTCATCAGGAGCTGGCGAGTGCCTGTCGAGCCGCTACAGAGTTCCTGGAGAGCACACGTGGGAGACCTGAACTGGCAGATCTGCGTGACCCTCGCCGTCGTGGCCGCCGCGGCCATCGCCGTCTGTCGCCGTGCCATCGCGTTCTTCTCGGGACGCGGCCGGTCAGCCTGCGATGATTGCTCGGCAAAGTCTTCCGGCGCGCGACAGCCTCACGATGGAGTGGTCGAGGAGCGTGAGATTTCACTGTTCTACGAAGAGCGAAACGACTGATGGTGACGTGGTGTCAATGTTGCGATGTCAATCTTGAAGAACATGGGCATTCGCAACGGCATTCGAATTCAGATCAGTGAACGTGGGGGGCGCCGACAGCAGTGAGTTCTGACCCGTCAGCTTCCATTCAAACTGACGGACCCGCGAGCCGTGGAAACGGGCATCAACCGTGAGTTGACAGTTGGCGGCCAGCCAGTCGTCGAGATGGTCAAAGCCGAATCGCTGCCGACGTGCAGCAGACTGGTTTTCCGTGACCAGCCAGAACGCGTCGTGTCGAGAAAGTGTCGAGAGGTGCGTCGCGACGTCCGCCGTGCTGTGGAGGACGAATCTTGAGACGTCGTATGCCTCGCAGCGTTCCTCACACGGCAAGGGCACAATCGAATTGTCGCCCCGATAGTAGTAGCCGAACCCGAGGGCAGCCGGGGGACGAAACACGACAACGTCTTCGCCGCGAGCCTCATGGTGCATGACAAAGGCCGCCGCTCGCCGCCAGTCGCCTCCCTTCGCCAGAAGTTCATATCGGGCCTGCAGGGACGGCCCGGAAAAGGCAATTGCCAGACAGCACAGAACGATCGGTCCGCGACGACCGAACGACACGTTCGCGAGATGGCTGCAGAAGAGTAGCAGTGGGAGCAGCAACGGAACCGCGTATCGCGGACCGAATAGCTCAGTGCCTGTCAGCCTCGCGAGGAACACGAGCAAACTGAAGGTCACGACCGTCAGCATTCCAACAAGCAGGCTCCCGGGCGCCCAGAGATACTCGCGGCGACGAATCAAGGCGACGACAACCGCCGTCAGAAACGTCAGCCACAGTGCCGGCGCCAGCGCCTCGCCAATCTCCCAGCCGAGCGGCAGGACAAGGTCGCGGGCAATCCAGGCGACCAGACGTGCGGCATCAGCAAAGGGTGGCGACGCAATCGTCGTTTGAGCCGTGTGGCTGCCTAACTGATCGGGCACGCTCAGCAGCAACGGCAATGCACACAGACCGGCGACAGCCATTGACATGGCGTATCGCACGCTGTCGCGCCAGCGGCGGAGAGCAACGAGCGTCCCTCCCTGAGCCGCCAGCAGGAACCCCAGAGGATAGAAGGTCAGCAGCCCGGCAAGAGCACACAGCAGGTGCAGCGCAGCGAAGCTCCAGTGACGTCGGCGGGCGGATTCCAGACTGACGTAAGCACGCTGAAAACTCAGCAGCAGGACAGCGCTCAGCAAGAGAACGAGGCCGTAGCAGCGAGCCTCAATGCCCGCGTAAACCGTCAACGGATTCACCGCGACCGCCACCGTCAGCCAGCGCCAGTTCACTTCGGGCAGGTATCCGCGGACGATCGCTGGCAGGAGAAGAATCGTGGCCGTTGTGCACAGCGCCGAGAACAGCCGCAGGACAAACACCGAGTCGCCACCGACTCGCCACAGCGACGCCAGAACGAAATAGACGGGAGGCTGCAGTTCGAAGTGCAATGCCTGCCGAAACGCGTGAACCGGCCCATGGGCAGTGCTGGCCAGCGTGTACGCCTCGTCGACGCCCAGGCTGACGGCGTAACTCAAGAAGCAGCACAACGCAAAGTGCCCGGCAGCGACGACGCCGACCGCCAGCGACTCACCAGACATGAGTTGCTGCAGCTGCAGACGTGTTGTGGTCCGGGCTTTCATCGTGTCGGGCACTCTTTCAGAACGCGGTTCTCAGACGCGGCGATACACGGCCCAGAACAGATCTTCGGACGGGTACGGCAGCGTCAGATCTCCCGGCAGACATTTGAGAACGCCCGCTCCAGCTCGGGCGACGAGTGACCGGTCCTGACCATGCTCCAGCAGCGACCGCGCATGGCCGATCGAGATCTTCTTCGCCGGGCGTCCCTGCGCGATCTGCTCGAAACCGTGATCGGCAAACAGGCGGCTCAGCGTGGCTGGCGAGTACCACTGCAGAACGCTCGGCGGACTGTACTCGTGCCAGTTCTGACCGAAGAGGCGCGCCGACCAGCTGCGGACGTTCCAGGTCTCGACCAGGCACAGGCCGCCGGGCCGTACGAGTTCTGCGACCTGCCGGGTTGCCTGGTGTGGATCGAGAAAGTGCGCGACAACCTGAATCATCGAGACGACATCAAACGGTGAATCGGTCGGCATGTCTTCCAGCGTGCCGCAGGCGACGTCGAGGTTCAGTTGCTCGCGAGCGTGGCGTGCCATCGTGGCATTCGGTTCAATGCCGTGTCCGTCCCAGCCAGCGTCGGCGAGTCCCTGGAGAATGAAGCCCGCTGCCGCTCCGACATCGAGCAGCCGGCCGGGCTGTGCGAGCCGCGACAGGATCCTTGCGTAGCGGCGACCGTGAGCCGTCAGCAGTTTCGCCTCGCTGAGATAGTCATCGTACCCCGCTCCGCCCCCGAAGAAGTAATCGTCGTCGTACTGCGCTGCGACGTGCCCTGACTGCTCATTGGGCACAGCGAAGCGGTGCGTGCACCGCGGGCACTCGCGAATCCACACGTTGTACTTCTGAAACAGCTTCCGTGATGTCTCGCCGCAGAGCGCACAACCTTCGGCGCCCGCCGCCGCGCTGTCGTTCAATGCCACGCAGCCCGTCAGCGTTGCTGTTTCCGGGTGTTCGAGAACCTGTGTCATGAAAACCTGCTTCGATTCCTGAGAGTCAGACCGATCATTGTGCGTGGGCGTAGCTGAATTCGCAGGAATTCAGAGGGCCGCGGGGGCCGATGAACTCCAGCGAGTTCCAGTGGTTCCAGGTTTGTCCGATCTGGGACTGGATGGCTGGGATCGAACTCCGCGAGCCCCCAGTATTTCAGCAACTGGGGGCTCGCTGCACTCGACCCCAGCCACCCCGACACGCGAACTTGCAACCACTGAGTTCAGTGACTTCAGGCTCCCGCAACCTGCACCTGTCGTCGGCTTTCGCTGGCCTGTGTGTCAGCGACAGCTCGGGCATGATCACGCATCGGTCGGACGTCCCAGTGCTTCGTCATCAGATCGATGATCCGTCCGACAAGTTCGACCTTGCGTGCTGACTCGACGCGCATCGCCGGGAAGAAGCCGAGGTCCGAATCGTCATCGCAGCCCAGGAAGTCCAGCGGGTGCAGCAGCAGCGACGGAGCGACGCCCGCCAGGCGGCACATCGTCAACGCCATTCGCCAGTAGGTCATCGCCAGGCCGCGCGAGAACTGATCCAGGTAGAGCAGATAGCTGACATGGATCGGGACTTTGAACAGCGGCATCGTCGTGACGGGAATCTCCAGCAGTGGGCCGTCGTCGAGCGGCCACAAGTACGGCTTCAACGGCCGGAAGCCTTCCTTCATCGTGCCGAACAGCTTGCTGCGTTCCTTCTTCTCTTCGGGATCGAGCTTCGCCGTCATGAAGTAGTACATCCGGGCCAGCGGCCCGAGAAACGTGGGGAACGTCGAGCAGTCGTACTCGTACCCGCGACGTTTCAGCACGTTGAGCACATCCGGAGACAGACTGAAACCGGGGCCGCGAAAGCCCGTCGGCATTTCGCCTGTTGCCAACTGGAGGGCCTCCTCCGTTCGCGCGAACTCTTCGTCGATCTTTTCCAGCGAGTAGAGGTGCAGCCACGGTTCGTGATGAAACGAGTGATTGCCGACCTCGTGCCCGTTCTCCGGGATGAGCCGCAGCGCGTCGTGGTTGCGTTCCAGAGCTGCGTCCTGGCCGACGACGAAGACCGTGATCTTCAGATCCCGCTCGTTCAGAAAGTTGATAAACCGCGGCACAACGATGTCGAGGTACGAGGGAAACGATTCCCAGCCGGCATCGCCGTGCGTCTTCATGTACGACCATTTGTTGTCAAGATCGAGCGACAGGCTGGCAATGGGACGTGGCATGGCAAGCTCTTGAATTCGGAATGCGGAGTTCGGAATGCGGAATGAGATCGCGACAAGCGACGTGGATTCGTTTCGATCATGTTTCGTGTGCAATTCAGGCCCGAAGGGCCGGCCCCATGTCAGCCCCGGGCGTAGCCCGGGGAATTCAGGCCACGGACCGATCAAGCCCCGAAGGGCAACGCTGTGAAGTATTTCAGGCGGCGGCATTCTGGTCGTGTTTTCTGAGTTGGGAGATCTGGTCGGAAGTGAGCGGGGTGACAACCGGGTCGCCTAGCGGTTTCTTGTCTGGATTC
>Ga0070726_10001423_pt1 | contig 24176 bp, 29 predicted proteins | sample tdAd471_FD_67275 | JGI IMG/M metagenome (GOLD analysis project Ga0070726, IMG submission 67275) | Marine sediment microbial communities from the Atlantic coast under amendment with organic carbon and nitrate - tdAd47.1 | ecosystem: Environmental > Aquatic > Marine > Coastal > Sediment | place... | reverse complement strand
TAAAATACGGCGCGGTGCCGGAAATCTGTCAGACTGCGACCGGCGGTGTATTCGCTGCCTTCGGCCAACGCTCCCACACGCGCTCATGGAATGTGTAGGCTACCGTCTGCACTGCGGGTTCAATCAGGCCGATGGCAAGCGCGGCATGCCAGTTGCGGGTCAGAGCAAAGGCGACGGTTACAGCAACGGACAGGTGCATCAGGCTGTAAGTCATTGTCTTGAGAATATGGCGGGCCATGGCAGAAGATCCTTTCAGACCTCTACATGTGATATTTTTGAGAATGAATCTCAAATAGATAGTTTCAGATGGCGCTATAGAGGCTGACTATCGCAAGCGTAATGCTGATCCTTCGCAGCTACGTAGTATTCCCCCCTTGAGACCGGCCAAAGCCTTCCCATATCGCTAGACGAACCGGCGAACGGAATGAAACTCCCAACTCGCCGCCTCATTTTGAACCTTGGAAAGAGCCACTGGCTGTCCGGGGCTGCTGAGCAGACCGCAACAGAAAAAACAGCCCGTGGCGGCTTGAAGAAAAGAGAGACGCAACATGAGCAAGATTATTGGTATTGACCTTGGCACAACGAACTCCTGTGTCGCCGTCATGGAAGGCGGGCAGGCCAAGGTAATCGAGAACGCAGAAGGCCAGCGCACGACCCCGTCCGTTGTCGCTTTCACGGAAGGCGGCGAGCGCCTGATCGGCATGCCGGCCCGGCGCCAGGCTGTCACGAACCCGGATTTCACCTTCTATGCCATCAAGCGCCTGATCGGCCGTCAGTTTGACGACCCGACCGCGCAGAAGGACAAGGAAATCTCCCCGTTCGAAATTGTCAAAGGCCCGGCAGGCGATGCCTGGGTGAAAGGCCGCGACAAGGACTACGCGCCGCAGGAAATCTCTGCTTTCATCCTCACCAAGATGAAGGAAACGGCTGAGGCCTATCTCGGCAATGAAGTGACGCAAGCCGTCATAACCGTTCCGGCCTACTTCAACGACGCCCAGCGTCAGGCCACGAAAGACGCCGGCAAGATCGCTGGCCTTGAAGTGCTCCGCATCATCAACGAGCCGACGGCGGCCGCTCTGGCCTATGGCCTCGACAAGGGCGACCAGTCCAAGACCATCGCGGTCTATGACCTTGGTGGCGGTACGTTCGACGTCTCTCTGCTGGAGATCGGCGACGGCGTGTTCGAAGTGCTGTCCACGAATGGCGACACATTCCTTGGCGGTGAGGATTTTGACCTTCGCATTGTCGACTTCCTCGCAGAGGAATTCAAAAAGGATCAGGGCATCGACCTGAAGACAGACAAGCTGGCCCTGCAGCGTCTGAAGGAAGAAGCCGAGAAGGCCAAGAAAGAGCTGTCATCCGCTTCGCAATACGAAGTGAACCTGCCCTTCATCACGGCTGACGCGACCGGCCCGAAACACCTCAACATCAAGCTGACCCGCGCCAAGTTCGAAAGCCTTGTCGAAGACCTCGTCAAGCGCACAATCGAGCCGTGCAAGAAAGCCCTGAAAGATGCTGGCAAGTCCGCATCCGACATTGATGAAGTCGTGCTCGTGGGCGGTATGACCCGCATGCCGGCCGTGCAGGAAGCCGTGAAGAAATTCTTCGACCGTGAGCCGCACAAGGGTGTGAACCCGGATGAAGTGGTTGCCATCGGTGCGGCCATTCAGGGCGGCGTTCTGCAGGGTGACGTGAAAGACGTTGTCCTTCTGGACGTGACTCCGCTGTCCCTTGGCATCGAGACGCTCGGCGGCGTGTTCACACGCCTGATCGACCGCAACACGACGATCCCGACCAAGAAGTCCCAGGTCTTCTCAACCGCTGACGACAACCAGCCGGCTGTGACGATCAAGGTCTTCCAGGGCGAGCGCGAAATGGCTGTCGACAACAAGATGCTCGGCCAGTTCAACCTTGAAGGCATTCCGCCGGCCCCGCGCGGTGTGCCGCAGATCGAAGTGACCTTCGACATCGACGCCAACGGCATCGTGTCCGTGTCCGCCAAGGACAAGGCCACCGGTAAGGAACAGGTCATCACCATCCAGGCAGATGGCGGCCTCTCCGAGGATGACATCAAGAACATGATGGCAGACGCCGAAGCCAATGCCGGCGCCGACAAGGCTCGCCGCGAAATGGTCGAAGCCCAGAACCATGCCGAAGCTCTGGTCCACCAGACCGAGAAGCAGCTGGAAGAGCATGGCGACAAGGTGTCCGGTGATGTCAAAGGCGAAATCGAAAAAGCCATTGCCGAGCTGAAGGAAGCCCGCGAGGGCGATAACCTCGCCGACATTCAGGCCAAGCATCAGGCCCTGATGTCTGCCGCCATGAAGCTCGGCGAAGCGATCTATGCCAGCCAGCAGGAAGAAACGGCACATGCCGATGCGGCCTCTGACGCTGCAGCTGATGGCGACGATGTGGTCGATGCAGACTTCGAGGAAGTCGACGGCGACAAGAAGTAATCGGCCTGAAGCCACTCCAAAAACAAAACCCGCCGGGTCTATCCGGCGGGTTTTTTTGTTTTCAGACCTGCGCGTCGCGTCAGACTTTCCGGGCATATTTGTCTGTTGCGCGGATTAACCGGTCAAGTATGCCGGGTTCGGAATAGGCATGGCCCGCGCCTTCGATCGGATAGAATTCCGATTTCGGCCAAGCCTTGTGCAATGCCCAAGCCTGTCGCATCGGGCATGGCATGTCGTAGCGGCCATGTACAATAGTGCCGGGAATGTCCTTCAGCTTGTGCGCATCGCGCAGCAGCTGGCCTTCCTCGAACCAGCCGCGATTGATGAAATAATGACTCTCGATCCGCGCGAAGGCGAGCGCGAACTCCACCTCATGAAATTGGTCAGAGGTTGAGGGCTCCGGCAGCAGAGTGATGGTCTCCCCTTCCCACACACTCCAGGTTTTCGCGCAGCGCAGCTGTTCCTCCGGGTCATCGCCCGTCAGTCGCTTGTGATAGGCGCTCAGCAGATCACCCCGCTCATCTTCCGGGATCGGCGCGATGAAGGCCTCATATTTCTCAGGAAACATCTCCGAGACACCGGACTGGTAAAACCAGTTCATCTCCGGCTTGGTGAGCAGGTAAATACCGCGCAGCACAATCTCGCTGACGCGGTCCGGGTGCGTCTCAGCATAGGCGAGCGCCAGTGTGGACCCCCATGAGCCGCCAAAAACTTGCCATGTCTCCACGCCAATCATCTCACGCAAGCGCTCAATATCGGCAACGAGATGCCAGGTCGTATTATTGTCGAGGCTGGCAAAGGGCGTTGAGCGTCCGCAGCCGCGCTGATCGAACAGGATCACGTCGTAAAGCGCAGGATCGAACAAGCGCCGGTGGCTGGGCGAACATCCGCCACCGGGCCCGCCATGCAGGAACACCGCAGGCTTTGCGCCCTTTGTACCACATCGTTCCCAGTACACCTTATGCCCATCGCCGGTGTCGAGAAAGCCTGTCTCGAAGGGTTCAATTTCGGGGTAAAGCCTGCGCAGATCAGTCATGTGGTCTCTCCGGGGTGCTGGTCCTGTCTACTGCAGACCGCCAGCCCCCGGAAAGGCCATCTATGCATGGCCTAGTCGATGACCACGACAACCTTGCCTTGTGCCTTGCGGTCCATGAGTTCGCGGATCGCATCGGCAGACTTGTCCAGTTTATAGGTGTTGGAAACGTGCGGGCGCACCTTGCCTTCGCTGTACAGTTTGAACAGGTCCGCAACATTCTTCTTGTGCGCTTCCGGATCGCGCGCCACGGCGGCCCCCCAGAAGACGCCGCGAATGTCACAGCTTTTCAGCAGGGTCAGGTTCAGCGGCAATTTCGGAATACCGGCCGGGAAGCCGATCACCAGGAAACGGCCTTCCCAGTTCATCGCGCGCACGGCAGGCTCTGCATAGGCACCGCCGACGGCATCATAGATGATATCTACGCCGCCACCGGAGATTTCCTTGATATCATTCGAAAAGCCCTTCTGGCCGTCGCGGTCCAGTTCGCGCGCATAGACAAGACCCTTGTCCGCGCCCTTGGACAGGCAGAAATCGACCTTTTCCTGTGTGGAACAGGCCGCGATCACTTCCAGACCCATTGCCTTGCCCAGCTCAACCGCAGCAATGCCGACACCGCCAGCCGCGCCCAGCACGAGCAGCTTTTCGCCCGGCTTCGGATCGGCGCGATCCTTCAGAGCGTAATAGCTGGTGCCATAGGTCATCATGAAGGCCGCCGCCTCTTCGAACGGCATGTCATCCGGAATGGGCATGACGGAATGCTGGGCCGCAACGGCATATTCGGCCATGCCGCCACTGCCGATGGAGGCCAGCACCCGGTCACCCGGCTTCACATGACTGACACCTTCGCCAACTTCCTTGACAAACCCGGCAATCTCACCGCCCGGGGAGAACGGACGCGGCGGTTTGAACTGATAGAGGTCCTGAATTATCAGGGAATCCGGAAAATTGACGCCGCACGCCTTCACTTCCACCAGAACCTGGCCCTTGCCGCATTCCGGCATGGGCGCATCTTCGATGACCAGAGCTTCCGGGCCACCAACTTCTTTTGAGAGTACAGCTTTCATGCCTGCAACTTCCTTCCCGACTTGTTGTTTATGCCCGCAGACGGTAGCGGTGTGGCCACGAAATGTCCAAGCCTGACGTAGCGGAGTAACGCTGAAATGTCGAAGAAATGGGCCCTTGCCCTCCATGGCGGCGCCGGGCCGATCCCCGGTCAGGATTATTCCCTGCAGGAGGCTCATTTGGGCACCCTGCTGCGCAACGGCATGGAGCGTCTTCATGGCGGAGAACCGGCCCTTGATGTGGTCGAAATGATGGTGCGCGGCCTGGAGGAATCCGGGCTGTATCTGGCTGGCAAGGGCGCAAGCCCCAACACGCTGGGGGAGTATGAACTGGACGCGGCGATCATGGATGGCCGCAACCGTACAGCAGGTGCCGTCGGTGCGCTTCAGGGCTATCGCAACCCGATCAGTTGCGCCCGCCGTGTCATGGAGTATACGCCTAACGTGCTGCTAGTCGCAGACGGCGCGCGCCATCTGCTGAAGGATAGCGGCCTTGACCTCATCGAAGATCCCGCCAGCTATTATGAGCCGATCGACGAGATGACGACGCAGGACATGCTGAACCAACCTAACCCGCCGGGCACAGTCGGTGCCGTTGCGCTGGATATCTATGGCGACCTGTCTGCCGCCACCTCTACAGCCGGCATCAGTGGCAAGACGCCGGGACGCCTCGGCGACACCCCCCTGCCTGGCGCCGGCACCTGGGCCGATGAACGCTGCGCGGTTTCGTGCACAGGTCTCGGTGAGTTTTTCATTCGCGCCAATGCCGCCGCCGATGTCTCCGCACGCATCCGCTATAGTGGCGCCAATCTTGAAGCCGCCGTACAGGGCGCCCTGAATGATGTCAGCCATCTTGGCGGATCAGGCGGCATGATCGCAATTTCCGCTGAGGGCGAAATTACAGCCCTCTGGAACTCTTCCGGTTTGAAGCGCGCCATGGCAGACTCCTCAGGACGTTTCGAAGTAGGAACCTTCCTGTGACCGCCATTGTGCTCTTCATTCTGCTGGGCCTCACCTGCTTTGCGCTTCTTCTGGCCCTGCAGATGCGCTGGCTGATTTCCACGGCACTGCGCCGCGGGCTGGCCGACAAATTCGGCGGACAGTATACGGACCTCAAATATCGGCAGGGCGTTGCGGATGCAGGCCGACTGGTAGAGCATACCGAGGTCGCAACCTATCTGAACCAGACCTACCCCCAGCAGCTTTCGCATATGCGGCTGGCGCGGAAAGTGTCTGTCTTCTCCCTGCCCATCATCATCACTCTGCTGGTGATATTGAGGTTTGGACTGGAGGCATTCTGATGCGTGGATATTTTGCAATCGGCTCGGAGCGGATCTCCAAGCCGATGAATCTTGGCGCGCTGATGCGCACGGCAAATGCCTTTGGCGCGAGCTTTGTGTTTTCCATCAATGCGGAGCATCGCCTGCGCGCAGCCTATCAGGCCGATACATCAAAAACTGCCGGACAAGTGCCCTATTATCAGTGGGATAATGTCGACGAAATGCAATTGCCCCGCGGCTGCCAGATGGTTGGCGTCGAACTGACCGATGACGCCGTCATGCTGCCAACCTTCCGGCATCCTCCGCAGGCGGCCTATATTCTTGGCCCGGAAAAGGGCGATCTCTCACCCGACATCATCGCCAAGTGCGATCATGTCGTGAAGATCCCGACCAAATTCTGCATCAATGTCAGCCTGGCTGGCGCGCTGGTGATGTATGATCGCCACCTCTCCATGGGCGGCTATGCGACGCGGCCGATTATGCCCGGCGGAACGACCGGTGACGGCAAGAGAACGGATTATGTGCCCGGCCGCGACCGCACCTGAGGTCAGCCGACTACTTCCCCAGCAGCCTTTGCACCAGCCCCATCACACCGGTAAACCGAAGGCCTGAATCCCGCACGGCCAGTGCATAGCAGATGCCATCAGCATCCCCTACTGGCTGATGGGTGTCTTCCGGCCCGTTGATCGCCATGTCTCCAGGGCCGTAAGAGCCGGTCTCATCCGAAAACCCTCCGGATACAACCAATGTGAATTCCTGCCCGCCATGCGTGTGCCTTGGCACTCTGGCGCCGGGTTGAATGCGGTAGAGTTCCACCTCCAACGCGCTGCCCACATCCAGGCCAAGCCGCCTTATGCCAGAGGCGAGGTTTTGCCAGCCCTTGCCCCCATAGGCCCTCAATGCAGGCTCCCGCAGCGGCTCCGGCAGGTCGGATAACTCCGGTTCCTCGGGCAGCCGCAATGCAGCGTCAAGCGCCCCTCCTGCAGCTTCCATTTCATCAATCATGGCCAAGGCCCGCACCCCGGCATTGGCTGACATGGCTGCAGGCTGATCACGCTCCAGCATCAGGCCGGACACTGTCTCGCCAACAGCCATGGCCTGCCGCACCTGAGGCCGCAACATGCTCTGCGTTTCCAGCAGCAACGCGAAAGCCGGATCCAGCCGTCCTGCCGCATAGGCAGAATAGAGCTCACCGAAAGCAGATGCGGGGGATGTAGGCATCAGATCCTTCCTCGTCTGGTCAGTCTACGCATCAGATATATCCTCATTATCCAATACACCACGCAACCGGTCAAAAGCGCGTCGTATACGTGACTTTACCGTGCCGAGCGGCAAGTCATAGGCTTCGGCAATTTCGGAATGTGACAGGCCATCATAAAAGGCGGCCTGCAAAAGCTGCAATTGGTCTGGCGGCAGCTTTGCCAGTTCCTCCCGGACAGTCTGTTCGATCTGCACGCGGTTGATCGTATCTTCCGGTTTCTCGATCTCAGGCGGTCGCAGCATCGGCTCTTCGGCGTCCAGCTCCGGCCGGGTTACGCGCCGCAGCCGGTCGATCCGGCGGTTGCGCGCCACACGGAAGATCCAGGTAGAGACAGAGGCCAGCTTGCGATCATACTGTTCGGCCTTGCGCCAGACCGTCACCATCACATCCTGCGCCAGGTCTTCTGCCTCGATGTCACTGGCCCCCAGTCTTAGCATGTAGCTCTTCAGGCGCGGGGCATAGAAATCGAACAGCTCGGAGAACGACTCCCGGCACTTGCTGCCAGCAATCCGCGCCATGCAGTCTGCATGATACTCCCTGACAGCCGGAGAGATGGTACCTGTTGCAGTATCGTTCACAAAAGGTCCCTTAAATTACCTCTCAAACAGTATCAGGTGGCCTGCCCGCGAAGGCAACCTTGAACACATAAACCCATTGTGAACAGGTGTATAAACTGCCTGTCGTAGTTTGGCCTTAACTCTGTTCCAACTATCATTCGGGAAAGCTCCGGACTAAGGGAACGTAATGGACATGCACATGCCGAAGATAAGCCGCAAAACGCTGATTGGTCTTGCTGTAACAGCTGCCCTTGCTGCACCTCTGGCCTCTGCCAGCCCGACGGCGATTGGCCGCTACAAGGACTGGTCTGTCTTCACCGATACCGCCAATGGCGAAACCATCTGCTACGCCGCCACCCCGGCAACAGACAAAGCCCCGCGTGCGGCGGATCATGGCGAAGTCTGGTTCTATGTCACCAATTGGAAATCCGGCCGCGCCCGCAACCAACCGAGCCTCAAAGTGGGCTATGAGCTGCGCGAGGATCTCGCCCCCAAGGCCAGCGTTGGCCGCTCCACCTGGGCAATGTTCGGCGTCGGCCGCGAAGCCTTTGCCGATGATTCAGACGATTCCCGCATCGTTTCTGCGCTGCGCAAGGGGTCGGAACTGCGGGTAGAGGCCGTATCCGCGCGCAATACACAAGTCGCGTATCATTTCTCTCTGAGCGGGTCCGCAGCGGCGATCGACAAGGCCGCCGCCATGTGCCGCTAAATCACGATAGGACTGGGCAAGGGCCGACGACTACCTCACCCCTATGTTTACCGGGGCATTCCTGCTGGATAAGTCACGACCGGACAAAAATATACCGGCGATGAGGTCACCGCCGGTATCGATTTCACGTTCGAGACTCTCAAGGAAATCTCAGGTCAGGCTGCAAAGCTGCGCCTAGTAGTTATTGTCGCCTTCAGTGACAGGCGTCAGAATGATTTCCACGCGGCGGTTGGCTGCGCGGCCTGCTGCAGTGGAGTTATCTGCAATCGGCTGGGTCTCACCCATACCGACAGCTGCGAGACGCACAGACGTGACACCCTGATTCACCAGATAGGTGCGCACGGATTCCGCGCGGCGCTGGGACAGCTGCATGTTGTAATCATCCGGGCCGTCAGCGCTTGCATGGCCAACAATATCAACAGCAGTGGACGGGTAATCGACCAGTGTCTGGGCCACTTCGTTCAGCGGACCGTAGAAGTTCGGCTGAATCGTCGCGCTATCTACGGAGAATGTGATGTTTGACGGCATGGTCAGCGCGATCTGGTCGCCCTGGCGCTCAACACCGATACCCGTACCAGCGGTCTGCTGGCGCAGACGGCGCTCTTGCTCGTCCATGTATTTGCCAACGCCTGCACCTGCAATGGCACCTACAGCTGCACCGATAGCCGCGTTGCGTTTGTCGTCGCCGCCTGCCAGCGTGCCAGCACCTGCACCAAGGATAGCGCCGACACCTGCGCCGGTCATGACGCGTTGGCTCGGGCCGGTTTCACAGGCCGGAAGGGCAATAAGGGGAAGCGCAAGCAGCGCATAGGAAAGGCGTTTCATGTCATCAGCTCCTTTGACAAAGGACAGCCCAGTATTGGGCGCGCGATAATAACGCGCAGAGGCTGTTTCCGTTCCTGTAATGGCAAAAGAAAGGCAGCTGGATTAACTCGTCGTAACCCATGCCTGCAGACGGTAATTCCTTGAAAGCCTTCTACATGTTATAGGCGCTGCAACATGAAAATCGAACTTGATCTCTCCCGGCGCGCTGATGCGACGCCTGCGCAAGCCCGCTCTCTCGCCGGTATGTCCCTCCCTGCCTTGAAGGCGGAAATGGAGGCGCTCGGCCTTGAGCCCAAGAAAGCCGGTATGCGCGCCAAACAGCTGCGCCGCTGGATTCACCATTTCGGTGTACAGGATTTCTCCGGCATGACGGATGTCGCCAAGGAATTGCGGGCCCGTCTGGAGGAGACTTTCGTCCTCACCCGCCCGGAAATTGCCGACCATCAGGTGAGCCGCGATGGCACCCAGAAATGGCTGACCCGCTTTGGCCCCGGCATTGAAGGCGAAAGCGTCTTCATTCCCGATGTCGGCAAGGCGGGTGCGCTGTGCGTGTCCAGCCAGGTGGGCTGCACGCTGAACTGCACCTTCTGCCATACCGGCACGCAAAAGCTCGTCCGCAATCTGACGGCGCAGGAAATCGTTGCGCAGGTTCTGATCGCTCGCGACGGCCTTGGCGAATGGCCAACTTCGACCGAGAACCGCAAGCTGACAAACATCGTCTTCATGGGTATGGGCGAGCCGCTCTACAATCTGGACAATGTGGCCGAGGCGATCGACACGATTTCCGACGGAGACGGCATTGCCATCGGCCGCCGCCGCATCACGGTATCGACCGCAGGCGTCGCACCGAAGATCCCCGAACTCGGGCATCGCACCAATGCCGCGCTCGCCATCTCGCTGCACGCCACGAATGATGATCTGCGCAACGAGATTGTGCCGATCAATCGCAAATACGATCTGCAAGTGCTGTTCGAGGCAATCCGCGCCTATCCGGATCTTGGCAATTCCAAGCGCGTGACGTTTGAGTATGTGATGCTGAAGGGCGTCAATGACTCCCTCGCCGAAGCTCGCGATCTTGTCCGCCTGCTGAAAGGTGTGCCGTCCAAGATCAATCTGATCCCGTTCAATCCATGGCCGGGCAGTCCGTATGAATGCTCCGACTGGGCAACGATTGAATCCTTCGCCGAAGTGCTGAACCGGGCGGGCTATGCCTCTCCCATCCGCACACCCCGCGGCCGGGACATCCTGGCCGCCTGCGGACAATTGCGCTCTGAAAGCGTCAAGAAATCCGCTGCCGAAAAACGCCGGGAAGCGTTGGAAGCCCAAGCGGACTAAACGATCCGGAATGGAAAAAGGGGAGACGCGTCTCCCCTTCCCATCAAGTCAACTCAAGCGGCCGTATGGCGCTTAGGCATCGCCCAGTTTGCTAATGCGCTCCTGCGCATCGGCAAGAATGTCGGCAATCGCCTTGCGGCGCTCTGCATCTGCGTGGCTGGCACGGGCAGACTGGATCACCGCATGGCGCAGACGCAGCATGGCCTCGCGAACATCTGACGGGTCTTCCGGCCTGTCGCTATCCTGCAGTTCAGCGAGGCGGGCTTCAATCCGCTCAAGCGCTTCGGCCTCTGCCTCCAGCTCGGCTCGGCCCTCATCTGTCAGGCTGAATGATCGCTTCTGCCCATCGGGCTGAACCTCGACAAGGCCCTGATCCAGCAGAGCCTCCAGGGCGGGATAGATCACGCCTGGGCTCGGCACATAAGCGCCTTCGGTCCGGGCCTCGATCTCACGGATCAGGTCATAGCCGTGACGGGCCTCATCGGAGACAAGCTTCAGGATCAGGAGACGCAAATCCCCATGATCCAGCGCGCGGCGGCGCGAACCAGGCCCCCTTCCGCCATGTCTGCCTCCATGACCCCGTCCGTGTCCTCGCCGCATGCGTCGTCTGCCTCCCATGAACTCGTCATGATCCTCGTGACTGCCGCGCCGACGGGCACCACAGCCTCTCATCTCTCGTGTGTGATACATCATGCAAACTCCTTTCGATATATCTAAAAATGTAGATTGTTTCGATATATCGAATATTCAAGTATAGATATATCGAGAATCTTCAGCTCATAGCTTGCCCCTCTTATGAAAGAGCCTCTTGGCCGCTTGCGCTCTGCGCAGTTAGATACACATCATGCGCATCTGTCTGGCCGCCATAATCACTGCATTCTGTCTGCTACCGGCCTGCGCCCGCGCCGAAACGGAAGCGCCCTGCGCGCCCATCACGCATCTTGGCCAGTCCTACACTGTCTGTACTTTTGACACAGATAGCGGCATCCACCTCTGGCACAGTGGCCCTGAGGGAGAGCTGTTCGGCCAGTTCGACACGCTGGCCTCTCACCTTGCCGGGTCCGGCCAGACACTCATCTTCGCGATGAATGGCGGGATGTATCATGAAGACCGTCGCCCTGTCGGCCTGTATGTAGAGGACGGCAAGCAGACTGCACCTCTGGTCACGCGTGAGGGCCCAGGCAATTTCGGCATGCTGCCAAATGGCGTTTTCTGGGTCGATGAGGAGGGTCAGCCACGCGTCACGGAAAGCCTCGCCTATCAGACGCTCGCGCCCCAGGCACGCTTTGCCACCCAGTCCGGCCCAATGCTGGTTATCGATGGCGCGCTGCACCCCCGCTTCAATGAAGACGGCCCCAGCCGCAAGCGCCGCAACGGTGTCGGCGTCAGCGCCGATGGCCAGACGGTGTACTTCGCGATCAGCGATGTGCCGGTAAACTTCTACAGCTTCGCTACGCTGTTCCGGGATGAGCTGGGCACGCCGAATGCGCTCTATCTGGATGGCTATGTGTCAAAGCTCTATGCGCCGCATCTCGGGCGTAATGAAACCGGCCTGGACATGGGCCCCATCATCGGGGTTGCCGCGCCTCAAAAGCAGGACTGACCCTGCCGCCTTAGATATGCTAAAGTAATCTAGGTTCCAACAGACCGTCTGGAGGCCGGCATGATCGCCCATGTCATCATCATCCTTCTGGGAATCTACTGGATCGCGACCGGCATCGGCATGCTGATGACGCCAAACCGCATCATTGCGATGATAGATGAACTGGAGCAGAGCCCGGCCCTGGCTTTTATGGGTGGCGCTTTCATGCTGTTCGCAGGCGGCGGGGTATTGTCTGTACAGCACAGTTTTTCAGACCTGACAGAAGCCCTCGCAACCCTGTTTGCTGCAGTCGCCATGCTGGAAGGATTGCTGCTGGTCGCCTGGCCGAAACCGCTCTGGGCCCTCGCCCACTGGATGATGCCGGATGAAGACCATCTGAAAGGGTTTGGTCTGGTCACGAGTGTCCTCGGCCTTGTTGCCATCGTGATGGGGGCCATCTAGCCTTTAGGACTGACAACACGAAAAGGACGCGCCGCATGTCTGCTGGACCGCTCACACTCTATGGCCTGAAAAATTGCGATACCTGCAAGAAAGCCCTGAACGCGCTGGATGCAGCAGACCGCGAAACCGCGTTCGTGGACATTCGCGAGGAGGCTGACCTTCAGCGTCTGGTGCCAGCCTGGCTGAAAGCGGTTGGAGCGGAAAAGCTGGTCAACAAGCGCTCCACCACCTGGCGTAACCTGTCCGACAATGAGAAATCAGATGCACTTGGCCCGAACGCCAAGAGCGTGCTGATCGCGAACCCAACCCTGATCAAGCGCCCGGTGATCGATACCGGATCAGGAATCCTGGTGGGCTGGGACAGCGGCACCCAGCAGGCCCTGCAGGCATGACACTGAAGGACTACAATACCTATTGCGGCTCCCTCCCCCATACCACGCATGTCGTACAATGGGGGGAGTCCCATGTCTGGAAGATTGGCGGCAAGGTCTTCGCCATCGGAACGCCAAACGGCAAACAGCTTGCCGCCTGCACCTTCAAGGTCCGCCCAATCAGCTTTCACATCCTGAAGGAACAGCCCGGCTGTCAGGGCGCGCCATACCTCGCCTCCCGCGGCATGAAGTGGATCCAGCGCTTTTCGGATGAGACGCTCTCCGACAAGGATCTGAAAGACTATCTCGCCGAATCCTACCGCCTTGTCGGCGCCGGACTCAGCAAGAAAGCCCAGCGCGAACTCGGCCTGCTTTCCTGAGCCCTGAAACCCTGCATGGCAGGCAGACGCTCCAGTCGCATTGACGCCGCCGCCCGGCTATGGCGCAAGCGTCAGCAACTGGAGAGTCATATGCAGAAGACACAACGCCACCTGACCATTTCCTCACGCTTCAACGGTCCGCCCGGAAGTGGCAATGGCGGCGTCTCAGCCGGCCTTGCCGCCAGCCTGATAGATGGTCCGGCCGAAGTTTTCCTGCGCGCCCCGCCGCCGCTGGATACTCCGCTGGACGTGGTCTCGCTGCAAGACGGCAGTTTTGAAATCCGGCATGAAGACCAACTCGTCATGACAGCCCATCCGGCAGATCCGCTGGGCCCGCCGCCATCTGCCCCCTCCTTTGCCATCGCCAGCAAGGGCCACGAGAGCTTCCCGCCCCGCGACACTCACGCCTTTCCCCATTGCTTTGTCTGCGGGCCAGACCGCACAGAAGATGGCCTCTGCCTCTTTACCGGTCACGCTGAAGGCTTTGACGGCGTCACGGATGTTTGGACACCCGCCGCCGACCTCGCCGATGAAAACGGCCTCGTCCGCCCGGAGATCATCTGGGGCGCGCTCGACTGCCCCGGTGCGTTTGCCGTCGGCTTTCAGCAGAACCCGATGGTGCTGGCCCGGATTGTCGGCCAGATTCATGCGCGGCCAAAAGCTGGCGACACGTTGATCGTGGCCGGCTGGGGCCTATACCATGATGGCCGCAAGCATGGCGCCATCACGGCCCTGTTCGACAAGGACGGCACCCTGCTCGCCCAGTCAGACCAGCTCTGGATCGAACTGAAAAAGCCTGCTGGCTGAACCGCGCCTCATGCTGGCCCTCTCTTGTCCCGATATTTCTTGCGACAGGTGACTTCCTTTTCGCACAGGCAGGACCATCTGAAGAACAAGCTCCAAAGGAAAGCTCCCATGAAGACCAGCGGAAACACATATCTCATCACTGGCGGCGGCTCCGGAATTGGCCGTGAACTCGCGCGGGAATTCCACGCCCTTGGCAATACGGTCATCGTCGCAGGGCGCACGGCCTCCAGCCTTGAGGAAACCATTGACGGCCGCAACGACATGCATGCCCGCACGCTCGATGTGCAGGACGCTGCAGACATCAGTCGCTTTGCAAAAGCACTGATTGAGGATTTCCCGTCCCTCAACGTGCTGTTCAACAATGCGGGCATGATGGCGACGGAAGACTGGCTGACCGATCCGGTAGACCTCACCGTGGCGGAAGACACGATGGCGACAAATGTCCTTGGCCCGATGCGCCTGACAGCTGCCTTGCTGCCGCATTTGCGCGCTCAGCCTGTGGCACGGCTGGTCAATGTCACATCCGGCCTCGCCTTCGTTCCGCTCGCACACACGCCCGCCTACAGCGCGTCCAAGGCTGCGATCCATGCCTGGACGCAATCGCTACGCTATCAGCTGCGAGGTACGAATGTGGAAGTTATCGAACTCGCCCCGCCCGGCGTGCGCACCTCCCTCACGCCCGGCCAGTCGACACGCGAAAGCTATATGCCGCTGGACGACTTCATCGCCGAAACCATGGAGAGCTTCCGCATTGAGGAAACGCCGGATGAAGTCATCATCCAGAGAGCCAAAATGCTGCGCGCGGCTGAGGCAAATGGCCAGCATGCGGAAGTATTCCAGATGCTGAACGACAATTACGAAGGGTGAGGCCTATTCCCCGCCAGCCTAGCGGGCACGGCGGGGATTCATGTAAAGGTCGCGCTCATGCGTATCCAGCTGGCGCTTGGCGCGGCCTCTCAACACCTGCTCCAGTTGCCGACTCACATGGCCCCTCGCTTCGCGGTTATAGCGCAGCATGGTGCAGAACAGCTGCAATACCGTTTCCAGCTTGGCATAGGAATGATCCGCCGCCAGCTTGACGTTCCATGATCCACCCAAATTGATGATGCGGTGATCCAGCACGCCAATCTTCCGCCCACGGTCGTCATACAGAATATAGTCTGCGCCGATGGCAAACACTTTGCGGCGCAAGCGATAGAAACGCGGGCCTTTGGATGTCTCGATGAAGAAGGAAAACTTCTCCGGGAATAGCGGCCATTTTTGTGCAGAGCGTTCCAGCTGAACCAATTGGTCATGGCGCGCAATGTTCACCGAATAGGCACAGACCGGCACGCCCTTTGCGCCCACGCTCAGTTGCAAGGACCGCCCCATCAACATGTCCAGAGACCCGCGCCAATTCATGGAATCGGAGAACAGCTTGATCACCAGACGGCGTTTCATCCCCTTCTCGTCTTTCCACAATTCCTTGCGATAGCCGATCAGGCCCGTACGCTCGCCATCATCCTTGATCTGACCAATAATCTCCATATCCTTGGTGAACTGGTCAGATTTGGCCTCATGCTGGGTGTGCTTCAGAATGCCGATTTCGGCAGTGTTGAGATCTGTCAGCCAGAGGTCCACCTTGAAGCGCCGCCATTTGGTCGGCTTGGCTGCAGATCTGTCCGTCGTGGCGATTGTGGCATCGAAGGCCATGGGCGGGGCTCCCGTCCTGGTGTTTCGGTTACCCCACTTATGACGCCAGCATGTCGATATAAGGTTAACGCAACGGCTTCAGCTGTTAATCAAGACACCGCCTTACAGGGCCTCGTCCAGGAAATCGAGAATACGCGGCCAGCTTTTTACCTGAGAATCGTAATTAGCCTGCGTCGTGCCGCCATATTCTGAGGCCTCATCCACCTCTGGCGCATCGCCCGGCACGCCCCCGGCAAAATGACCCGCCTTGGCATACATCAGAATGGTCACATCCTTATTGCCAGCTTCATTCGCCCGCGCCTTGATCTGCTGAGACATCTCGCAGGACGGCCACAGTGTATCTGCAAAGCCGCAAATCAGCAGCATCGGCGCATCTGTCTTTTCTACGGCGATCATCGCCTCCGGATGATCGTCCCTGGCGGCCAGCCCGTTTGCATACAGGGAATAAAGGCCAAGCTCAGCATCCCATTCCCCGTAGGGCAGCGCCGGATAGGGTGCCCCGCCCAGAGACCAGGACGATTCCGGCGGGCGTCCGTCAAAGGCCCAGTTGATCCCCTGCCAGGAGACGCTGGACGGCACCACCGCGACAACTGCCTCGATTTCCGGATGGCGGGAGGCAACAATCAGCGCGGCCTCCGCACCTTTGGACGTGCCATAAATACCGATCTTGTCAGCCCGCACTTCCTCGCGCTGTTTCAGCCAGTCGAGCGCACGGTCAAACGTCTCCAGCGGAACCATTTCCAGATTCTCATTCTGACCCGGCGCGCGATAATATGAGATCTGCAGCACATGATAGCCTTCATTGCGCAGAGCCATGGCGTCGCGCCGCGCGCCCTCGCCAAGCCCGCCCTCCGAGCCGCCAAGCAACAGGATGGCCGGGGCCGACTCAATCGTCATGGCAGGGAAATAATCTGCATACAGCTCATTTGAGCGCAGCTCGATATCCTCCCGCACCAGTTCCAGCACCGGCTCACTCTCAGAGATGGCCGGAACATGCTGAGCGCAGGCCGTCATCATACCTGCCATGGCAAGCATCGAAAGGCCCTGCCATGCGCCGCGGAATAGTGTCATGCTCCAGACTCCCTGATAAATCCGGGCGCACTTTCCTTCATTTTCCATGCTCGTCCAAGCCCTGAAGGTGCAAGAGCATCCTCAGGCCTATTGAGGTTGACCATTCGAGGCGGACAAGCCGCCATCCACCGGCAGAATCACACCGGTGACAAAGCGGGCATCGGGACTGGCCAGAAAGGCGATCACATCCGCAACATCCTCCGGCTCACCCGGGCGGCGCATGGGAATGCGCTTCATGAATTCTTCCATCTTCTCATCATTCTCGAAAATACCGCCCGCCATATCCGTGCGCGTCAGGCTGGGCGCAACCGCATTCACACGCACGCCCTTCTTCGCCAGGTCCAGCGCCATGCCCTGCGTCATCAGGCTGACCCCGCCCTTTGACGTATTATACCCAAACATGCCCCAATCCCCACCCAGTCCGGATACGGAAGATACATTGACGATGCTGCCGCTGCGGTCTTCCAGATAGGGCAGCACGGCGGTCACCGTATTGAAGATGCCGCCGACATTAATGTCCTGCATGGACTGGAAGTCTTCCCGCGACAGCTTGCCCGGCGCTCCGGTGCGCGCAATGCCGGCATTGTTGACCAGCACGTCGATGCCGCCAAACGTCGTGACCGTTCCCGTGACCAGCGCGTCGACATCTTCCGGATTGGACACATCGCCTGCAACAACGCTCACATGGTCGCCGCCAATATCGCGTGCCACCTCGTCCAGCTTTTCCTGTGTGCGGCCATTGAGGACGACATTGAATCCATCCCGGGCAAACCTTTTGGCCGTTGCCTCCCCTATTCCAGATCCTGCCCCTGTCACGATCACTGTTTTCCGGTCAGTCATGGCACCGCTCCTCTGTTGCAAATCTACAAGAATGCAATGCGGCGGCGGGCGTCCTGTTCCGAGAGAACCTGCATACCCCCCAAGGGGGATTTCTTGATACTCTGAATATGCAAGATGCGCGTGTCCCCGAATTGCCTGACAGGTGCCTCTCTCATGCGTAGACTTCTCATTCCGCTTCTTCTTCTGACCGCGCCCGTCGCAGCAGAGGCCGCCCCGTTGCCCGCCACCTGCCCGGCAGATGCGGAACAGACCCTCTACGATATGGAAACCGCCATCCGCCAGGGCACACAAAAAGACCTCGCCCCTATTGTGGAGCTGGCAGAATGGGCCATTGAAACCTGTCCTGATCGACCGGATGCACAGGCCATCGCCTCCACGCTGGTGAGCGCAGTAATGGCCACGGCCACCACACCGGAAGAGCTGGAGCGCTATATCACGCTGGCGCTGACCGCGATCCAGCAGAATGATTATGCTTGGAATACAAAACAAAAGCCCAGCGTGCTGAAACAGGCCGATGGCAGCGAGCAGAACTATTTCGGCTATAACGCCGCGACCACATCGCTGCTGAAATACACTCTGCCGCAGATCGTCCGGCTGGGCCAGGCGGGCCACCTTCACCCCGTCATTTCAGGCCCCCCCTATCAGGGCTGCCCCTATCCCGATCATGCGGATTTCCGCCTGCAGGAAGAAGCAAATTTCTGGGACCGCACCGTGAAAGGCCATTATGAGCATCCGGGCTTTGGCTGGGCCGAGACCCGTCTCAATTCCCTCTATGCCGCCTGCCCCGCCCACAGGCTGAGACTCGATTACTATCTCGCCCGGCTCTACGGACAGGAAGTCGAAGACCTGACCAAGTGGAGCCACCAATACGACGAGAACGCCTATATGGCTGTCGATAGATGGTACTGGCACAACCCGGTCAAAGGGAATGTCAGCGAAAGCGATATGAAAGAGGCCAAGGCCGAACTGGACGCCATCGCCCGCCCACTCGCCGAAAAGGCCCGCCCCCATATCGAAGTGCTGAGGCATACGCCGCGTGACCAGATTGGCGTCTATGACGTTGGGCTCGAAAGGATCGCAGACTGGGACAAGGCCGTGAAGAGACTGGACGCCCCAGACGAATAGGTCATTGCCCCCATTGCATGCCCCAAGGGTCCACGTAGAATGGCGCTGTGACCAATAAGACCGAGACACTTCCAGCACCTGCTGACGTTCAGGCCGTTTTTGAGACCTATCCGCTTGAAGCGCGCAAACTTCTGCTCGCCCTGCGACAGCTGGTATTTGAAACGGCCGCCCGCCTACCGGATGTCGGCCGCATCACAGAAACACTGAAATGGGGTGAGCCTGCCTATCTCACAACTGCGTCCAAAAGTGGCACAACAATCCGGCTCGCTTGGTCATCCAAGCGGCCAGACAGTGTCGGTCTTTTTGTGAACTGCCAGACCACACTTCTGAAAGACTGGCGCTGGCATTACGAGGATGAGCTAACACTCGTCGGCAATCGCGAAATCCGCTTCGCACTGGACAAGCCCCTGCCCGAAGACGCACTCCGCCACTGCATCGCCATGGCCCTGACCTACCACAAGCGGAAAGCGGCTTAACCCGGGCCTCTCTGGCACTATCCCTTCCCACCCGGCCTGTTTCACGCTAGAGGTGGGGCATCCGAGGGGCGCGTCTGGAAGCGCTGAGATGGAGCTGACCCGCTCCAGCACCCTTTGAACCTGATCCGGTTTGCGCCGGCGTAGGGACGGAACGAAGGCATGGGCCCGCTACGGCCCCGATTCCCTCCTTGCTCCATGGGTGCAGACCTCAACGCTCGCGAGGATGCGCCATGAACAAGCCCGCCGACCAAAGCCAGTTCGAAACCCCGAAGGTCACGACCGGCCCCCTGCCAGCCAGCCGCAAGGTCTACTCTCACCCCTTGCCGGACCTCGCCGTTCCGCACCGCGAGATTGACCTGCACCCTTCCGCGAACGAGCCCGCCGTGCCGGTCTATGACACGTCCGGCCCCTATACAGACCCCTCCGTCACAATCGATGTGGAGCAAGGCCTCGCCCGCACCCGCCGCGACTGGGTTCTGGAGCGCGGCGGCGTTGAGGAATATGAAGGCCGCGATGTGAAGCCCGAAGACAATGGCGGCGCGGAAGGCAAATATCTCGCCCGCGAATTCCCGGTAAAGCACCGCCCCCTGCGCGGCCTGCCGGGCAAGCCTGTCACGCAATATGAATTCGCCAGGGCCGGCATCATCACGAAAGAGATGGTCTATGTCGCGACCCGCGAAAACCTTGGCCGCCAGAAAGCCGTCGAAGGCGCCGCCGAACAGATCGCACAGGGCGAAAGCTTTGGCGCGCATATCCCGGAATATATCACGCCGGAATTCGTTCGCGACGAGATCGCCGCCGGGCGCGCCATTATCCCGTCCAATATCAACCATGCCGAGCTGGAACCGCAGATCATTGGCCGGAACTTCCTTGTGAAGATCAATGCCAATATCGGCAACTCCGCCGTCACCTCTTCGGTGGAAGAAGAGATCGACAAGATGGTGTGGGCCACCCGCTGGGGCGCCGACAATGTGATGGACCTCTCCACAGGCCGCAACATTCACAACACGCGCGAATGGATCATCCGCAACAGCCCCGTGCCCATCGGCACCGTGCCGATCTATCAGGCGCTGGAGAAGGTGAACGGCGTCGCAGAGGACCTCACCTGGGAAGTCTTCCGCGACACGCTGATCGAGCAGGCCGAACAGGGCGTCGACTATTTCACCATCCATGCCGGCGTGCGCCTCGCCTATATCCACCTGACGGCAGACCGCGTCTGCGGCATCGTCAGCCGCGGTGGCTCGATCATGGCGAAATGGATGCTGGCCCACCACACGGAAAGCTTCCTCTACACGCATTTCGAGGAAATCTGCGACATCATGCGCAAGTATGACGTCTCGTTCAGCCTCGGCGATGGCCTGCGCCCCGGCGCAATCGCAGACGCAAACGATGCCGCCCAGTTTGCAGAGCTGGAAACGCTCGGGGAACTGACGAAGATCGCCTGGGCCAAGGGCTGTCAGGTGATGATCGAAGGGCCCGGCCATGTGCCGATGCACAAGATCAAGGTGAACATGGAGAAGCAGCTGCGCGAATGCGGCGAGGCCCCCTTCTACACCCTCGGGCCGCTCACCACGGATATCGCGCCGGGCTACGACCACATCACCTCCGGCATCGGCGCGGCGATGATCGGCTGGTATGGCACGGCCATGCTCTGTTATGTGACGCCCAAGGAGCATCTGGGCCTGCCCGACCGGGACGATGTCAAAGTCGGCGTCGTCACCTACCGCCTCGCCGCCCACGCGGCAGACCTCGCCAAGGGCCACCCCGCCGCACAGGTGCGCGACGACGCCCTGTCACGCGCGCGCTTCGAATTCCGCTGGGAAGACCAGTTCAACCTCTCCCTGGACCCCGAAACCGCCCGAGACTTCCACGACCAGACCCTGCCGAAGGAAGCCCACAAGGTCGCCCATTTCTGCTCCATGTGCGGCCCCAAATTCTGCAGCATGAAAATCACCGCCGAAGTGCGGGAATATGCGGCAGGAATGAGCGAGAACGAACGGACCGATCTGGAGAAGCAGGCGGCAGAGGCGCGCAAGGGCATGGCCGAAAAGAGCAAGGAGTTCATGGACAAGGGCGGAGAGATTTATGTGGAGCGGGAGTAAAAACTCCTCATCGGTAAGGCGCCAATGTAATAAGGTCGCATTGCAGCATCGTTTGCAATCAGCTTAGGTTGCACTACTTAATAGGAGGGGCAAAGGACATGGCATGCTGAAAGAGTACAGCGCGCCGCCTGTCGAGAAAGTCGAGATGGCGGTATATTTCGATCCTCTGCCACAGCTGGATTTGGTCAATCTGGTAAAAGTTTGCCAATCTCTCCAAAAGAAGTTAGGCCCCTTTTCAATTCACCAGTCAGATTACATTCCTACGCGCTTGGAAGGTGACGGGCCGAATTTGGGAGGCGCACATTTCGAGATAAAGCAGGGAGCCCCGAAAATCGGTCTTAGGCTGACGTCGGAAGCTAGGGACCGCACTGTGTTGTTGCAGGATAGTCGCTTGGCAGTCTCTTGGTCTCGTGTGGAGCAAGAAAGCTACCCTAGGTATCCTAAGCTGAAGAAATGCTTCCAGACTGTCTTCGACGCATTTCTGAGTTCTGCAGGTCTGACGGAGTCAACGATTGGAGACTTCAAGCAAGTAGGCATTAGTTACGTCAACTATCTGCCAGATGATGACGCCAAGGCACATGAGCTTTTGAATTTTATCGATTTTACAAGCTTTAAGGAGCATGAAGGTATTGCTATGCAAACTTCGCAAATGCTTCAAAATGAGCGCATTGTTGGACGGCTGGTGCTGGACCTGATGAGTATATTTTCCTTGGATTCTGAGGAGAACACTGTCAGGGAGACTAGAAAGCTAAGGATGAACTTGACGTTCCGTGGCAAGCCCGCCGGTCCTGGGATTGATGGCGTGTGCAACTTTTTTGACAGAGGGCATGAAGCGATCGTCCGAACGTTCAGTGATAGCCTTAGTGAAAAAGGGCGAAAGAAATTCAGGGAACAGAAACGTGACGAATAAATTCATCCTACAGGGACAGGAAGCAAGCGATTCAATTTTGACGATGGGTGAACGTGGTCGTGAGTACCGGCCGATCGCGCAGAACCCATTTTGCGGTGATAGTGACGAGTTGCGCCGCCAGCTGAACCTTCTTTGCGCCTTGGACAACGATTGGGACGGATACGGAAGCCCGCCAGTGAAGTTTGAAAATGCGGAACTAGCGCTTCGAATTGTCACTAATCTTCTGGCTCTATTCGAAAATAGTCGTCCTCCGATACAAGCTTTGAACCCGGGCGTGCCCTACTTCGTGCCCGTGAGCGGAGGTGCGTTGCAAATCGAATGGCATCTACCCAACAGTAAGTTCGTCGAGTTATTCGTGGATGGCAGCGACCGATGTTTGGCGTCTTTTGTCGATGAGGTTCTCGATGAGGATCGCGAGATTTCGATTGACTGCTCGGGTCCTCAGATTGATCTTAACGAGCTTTCTAAATGGATCGTGGAAGCGATGCGGTCGGAGGGACAGCGAACCGTTGCAGCATGATGCTGATGGATACGTAATGCCTTATGACGACACAGAGATCGTCGCAGAAGACGAGCTCATACGTGGCATACCCGCATCACAGATCAAGAATGGTCGTGTTTCGTCAGGTGCATTCAAAAGCTCAAGCGATCCATACCGCGGTATGAGTGTGGACTTAGCCTCGCTTGAACCTGAACAAGTATATCCAAATGAAAAGCATTTGGGCGCCGTCAAGTTTGTCGCGTCATGTCCCCGTGAAAAGAATTTGCTGGTCGGAAAAGACCCTATCGCTACAAATCATGCGCACTGCAATATTTGGCGACACGAAGACGGCGAAGCGAAAAGTATCTCAACCTCCCAAGCCCGCCACATGCAAAAGTCGAGCGAATGGCATGTCTCCATCGAAAATGTCAGGATTCATGGAGACAGTTAAATCTGCGACTGTTGGACGATAAACTCACTCGCTAATCCTGATCTATGTCCTAAAAGATCTTTGTCCGCAGAGTACGCTCTGCCACTCCGGTGAGCGCCTCTTCGGCGATACGGCATTTCCGCATTGCCTACTCCCACCCACTCCGCTAATGCCTCCCGCCATGTCGCACACATCCCGCCTCGACGAGCTTGAAATGCGTGTGGTCCATCAGGACCAGACGATTGAGGATCTGAACGCGGCCATCATGGCACAATGGAAGCTGATCGAGCGGCTGGAGCGCCGCGTCGAGCGCCTTGCCGAGCGTGTCGCGGACGCCGAACAGTCCGCCGGCCAGGCCGCCCCCGTGGACCGTCCCCCGCCGCATTATTAGGCAAGCAAACCGGCGGTCGGCAGAGCCCCCTTCCCCGTTCAATCTGTGGAAACACCAGCACAGGGATGCTCCGTATGGCTCTTTGTCATCCCGGAAAACGCGCAAGCGTTTATCCGGGACCCAGATGCGGAGGCGCAAGTCTGAACTGGGTCCCGGATATTTGCTGACGCAAATTCCGGGATGACAAGGGAGAGGAGCTTTCCTCTCTTCCGCTCACCCCGGCGCAGGCCGGGGTCTAGAGCCACAGGAACAAACTTCGGCGGAGAACGCCCCACCCTCTCCCCCCGCAGATGCCTGCGAAGGCAGGCATCCATCGCGAACACAACCCTCATGCGCCTTGGGGTGAGATCACTCTCTGGATACTTGGCCACCCCGAACCCAATCCGTCTGATAGGCGCCTAAGCCATACTTCAGGTCTGCTCACACGGGGGCCGGATCAGGTACCGTTCTGGTCGTGGGGGCAGGGTCAGGATGGTGCCGGGGGGAGGTGTAACGGTCTCCCTGGTGCCTAGGCAGGTCAGGCCAGGCTTTCGAGG
>Ga0070726_10001421_pt1 | contig 24207 bp, 19 predicted proteins | sample tdAd471_FD_67275 | JGI IMG/M metagenome (GOLD analysis project Ga0070726, IMG submission 67275) | Marine sediment microbial communities from the Atlantic coast under amendment with organic carbon and nitrate - tdAd47.1 | ecosystem: Environmental > Aquatic > Marine > Coastal > Sediment | place... | reverse complement strand
TACGTCGCCCTCGACACGCCGGATGTGAACAAGGCGGTGGCGCTTGCCGAACGCCTTGCCGGACACGTCGGTGGGGTTAAGCTCGGCATGGAATTTTATTATGCGAACGGCCCGGAGGGCGCGCGTGCCGTGTCCGCCGTTGGCATGCCATTGTTTCTTGATCTCAAATTCCATGACATTCCGAATACGGTCGCGGGCGCGGTGCGCTCGACGCTGTCGTTAAATCCGACAATTCTCAACGTCCACGCTCAAGGTGGTCCGGCAATGATGCGTGCGGCACAATCGGCGCTGGATGGTGCCCATGGCGAAAAGCCGCTGTTGATCGCGGTCACGGTCCTGACATCGCTGAGTGACGAAGATCTCGGGGAAACCGGCTATACCCTCGGTGCAGCTGATCTGGTGACGCGGCTGGCCACATTGACGCAGTCGTGCGGCCTTGGCGGCGTCGTTTGTAGCCCGCGCGAGATCAAGGCGATCCGTACCGCATGCGGACCGGATTTCAAGCTGATCGTGCCGGGGATCCGTCCCGAATGGGCAGCGGTGGGTGATCAAAAACGGATCACGACACCGGCCCAGGCGATCAGCGACGGGGCCGACTATATCGTAATCGGTCGCCCGATCACCGGTGCCGACGATCCGCTCGACGCCGCCAAACGGATTGCCGACGAACTGTCGGCTTTGTAAGAATTTTGCGTCATCCCCACCGCCGGAGATTGACATGACCGCCACCGTTAAAATTTGCGGACTCCGCGAACCCGAGCATGTGGATACCGCCGTCGATGCGGGTGCCGGTTTGACCGGGTTCGTGTTCTTCGCGCCGTCGCCCAGAAACGTCAGCATCGCCGAAGCGGCGGCATTGACCGCGCGCGTGCCGGCGGACGTCTGTAAAGTCGCGCTCTGCGTCGATGCGGATGACGATTTTCTTGCGGATATCGTAAAAAACGCCGGGGTCGGGGCGCTGCAATTACATGGCGCGGAGAGCATTCCGCGGGTGGCGCATATCAAAAACACTTTCGGCTTGCCAGTGATCAAGGCAGTGCCGATTTCAAGTGCCGAGGATATAGCCGCCGCCCGCGTATACGAAGCGCATGCGGACATGCTTTTGTTCGACGCCAAGCCGCCCAGAGACGCGACGCGGCCCGGCGGCAATGCGGAAAGCTTTGACTGGACGTTGCTGCAGGGGCTTTCGTTCCGTGTGCCGTGGCTGTTGGCGGGCGGGTTGGACGCCTCGAACGTGGCGGAAGCGCTGAAAATCAGCGGGGCGCCGATGGTCGATGTCTCAAGTGGTGTAGAAGATGCGCCGGGCCATAAAAGCAGCCGGAAAATCCGCGAGTTTATCGCTGCCGTGAAGGCGGCGTGAGCGCGAAATTGCCGCGAAAAACCCTGTTAAACCGGGTGCTCAGGAGCTAAGTTGCGCGCTCAGGAAGGGACCCCGTCATGACCAAGTTGAACACATTGCGCTCCGGCGTCGACGAAAACGGCCATTTCGGCATCTACGGCGGTCGGTTTGTCGCCGAAACCCTGATGCCGCTGATTCTGGACGTGGAAAAAGCGTGGGAACACGCGCGCCACGACGATGACTTCTGGGCCGAGTTCGACTACCTGATGAAACATTACGTCGGCCGTCCGTCGCCGCTGTATTTCGCCGAGCGCCTGACCGAGCATTTCGGCGGCGCCAAGGTATACTTCAAGCGTGACGAGTTGAACCACACCGGCGCGCACAAGATCAATAATACCATCGGGCAGATTCTGCTGGCGCGGCGGATGGGCAAAAAGCGCATCATCGCCGAAACCGGCGCCGGACAGCACGGGGTCGCAACGGCCACGGTCTGTGCGCTGTTCGGCATGCCGTGCGTGGTCTATATGGGCGAGACCGATGTCGAGCGCCAGAAACCCAACGTTTTCCGGATGAAGCTGCTGGGTGCCGAAATCGTTCCGGTGACCGCCGGGACCGGCACGCTCAAGGACGCCATGAACGAAGCGCTCCGCGACTGGGTTTCGAACGTCGAAGATACGTTCTACATCATTGGCACCGCCGCCGGGCCGCACCCGTACCCGGTCATGGTCCGCGATTTTCAATGCATCATCGGCAATGAAACCCGCGAGCAGATGCACGAGCAGGAAGGCCGCCTGCCCGACACGCTGGTCGCGGCCATCGGTGGCGGATCTAACGCCATCGGCCTGTTTCATCCGTTCCTTGACGAAGACAGCGTCAATATCATCGGCGTCGAGGCGGCCGGCCACGGCATCGAAACCGGCGAACACTGCGCGTCGCTGAACGGGGGGCGGCCCGGCGTGCTGCATGGAAACCGCACCTATTTGCTGCAGGATGCAGACGGCCAGATCAAGGATGGCTATTCGATTTCCGCCGGTCTTGATTATCCTGGTATCGGGCCCGAGCATTCCTGGTTGCGCGATATCGGCCGTGTCGAATATGTGTCGGCAACGGACACCGATGCGTTGGAAGCCTTCAAGCTCTGCACCGCCATGGAAGGCATCATTCCGGCACTGGAGCCGTGCCATGCCCTGGCACATGTGGCCCGCATCGCGCCTGACCTGCCGAAAGATCATCTGATCGTGATGAACATGTGCGGGCGCGGCGACAAAGACATTTTTGCCGTGGCCGAGCGCTTCGGCTTCGACATGTGATCCGGTGATGAGCACATCCATGAAAAACCAGCCTGAAACTCGCATCACGAAACGCTTCGCCAAGCTGAAGGCCGAAGGCCGTGCCGGTCTGATCACGTTCACGACGGCGGGCGACCCGGACCTGGAAACGTCGGCGAAGATTCTCGGCGGCATCGCCGAGGCGGGTGCCGACCTGATTGAAATCGGCGTACCGTTTTCCGATCCGATGGCTGATGGTCCGGCCATTCAGGCAAGCTCGCTGCGGGCCATTGCCGGCGGTATGACGTTGCGCAAGACGCTGGCTATGGTGGCCGAGTTCCGTAAGAAAGACGACGAAACCCCCATCGTCCTGATGGGCTACTACAACCCGATTTATATCTACGGTGTCGATGTATTCCTGGCTGACGCCAAGAAAGCCGGTGTTGATGGGCTGATCGTTGTCGATCTGCCGCCGGAAGAAGAGGGCGAACTTTGCCTGCCGGCGTTGCAAGCGGGTGTCAATTTCATCTACCTGGCGGCACCGACGACGACCGATACACGCTTGCCGCGTGTATTGGAACATGCATCGGGATTCGTTTATTTCGTTTCGATCACCGGGATCACCGGCACGCGCGCAGCCGAGGCCACCGACGTTGCCGGTCATGTCGCGCGCATTCATGCGCAGACCGACCTGCCGGTTGCGGTAGGCTTCGGTATACGCACGCCGGAACAGGCCGCCGATATCGCCGCGGTCGCCGATGCCGCCGTCGTCGGATCGGCACTGGTTGACCAGATCACGGCGAACCTTGATGATAACGGAAAGCCAGGTGCCGGGACCGTTGATGCCGTGCTCGGCCTTGTTAGCGCGCTCGCGGACGGTGTGCGCAGCGCCAAACGAACGGAGAAAGCCTCTTGAGCTGGATCGCCAATTTCGTCCGCCCGAAGCTCCGCGAACTCGTCGGCGGGCGGAAAGAGGTTCCGGATAACCTTTGGCACAAATGCCCCAACTGCGGGCAGATGATCTTTCATCGCGATCTGACGAAGAACCTGAGGGTCTGCCAGCACTGCGATCACCATATGCGGCTCGGCGCCAAGGAACGGCTCGACATGCTGTTCGACGATGCCGCGTACGAAAAGGTGGAGTTGCAGGCGCCGGTGACCGATCCGTTGAAATTCCGCGACATCAAACGCTACAACGACCGTCTCAAGGAAGCGCAAGCGAAGACCAAGGCCAAGGATGCGATTCTGGTTGCGCACGGTAAGGTCGGCGGCATCCAGACGGTGATGGCGGCGTTCGATTTCTCGTTCATGGGCGGCTCGATGGGCCTTGCCGTCGGCGAGGGGGTTTTGACTGCGGCCCGTCTGGCGGTAATGCAACAAGCGCCGCTGATCGTGCTCACGTCGTCAGGCGGCGCACGCATGCAGGAAGGCATTCACTCGCTGATGCAGATGGCGCGAACGACCATTGCCGTCGAGGAAGTGCGTGAAGCCGGGTTGCCGTACATCGTGATCTTGTGCGACCCGACGACCGGCGGCGTGTCGGCATCGTTTGCGATGCTGGGCGACATCCACATTGCCGAACCGGGGGCTGTGATCGGCTTCGCCGGTCAGCGCGTGATTGAGCAGACCATCCGTGAAACTTTGCCCGAAGGTTTCCAGCGCGCCGAATACCTGTATGAGCACGGCATGGTCGACATGGTCGTATCGCGGCGCGATCTCCGTGCGCGCCTGGCGCAGGTGATCAATCTTCTAATGGCACCGGGCAAAGCGGGGGATCTCGTCCCGCTCGACGGCGAGGTCATTCCGCCGGCCAAGCGCGGCAAGGATGCCGCCGACGGCAAAACAGAGGACGGCGAAGGCAGCCGTGACGACATCTAAAAGCGATGCGACGCTGAAGCGTCTGCTGTCGCTGCATCCGAAGCTTGTCGATTTGTCGCTGGGCCGGATGGAGCGGCTTTTGGCTGCGCTTGGTTCACCGGAAACGAAACTAGCACCGGTGGTACACGTCACCGGCACAAACGGCAAAGGTTCGGTGCTGGCGTTTTTGCGCGCCATTCTCGAAGCGGCAGGGCTTTCCGTTCATGTCTATACGTCGCCGCATTTGGTGCATTTTCACGAGCGTATCCGATTGGCCGGGCAACTGATCGACGAAGATATGCTCGATGACTGTCTGAGCGAGTGCGAAGCCGTGAATGGCGGTGAGCCGATCACGTTTTTCGAAATCACCACCGCTGCGGCATTCCTTGCGTTTTCACGTACCCCGGGCGATGTCGTTTTGCTGGAAAACGGTCTTGGCGGTCGGCTTGATGCGACCAACGTGGTGGCGCGCCCGGCGGTGACGGCAATCACCCCGGTGTCCATGGATCATCAGCAGTTCTTGGGCGAGAGCCTGGCCGAGATTGCGACCGAGAAAGCGGGCATCATCAAGCCCGGTGTGCCGTGCATCGTCGGGCCGCAGCTTGCGGATGCCATGGATGTGATTGTCGGGCACACCGAAGCGCGAGAAGCGCCGCTACAGGAATGGGGCATAAACTGGCGGGCGCACGAAAACGATGCGGACGACGGGATGGTGCTTGAGCACCAGGGGACACGGCTCCACCTGCCGCGACCGGCATTGCCCGGCATCCATCAGATTGCCAATGCAGGCCATGCTGCGGTTATTGCCCGGACTCTGGAACACTTTGAAATCAACGATACGCACATTGCTGAAGGGCTGCGTACCGTGTCGTGGCCCGCACGGCTGCAACGGCTACTGAGCGGCCCGGTGATCGATGCGCTGCCCGAGGATTGGGAGGTCTGGCTCGACGGCGGACACAACCCTGACGCGGGAGAGGCCATTGCGCGCCATGCCGATCGGGTTTGGACCGACCGGCCTTTGTATCTGATTTCCGGCATGATCAATTCGAAACAGCCGAAAGGGTATTTTCATCCCCTCGCGGACGTTGCCGAAAGCGTGCATTGCGTGACGATCCCCGGAGAGGATGCGGCTATCGAGGCGGGGGAGCTTGCGACGATTGCGAAAGATGCCGGGCTTGCGGCAACCACGAGTGCCAGTGCTCTGGACGCCGCGCGCGATATAGCGTCGCGGACGAACGGCCCGGGGCGAGTGCTTATCTGCGGCTCGCTTTATTTTGCCGGATCGATTCTCGCCGAGCATAAATAACAATACGCCTTTGATCATTTGAGAATGATTATCATTTGCATAATAAGTGAAATATGCTATCCCTGATCCTGTGAAAGACAGGGAGGGATGCCATGACGATCCTGCGATCCAGCGACAAACGGATCATCTGTAACGACGAAACCCGGTTTTGCCGCCCGGAAATTCTGTTGCTGGACAGTTTTCGCCTGTGGTCGCAAAGCCCCGAAAATCTGACCTATATCCGCCGCCGTTTGTGCCATGAAATGGGTCCGCCGGCGGGCGAACGTGCCGCCAAGGCGATAAAGCTTCTGGGCCATATCCTGGGATTGCAGACGCGCCGCACATTTTACCTCATGCGCCCCGGCAGTAACGGTGTGACGACCGACGAACGATCGTTGCTGGCGCTGATCGGCGCCGTTCTGCATGACCGCCGCCCGCATGCTAACGCGATTGCCATGTTGTTGCTGCCGGTGTCGTGTCACGGCACGGTGCTGGCGGTTGCAGGAGAGTTGGGCCGCGCGCTCCGCTCTGGCGGTTTCGTGATCGCGCCGCCGCGTGGCGTGATGTCGCCACCTGTCTTTAGCCGTGAAATCCGCGCCGTCGCCTGAGCAGACTAGCCGAACTTGGAGACCCGCTTCGATGTGCCGCCGTCCGGCGCGTCGTCCGGGTTCGGTCCGGCGGCGGGGGCGATAAAAACCGTCTTGCCGCATTGGGCGCAGATTTCGGTCTTCATCGACACTTTGCGGTAACCGGCCTTGAGAATCGCCGCCGCTTCGCGCTGCGTCATGCCCAGTTCCTCCTGCAATTGATGCAGCTCACGATGCTCGTCGGCATCGATAACGCCGTCTTCCAGGACGTCATCGACGAGCCGTTCGTATTTCTTGCGGCGCTGGTGCAGGGCTTCATTAAAACCCGACGCCAGAATCCCGGCGGGCAGGGCGACCATGCCGACGCTGATAATCCCGATCACCGATGCGCAGATCCGCCCGATCAGCGTTTGTGGCACAACGTCGCCATAACCGATGGTGGTCATGGTGACGACCGCCCACCACAACGCGTGCGGGATCGATGCGAAAGCTTCCGGCTGTGCTTCGTGTTCGGCCAGATAGGTCACGCTGGCGGCGACCGAAATCATCATCAACAGCACGAACAGCGCCGCCGAAATGATCGGTCCTTCGTCCCGCAGCACCTGCAACAGCAGGTTCATGGAATTGGCATAGCGCGTCAGGCGGAAGGCGCGCAGCAGTCGAAGGGCGCGGAGCATGCGCAGATCGGCGCCGATGAGCGAGCTTAAAAAGAACGGCAAGATCACAATCAGGTCGATCAGTGCCAGCGGCGACAACATGAAGCGAAGCCGGCCCCGGACCGGCGCCTTGTAGCGCGGGTTGCGGCTTTCCACGGCAGACCAGACGCGAAGCCCATATTCAACGGTAAAGACGATGACCGAGAAAACCTCGAAGGCATCGAACCAGCGGCCGTAAGCGGCGTAAACGTCGGGCATGGATTCAAAGACCACCGCGATGACGTTTAGCGAAATCAGCGTAATTAAAAAAATATCGACGAACCGCGCCAGCGGTTCTTCGGTATGGCCCGCGTCCAATAAAAGGAAAATCCGTTTACGCATCTTGCCCCCATGCACGTCTTTTATTCTGCCCCAACCCTAGCCGGAGCACCGTAAGACGTGAAGTCATTGATTGTGACAGATCGTTGCGGGCGATGTAATCAAGCCCGCCGAAGCGCAACAACCCCGATTAACAGCCAGCCTGATATCATGATCATGCCCCCGGCCGGGGCAAGACCTTCGATCGGGACAATGCCGTTGAGCACGAAGGCGTACAGAGAAATCGCGAATGCCACCGACCCGCCAATCAAAAGCCAACCCGAAATCCGCCCAAGCATTGCGCTGCGCCCGGACCGCCGGGTCGCGATCCATCCGCACGCCAAGGCACCTAGCGCATGCCACATCTGATAAGCGACGCCGGTCTGCCAGATATCGATAAGGCTCGGGTCTTTGCCCAGCCCATGCGCGCCATAGGCGCCAAGTCCGACCGCGGCGGCTGCCGACAGCGCCGCTGCAGCGCTAAGATAGTCTGGGCGGCTGTCGGTATCGGTCATGCCAGCGGCTCCATTTTGCGAATTTCCGAAATCACGGCATCTTCGAACGGCCCGGCTTCCATGGTATCGAGCCCCTGCAAGGCGTCCATGAAGCTTTTCACGTCTTTCTCCAGAATACCCATGGTGTTGGTCGGGTCGTAGCCTTCATCGGCCCAGTCGATCTTGCGGATATTGTCGCCATACCATGTCGCGCCCGAAGACGAGCGCATTACGTCGAGCAGCTTGTCCGCATCTATGCCGTAGCCTTCGGCAGCCTTGAGCGCCCGGCGCACGGCCACCACGCCTGCTGCTGCGCACAGGTTGTTGGCGACCTTGCACGCCGCCCCGGCGCCGACCGGCCCCAGATGGTGGACCTGTTCGCCCATGGCTTCGAACAGCGGCATCAAATAGGAAACCGTTTCACGCTCTCCGCCGACCATGAACGTCAGGCTAGCGTCGCGGGCACGGTACGGTGCGCCGGACATCGGCGCATCTATGACGGTGACGTCTGCCGGGATACGAGCCGCCACTTCCCGAATGAAGCGCGGCGACAGGGTCGACGACAGGATGAGGGTTTTTGGATATTCGGCGCCGCATAGGATTGCCTGATCGTCGAACAGCAGGGCATTGGTCTCGGCGATGTCGCGGACGACGGAGATGACGATGCCGACCTTGGCGGCAAAGGTCGACGGCTCGGCGATCATGCGGTTCTGTAGATTGTCCGAGGCATCAACCGGCTTGATATCGAAGCCCCAGACGTCGTACCCGGCATACAGAAGGTTTTCCGCCATCGGCAGGCCCATGGCGCCGCACCCGGCAACGCCGATGACAACTTTGTCGGCTTTGCTCACGTTGCCTGCCCGGCATTTTGTACCAGGTGCTTGAAAAGGTGGAAATTCGGATCGCCGTCATCCAGGAAAAATTCTGGGTGCCATTGCACGCCGATCGCGAACCGGCGGTCCGGCAGCTCGATGGCCTCGACGATACCGTCCGGCGCGCGGGCGCTGACGACAATGCCGTCCGGAATATCCTTCAGCGCTTCGTTATGCGCCGTGTTGACGGCGATTTCCGATGTCCCGGCAATGGCGTGCAGGCGTGTCCCGTCGGCGACGGCCACAGTGTGCGCGTGTTCTTCGGCAGGCTTTTCGTTCAAATGGTCGACGACGCAATCGAGTTCCTCGGCAATATCGTCATAAACGGTGGCGCCGCGCGCTACGGCCATGACCTGCATCCCGGCACAGATACCAAGCGTCGGCAGGTCGCGTTCAAGCGCATCGGTCATCAGCGTGCGTTCGAACGCATAACGGGGATGCACGGCTTCGCCGTTGGCGGGACGCCCGTAAACTTCGGAGGGAAAAGGATAAAATCCGCCCGGCACGATCAGTCCGTCGAGCGCGGTCAGATAGGCGTCGCGCGCATCTTCGATATACGGAATGCCGACCGGTAGTCCGCCCGCTTTCCATACGGCGTCAAAATATGCGGTGCGGAGCGCATAGTGCGGGCGCTTCGAGAACGAGCCCGATGCTTCATAGTCCAGCAGAATGCCGATGACGGGACGGTTGATCATGCAGTGATTCTAAGCGCGGATCGGACGTTTGCAAAGCATCCCGGACGGTCATTCCGGCGAATGCCGGAATCCGGGATACTTGTGCCCCGGCCCCCGGCCTGCGCCGGGGTGACGGCAGCCACCGGAAGCCTACTCGCCCGCAGTCTTGAGTCCTGCGGCCTCGTCCAGCGTCACCGGATGTTCGAGCTTGCCGATCATTTCCTTCGGCACGATCTGTCGAAAATTCGGCAGTTCGCGTGTCCAGTCGTTCAGCAGCCGGAAGGCGTGCCGCGAATGGGTGCGTTTGACGTGCTGCTGAATCTGCACCTTCAGCACGTCCTGCCAGTATTCGGTCTCGACGGCCTGCCAGATAATGGTTTCCGGGTTGGCCTGCAGATCGAATTTTCGCTCCGGGTCATAGACGAACGCCATGCCGCCGGTCATGCCGGCGCCGAAGTTCGGTCCGACTTCGCCCAAGATGACGACCAGACCGCCGGTCATGTATTCGCACCCGTTGGAGCCGCAGCCTTCGATCACTGCGCTGGCACCGGAATTGCGCACGCAGAAACGCTCACCGGCTTGACCGGCCGCGAACAGGCGGCCCGCGGTGGCGCCGTAAAGCACCGTGTTGCCGATGATCGTGTTCTTTTCGCTTTCAAGCGGGCTGGATACCGGCGGGCGCAGCACGATGGTGCCGCCTGAAAGTCCCTTGCCGACATAGTCGTTGGCATCGCCCAGCACTTCCAGAGCCAGACCCTGTACCGCAAACGCGCCCAGCGACTGCCCTGCGGATCCACGGAGACGCACCGTCAGGTGGTTGTGATCCAGTCCGCTCATGCCGTACTTGCGCGTGATCAGCGAACTGGTGCGCGCGCCCACGGCGCGGTGCGTGTTGCGGATCGCATAGGTGAGCTGCATCTTTTCGCCGTGCTGAAACGTCTGCATGGCGTCCTTGATGATCTGTGCATCCAACGTGTCGGGCACTTCATTGCGGCCCTCGCCGTCATAATATCGCGGATAGCCGCCATGGTCGGCCTGCTGCAACAGCGGGTTCAGGTCGAGATCGTCGAGGTGTGATGCCCCCCGGCTGACCTGCGACAGCAAGTCGGAACGGCCGGTGATGTCCTGCAGCGAATCATAACCCAGATGGGCAAGTATCTCGCTCACTTCCTCGGCGACGAAGGTGAACAGATTGACGACCTTTTCCGGCGTGCCGGTGAATTTTTCGCGCAGTGCCTCGTCTTGTGTGCAAACGCCGACCGGGCAGGTGTTGGAATGGCATTGGCGTACCATGATGCAGCCCATGGCGACCAGTGACGCGGTGCCGATGCCGAACTCGTCGGCGCCTAGCATAGCCGCCATGACGACGTCGCGCCCGGTCTTGATGCCACCGTCGACACGCAACTTCACCTTATGGCGAAGCCGGTTCAGCGTCAGCACCTGGTTGGCTTCCGACAGGCCCATTTCCCACGGAATTCCGGCGTATTTGATGGAGCTTTGCGGGCTCGCGCCAGTGCCTCCGTCGTGGCCGGAAATCAGGATGACGTCAGCCTTCGCCTTGGCAACGCCGGCGGCGATGGTGCCGACGCCGGAGCGCGCAACCAGTTTGACGCAGACGCTGGCGTCGGGGTTGATCTGTTTCAGGTCGTAAATAAGCTGCGCCAGATCTTCAATCGAATATATGTCGTGGTGCGGTGGCGGGCTGATCAGCGTGACCCCGGGGGTCGCGTGCCTGAGCTTGGCGATCATGCTCGAAACCTTGAAACCCGGAAGCTGGCCACCTTCGCCCGGCTTTGCACCCTGAGCGACCTTGATTTCGATTTCTCGGCAGTTGTTCAGGTATTCCGCCGTAACGCCGAAGCGACCGCTGGCGACCTGCTTGATGGCGCTCGACGGGTTGTCTCCGTTGGGACGCGGTTGGAAGCGGGCCGGATCCTCGCCGCCCTCGCCGGAATCCGACTTGGCGCCGATCCGGTTCATGGCGATCGACAGTGTTTCGTGCGCCTCGGGGCTCAACGCACCCAGCGAGATACCGGGGGCGACGAGTCGCTTTCTGATTTCGGTGACGCTCTGCACCTGTTCGACCGGGATCGATTTGCGGTCCGGTTTGAAGTCCAGAAGATCGCGGATGAAGATCGGCTGACGCGCGTGCACGCCGTCGGAGAACTTCTTATAGAGCGAATACGACTCATTGCCGACGGCGGACTGCAGAACGTGGATCAGCTTGCCGTCGTGGCCGTGCCGCTCGCCGCCGGCACGCACCTTGTAGAAGCCGCCGACGGGCAGCGGGATCGCATCCTTGCTGAAGGCCGTTTTGTGCATGGCGGCAACATTGCGTTTGATGCCGGAAAGACCAATGCCGGAAATGCGCGACGCCATGCCCGGGAAGAAGTCGGCGACCAGAGCGCGCGACAGGCCCACGGCTTCAAAGCAATACCCACCTCGGTAAGAGCTGAGCACGCCGATGCCCATTTTCGACATGATCTTGAGCAGACCTTGATCGATGGCGGTTTTGTAGTTTTCCACCGCCTGCTCGACGCTGAGGCCTTCTAGAAGTCCGCGGCGTTGACGATCGTAAATCGCTTCTTCGGTCAGGTACGCATTGACCGTCGTCGCCCCGACGCCGATCAGCACGGCGAAGTAATGCACGTCCAGACACTCGGACGAGCGGACGTTGATCGACGTGAAGGTGCGCAGCTCCTCACGCACCAGATGGGTATGCACGCCACCGGCGGCTAGGATCATCGGCACCGGTGCACGGTCCGGTCCGGTATTCATGTCGGACAGCACAAGGTGCGTCTTGCCGGCGCGGACGGCGGCTTCTGCTTCCGAGCGGATGCGCTGCAAGGCTTCTGTCAACGAACCCGGTCCTTCCGGCACGAACGTGCAATCGACCTCGGCAGCGGTGTCGCCCATATAGCGCTTCATGGCCTCGAAAGCGGCGTTCGACAGTACTGGGCTTTCTAGCTGCAGAAGGTCGCACTGGCTCGGTTCCTCGTCGAGGATGTTGCCGAGGTTGCCGAGGCGCGTCTTGAGGCTCATCACGCGGCGCTCGCGGAGGCTGTCGATCGGCGGGTTGGTGACCTGCGAAAATGCCTGGCGGAAAAAATGATGCATGCCACGGTACTTATCGGACAGCACCGCCAGCGGCGCATCGTCGCCCATGGAACCGATGGCTTCCTTGCCGCCTTCGATCATCGGCTGCAGGATCATTTCCATGTCTTCCATGGATAGGCCGAAGCAATGCTGGCGACGGCGCAGTTCTTCCGGGCTCAACATCGAACCTTTGACGTCGGCTGCTTCGATGATGTCGTCCAGAACTTCCGTCCGCTCGATCCATTTGGCGAAGTCGCCGCGCGCCGCGATCAGGGACTTAAGCTCGTGGTCGTGGAAGAACGTCCCTTCCTCGAGATCGATCCCGATCATGCCGCCGGGCCCGACGCGGCCTTTCTCGGTGACGGTGGCGTCGGGGATTTCCACCATGCCGGCTTCCGAGCCGACAATCAGAAGACCGTCGCTGGTGGTAACGAAACGCATCGGGCGCAGACCGTTGCGGTCCATGCCGGCAACGACCCAGCGGCCATCATGCGCGCAGATAGCGGCGGGGCCGTCCCATGGCTCCAGCACGGCGTTGCAGTAGGAGAACAGCGCTTCGTGTTCGGGCGGCATGGTCTTGTTCTGCGCAATGGATTCCGGGATCGTCATCGCCTTGACCATCGGTGCCGGACGACCGGCGCGGCACAGCAATTCAAAGACGCTGTCCAATGCTTCGGAATCCGAACTGCGCGACGGCACGATCGGTTTCAGATCCTCGATGTTTTCGCCGAAAAGCTCGGAGGCCATTTTCGGCTCGTGCGCTTTCATCAGTTTGACGTTCCCCGTCAGCGTGTTGATTTCGCCGTTGTGCGCCAGCATGCGGAACGGTTGCGCCAGCCGCCAGGTCGGGAACGTGTTGGTGGAATAACGTTGGTGATAGATGGCGAAGTTGGAAATGAAACGGTCGTCCAGCAGGTCGGGATAGAACGACGTCAACTGCTCGGCCAGGAACATACCCTTGTAGACCACCGAACGGCAGCTCAACGAGCATATATAGAAATCGTTGATGTGCTCGCCCAGCACGCGCTGTTCGATGCGGCGGCGCACCACGTACAAGTCACGCTCGAAGTCCTCGTAGGAAATCTCGGCGTCCGTCGACAGCATGATCTGCTCGATTTCCGGGCGCGTCGCGTTGGCCTTTTCGCCGATGACCTCTACGTTGATCGGTACCTGACGCCAGCCGTAAATACCGTATCCGGCGCGCAGCACTTCGGTCTCGACGATGGAGCGGCAGACTTCCTGCGCGCCCAGATCGGCTTTTGGCAGAAACACCATGCCGACGGCGATTTTGTCATCGCCCGGCTCGTGGCCGGTGTGGCGGATATGTTCTTTGACGAATTCCCACGGGATCTGCACGTGAATGCCGGCGCCGTCTCCGGTCTTGCCGTCGGCATCGACCGCACCGCGATGCCAGATCTTCTTCAGCGCCTCGATGGCGGCTTCGACGACGCGGCGGGTCGGCTGACCGTCAACGGCGGCGATCATGCCGACGCCGCATGACGCATGCTCGTCCATGGGATCGTACATGCCGGTTTCGGCAAGGCGTTTGGAATCGCGTTCGAACCGGGCAACGAAGTCTTCCGCGGTTTCGGGGGCGTTTTCGATGCGCTTGCTCATGATTGGCTCTCCGGTTTGTCGGCATACATGGCGAATACTTCGGCGCCCGTCATGGACGGAATGTCGCCGGCGAAGTCGTAAAAATCGGGCTTTTCATCGATAAAGATCTGCCCGCTCAGTTTGAAGCCGGTTTGATCATCATATGTGCCAGCCATGACAAAATATTGCGGTGGATCGCCCTTGAGGCGATAAAACAGATTGCTGCCGCAGACGCTGCAAAAGCCGCGTTCCGCCCAGTCGGAACTTTCGTACCAGGTGATGGCGTCGGCTCCCGAGATTTCCGGTGTGCCGCTCAGATGCGCCGCGATTCCGGGGGCGCCACCCCAGCGCCGGCACATCTCGCAATGGCAAATGCCAACATCCGAAACGGGTTCGGTGGTAAAGCGGACCTTGCCGCATAGGCACTGGCCTTGTGACGTGCTGCTCATTGCTCCGTCCCTCAAGCCGCGTCGGCGCGTGCGGCGCGGGTTTGCAGATACTGATGTATGCCGTCGGCCGCATCGCGGCCGTCCTTGATCGCCCAGACGACGAGCGAGGCACCGCGATAGATGTCGCCGGCGGCGAAGACGCCGTCCATCCCGGTCATTTTCGACGGCTCGTCGACCTTGATCGTGCCCCATTTCGAAACGGCAAGCTCCGGCGCGCCGAACAGGGTCGGCAAGTCTTCGGGATCGAAGCCCAGTGCTTTGATGGCGATGTCGGCATCGATGTTGAAGCTGGAATCGGGGATCGGCTCGGGTGTCTGGCGGCCGGTGACGTCAGCAACGCCCAGGTGCATGCGGTGCGCGCGGACGGCCTTGATTTTGTCGTCGCCCAAGAACGCTTCCGGAGCAGACAGCCAAACGAACTCAACGCCCTCTTCCTCGGCGTTGGCAACTTCGCGCTGCGAGCCGGGCATATTGGCGCGGTCGCGGCGGTACAGGCATTTGACCGACTTCGCACCCTGACGGATGGCGGTGCGCACGCAGTCCATGGCCGTGTCTCCGCCGCCGATGACGACGACGTTCTTGCCATTGGCGTCCAGCGTGCCGTCGTCGAAGGCGGGAACCGCATCGCCCAGGCCTTTACGATTGCTCGCCGTCAGATAATCCATGGCAGCAAAGATGTTTTTCAGGCCGGAACCCGGTGCTTGCAGTTCGCGGCCTTTGTAAACGCCGGTAGCGATCAGCACCGCATCATGTTCGGCGCGAAGGTCCGCGAGAGAAGCATCGCGCCCGACTTCGAAATTGGCGTGATAGACAACGCCGCCGTCGGCCAGCAGCTTCGTGCGGCGCTCGACGATGTCCTTTTCCAGCTTGAAGTTGGGGATGCCATAGATCAGCAGGCCTCCCATGCGGTCATAACGGTCATAGACATGGACTTTGTAGCCCATTGTACAGAGCCGGTCCGCCGCCGCTAGCCCGGCCGGGCCGCCGCCGATGATGCCGATCGACCGGCCCAGGTCGGCCTCGGCCACGGGGGCAGTCACCCAGCCTTCTTTCCAGGCCGTGTCGGTGATATATTTTTCAACGGCGCCGATGGTGACAGTGCCGTGGCGCGACTGTTCCAGTACGCACGACCCCTCACAGAGCCGATCCTGCGGACAGATGCGGCCGCACACTTCGGGAAACGTGTTGGTCGCCTGCGACGTTTCGTAGGCCTCCTGCAATCGGCCTTCGGTCGCCAGACGCAGCCAGTCGGGGATGTTGTTCTGCAGCGGGCAGTGTACCTGGCAATACGGAATGCCGCACTGCTCGCAGCGCGATGCCTGACGAACCGCAGCTTCGTCCGAGTATTCGTCGTAAATCTCGTCGAAGTCATTGCGGCGATCGCCAGCGTCACGCTTGTCCGGCATGGCGCCGTCAATCTTGATGAACTGCTGCATACGGTCAGGCATGTCGTCTCCCCGTGATCTCGTCCGGTCCGGCTTTGCGCCGTGGCCATGCAGCCATAAAGCCCCGGAAAATCGGGCCTAGGCGGCAGTGTGTCGAAATATATCGTTTAATAGGTCAGCATCTTTTACTAATTTTATCCAATGGACGCAATAAGATTGTCTGCGGGATCGCCAGTTATCGCGAAAATTTCGCCTCGGCGCAATAAATAGTCCCAATCCAAGACGAAATTGGCGATTGGCAGGTTCTGTCAATCGCGCTATGTGTCACAAGGTCTTGCGAGGGGCTTCCATGCCGATCCTACATCTTGTCATCTTGGCGGCTGTTCAGGGCATTACGGAGTTTTTGCCGATCAGTTCGTCCGGGCATCTGGTGCTGGCGCCGATTTTTCTCGGTTGGCCGGATCAGGGGCTTGTGATCGACGTTGCCGTGCATGTCGGCACGCTGCTGGCAGTGATGGCGTATCTGTACAAAGATGTCGGCGCCATGCTGGCTGGGATTGGGCGGTTTTTCAAAGGCCGCCGTGATGCCGGCGCCCGGCTGTTCATGCTGCTGGTGATCGGTACCCTGCCGGTAGTCGGCGCCGGTTTCGCCTTGCATCACTATGCTGCCGATTATTTCCGCAGTGTCGAGGTTATTGCCTGGACGACACTGGGCTTCGGCATTTTGCTGTGGATCGCCGATCAGGTCGGTATGACGGTACGCCGGGTCGAGCATTTGGGCGTGTTCGATGTGATCCTTATCGGTGTCGCGCAGTGTCTGGCCTTGATCCCCGGGACTAGCCGCTCCGGGATCACCATGACGGCGGCGCGGTTTATCGGCATGGAACGGCCGGATGCGGCACGGTTCTCGCTTTTACTGTCGATCCCGACGATCATTGCCGCCGGCACGCTGAGCTGCATCGATATCTATCGAAGCGGAAACGTGCAACTCGCCACGGACGCGTTCGTCGCTGCCGGGTTGGCGTTCGTCTTTGCGTTGTTCGCCATTGCACTGATGATGGCGTGGCTGCGGCGCGCCTCGTTCACGCCGTTCGTCGTGTATCGGATCGTCCTCGGCATATTTCTGCTGGCCGTCGCCTACGGCATTTTGTGACCGGTTACATTTTTGTCCTGGCCGTCGGCCTTTGCGCCGGTGCGCTCAGTGCCATCGTCGGCACCGGGGCATCGATCATTCTGTTGCCGATACTTATCCTCGAGTTCGGACCGCAACAGGCGGTGCCGATCATGGCGGTCGCCGCCGTCATGGGGAATATCGGTAAATCGCTGGCATGGTGGCGTGAGATCGACTGGCGCGCGTTCTGGGCGTATTCGATCTTCGGGGTGCCGGGTGCGGCACTGGGCGCGCGAACGCTTCTGGTATTGCCGGCGAGTATCGTCGAAATTGCGCTCGGCGTATTCTTCCTCGCCCTGATTCCGATGCGCCGCTGGATGCGGGTGCGCGATATGCACATGCCGCTGTGGCAACTGGCGCTGGCTGGTGGCGTTATCGGCTTTTTAACCGGTATCGTGCTGTCGACCGGGCCGCTCAGCATCCCGGCGTTCGGCGCTGTTGGCCTGTCGAAAGGTGCGTTGTTATCAACCGAAGCCGTTGCCTCGCTGGCATTGATGATTTCGAAGGCAGCTACGTTTCAGATGCTGGGCGCATTGCCGTGGCCGCAGATCGTGCAGGGCCTGATCGTCGGCGCGTCGATGATAGCAGGTTCCTTTGCCGCCAAGTGCTTCGTCGACCGCATGAGCGTGAAGACGTTCGAAAACCTGCTCGATGTGATGCTGATCATCGCCGCCGTGACCATGTTGTGGACCGGCTTCAGCGGCGGCTAGTAGCCTTTCTTTACATCGACCGTGTTAAGCGGCGCTTTGCCGGCTTCGATCAGCCGCACGTTTTCTTTCATCCACTCGACCGCCGACGACGGCACGGTCAGCGATGCCATATGTGGCGTCACCGTGACCTTGGGATGCGTCCAGTATGGATGGTCTGCGGGCAGGGGTTCGCTATGAAAAACGTCGAGCGTAGCGGCATTGATGTGTCCGCCGTCCAGTGCGGCCAGCAAATCCTCGTCGACCACGTGTGCGCCCCGCGCACAGTTGATGATATCGGCACCCTCGGGCAGGGCGGCGAGGGTTTCCTTGTTGACAATGCCACGGGTGGCTTCCGTCAGCGGCAACAGGACAATCAGAATCTCTGTTCTATTCAAAAACGGCACCAGTCCGTCTTTGCCATGGAATGACGTAATGCCGTCGATATGTTTCTCTGTCCGTGACCAGCCGGCGACATCGAAACCGAGTGCAGCGACTTTCCTGGCGGCGTCGCTGCCCAACTCGCCCAGGCCCAGGAAGCCGACCTTTTTGTCGCGGGTGTCGGTCTGGCGCATCTGTTTCCAGGTGCCGTTCCGCGTCCAGTTTAAATAAACGCCCATGCGGCGGTGGTAGTGAATGACCCAGTAAAGCACGTATTCGCTCATGCCTTCGGTCAGGCACCGATCGACGAGGCGCACGACGGGAACACCCTCGGGCAGTTCGGTGTCGCTGAGAATTCCGTCGACGCCCGCGCCCAGCGACAGGATACCCTTGAGGTTCGGGAATGTCTTCAGTTCACCCACCGGCGGCCTCCAGACAATGGCGTAATCGTAGCTGGCTTTGTCCGCGATTTCGTCTGGCCAGATATCGAATCCGGCGCCGGGAAACTTGGCAAGGATTGCCTCGCGCCAGGCTTCGGCTTTGTCGGCGGCGGACAGGAACATGAACTTCATTTGATTTCGCCTCACTTCCGGGTTTGTCAACCTCGCGCAGGCGAGGATCCAGCTATTCGTGAGCATGGATTCCCGCTTTCACGGGAATGACGACGTCGTGGTATGGTCTGTTCTTTGTGTAGGGAAATGAACGCGGAATCAAGGCGGCGTCAAATTGATCCGCGTGCTCAGGTGCTGACAACCCCGCTGTCATCGGCAGTGAGGTCCAGCGCGGCGGCCAGCAGAGCCTTCGTGTAGGGCTCCTTCGGATTCTCAAAAATATGTTCCGCCGGACCCTGTTCGACTACCCGGCCTTCCTTCATCACCACCACATCGTGCGCCATGGCACGGACCACCTTGAGGTCATGACTGATAAACATGTAGGCAAGGTCGTGTTTTTTCTGCAGACCGCGAAGCAGGTCGACGATCTGTGCTTGCACCGACATGTCGAGCGCGCTGGTCGGCTCGTCCAGGACGATGAATTTCGGCTTCAGCACGAGTGCGCGGGCAATGGCGATGCGCTGGCGTTGGCCGCCGGAAAATTCGTGCGGATAACGGTCACGCATGGCGGGTTCGAGTCCGACTTCGACCAGCGCCGCGTCGATCATTTCGCGTCGCGCGTCGGTATCGCCCATATCATGAATGATCAGGCCTTCCTCGATGATCTGGCCGATGGACATGCGCGGGCTGAGCGAACCGTACGGATCCTGAAAGACGATCTGCATTTCGCGGCGGAGCGGACGCAGGTCTTTCCAGCTTAGACCCTGCACGGACGATCCCTGAAAGGCGATCTCGCCGGTAGAGCGTTCGAGCCGGATCAGGGCGCGCCCCAGCGTCGATTTGCCGGACCCGGATTCGCCGACGATGCCGACGGTGTGCCCGGCACGGATATCGACGGAAATGCCATCGACGGCCTTGATATAACCGACCGTGCGGCGCAATACGCCGCGTTTGATCGGGAACCAGACGCGCACGTCATCGCCTTTGAGGATACTGTCGCCGCCGGGCGCCGGGTCGGGTCGGCCTTTCGGTTCGGCGGCCAGAAGATGCTTGGTGTAGTCATTTACCGGATGCGTGAAGACGGTTTCTGCATCACCGCTTTCAACGACTTTGCCGTGGTTCATCACCGACACCGTATCGGCCATGCGGCGCACGATGCCCAAATCGTGGGTGATCAGCAGCATTGCCATGCCGAGCTTTTCCTGCAGGTCCTTGAGTAGTTTCAGGATTTGCGCCTGCACCGTCACGTCGAGCGCCGTCGTCGGTTCATCGGCGATAAGGATTTCCGGCTCGTTGGCCAGTGCCATGGCGATCATGATCCGTTGCTGCTGGCCGCCGGAAAATTCATGAGGCAGGGCATGCAGGCGTTCCGTCGCACCGTCCAGTCCGACCAGCTTGAGAAGCTCGATGACGCGCGTCCGTGCCTGGTCGATGCTCATGTGCTTGTGCACCAGAAGCACTTCGGAAATCTGCTTTTCGATGGAATGCAGCGGGTTCAGGCTGTTTAGCGGCTCCTGAAAAATCATGGCGATGCGGTTGCCACGCACGGAGCGCATATAGCTTTCCGGCGCATCCATGATTTCGTCGCCGGTGAAATCGATCTTGCCCGCCGGATGCCAGGCGTTGGGGTACGGCAAAAGCCTCATGACCGACAATGCCGAGACGGATTTGCCGGACCCGGATTCGCCAACCAGCGCATGCGTGCGTCCAGCTTCTATATCGAACGAGACGCCCTCGACTGCCTTGACCTCGCGCGCGCCGCGCCCGAACGAGACATGCAGATTGTCGACTTTAAGGATCGTGCTCATCGGAAGGTTTTCCTAGGATCGAAGGCATCGCGCACAGCTTCGCCGATAAACACAAGAAGGGACAGCATAACGGATAGAATCAGGAACGCCGTGATGCCGAGCCACGGCGCATGCAGGTTGTTCTTACCCTGATTGAGTAGTTCGCCCAACGACGGCGACCCGGGCGGCAGTCCGAAGCCGAGAAAGTCGAGAGACGTGAGGATCGTCACCGAGCCTGCAAGAATGAACGGTAACAGCGTCAGTGTTGCGACCATGGCGTTGGGCAGGATGTGCTTGAACATGATCACTGGATCGCCTGCGCCCAGCGCTCGCGCCGCACGCACGTAATCGAAATTGCGCGCGCGCAGGAATTCCGCTCGCACCACGCCGACCAGCGCCACCCACTGGAAAAGTAATAACAGACCCAGCAATAACCAAAACGACGGCACGAACACACTCGCCAGAATGATCAGCAAGTAAAGCTGTGGCATCGACGTCCATATCTCGATAAAGCGTTGGCCGATCAGATCGATCCAGCCACCGAAGTAGCCCTGCATGGCACCGATGGCGATGCCGATAATGGAACTTAGGATGGTCAGCAAAACGCCGAAGACGACGGAAATGCGAAAGCCGTATATGGTGCGCGCCAGCACATCGCGCCCCTGATCATCAGTGCCGAGCCAGTTTTCCGCCGTCGGTCCGTATGGGGCGGGGCCGGGTAGGTTGAGATTCACGGTATCGTATGAGAACCGGACCGGCGGCCAGATCATCCAGCCTTTCTCGTTGATCAGATCCTTTACGAACGGATCGCGGTAATCGGCCTCGGTCTGAAACTCGCCGCCGAATTCCGTCTCCGCGTAGGCGCTGAATACCGGCATATAGGCGCCGCCGTCGTACCAGACGAATACCGGTTTGTCGTTGGCGATCATCTCGGCAAACAGGCTTGCGACGAACATCACGAGGAAAACCCAGAGCGAGATATAACCCCGACGATTGGTTTTGAAGTTCTGCACGCGGCGTGCGTTCAGCGGCGAGATGCGTTTGCCGAAAAATCTGGGCTCGGTCAGCTTGCCGGGAGTTTCCAGGATGGTGTCCACGTCAGGCCTCCCGGCTTTCGAAGTCGATGCGGGGGTCGATGATATGGTACATGACGTCGCCCAGGATGCCGAGTACGAGGCCCATCAGCGTGAAGAAATAAAGCGTCGCGAACATCACCGGATAGTCACGGTTGAGCGCAGCTTCAAAGCCGAGCAGTCCAAGACCGTCCAGAGAGAAAATAATTTCGGTGATCAGCGAGCCGGTGAACAGAATGCCGATGAACGCGCTCGGAAAACCGGCGATGACGATCAGCATGGCGTTTCTGAATATGTGCCCGTACAGAACGCGCTTTTCCGTCAGTCCCTTGGAACGCGCCGTGATGACATACTGCTTGTTGATTTCTTCCAAAAACGAATTCTTGGTCAGCATCGCCAGCCCGGCGAACCCACCGATAACCATGGACAGGATTGGCAACGTCATGTGCCAGAAATAGTCGAGGATCTGCTGGCCGGTCGTGAGTTCGTCAAAATTCTCCGACACCAGCCCGCGCAGCGGGAACCAGTCGAAATAGCGCCCGCCCGCGAAAAGCACGATCAGCAGGATCGCGAACAGAAACCCGGGAATTGCGTTGCCGACGATGATCACGCCGGATGTCCATATGTCGAACCGCGAGCCGTCACGCACCGCCTTGGCAACACCGAGTGGGATTGAAATCAGATAGACCAGAAGCGTCGTCCACAGCCCGAGCGAGATCGACACCGGCATTTTCGACAAAACCAGTTCGACGACGCTGGCGTCCTTGAAGTAACTGTCACCGAAATCAAAGGTCAGGTAGTTGCCGAGCATCAGGAAAAAGCGTTCGTGCGTCGGCTTGTCGAGGCCGAATTGCTTTTCAAGATCCTTGATGAATTCCGGCGGCAGACCTTGAGCGCCCCGGTATTTGCTTTCGACCGCGCCGGAGGACGCGCCGCTACCCGCGTTGCCGCCGGACCCCGTTTCGGAGCCGACGTTGCCGCTGACCCGTGCGGTGGCCTCGATCGCTTCGCCGGTGATCTGCGAGATCATCTGTTCGACCGGGCCGCCCGGTAGCACCTGCACAACGGCGAAGTTGATCAGAATGATCACGAACAGTGTCGGCGGCACGAACAGCAAACGGCGGATGATGTATGCGAGCATGGGCCGAGTTTATGTCGTGTAACGCATGCAGTCATCCTTCGAGACGCGCGCGGGGACGCGCTCCTCAGGATGGCGCATTGTCAGGTGCATCAATTCGCCCCGTTGCCGGCCGCCTTGATGGCTGCGGCCTTGTTCGCGACGACCCACCAGGTCAGGAACTGGGTGCCGCGCGTCGGCGTGATCTTCGGCTGACCGAATTTGTCCCAATATGCGATGCGGTCGTACCCGGCGTGGAAATGCGGGATCACAAGATGGCTCCACTGCAATACCCGATCGAGCGCGCGGCAGGCGGTGATAAGTGCCTGGCGGTCAGGGGCGGCGATCAGCTTTTCGATCAATTCATCGACGATTTTACTCTTGATGCCTGTCGAATTGCGGCTGCCTTCACGATCCGCGGCATTGCTCGACCAGAAGTCGCGTTGTTCGTTGCCGGGTGACAGCGACTGCCCCCAACTCGCGACGATCATGTCGTAATCGAACGTGTCGGTGCGGCGGCGGTACTGCGCCGTCTCGACGGTTCGCGCGCGGGCTTTCACGCCAAGCTTTTCAAGATTTTTGGCAAACGGCAGAACGACCCGCTCGAACAGCGGACTGGACAGCAGGATTTCGAATTCCAGCTTCTTGCCGGTCGCCTCATTTACCCGTACCCCATCCTTGATCACCCATCCGGCATCGCGAAGCATCTTCGATGCGATACGCAGATTGCCGCGGATATTGCCTGAGCCGTCGGTCTTCGGCGGATTGTATTCCTTGGTGAAGACGTCATCCGGCAACTGGTTCCGGTACGGCTCCAGCAATTCCAACTCGGCGTCAGATGGCAGGCCGGTTGCGGCCAGTTCGGAGTTTTCGAAAAAGCTGCGCGTGCGTGTGTATTGGCCGTAAAACAGGTTCTTGTTCGACCACTCGAAATCGAAGGCGTAGGCCAAGGCTTCGCGGACTTTCGGGTCCTTGAAAACGTCGCGGCGCAGGTTGAAACCAAAGCCCTGCATCCCGGCGGGCCGGTCATGGTCGAAGGTTTCCAGCTTGATCAGGCCTTTTTTGACCGCTGGGACGTCATATGCCGTGGCCCACGCCTTTGACGAATTTTCACGGCGGAAATCGAACCGGCCGCCGGTAAAGGCTTCAATGGCAACCTGTGCATCGCGGTAATATTCGAACTCGATGATGTCGAAATTATTGTGCCCGACGTTCACGGGAAGATTCTGGCCCCAGTAATCCTTGACCCGCTCAAGCACGATATTGCGGTTCGCTTCCACGCTTTTGACGCGGTACGCGCCGCTGCCGAGCGGGGGTTCCAGTGTCGTCGCATCGAACTCGCGGGTTTCCCAGTAATGCTTCGGGAGCACCGTCAGCTGGCCGAGAATCAGCGGCAGTTCACGGTTTTCGCCGGGCTTGAATTCAAAGCGCACGGTTTTCGGACCCAGTTTCACGGTGCGCGCCACCGAGCCGTAATAGAAGCGGTAAAACGGCGCGCCCTTTTCGACCAGAATATTATAGCTGAA
>Ga0070726_10001419_pt1 | contig 24214 bp, 23 predicted proteins | sample tdAd471_FD_67275 | JGI IMG/M metagenome (GOLD analysis project Ga0070726, IMG submission 67275) | Marine sediment microbial communities from the Atlantic coast under amendment with organic carbon and nitrate - tdAd47.1 | ecosystem: Environmental > Aquatic > Marine > Coastal > Sediment | place... | reverse complement strand
ACTTGCCAGCGCAACGCACGCCTGGTCGATGGCCTCGAGCGCCTCTGCAATCTCGCTCTCGCCGATAATGAGCGGCGGCAGCATGCGCAGGACATTCTCCCCCGCCACGACGGTGAGCAGCCCCCGATCGCGCGCCGCATCCCCCAGCTGCCCGTTGGTGAACGGCGCCGCGACGACCATGCCGATCATCAGGCCTTTGCCGCGCACATCGGTGATGATCTCCGGGTGCCGGCCGGCGATCTCGCGCAGGCCCGCCTGCAGCGCATCGCCCGAGCGAATGACATTGTCGAGAAAGCCCTCGGAGGTCAGCACATCGAGGTTCGCGTTCGCCACCGCCATCGCCAGCGGGTTACCGCCGAAGGTGCTGCCGTGGGAACCGGCGGTCATCGACGCGGCGACCGCATCGGTCGCCAGCACCGCGCCGCACGGAAATCCCCCCGCGATCCCCTTTGCGCAGGCCATGACATCCGGGGTGACGCCCGACCACTCATGGGCGAACAGCTTGCCGGTCCGGCCGAACCCGGTCTGCACTTCGTCGAATACCAGGAGCAGGCCGAACTCGTCGGCCGCGGCGCGGAGATCGCGCAGATAATCGTCTTCGAGCGGCCGCAGACCGCCCTCGCCCTGGATCGGCTCCGCGACGATCGCGGCGGTTTCGGGTGTGATCGCGTCACGCAACGCGTTCATATTGTGCACCGGCACGATGTCGAAGCCGTCGGCCGGATCGCCGAAGCCATCCAGATGCTTGGGATTCTTCGACGCCGACAGCATGGCGATCGTCCGCCCGTGGAATGAGCCCTCAAGGGTGATCGAGCGCCACTTCTCCGGTGCGCCGTTCTGGGCATGGAACCGCCGGGCGGCCTTGACCGCGCCCTCCATCGCCTCCGTGCCCGAATTACAGAAGAACACCCCGTCCGCGAAGGACAACGCACACAGGCGCTCGGCCATCCGGATTTGGTCGGGAATGGCGTAGAGATTGGACACATGCCAAAGCCGTTCGGCCTGGTCCTGCAACGCGCGCACCAGCGCCGGGTGGCTGTGCCCCAGCGAATTCACCGCGATCCCGGCTGCGAAATCGAGATAACGACGGCCATCCGTGTCGAACAGATAGGCACCTTCGCCCCGCTCGAACGAGACGGTCGGATAACCGTAATTCGGCATCACCGCGTTCATGATCTCAATCTCCAAACTCGCCGCGTTGCGCGGCGCGCAAATGCGTCCGCGAAAAAGGCGGTGACTATCGAAAAAGGCGCGGCCGAAGTCAACGGCGCAGGGGCTTAACTCTTCATCCGATAGCCCACCGCGAACAGGCGGTAGACGATGATCCAGAGGACGATGATCACGCCGATACACACCGCCGCACCGACCCAGGGGTTGGCGTCGGCGCGGCCCGTGATCGCGAACCGGATCCCGTCGACGATATAGAAGACCGGGTTGGCGCGGGCAAAGGGCTGTGCCGCCGCCGACAATTCGTCGATCGAGAAAAACACGCCGGACAAAAAAACGAAGGGCATGAAGATGAAGGTCTGGACGGATTCCAAATAATCCCATTTCCGCGCCCACAGACCGGTGATCTGGCTGAACAGCGCGATCATCAACGATCCGATCGCGACAAAAAAGATCAGGGTCAGCGGCGCCACGGGGACAGCGCCGCCCACCGGCAACAGCGCGGCCCAGACGACCGCACCCACGATCAGGCTCGCCGAGACCGACGCCGCCGCATAGCCAAACACGATTTCTCCCGGGGTGAGCGGGAGCATGGCCATCTCGGGGAAAATGCCCTCGGTCTTGTCATACACAATCGAAAACGCACTTGACTGGAACGACCGCTCCAGCGCGGCGACGGCGACCAGCCCCGGCAGCAGGAAATCGAGGAACGGTACCCCGCCCATCGCGACATCCGGCCGGTCAATCGCCAACCCGAACACGCTGGCAAACAGCAGTGCACGAACCGTCGGTGCGGCCAGCGTGATGCCCCAAATCTTGAAACCGCGCATCATCTCGCGCGAATACATCTGGGCCAGGCCGCGATAGTTGACCGCACCGAAGCGGCGTGCGACCGGCCGGCCACCAAGGATCATGCCGTTGTCCGATGGCATCGCGCGCTCAGGATTTGAGCTTGTAGCCGCTGACGAGCATCCGGTGGACGACCAGAAACAGGACCAGATCGATGCCGAGCATCACGGCCGCGCCGAGCCAAAAGCCGGCGTCTCCCTGCCCGATAAATCCGTAACGGAAACCGTCGATGGCATAGAAAAACGGATTGAACCGGGCGAAGAACTGCCAGGTCTCGGGAAGCCGCTCGATGGAATAAAAGGTGCCCGACAGGAAGGAGAGCGGCACGATCACGAAGTTCGTGATTGCGGCCATATGGTCGAACTTGTCGGCCCAGATTCCGCCGATCATGCCCAGCAACGCGAGCATGACCGAGGCCGAAAGTGCGAAAAACGCGATCGCGCCGGGATTCTGAAACGGCAGATCGACGAGGAAGAACATGACAATGGTGGCCGCGGTAGCCACGATCATGCCGCGTGTCACGCCGCCGGCGATATAGGCACACATCATCTCCAGCGGGCTGATCGGCGGCATCAGCACATCCACGATATTGCCCTGTACCTTCGAGACCATGATCGAGGACGACGTGTTGGCGAAGGAGTTCTGCAAGATCGTCATCATGATCAGGCCGGGCGCCAGGAACACGACGAACGGCACCGTCCCGACCGTCCCCACACGATTCTCGAGCGCCACACTGAAGATCGTGTAGAACAGCAGCGTGGTAACCACCGGAGCTGCTATGGTTTGGGTGAAAACCTTCAGGAAACGTTTGACCTCGCGGTGATACAGCGTCCACACACCCCGCCAGTTCACATAGCCGAAGCTGCGCACACGCGGCGCATCGCCGGCGCCTGCCCGGCCCCTCGTCATATCCGTCATTTCCGTCTCCATGGGGCGGAACTTATGCCCGCGCCCCGCGCGCGGCAAGCGGCCGGCACATGAACGACGATTCCACCGACGACGCAGCGCCGACCGGGCGGCGCGACGGCAAGCCGCGACGCAAGCCCAAGCCCGCGACCGCGGAACGCCTGCGCAAGGCCGCCCTGTCCTATATCGACCGGTATGCGACGTCCGCGGCGAACCTGCACGAGGTGCTGATGCGCCGGGTCCGCCGGTCCGGCCGCCTGCACGGCACGGATATGGAGGAAGCCACGCGCTGGGCGGATGATATCGTCGCGGACTTCGTCGCGCGGAAGCTGGTGAACGACCGGTTGTACGCCGAAAATCGCGCCGCGAGCCTGCACCGGTCAGGGGCATCTCGGCGCAAGATCGAAATGTCCCTGAAGATCAAGGGCGTCGGCCATGCCGATATCGTCGCCGCCCTGGCGGCGCTCGCGGAGGCCGATCCCGACGCCGAGTTCACCGCGGCCTGCCGCCATGCCCAGCGCCGCCGCCTGGGCCCGTGGCGGCGCGACGACCGGACGGAACGGCGCGACCGCGACCTGGCGGCGATGGCGCGCGCGGGTTTCGGCTATCGGATGGCGAGCCGGGTGATCGACGCCGAAAGCGTGGATGCGTTGGAAGACGAGGCCGCCCAGCGCGCGGCGGAGCGCCGGGGTTAGCCCTCGCCGTCCCCCGACACGTTGCCGATCGCGGCGGACGGCGCAGCAGACGGGGTCGCCGCGCTGGATGTTTGCGATAGGTCCGCCGTTTTTGCCGTGTCAGCCGGCGGCGCGAAAAGCTCCGGTGCGTCGCCGGGCAGCGCCTCGACATACAGCGAACGGCTGGGGAATGCGAAGCCGGTGCCCGCGCCCTCGACGATCTCCTTGATCCGGTAGGCGAGCGCCTCCTTCACTTGGAGCCACTCCCCCCAGACCGTGGTCTTGGTGAAGCAGTAGATCATGATGTCGATGCTGCTGTCGTTGAAGCTGTCTATCCGAACGAAGGTCGCGACGTCCTTCGGGTCTGCGAAGGCGTCATCGTTATGGATGTAAGTCTCGATGCCATCCCGGATTTCGCGCAGCTGCTCTGCTGTCGTATCGTAGAGCACGCCGATCTTCCAGTAGATGCGCCGATGGGTCATCTCCGAGAAATTGATCACGGCGGTATCCGCAAGCTTGGCGTTGGGCACCCCGACGACGGCCTTGTCGAACTGGCGGACCATCGTCGAACGGAACCCGATCGATTCGACCGTGCCCTCGACGACCCCGTCCACCTTGATCCAGTCGCCGGGATGGAACCGCTTCTCCCCGAGAATCAGCACGCCGGACAGCAAATTCTTGAACAAATCCTGCGCCGCCAGCGCACCCGCCAGGCCGAACAGACCCAGCCCCGCGATCAACGGCCCGATCTTGACGCCCCACAATTCGAGAATCGCCGCCGCCCCGATCAGGCCGAGTACAATCTTCAGCGCCTTGATGATCCACTCGAACATCGTCGCCGACAGGATGTCGCGCAGGTTCGAAAACATCCGCGACAACGGCTCGACAAGCGCAACGACGCCCCAGAACAGGGTGAACACGATCAGGGATTCGGTCAGGCGCAGGGCCACCCGATCGAAAACGCCCTCCAGTCGCAACAGCTCGGTGGCCACGAAGAAGCCGAGGACGATCGGCGCGAAGCGGAGCGGTTTTTCCAGCGCCTGCACCATATGGTCGTCGACCTTGTTCTGCGTGCGTCGCGCCAGCCGCTTGAACCAGCCGATGAAAAAGCGCGCAAACAGGCCCCGCAGCACGAGAAGCACCGCGAAAACGACAAAGCCGATGAGAATGCGTCCGAAACTCGTGCCGAAGGCCGTGTCACGGAGCACGTCCATGATCAGCGTCCAGAAGGCAACCAGCGAAGCCCAGAACTCGGTCGCGAATTCCATTTTCAGTAACCCGTCCAACGTTCAGCAGAATGCGACGCACACGCTACGGTTCGGCGGAGAAATGTCAAATCGGAGATTGTCTTCCGGCAACCGGCTCAGCGATGCACGCGAATGATGATCCGGCGGTTCTTGGCCTGGTTTTCCGGCAGCGGATTCCCGGTGCCGTCGCGGTTCGCAACCTTCGGCTGGGTCTCGGCGAATGCGACGGCGCGCATTCGATGGACCGGAATTTCCGCACCGCCGAACAGCCGCACCACATTGGTTGCCCGCGCGGCCGACAATTCCCAGTTCGACGCGAAGCGGTCATTGGCGACCGGGTTGTCGTCCGTATGCCCCTCAACGGCGATCTTGAACTTGCTGTAGACCGGAGATTTCAGGCTGTCCGCCACGCTTTCAAGGATCGGCCGCGCCTCCGGGCGCAGGGTCGCGGCGCCCGGCTGATAGAACGCGTTCGCAGCAAGTTCCAGGACGATACCGCGCTCGAACGTGTCGACCCGGACCGCGTCCGCGACACCGAGGGAATCGACCAGGGAATCCAGCTCGGCGCGAAGCTGCGCGGCCGGGCGCGTGATCGCGCGTTGGCCCAGATCACGCGCGATTCCGGCCTTCACCTGTTCGAAGGTCAGCATGTCGACCTTGGAAAAACTCACCAGCATGACGAAGAACGCCAGCAACAACGTCATGGCGTCGGCGAAGGTCAGCAGCCATTCATGGTCACCCTCCCGCTGCGCCTGGCGCAGGGGACGGTAGAAGGATTTCCGCGGGCCGAGCATTGCCCGCTCAGGCCGCCGCGCCGGCGGGCTTCGCCTTCGCCTTGGCGGCGTCTTTCGCAGGCTTGCTTCCCGGGCGGGCCTTCAGTTGGCGGTCAATATCATATCGGATCGTCGGGTCGAGATAGCTGTTCATATGATCCTGGATTACGCGCGGACCCGATTGGTCGGCCAGCATCGCGAGGCCCTCGACGATCATGTAATTGCGGAAACGGAAAATTTCCTCGCGCTGCTGCAGCTTGGCCGCGGCCGGTGCGAAAATCAGGCGCGCCAGCATGATTCCATACAGCGTCGTGACCAGGGCGACGGCCAGCCCGGCACCGATCTGGCTGGGATCGTCGCCCATATTGTCGAGCATGATGATCAACCCGATCAGCGTACCGACCATGCCGAAGGCGGGCGCGGCAGTCGCCATGCTGCGCAGCACCTGTGCGCCGGCCATGTTCCGCTCATAGGTGGATTCGATCACGTTCCCCAGGATCGACTGGACCTTCTCGCCGTCGTAGCCGGTGGTCAGAAGCTCCACGCCGAAGCGCAGGAAACCGCCGTCCCAGCCCGGGGTCTTCTTGGCCTCGGCGTCGAGACTGACGATGCCTTCCTTCTGCACCAGATAGGCCCAGCGAATGACCCGGCCAACTTCGGCATTCAGGCGCGTGCGGCCGCGGCGGTCGATCTTGAACGCGCTGACGATGCCGCGCAGCCCGTCGAGCACATAGGTGTATTCATAGCTGATAAAGGTCGATGCCAGCGTGCCGCCGAGCACCAGAATCGCGCCGGCACCGCTCATGAACACGAAATAGTTGTTCGTGCTCAGGGCGATCGCGGCGATGAAAAGGCCGAAACCAACCAAGACGGCAACGAATGTATTCAGCGACATGGAAACCTTCCCGAAAGGCCGGAAATTAGATCTCCGGCACCGGCAGGCAGGTTATCCCGGGGCGAATTGAAAAACGGTTAATGCACGAAAAACGGGTGGCCCCCGGATCAGGCGGCCGTCGGCTTCGGGTCCCCATGCCGGCGCAGGACCAGAAAGGCGAGCATCGCCGCGAGCACCATGTAGATAATGCAACCGGTGGTTACAGTCTCGATCGAAACACCGAGATCGAACAGGAGCCCGAATGTGGCCGGTGCGGCGGCCGCCGACAGGACCATCGCGGCGACCGACATCGCGCGGATTCCGCCGAGGTTCCGCACCCCATACAATTCCGCGAACATGGCCGACAAGATGGGCTGCAACATGCCGATCCCGACGCCCAGCGCGCCCAGGAACACATAGGGCATCAGCGGATGGCTCGACGCCCCGAGCGCGACGAAACACACGACGAAGGGCAGCGCGGAGGCCGGAATCATCCGCACGGCGCCGCTGCGATCGATCATCGGCCCGATCGCAAGCGACGTGAAAACCTTCATGAATGCCATCGAGATCAGCCCCGTCGCGAGCAGCTCAATCGGCCAGCCGCGTGTCTCGGCAATGAACGCCTGATGGAACAGAACCCCGGTCGAGACATAGGGATAGGCGAGCAGCAGTGCCATCACGCCGAGATATCGCGGATCGCGCAGCACTTCGAGACGGGTCCAGTCGCGCCCCGCACCGGGCTCGCCCGCGCCCTGCGATAGCCGGTCGAGATAATCGCTGTGCCGCCGGTCAAACCCCTTCAGGGCCATGGGCACCAGGACCAGAAGGGCTGCGGCCGTGACCAGGCCCGTCGCCAGCCAGACATTGCGCCAGCCGATCGCCGCGATCAGCGCCACGGTCGTGATCGGCAGGATCGTCTCGCCGGTCGCCAGGCCGAGCCCCGACAGGCTTAGTGCCTTGCCGCGATCCTGCGGGTAATACCGCGCCATGGCCGTCCCCATGATGTGGATGGTCAGACCTTGCCCGCACAGCCGGGTGACGAACAACGCCAGCGCGAACAGCCAGAGCGAATGGGCCAGCGACAACGCCACCATCGAGCCGGTCAATGCGGCCAGAGTCACCGCCGTGTAGGGACGCAGATCGACCCGATCGATCAGCCGCCCGAGCCAGATCAACGCCACGGCCGCAACGATGCTGACGGTGGAGAAAACCGCGCCGAAGCTGCCATGCCCGAGCCCGAACTCGGCCCGGATCTCCGCACCGTAAAGCGCGACGTAAAACGTCTGGCCATAGCTCGACAGCATGGTCAGGAGAAAGCCGAAGCCGATGAATCGGATATTGCCGCGCAGGAAGGCGAGATAGGACATGCGCGCGCCATAGCACGTCCCCCACCGCGCGTCGCGTCCAGCTGCACGTCCGGTCACTCGCACTGAGATCAGATGATGATATAAACCGCCGCAGCAAAATCCACCGGCACACAAACGCCGGACACGAAACGGGGAGTGTTTGTTCCATGTCCAAGCGCATCGGCCTGATCGGCCTGGGTATTATGGGGTCCGCCATCTCGGGCAATTTTCTGAAATCCGGCTACACGGTCACGGGGTTCGATCTCGATCCCGCGCGGTGCGACGAGCTGGCCGGCAAGGGCGGCACGGTCGCCGCGTCACCCGCCGAGGTCGCCCAGGCGTCGGACATCGTCATCACGTCACTGCCGACGACGGCCGCGCTCGATGCGGTGTGCACGGGCGACAACGGCATCGCGTCCGCGGACAATGCGGACGTCATCATCATGGAATGCTCGACCTTCCCGATCGAAGACAAGCAGCGCAATCACGACGCGCTTGCGGCGGCCGGCGTGACCATGCTCGATGCGCCGCTGTCGGGCACCGGCGCCCAGGCGCGCGAGAAAGACCTGGCGGTCTATCTGAGCGGCGACGAAGCCGCCGCCGAGGCCTGCGCCGAGGTGATCGAGGGCTTCGCCCGCGCGCATTATTACGTCGGCGCGTTCGGCAACGGCAGCCGGATGAAATATGTCGCCAACCATCTGGTCGCGATCCACAACATCGCCGCCGCCGAGGCCATGGTCATGGGCATGAAGGGCGGGCTCGACCCGCAGCTGATCTACGACGTGATCAGCGACAGCGCCGGCACGTCACGCATGTTCGAAGTCCGCGGCCCGATGATGGTGGCCGATGACTATTCCGATGCGACGATGAAGATCTCGGTCTGGCAGAAGGACATGTCGGTCATCGGCGCCTTCGCAAAATCGCTCGACTGTCCGACTCCGCTGTTCACCACCTGCTCGGATATCTACGTCGCCGGCATGGCCCAGGGCCGCGCCGAAGAAGACACGGCGGCCGTCTGCGCCATCCTCGGCGAGGCGGCACGCCTTAAGCGTTAGGCGCGATCAGGACCGGGCGCATGACCCGGTCCTGGCGTCGCTACATGGGCTCGACGACCCACTCGATGTGAAGATCGACACCGGCATCCCGGATCAGGTTGCTGACCGGGCAGCGCTGCTCGACATTCGCCTTCAGCTTCTCGACCCGCTCGGGTGTCTCGTTCGTGCGGAATGTCTTGGTCACCGTGACCTTCTCGAAATAGGGGCGCACACCCTTTACGCCGCGCGAGCCGCGCACGTCGATCTCCGCGTCGCACACATAATCCACGTCGCCATATTCGAACTCCAAAAGATCAGCGACCATATGGGTGATCGCGGCATCGCAGCCACACAGGCCGCCCATCACGGATTCGACCGGGGTCGGGCCCATGTTGGTGCCGCCGCGCTCGGTCGGCTCGTCGATCACGAAACCGGGCGTGTCGCGCACGGCAACCGTGGTCCGCGCACCGCCGGCGGGGTTCTGACAGACCACATTGCGGTAGCTGATGACTTTTTTGTTCGGATCGACCGTCGGTTCGAGAAGATTGGAATCACTCATCGCACGCTCCATTTCTGACATTCGGTTGCCGGCCCCATTCGGCGCGGACATGGCATAATATTGACTGATCGCGCTCATACCACAATCGACGGCGGAAACGGCCCATGACCTACACCGAACTCATGCTCGACGTGCACGACAGCGTTGCAACGCTGACACTCAACCGGCCCAAGGCCCGAAATGCGCTGGGTGGCGCACTACGCGACGAGTTTGCCGACGCCGTGATCGAGATCGGCAAGCGGGCGGGGAAAGACATCTCCGCGGTCATCCTGACCGGGGCCGGCGCGTCCTTCTGTGCCGGCGGCGATCTCCGCGTGCTGCAGGAGATGTCGGCCAAGGGCCCGGACGCCATGCGCGCACGCATGCACGACGCCCATGCGACGGTCGAACGCTGGCTCGATCTGCCGGTGCCGACCATCGCCGCCGTCAATGGTGCGGCGGCGGGCGCGGGGTTCTCCCTGGCGATTGCCTGCGACTTCGTGTTCGCCGCGAACAACGCTCGCTTCATCATGTCGTTCGGCCGGATCGGCCTCGTGCCCGACTGGGGGGCCATGTATCTGCTGCCGCGGCTTGTCGGACTGCAACGCGCCAAGGATTTGGTGCTCACCGCGCGCGAACTCAGCGCCGAGGACGCGCGCGACTACGGTCTGGTGCTCGAGATCCTCACCGAGGACAAACTGCTCGGCCATGCCCAGAGCTTCGCGGCGAAGTTCGCCAACGCATCTCCGGATGCCATCGGGATCGCCAAACGGGTGATGGGCGCGGCCCTGGAGACCGACCGCACCACCGCCCTGGCCGCCGAGGCCGACGCCCAGGCCGAGGCCAACGCCAGCGCTTATCACCGCGACGCGGTCAAGCGCTTCCTGGCCAAGGAACCCGCACTGTTCGATTGGGGGAAATAGGCCTCGGCGTCAGGCGTCGGTCGTACGACGGCGGGCGACGATGTGGAACACGTGCCAGTGCTTCGCCTCGCCGCGCGGTGTCGTGGAGTCATCCTCTTCCTCTTCCAGACGCTCGATCTCGAACCCCGCAAGCAGGGCCTCGACGTCGGCGCGGGTGTGGAAGGTCATGCCATCGCGCCCCGCCCAACTGTCGCGCTCCCCATAGAGCTGACCCGAGAACCGCCCGCCCGGGCGCAGGGACGATTCGATCCGTCGCCACACACGTTCGAATTCCTTCGGCGCGCACAGCGGCAATGCGAAACTGCTGTTGACCAGATCGCAGTCGGGCCAGGTCGCATCCTCGAACCGGGCGACCTCGCCGCGAAGCGTGGTCCCGGGCGGCAAATCGGACCGTGCCGTCAGGAATTCGATGGCATCCGGTTCCGCGTCGATGGCCAGCACATGCCAGCCCCGGCGCAACATTTCGATCACATCGCGCCCGGATCCGGCACCGAGATCGACGGCGAATCGCGGCGCGTCGCCGGGCTCCATATCAAACAAATCCAGCGCCAACATGAGCGTCGCGCGCGGCGGCCGGTCGCCGGTCTTGGCGTAATAAGCGGCCCAGTCGCGATCTTTGGAGTTGGTGCTCACCCGCCCAGTCTGATCTCGCCGAGATTGACGCTCTCGCCGAGAGTCGTCTCGCGGCGTTCGCCCGTCATTCCGCTCGCCGAGACCTCGACGACATAGGTCCCGCTGTCCGGGTCCAAGCGATCGAATTTGAAATCCCCGAATCCGTCCGTCGTGGTTTCCGCGATCATCTGTCCGTTCTGCGACAGCTGAACCCGGGCGCCCGCGACACAATCGACGATGCCGTCGGCTTCGGCCGACACGGTCCCGCCTATGAAACATTGGGCATAACGCCAGAGATTCTTGTAATGCACCCGCGGCCGGGTCTTGAGATCGGGCCGGAGCGGCTCGAGCGCCTCGTCCTGCGATATCTTCTCCATGGCTGCATCATCGACCTTGAGCGACCGCAGGGCGCCGGTCGGGCACACGTCCACACAGCGCGGCTCGGTCCAGCCGGTGTCGAGCAAATGCGCGTCGAAGATCCAGTGCTGGGGTATCTCCAGCTTTTCGTTCCAGAAGATCGCACCATAGGGGCATGCATCGACGATCTGACGTTGGCCCTTGGATTTCTCCGGATCAATCACGACGATCCCGTCGGGGCGCTTCTGGATCGCGCCGTCCCTGGCGGCGGCGATGCAGGGCGCGTCGTCGCAGTGCTGGCACATGGTCGGCAGATAGGCGACATCGGTCATCGTCCCCTGCCCGCGCTCGCGGCGTTGAATGTCGATCCAGCGATGGCCGTGCTTGGGCATCTCGGCGGCATACCCCGCAAAGCTGTTGCCCACATGCTCGTCCTGCACCGCCAGCGTGCAGTTGTTGCAGTTCGTGCAGGTGGCGACATCGACGATCAGGTTCCATTTGGCTTGGGTCATGCCGCACCTCCGACGCTGATGGGCTCGGCGCGTTCATATTCGATGACCCCGTCCCAGGCCGCGATTTCGACCATGGCCGTGCTGTTCGCCATCGAGTGGGAGTTCTTCACCTGCGAGCGCCGCGGCGACAGCAGGTTGAGGCATCCGCCCCGGTCGACGGAACGGCCGGGCTCGCCCATCGGGTCGTAGACGGCCGAGGATTCATAGCCATGGGCGACGCCGGGCTGCAGCCGCTCGGTCAGAAGTGCGGCGCATAGAACGGCGCCTCGATCGTTGAACACCTTCACCAGGTCGCCGGTGGCGATGCCACGTGCCGCCGCATCTTCCGGGTTGAGGCGAATGACCCAGTAATAGTGTCCGTCGATCAGCACCCGGTGGTCGGGAATGTCGTTCAGGAAGCTGTCCTTGCCGTCGCCATGGCTGTGGAAACTGAAGCGCGAATGGGGCGTGAGCATCTGCAACGGGTACCGATCACCCAACCCGGCCACATTCGGCCCTTCCCAGGCGGATGTGTATTTGACGATCGGTGGCCGCTCCGGGTCGTCGGCGGCGAAACGCTTCAGGCTCGAACTCTCAAACTCGAACAGGCCCGACTGGGTCTGCAGCCCTTCGAGGAACTGCTCGGTGTAGTCGCCCGGCAGCGGCATCGCCTCGGGGACGTTCTTCTTCTCACCGTCGGCAAACCATTTATAGGCGGTCGGCGGCCGCAACTCGGGAGCCTCGGGCGGCACCACGAAGTAGCCGCGCTCGATGAATTTCTTCCACGAGATATGCTGCGGCAGATCGGACGCATCGAACATCCGCTTCACCCAGTCGATGTCGCGCATGCCCTCGGTGTAATAGGCGCCGAGCCCCAGGCGGCAGGCGAGCCGCGAGAAAATTTCATAATCGGACTTCGATTCCCCCAGCGGCTCGATGCATTTGGCCTGGAAGGTGATGATCCGGTTGTTGGTCTGGGAATGGAAGTGGGCGCCATAGCCGCCGGCATTGGCCCACTCGCCGATGTCGTAGCGTTCCATGCTGGTGCAGGCCGGCAGGATCACATCGGCGAAGCGCGTGTCACCCTCCTCCCATATCGCCTGGCTGACCACGAACTCCAGATTGGGTGCGCGATACATTTCCACATAGCGGTTGGAATCGCTCAGCGTGCCCAGGATCGCCGTGCCGTAGCGGTAGAGCATGTGCACCGGCGAGTGCCCCTGCTTGGGATAGGTGATCTTCGAGAACTGGCCCTCCATCGAGAGCGCATCCCACAGAAATCCCTCCGCGTGACCGTCGATGATCGCATCGGGCAGCCGCAGGCGCGGGATTTTCTGGGTCGACGGGTTCATCGTCGGCAATTGCGGCATGCGCTGATACAGCGCGCCCGCCATCGCCGTGTTGTTCAGATCGCCCGAAATTCCGCCCTCGGCATAACCGGGGAAATAGAAGCTGAAGTCATGGGGCACGCCGAGCTGCAGGTTGCTGACGTTGATCCCGGGCTTACCCAGCCCCTGCATGCCCATGAGACAGACGAGCGTCCGCGTCCACTGGGTGCCGGTCGCGTTGCGCGCGGCACCCCCGAACGCGTTGCCCATGCTGCCGGCCGCCAGATAGGTGCGCTTGGACGCCCATTTTCGCGCCAGTGCGCGCACGTCCTTGGCCGGCACGCCGGTCTCGGCCGCCTGCCATTCCGGGCTCTTCGCGATGCCGTCCTCAACCCCGAGAATATAGTCGCGCCAGGTCTCGAAGCCCTTGGTTCGGGTCGCGACATACTCCTTGTCGTAGGTGTCTTCTGTAATCCAGACATGGGCGATGGCCAGCGCGAGCGCCGGCGAAGTGGTCGGCTTGGGTGCGATCCACTTGCCACCGAGAAACTGTGCCGTGTCGTTGTAATAGGGATCGATGTGGACGATCTCGATGTCGATATCGCGCAGCCACTGGCGGCGGATCGTTCCCTCCTGCCCGCCATACACGCCGCTCGTCGACTCGGGATTGCTCGACCAGAAGACGATCATCTCGGCATTCTCGAGACAATCCTCGATGGTGCCGAAGGGCTCGCCGCCGCCCACGCGCAGGCTGCCACCCCAATGGTGCATCGCGCCCCAGTACCAACCTTCCCAGCTATCCGGGTTGTGGTGCACCTCGGTCGTGCCGATCGCATTCATGAAGCGCAACTTGGCGCTCAGGTAGTAGCCGATATTGCCCCAATTGTGATGCGAGCCGTTGCTCGACGCGATGGCCCCGGTGCCGTGCTCGCGCTTCATGCGCTTGATCTCGCCCGCGACGATATCGAGCGCCTCTTCCCAGCTGATGCGCTCATAACCGGACACACCGCGGTTCTGAATATTGCGCTCGCCATTGGGGTCGAAATCGACCCGTTTCATCGGATAGTGAATCCGGTTCGGCGCGTTGACCATCGCCTTCCAGTTCATCGCATGGGGCGACAGCATACCCTTGCGCGGCGGCGTGAATTCCCGGCCCCGCGCCTTGATCGTCCAGGTCTCCGCATCCTGTGCGTCGAAGCTGACCGGCGTGGTCCGGAGGATTTCGCCGTCCCGGACATAGACGAACAACGGCCCGCCATTGGTCATGGTGCAGAATCGCGTGGTCCCGTCCTTCATCTTGCGCCCGAACCGCCAGCCCGCCGACAGCGCCGCCATGACGGTTTGCGCAAACCACAGCGCTTCGTCGTCCGGGCCTTCCAGACGCACGAGGAAATTCTTCAGCGCGTCGATCTGCTCCAGCTGATCAATCGGCGGCATCAGCAGCCGCGCGCCGATCTTGGCGGTCTTGAACACCAGCGACACGACCGGCGCGACATGCAGGCCCGCACCCGAACGCACGCGCCCATTCTCGAAGATGATGTAGCGACCCGACGTGCCGTCTTCGCTGCGGATCTGGACGACAAGGTTGCGTTCGCGCAGGCGCGCGCGGAATGCCGGATAGCGCCAGCCGGAAACCCGGAACATCCAGGACAGACCCCAAAGGATGATCTTGAACTTCATGTGTCTTCCCCAAACCCGCGGTGGGTAAATCTATTCAGCCGTGTAGCCGCCGTCGATGTAGAGCGTGTGGCCGGTGACGTAATCCGACGCCGGCGACAACAGGTAGATAAGACCGCCCATCAGATCGTCGGTCTCCGACAGCCGCCCGACCGGGACACGCTCCAGCATGGCTTCACGCGTGGCTTTCCCGGGATTCTCATCCGAGAACATCCATTCGGAAAGCGGCGAACGGAAGACCGTCGGCCCGATGGCGTTGATGTTGGCGTTCTTGCCGCCCCACTCGCACGACAGCGCCCGCACCATGCCGTCGAGCCCCGCCTTGGACGCGCAATAGCCGGTGTATCCGGTCGGCAGCCCGTGCCGGCCACGGGTGGACGAGACCACGACCACCTTGGACCGTCCCCGTTCGGCCGGCTGTTTGGCGAACTGCCGGCCCGCCGCCTGACAGGCCAGCCAATAGCCGTCCAGATTGGCCGACATCACATTGCGCCAGCGCGCATAGGATTGCTCTTCGATGTAGCCCACATCATTCATGCCGGTGGCGACGAACATAAGATCGAGTGCGCCGAAGGCATCGACCGCGGCGGCGACAATATTTCCGGCACTCTCCTCGGAGTCCGGCAGGCCCGTCGCCGTCGCAACCTTCGCACCGGTCGCGCGCAGCTCCTCGGCCTTGGCCTCGAGCTTCTCGGGGTTGATGTCCGCGATCGTGATATCGCAGCCCATCTGGGCCAGGGCCGTCGCGGCCGCGCCGCCGAAGGCGCCGGTGGCACCCATCACGAGCGCGGACTTGCCCGAAATATCAAACATGGAAAGTGGTGAATTCTGAGCCAAGGTACGCTCCCCCGTGTTGGTCGCCATCGATTGTTGGCGACCAGACTACCCGGTTTTATCCCCCGGCTCACCAGTGCCCGATGAGCACACCCGACTTGCCTTCCTTCACCTTGAACTCGCGCACGAAGGATTCGGGCGCGGTGACCCGGTATTTCAATCCGGCCTGCCAGTCGGCGAGCCGGCGGTGCAACCGGACCCGCTCTGCCTCATGCGCCGGGTCATCACCCAGATCCTGCACCTCGTCGGGATCGGCTTCGAGATCAAACAGCTGCGCCCGGTAGCCTTCATAGGCGATGTATTTCCAGCGTCCCTCGCGCACCATAAACGTGCGGCACTGATCGATCGGCCGCTCCAGCGGGTCGCGCACGTCCGAATAGAATGCGTAGTCAAGCTCGCTGAAGACAGCATCGCGCCAGTCGTCGGGATCCTCGCCGCGCAGCAACGGCACCAACGAACGGCCCTCGACGATATTTTCGGGCACCTCGAGCCCCGCGGCTTCGATGATGGTCGGTACCACGTCGATCGCCTCGGCGAAGCGGTTGTCGACCGTCCCCCGCGTACCATCGGCCGCACCATCAGGATCGTAGACGATCAGCGGGATGCGCGAGGATTGCTCGTGATACATCTCCTTCTCGCCCAGCCAGTGATCGCCGAGATAATCGCCATGGTCGCTGGTGAAGATGATCATCGTGTCGTCGAACCGGCCCGCCTTGTCGAGCGCCTCGAAGAGGCGGCCGAGATGGGTATCGATCTGCGTGATCAGGCCCATATAGGCGGGGATGACTGTCTCGCGCACTTCGTCGCGCTGGAACTCGCGTCCCTCACCGCGCGCCATGAACGCCTGGATGACATCATGGTCGGTGTCGCGCTCTTCGGCCGAGCGCACGGCCGACTGGATGTCCCCGACGCCGTACATATCGTGATAGGGCGCCGAGACGATATAGGGCCAGTGGGGCTTGATGTAGCTGAGATGCAGGCACCAGGGGTCATCGCCCTGTGTGGCAATAAAGTCGAGCGCCCGGTCGGTCATATACGCCGTCTCGCCCATCGCGTCGGGCACCACCGCGGGCAGCCCGCAATTGCGCATGTTCCAGCCGCTCAGCACATTGCCGTCCGCATCGACCGCAGAGTTGGCAAAGTCGTGCCACGGATTGTCGCTGTCGAACCCGTTGGCGCGCAGGAACCTGGCGTAGTCGGACTCGATTCGCCCGGCGGCGGCCGGGTGAATACCGTCGTCGCGCGTCACATATTCGAACCCACCCCTGGTAAGCCGCTGGCCCACGGCACTGTCCGCTTCGATGCCCAGCCGCGTCATGCCGGGCTTGTCGGCGAAGTGATGGGTTTTTCCCGCCAGCGCAACCTTCATGTCGGACGGCCGAAGAAGATCACCGAGCATCATCGCCCCGACCGGCAACGGCACGAAGTTCCAGAATGCGCCATGGCTGGTGGTGTAGCGCCCGGTGTAGAACGACATGCGTGACGGGCCGCAGACGGGTGACTGCACATAGCTATGTGCGAACCGCACACCGCGCGCCGCCAGGGCGTCGATATTGGGTGTGTTGATCGACGGATGCCCCGCACACGACAAATAATCGGCGCGCAACTGATCGCACATGATGAACAAGACGTTCCGGACAGTTCCCATCGATACACCCACAGCTTCGGCTCACAGTCACCGCCAACAGTATGCAACCAATGGATGACGACCCCCGACATTTCCGGAGGTTTTCGTGCAGTGAAACCTCCTGCTAGATTGCACACCGAAATTATCCAAAATTCCCGGCGAGGGTAAATGGCAGGCCTGCAACCCATACGTGCGATCGAGCGTGGCATCTCGGTGATGCGCGCGCTCGAGGAACTGGGCACCGCGAGCCTGCACCAGCTGCACGAGAGTACCGGACTGCACCGCACGACCCTGCTGCGGATTCTGCTGACCCTCGAACAACAGGAGCTGGTCCGCCGCGGCCTGGGCGACGGGCTGTACCGGAACACCTTCGGGCTTCGCCGCATGACCGGGACGCTCGACGAGTTCGACCGGCTGGCCGAGATCGCCGGGCCCGTCCTGGGCCGCCTCTGCGAGACCGTCAAATGGCCGTCCGATGTCATGGTGCGGAACGGCAACTTCATGGAGATCAAGGAAACCAGCCGGCGGCAGACGCCGTTCCTGGTCAACCGCGACGAGATCGGCCATCGGGTCGCGTTCGCCGTGACGGCGGTCGGCCGTGCCTATCTCGCATTCTGTCCCCGCGAAGAGCATGACGAGATCATCGCCGAGCTGCGCACCTCCACGCACCCCGCCGACCAGATCGCCCGCACACCGGAGAAACTGGAAGCGGTCCTCGAAGAGGTTCGGGCCAACGGCTATGCCACCCGCGACGAGTTCTATCTCGGCGGAAATTATGGTGAGGGCAGTTTCTTCGACGATGGGCTGAGCGCCATATCGGTGCCGATCCTGGTCGGCGACCAGGTTCTCGGTTGCGTCAATCTGGTCTGGATGCGCCAGGCGGTGCCCGTGGCCGACTTCGTGGCGAACCATCTTTCGGATTTGCGGGCCGCCGCCGACGAGATCATCGCCGCCTACGACAAGCCCTAGCGCCCGGTATTAGTTCCCGGCGTAGTAAAGCCGCCCGCCCGCCGGCAGCCCGGCGATCTCCGGCGGCGCGATCCCGGCCACCTCGAGTATCATTTTCTTGAGCACCGCCTCGGCAAAGCTGATCGTCTCGTCGACCGTCACGACGAACGCGCCGGTGCCGCCGATGATCTGTTCGCGGAACTCCTGTTCCAGCGAGACCGCACGGAACGGCCGCGTGCTGCCCGGCCGGCTGATCGCCAGGCCGTTGATGGTGATCCCGGCAGCGACCGCGTTGCCGCGCGCCAGGGCCAGCGGCATGCCGCCGATGTTCCCGGCATCGGCGGAAATATCGATGATCCGCCGCAGTCCGCGATAGGGGTTTGTCTGAATCAGGTTCTGGGAATAGGCAATGGCGTTGCTGATCGAGTTGTAACCCCAGGCCTCGCGCGGCGCGTCGACCAGCGCCGCACCGAACGCCGCGGCGGCGCCCGGGCCGTCGATAACCGTCCAGTCGACGATGGTGGCCTGGGATTGCGCACTGCCCCACTCGACATAGGCAATCACGCTCTTGCCGTGGATACCGCCCGTCAGGAGTTCGAGCACCCGGGGATTGCGCACGGCATTCGCATAGCCCTCGCGCTGCAGGCGAAGTTCGGCGTCATCGATCGACCCGGAACCGTCCGCCGCCAGGACCAGTTCGAGATCCACGGGTTCCTGCGCCGCGGCCATTCCGCCGGCGGAAATCCCACCCAGGACCACCGAAACAGCGGCAAGTCCATTCATCAGTCGATAGATCATAGCCCTCTCCGAAACGTCACCGCGCCAGCAAGCCCGACATTCCTTCCACAGAATAGAAGCTCTATTCTCGATCCGCACACAACAATGTAGGCCATCATGCGCATCTCCGAAATCGACCCCGACGCCCTCACCCCCGAACAGAAAGCCATCTACGACCGAATCACCGCCGGTCCGCGCGGCCAGGTGCGCGGGCCCTACCACGCATGGCTGCGCAACCCCGGTTATTGCGACCAGATCGAGAAGATGGGCCACTATCTGCGCTTCGCCGCCATTCTGCCGGGGAACCTGCGCGAGCTGGCAATCATCACCGTGGCGCGCCACTGGAAGGCCGAGTTCGAGTGGTTCGCCCATGCCCCCGTGGCCCTGCGCGAAGGCGTATCCGAGGAGATCATCGCCGCGATCGAGCGGGGCGACACCCCGGCATTCGCGGACAAGAACGAAGCGTCGGTCCACGCCTTTGTCGGTCTGCTGCTCGCGTCGGGACATGTCGACGAGGCCGCCTACAACGGCATGGTCGACATGGTCGGTGAAGACGGTGTCGTCGAACTGATCGGCCTGGTCGGCCACTACACCGGCGTCGCCATGACCCTGAACAGCTTCGACATTGTTCCGCCCGACGGCGAACGGCCGAATTTCGGCACCGCGTAACCGGTCGCTCTAGAAGACCTCGAACAGGCCCGCCACACCCATACCCCCGCCGACGCACATCGTGACGACGGCGCGCTTGGCGCCGCGACGATGCCCCTCGATGAGGGCATGCCCGGTCATGCGGTTGCCACTCATGCCATAGGGGTGTCCGATCGAAATCGAACCACCGTCGACATTATACTTCTCCGGATCAATGCCGAGCGTGTCGCGGCAATAGAGCGCCTGAACGGCAAACGCCTCGTTCAGCTCCCACAGATCGATATCATCGACCGTGAGGCCGTTACGCTCCAGCAGGCGCGGCACGGCGAACACCGGGCCGATGCCCATTTCGTCCGGCTCGCAGCCCGAGACCGCCAGCCCCAGGTAACGCCCGAGCGGCTCGAGACCGCGCTGCTCGGCGAGTTTCTCGTCCATCACCACGCAGGCGCTGGCGCCGTCCGACAGCTGGCTCGCATTGCCGGCGGTGATCGACCCGCCCTCGCGCACGGCGCCGAGGCCGGCCAGGCTCTCCGAATTGGTGGTCGGCCGGTTGCACTCGTCGCGATCGAGGCTCACCGCCTTCTCGCTCACTTCGCCGGTCTCCCGGTCCTTGACCATCATGGTCGTCTCGACCGGGATGATTTCGTCGTCGAAACGGCCCGCCTGCTGGGCCGCCGCGGTGCGCATCTGGCTCGACAGGGCATATTCGTCCTGGCTCTCCCGGCTGACGTCGTAACGTTTGGCCACCGTCTCGGCGGTGTCGAGCATGACCATGAAGATCTCGGGTTTCACCTCGCGCACATGGGGGTCTTCGACCCGCATGTCGGCCTGATGCGCCGGGTCCAGGGCGCTGATCGCCTCGATCCCCCCGGCCACGGCGACCGGCACCTTGTCCATGACCACGCGGTTCGCGGCCGACGCGATCGATTGCAGCCCGGACGAGCAGAACCGATTGATCGTCGCCGCACCCGCGGTCACCGGGATACCTGCCCACAACGCCGCATGGCGGGCGAAATTCTGTCCGGTCGCACCCTCGGGATTGGCGCAGCCCATCAGAACATCCTCGACCATGTCCGGCTCAATCCCGGCGCGTTCGACGGCGTTCTTGATCGCGATTCCACCCAGCTTCGCCGGCGTGGTGTTGTTGAAAGACCCTCGGTACGCCTTCCCGATCGGGGTCCGTGCGGTGGATACAATGACGGCACTGGTCATGATGTTCTCTCCTCTCGGCGATGGCCTAGACGTGGCCGAAGCGCCAGCGTTCGATGGTCAGACTGCGGCCCTCGGGACCGCGCGACAAGGGCTCGTCGGCCAGGAACGCATCCGCGCCCGGTCGGCCGTCCACATCGATGACATACAGCGCACCGGTCACGGCCGCGCGCACGTCATCCAACAGCGCGCCGGCGAAGACGATCCGCTCGCGATGCCGCGCCAGAACATCCGACACATCGCCGGCAACCTGCTCGGGCAATTGCGGGTCGGCACGCGCGATCACGACGAACTGGGCGCGACCGTCGCTCTGGACGTAGTCGTGCTGGCGCACATCCGTCCAGGGCTGCAGGGGCTCGATATCGATCCGGCGGAAAATCTCCGCCGTCGTATAGGGGTCGGTGTCGATATAGGTCTTCGTGCTGGCATGGTCGGGGAAATCCACCACCCGAAAGCTGCCATTCGCGTTCGACCCGTCGCCGACCATCATCGGCCCGGAATACCAGGTCTCCGTCTTGAACTTGTCGAGATGCTCGATATGCGCGGCGATCGTCGCCTCGCGCCGTGCGGCCATGTCCGGCTTGGACATGCACTTGATCATCCACTCCATCGGGAAAACCTCTTACTCGGCCTGCGGAACGGCTTCGGCCAGGCGCGGCGCCATCCGCGCGACGTAGCGGTCATAGCCCGGCATACCGGCCAACAGCATGCCGATCGGCATGTCGCCGGCGCCCAACCCGGACGGCATGGAAACGACCGGCCCGCCGAGCGCGGTCCAGGGCGCAATGAAACGCCGGTCCCCGGTCCATTCAAGCCCCTCCGGCGCGGTGGCCGGTGCTGCGGGCCAGAGCACCAGATCGCTCGGCCGGACCGCGCCGAGGAACGCCGCGCGCATGGCGTCGATCCGGCGGCGTTCGGCCTGGTAGACCTCATCGTCGATCTCGTTGCCGTCGATCACCGACTGGCGCAGGACGGCCCCGACATGATCTTCGGGAAACTCGAGCAACCCCGCATGCACGCGGGCCAGCTCATAGACGGTCGTGTGGCCCTGCAACTCGTTGAGATCCGCAAGCGATATCGGCGAGTCCATCTGGATCACGTCCCGCCCCGCATCGCGCAACCGGTCCGCCACCTCGTCCCGTGCCGCGATGATCTCGTCGGCGGCCTCCGACAGGAACGGGTCGTTCATCACGATCACGCGGGCATGTTCATCGAGATCCTCATCCGGACGGCCATGGGGTGGCCGCACCGCGTCATACAGGTAGCACGCATCCGCGACCGACCAGCCGAACAGGCCCGGCGTGTCATAGACCGGCGCCAGCGGCGCGATGCCATAAGTGGCCATCGAACGCGTGGAGGGCTTGAACGCGGCGACCCCGCAATAGGCCGCGGGCCGGTTCACCGACGCCACAGTCTGGGTGCCGATCGCGGCAGGCACCATGCCGGCGCCGACCGCCGCGCCCGAACCGCTGCTCGATCCGCCGGGCGTGTGCCCGATATTGTGCGGATTGCGCGCGGGCGACGGGTCGTAATAGGCGAACTCGGTCGTGTGGGTCTTGCCCAGAATGATCGCACCGGCGGCGCGCAAGGCGGTCACGATCTCGGCATCGGCGGATGCCGGCAGGGCGTCGGACCGGGTGCGGCTGTTGCACAGGGTCGGCCAGCCGGCGACGTCGCAGATGTCCTTGATGGCGATCGGCACGCCGTGCAGCGGGCCACGCAGCATGCCGTCATTGGCCTCGCGATTCATCTCTGCGGCGGTCGCCAGCGCGCCCGCGGAATCCACCGAAACCCAGGCCTTCACATGTTCGTCCACATCCGCGATCCGGTCGAGGCAGGCCTGCACCGCGTCCATTGGCGTCGAACTGCCGGCCCGGATATCGGCGGCAATATCCACGACGCGTCCCGGCGATGCCGCGAATGAGGCCTGTTCCGCCATGATGTCATTCCTCTCGTTTCAAACTGTGCAACAAGGCTAGCATATCAAAGCATGGACAGGCAGAATCCAGATCGGATCATCGTATGCGCGAGAGACGCGCAGGCGGCAACGCCCCGACCGTCGTTAGAGCTTCGGAATGTCGAGAAAAACCTTCGTCGCCATCACACTCGCAATGATTGTCCTCGCGGCCTGCACCCATCGCCGCGAATGGACCACCCATGATCTCACGATCGCGTCGAATCCCCCGGGGGCACGGTGCACTTTCGAGCGCGACGGGCTGACCACCCGCCCCAACAAAGTCACGCCGTTCGATATCACCCTGACCAACGTGGCGGCGGACATCCGCATCCGTTGCGCGGCCTACGGCTATTACCCGTCGGAGACCGTCGTCTCCAGCCGGTTCCGGGGCACCATAAACTTTCAACTGGCGCCCGACCCGCAGGTGCAGCGCTAGCCGAGGCATTTACTGTTTTGAGAGAACCGTTCCGGCGCGTCCTCACAAATCAGACGCGCACGATCATCACCGATTTTGCATCCGCCAGCCGTGCAATGCTGACATCCGTCATTCCCGAACCACCGGGCGCACAAACAAACGTCGCCGGGCTTGATTTGACCAGGCGATCGACCCATTCAGCGGCCTCATCCATGAGAATTCCGCCCGGCGCGGCTGCCTGCCCATGGTCCGAGAGCCATTGCCCCACGGCGTCGGCGCGTGAATTTAGTGATTCGACATCGTTCGCAAGCACCAGCACTTCGAAGGGCAACCCCACGCCCACAGCGAGCGCCTGAGCCGTCGGCAAAATCGAATCTTCACCCGTGTAAACGGCAATCACCTTTTCACCCAACTGGGCGTCGCGATTGTACAAGAACACGCTCGCCGGGGTTTGATGAACAATGTCGGTCAGCGTGCCGCGCGCGCCGCGATGGCGCATGTGACACACGACAACTGTGTCTGTGCCCGTCACCATCTCGGCAAGTCGGTCCGCAACGAACCCGCTTTCCGTTTTCAATGTCCAGCGGAGCGCACGTGCATCCGCATGGATCGCCAGCTGTTTCCGCAAGTCGGCGGACCGCACCCGAAACGCACGACGGACAGTCGTCGCATCGAACAATTGGGTGCTGGCACCATGCGCGGGGACCAACCAGGTGCCCGGCAACGCGGCGGCGCGCAGGATGTTCTCATCCTCGATCAAAAAGGCATCGAGGTCGGCGCGCAGCGCAGTCGCAACATTGACAGCGGCCGCCAACAGGCCGGGTGGATCGTTCAACCCGGATTCGAGTGCCAGCACAAGCCGGCGTCGGCGCGGCGCATCATTCATGCGCATTGTCCGGTCTGTCGTTCGCGGTACGCCCGAACTTGGCCCTGACCTCCGCGAAGGATCGCAGGCACCGATCGACACGGGCGTTCACGCTGCCGTCGGGAAAATTCCCCTCCG
>Ga0070726_10001418_pt1 | contig 24218 bp, 23 predicted proteins | sample tdAd471_FD_67275 | JGI IMG/M metagenome (GOLD analysis project Ga0070726, IMG submission 67275) | Marine sediment microbial communities from the Atlantic coast under amendment with organic carbon and nitrate - tdAd47.1 | ecosystem: Environmental > Aquatic > Marine > Coastal > Sediment | place... | reverse complement strand
TCTTCGTAGCGGGGGCAGGATTTGAACCTGCGACCTTCGGGTTATGAGCCCGACGAGCTACCAGACTGCTCCACCCCGCGTCGTGTGAAGACGGGAGTATACGACCGCACCCTCCGTATCGCCCCGGCGGAAACGGAGCTGCAACGGCCGGTCAAACGCCCGAAGCTGGCATGCCTCCGTGTGACTCCCAGTAGTCATTGATGCAGTTTTGCATGTGGATGTACCAGACAAACATCCCGATTATCGGAAGCAGGAACCAAAGTCCCCAAAGAGCGGTGATCGGGGCGGGATCGCCGTCGTCGATGTACATCTTGCTGACCTCGTCGGCCATCATGAACATCGTCACGGGATAGAAGATGAGAGTCAGGATCAAGTACAACACGCCCCCGATGCCGTCCTTGCGGTACGCCTTCAGCTCCTCACCGTTCTGGTAGGACCACACGAGCATCCATATTCCGAATGTCACGATGGTGAGCAGAATCACAAGGCCCTTTGAACGTCCCTTACCCAAGGGTCTCGATGCTGCTTGGCTCATTGCGCTGTCTGATGTTGGTGTATCACTCATACCAAGACAATACCGTGACGAACGCTGGCAGACCGTCACACGAGCGACCCCGTCGTGCAACAATCCGGAGGCAATTGTCGAAACACGAGGCAGCTGTTCGTCGGTCAAACAAGGGACCGAGAATCGGACCACTTCAATGGAGGACTGCACATGCAATACGCAGCACTGATCTATACCGCAGAGGCGATGGACCCGAAGCCGGGAACTCCGGAGGGCGATGCGATCTTTCAACGGTATTGGGCGTTTACTCAGGAAATCACTGAAAGCGGTGTCAACAAGGGTGGCGAGGCGCTGCACGGATCCGACACTGCGACGACACTTCGGTTCCGTGAAGGAAGGCTCCAAGTGACCGACGGTCCGTTCGCCGAGACAAAGGAGCAACTCGGCGGCTTCTATCTCCTCGATGCCCGCGACCTCGACCATGCCATCGAGATCGCCGCAAAGATCCCAGCCGTCGAACTCGGTTCGGTCGAACTCAGACCTGTCTGGGACTTCAACGAGTAGATGACAACACCCACGCATGCGATCGAGGCCGTGTTTCGGGAGGAGCACGGCCTTGTCCTTGCCGGCCTCATTCGATACACAGGAGATATTCAGCTTGCCGAGGACGCGCTCCAGGACGCATGCGTCGCTGCCCTCAAGTCGTGGAATGCCGCGATTCCAAGGAACCCAGCGGCATGGCTAACGACTGCAGCCAGACGGAAAGCGATCGATCGGGTTCGGAGAGCGAAGAACCTCGACACGAAGTACGAAGCACTTGGCTATCTCGGAGCGTCTGCCACCGAAACGGACGAACCAATAGTCACCGTCGAAGATGAGCGGCTTCGCCTGATCTTCACCTGTTGTCACCCCGCAATCGGACAGGACGCAAGCGTTGCGCTCACGCTGCGAACTGTTGGCGGCCTGTCCACCCCAGAAATCGCACGAGCCTTCCTGGTGTCAGAAGCCACGATGGCCCAGCGGCTCGTGCGGGTCAAGAAGAAGATCAAAGAGGCAGGAATCCCCTACAGGGTTCCAGACAGCACCGATCTTCCCGAACGTCTCCCTGCCGTACTCGCTGTCATCTATCTCATCTTCAACGAGGGCTATGCCGCCACTGCCGGGGACTCCCACCTTCGCTCGTCCCTCTCGGACGAGGCAGTTCGTCTTGCAGCGATCGTTGACCATCTGCTCCCGCGAGAGCCAGAGGTGGTCGGCCTGCTGACTCTTATGGAGCTGCACGATGCCAGATCCGGCACCAGGGTTGACGCACATGGCATACCGGTGCTCCTTCCCGACCAGGACCGCTCCCGTTGGGACCGCAACCGGATCGATTCCGCCGTCTCGAGACTTGACGAAGTAGTCGCCATGCGTCTACCTGGCCCGTATCAGATCCAGGCAGCCATCGCTGCGCTTCATGCCCAAGCCCCAGACCCCGATGCGACGGATTGGGATCAGATCGCCGAGTTGTACAGCGCACTCGAACGTTTCACCGATTCGAAGGTCGTGCGACTGAACCACGCGGTCGCGGTGGCGATGACGGGAGACCGGCCGCGAGCTCTTGCGATGATCCACGACATTGACGGGCTTGCTGGTTACCCCTATCTCCACGCAGCGAGAGCCGCTCTTCTCCGCGATGAATCGCGAATCGACGAGGCCAGGGTCGCCTATGAGCAGGCAGTCGAATTGACACAGACAGCCCCAGAGCGGGCCTTCCTCGAACAACAACTGACCGAGCTACCGCGAGAGTGAGGCCGTCTGTCCGGAGGCGTTCGCAGCCGCTTCGGCGATGATGCGGTTGGCCTCTTCGATAAACGACCGCGCCTCTTCAACTTTCGCCTGGTACCCAGCAAGGTCGCCGGCCCGCAGTCGGACATTGGCCTCGTTGAGTGCTTCATCTGCAAGATTGAGCAGTTCTGCGACTTGCTCTTCGATGGTTCCTCCACCGTCTGGCAGTTCTCCGCCATCAGGTTCTCCGCCGCCTGTACCGTCGCCGAAGAGCTGGAACAGCACCTGATCGAGCGTCTCCCCAATCTCAATGCGCGAGTCGTACGAGGCGACCACCCGCTTGAACTGCGGGATGCCTCCTGTAGCGGTATCTGCAGCGAGGTAGATCGGTTGGACGTAGAGCAGGGAGTCCTCAATCGGAACGACAAGCATGTTCCCCTTGATGACATCAGATCCGACCTGACCAAGAAGCGTGAACTCGGCCGACACGATCGGATCCTGCTCGATGAAGTCTCCAACCTGGCCAGGGCCATCAATCTGACGATCGTTCGGCATCGTGTACTCGATGATCGTCCCGTATTCCTCGAGCGGTCCGCTCTTCGCAACCATGAAGGCAGACATGTTCGGCCGATCCGCCGGTGTGAACGGCTGCATGAGCAGGAACGAGAGCTCTTCCTCCTCAGGAAGCTCCATCAGCAGGTAGTACGGAAGCATCGGGTCAGATGAGAAGACGCCCCGCAGGTTCGGATACGGGCTGTTGGAAGGGTCACGGGCGATCTGCCATGGGTCCTCGACCTTGAACAGCTCTACGGGGTCCGTCATGTGATAAAGGGTGTAGACGTCGGTTTGAATGCGGAAGAGATCCTCTGGATACCGAAGGTGAGGCACAAGTTCGATCGGGAATTCAGTGATCGGCTGGAACATGTCTGGGAAGATTGCCTGGTTGGTTTGGATTATCGGGTCATCGGGATCGATCACATACATGTCGACGGTGCCGTCGTACGCATCGACTACGGCCTTGACGCTATTGCGGATGTAGTTGAGCGATCGGGGAAGCTCGGCACCGATATTGAGTCGGGTCGTCAACGCCTGCTCTGAATACGGGTACCGATCCGAGACCGTGTACAGATCCATGATCCAGACCAATCGACCTTTCGAGACCACCATGTACGGGTCATTGTCCGCATAGAGGAACGGTGCGAGACGCTTGATCCTCGTCTGGATGTTCCTGGCAATCATCACGCGACTTTCGGGATCCACCTGGCCCGAGATCAAGGTGTTCAGATCGGCAAATCGCAGTGCCCACGCCGTTCGTTGGAGGAAGCCACCGAGCGCGACGCCACCCGAGCCGTCATAGGAATTGGTTTGCGCCCCATCTTCTGGGTCGGCGCTGGTCGGGATGTCGATCTCACCTTCCTTCGAGGCGGCAATCAGGAAGTCATCCTCGGAATCGTCTGAGAAATAGATGCGGGGCTGGTCGACGTCCAGGTTCGACGAGCCAGAGTTGTTCAGGGGTGGGATGTCTTGGACGAGGAAATCGGGCTTCCCGTCGGCCGTGACATCGTTGGCAGGGCTCAAAACCGCACCAAGGCCGTGGGTATAGACCAGACGCTCGTTGACCCAACCAGATCCAGGGATTTGGCTCTCGGACAGGCCACGTGCCGAGATCATGACTTGCACGAGCCTGTCGTTGATGATGTAGCGGTCGACGTCGACATCGGCAAAGTCGTAATACGTCTTGATGTTCTGGAGTTCTGGGTACGTCTGTGAGAGGACGCCTGGATCCCACAGTCGGATGTTGTCAATCGTCTCGCGGTTGTCCTCGATGATGTCGGCGGTCAAGTTTGATGACGCGGAAAACTCGACCGATTCGACGCCATCAAGCCCGTACGCAAGGCGCGTGAAATCGAGGTTGTGCTGCACGAACTCCGTTTCCCGTCCGATCTCATTCGGCTCGACTGAGAATCTCTGCACCATCGCGGGATAGATGCCTCCCACACCGATTGACGTCACAAGCCAGATGCCAAACGCGACCATGGGGAGAGACCATCCACGGAACCAGACATTTACAAGCAAGATGATGGCCGACACGATTGAGATGAAGATCAGCAGGTTGAGCGCCGGAATCTGGGCATTGACGTCGGTATACGACGCTCCGAACACCTGGCCGCGGCTTGAGTAGAGCAGCTCCCACTTGTCGAAGACATATCCGACGGCTTTGAGAAGAGCGATCAAAGCGAGCATGATTGAGATATGGGCTTTGACCCCTTCCGACGTCTTCTCACCTGGTGTCCCGATTTTGATGCCACCGTTGAGATAGTGAGCGGCGACGACGACAAGGGTCACGACGAGCAGCAGCTGGAATACCCAGCCGAATACGTCCCGGTAGAACGGCAAACCAAAGATGTACCGAGAGAGGTCGTTTCCGTAGATCGGGTCGACAACGCCCCAGGTCACTCCACTGCGCCAGAACAACCAATCCTGCCACCACGCGGCAGCACCGAGACCGATGAGGATCCCGAACATGCTCGCAAAGATGGAGCGAATGAGGAACGCCCGCGGCTGCACCCACTCCTGGTAGCGCATGAGGAGCTCTTCATCTGGTCCCCCGACCGCGACCAACCGTCGAGGAGAGATACGGTCAACGACCCACAGGCTGATCCAGAAAACGGCGATTGCCACGACGCTTGCCGCGATGACGAGCCAGAGTTTGGTGAACGTCAGCGTTGACCAGACCTTCGTCGCATCGAGTTCGGAGTACCACAGGTAATCGGTCCACAGTGTGGCGATCCAGCGAGCGCCGAGGAGCACCAAGAAGACGACCGAAAGTCCAATCATGATGACGCGGCGCAGGCCCGAGGTCTGTCTATAAGCAATCGGTTCGCGGTTGATCACGATCAGAGTCTACGGGTCAATCGGTATTGAGCCAACGCGGCCTCAACGTGCGTGTGGCAGGTGTTCCTTCGGATCAACCGAGTGCGTTGAGCCTGCGTTCTGCCTCGTCGCTCCGCCACATCCGAAACACCTTGCTCGCCGCAGCTGCAACCGCGCGCTCGCCCTTGCCGGCGCTGCGTGCCGATTCGATCGCTGAAGTCACCGAGTCTTCGAGGTCGGTGGCGAACGCCCGTGCCTGGTCTGGTCCCGAGTCTGCACCGTTTGCCTTGGCAAGCGCGCCGAATGCATCGCCGAAGACATCTGTGAACCCTGCGGGTGGTAGCCATGCATCGTCAGTTCGCAGACCCTCGAGCGTTTCGTTCTGCAATTCGACCAGAGCCTTCTTCACCGTCTTAAGAGAGGCATTCCGTGCGGCCGCGGCTGCTTGTCCGGCATCGGTCGCTCCCGATTCTTCAACGGGTGCGGGTGCTGATGGCTCTTCGGCTACCGCTTCAGGCTCCGGATCCTGCACCGCAACGGCCGCAGCGACGTCCACCAACGGCTCAGTAGCCACGTTCGGTGTCGCTGTTGTTGCTGGTTCTGCGGCAATGGAAGATCTCTCTGCAGTGACTGCGACCTGTTCTGCGGTGTCATCTTTGAGGCGGGCGAAGATGGACCCAATCTCATCGGCTGAGATATCCGTATCCGCAGGGTGCTCTTCGACGACTGGGGCCGCGTCATCCGCTTGTTGGGTTTCCGGTCCCTGGGGTGACGCCTCGACAGGAACGGCGGGTGCCGGAGGGGGGCTGATCACCGCGACCGTTTCAGGACGGGTGCTCTCTGGTGCAGCTTCGGTCGCTGCTGCCGCAGCTGCTGTAGATCTCATCGCCTCGACCTCGGCAACCAGTTCATCGGGGTCAACGGGCTTCAGGATTACGGCCTTGGACGGGGCGACGATCCTCACGGAGCCGACGTCCTGACCGTGGTGGGATCGTTCAGGTTCAAAGGTCGGCAATGGTTCTGGCGTTTCGAGCGCTTGCCGACGAGAGTCAATCTCCTCCTCAAGGTGCGAGATGGACGATCGTGTCGCCTCGAGTTCCGCCAGGAGTTCAGAACGGCGGTCCTCGAGCGCTCTGGCCCTCTCCTGTGCGAGTTCTGCTTGCTTCTGGGCAGCCGCAAGCACCCCATCGCTCTCCGCGCGTGCCTCGACAACAATGGTGTCGGCTTCGATCCTCGCCGCCCGGAGGGCTTCCTCTTTGTCACGTCTGGCATCTGAAGTCAGCCTTAGCGCGTCGCGTTCGGCTTCGGCCCGCATGAACAAGGCGTCCTCCTGAGCTCCGGCGAGCAGCATCTTCGCCTCAGCAACAGCGGCGTTGAGCAGTGACGTCCCCTCGTTCCAGGAACTCGCCCGCATGGACTGGGATTGCTCGATGGCAGCATCGAGCATCTCTGTTGACTCGCCCTCAGCCTTCGTGCGCCAGGTATCTGCGTCTGCCTTCGCCCGCTTCCTGAGACCTTCGGCTGCGGCCCTGGCGGCCTCGAGTACTGAGGCAACTTCGTCACCGATCCTGCCGAGTTCATTCGCGAGGGCAGCGGGATCGTCGATGCCCACGGCGAGCGCGGACGCTTCGACCTCCGACGCAGCAGTCCGGAGATCATCAAGTACCGACGCAGTTTCCTCGATATACGCATCGACCTGGGCGCGGTCGTAGCCGCGCAGAACAATGTCGAATCGGGTCGCCCGCGCCTGGCTTGGGCTCACATCATCCGCCATGCACGTCAGCGTACCGGTCGAGATCCGAGTGTCCGCGGATTGTCAGAGCGTTGCGAGGAACACGAGAGCGTCGTCAACCGTCTCAACCCTGACGATCTCGATGCGTCCGTTCGACGCTTCCACTGCCTCTTCGTAGTTGCCTGCAGGCACGAGTACAGCCACGGCCCCTGCATCGATTGCTCCAAAAACCTTCTGGGTGATCCCCCCGATCGGCCCCACGGTCTCGTCGAGCCGGATGGTCCCAGTGCCAGCCACACGTTGCCCATTGGTCAATTGGTCGGGCGTGAGCTGGTCCATGATCTGGAGCGTGAACATCAGACCCGCCGAGGGGCCACCGATGTTCTGGGAGTCGATGTCGACCTCCACGGGGAACTCGATGATTGGTTCATTGTTGTCGAGCAGAACACCCATCATCGGCCGCGTCGGATCATCGGAATGTGGACCAAGCACGATCACAACGTCATCGACCTCGATTTCTTGGTCGTCGCCCGGTCGTTCGACGGTGACCGTCACGGGATCTCCAATCTCCAACGGTGCAAGGAAGTCGATGACATCAGACCGGAAGCTGATCAGTTCACCATCCATCTCGATGATGACATCGTCTGGGAACAGCTCCCCATCTGCAGCGGAGTCAGGGACAGTCTCGATAACGAGGGCACCGGTCCCGATCAGTGTGACCTCGTACCCCAGTTTCGTCAGCGCCACATAAGTCGCGTCAATCTTCGACTGGTTCATCGCCGCGAGGCTCTCCCTGCGAAGTTGCTCTTGGGAGACGCCGCTCGGCCGCACGTTCTGTCGTTCGTTGAGTTCAACTCTTGGATCGAGCTGGGCTGCGACCCATTCGAAGACGTTCGCCTCCTTGAGTGACACCGTGAGGAAGAACAGCTCACCGTTTTCAGAGACCGTGCCGCCCTCAACCGTTACAAAGTCCGACGTGTCGTACACCGGCCCAGGACTCACGACGTAATACGGGACGGTGACGGACCACAGGACGGCGATAGCAATACCAATCGCGATCAACCCACCGGCGAGAAAGAACGGCCACTTTGGGTATTTCTCCGGCGGATGCACCGATGGGGGAACCGAGGCGAAAGCGTCAGCCGGTTCGACGACCTCTGTTGAATCCATCCAGCGAGGTTACCGTCGAATCACCCTACCGAGGGGCTAGACCATCGGTTGGGATGACAACAGGTCTGCAACGACAACGATTCGGTACTTCGCCGAGCCCTTCGGATGGCAGGCAAACAACGTGAGAGTTGGTGTTTCCTTGTCGAATGTGATCCACATATCACGCGGCTCGACAATCATGGTCTCCGACACCTTGTACATAACGTCGATGCCTTGGGCATTCGTCATGTACACAAGGTCCCCTGTCTCGAGATCATCGAGATCTCTGAATGGATGGGTCCACGTCGTTCGATGACCACCAAGGACAACGTTGCCGTCGTCACCGGGTCGAGAGGTGCCAGACCAGTGCCCGACCCCTACGTTGAGAACCGAAAGGCCAATACCGAGACTGACAGGTTCATCGACGTCGATGGCTGGAATCGTCAGAGTCCCGACTTGCCATGCTGCAGATTGTGTCGGGTGGTTGGTCGGCTGACGCGACGAGCCCTGCGTATAACCCTCAGGCACGGAACCCGCAGAAGCAGGGCCTGCCATGAGGGCGACCGCGATGGCAGCCACCATGAAACGAATAGAGTGTCGTAACAGTCTCATCACATACCAATCGGCACCGGCCGGTTCGACCTGCACTGAATTCTTCAGAGGGAGCAAGCATATGCAGACCACCTACCCATCACGCACGATCGCAAGGGTCGTCATCCCGCGGTCGACGGTCAACACCGTTGCACTGATGGTCGGGTTCGCATTGTTGACTGCTCTTGCTGCCCAAATCCGATTCACCGTGCCTGGCACACCAGTTCCCATCACAGGCCAGACGTTTGCGGTACTGCTATCTGGAGCAGCCCTTGGTACCTGGGCTGGCGCAGGGTCGCAAGCCATCTATTGGGTGATGGGCGCCATTGGCCTTCCTTTCTACACCGGCGCCGAGGGTGGCTGGGAGATCGCAACCGGCGCGACCGGTGGTTATCTGCTCGGGTTCATCGTTGCCGCCTGGGTCGTCGGATACCTCGCTGAGCGGGGCCAGGACAGGACCGTGGCGTCGGCGATCCCCGCCTTCCTCGCCGGAAACGCCGTCATCTACCTGTTTGGTGTTCCTTGGCTGATGGCAAGCGTCGACGCGATCAACACGATGACTGGAGCGCTGACGGCTGGATTCACGCCGTTCGTCGTGGGCGATCTCCTGAAGGTCGTGCTGGCTGGACTGCTTCTGCCGCTGGCATGGAAGTACGTCGATCGCACCAAACACGACCTTCCGTAGCACCACTCCCCTCCTCAACTCCGCTCATCCGAGCGTTGCACTCGCTCATCGTTTCTTAACCGGTTTCTTAGGTTCCTTTCATGTTCCGCTTATGGCGGGTCCACCTTGTTCGCCGACGATGTTGGTGGATGAAAGGAGAACCCATGACAAGACCAACGGTGATGCTGGCGGCAGTCGCTCTCGTAGCAACTGCCGCGTGCTCGTCGTCACCGATCAATCTCGACACGACACCGTCGGTGCCTTTGACAGGCATCGAACAACCACCAACAGGCCAGGCCGGTGACGTTGTCACAACCGAAGCGCCCGCTGCCAACTCGGCAGCTGAGGGTGTGACGGAGCCCACTTACGAACCAACCGAAGACGTTGCGTCCACGATGTCAGGAAGCGGTGGCGAGACACCGTCTCCGCCGGCGGAAGAGGACAACGCCTCGGCTGAACTCCAGGACATTCTCGATTCGCTCGACGATCTCGAGGACATCCTCGGCGATCTTGACGATGGGCTTGATGACCTCGGAGACGCATTTGACGAAGATGAAGGAGATGTCGAAGAATGAAACGAACACGGAGACTGCTCGTCGCAGCAACGGCGGTAGCCATGCTTGCCGTTCTGCCGCACGCAGCTATTGCACAAGAAACCGATCGAGACCCGACGGCCACGACGGATACCCAAGTACGGGACCACCCGTATACGATCGACGAGATCAGGGCGAGAGCCCTCGCCGCGATCGACAAACGACTGACCGCTCTTGAGCGAGTCGGGACGAAGGTCGGATCGGACAGCCATGTAACCCCCGAACACGCCTCTGCGCTTATTGGCCACTACGAACGAGCCACAGAGGGACTCAAGGACCTCGCAGGAATGATTCGGGCAGCCGAAACGCGCGAGAGGCTTCGAGAGCTGGTCCCTTTGATTGCGGAGGACTTCAGGGTGTACCTCGTCATCCTGCCGAAATCCCATGAAGTGCTGGTCTCTGACCGGATGGCGGACGCCGTCGAACGCATGAGTGGTGTCGCAACGACGCTGCTCGAGGCAATCGAGAGAGCTGAAGAAGCCGGGCACGACATGACCGAGGCGCGACGTTGGCTCACCGAAGCGAACGACAAGATCGGTGCGGTCGAGCGTGGAGCAGTTCCGGTCGCCAACAGCGTTATTGGTCTCACCGCCGCCGATTGGGAGGAGCCTGCGAAGACGCTCTTGGCCGAGGGTAAGCGGATGTTGGAGACTGCACGAGGTGATGTGAGGGATGCAATCGAGGCCCTCAAGAACACTCGCCGGGCGATTGCAGCTGCGATCGACTGACGGATACACGGTGTTCGCAGTGAGGGGGCGGGTTACCCGCCCCCTCATCGCGCGGGTATGGTGCAACCGATGTTTGACCGAGCCACCAAGGTTGGAGAAGCGTTCTCTGCGGACCCATATGCGGCATCGCAGGGATATCGACTCGTCGAGGTCACCGACGACACCGTCACAGTGTCGATGACCGTGCGGGATGACCAGGTCAACTTCCTCGGTGGGACCCACGGTGGCGTTGTGTTCTCGATTGCGGACTGTGCGTTCTCCCTGGCGTCAAACGGCTACCCGGAGGACGCTGTTGCAATCGACACCCACCTCGTTCTGATGGCATCAAGCAATATCGGCGACACCCTCACCGCGACCGCGAGGGAGATTTCGAGGTCCAAGAGCCTCGCCACCTACCGAGTCGATGTTCTGCGCGGCGACAGCCGTCAAGTAGCAGCCTTCACCGGAACAGTGTTCATTCTTAGTTCCTAGTTACTAAGGACTAGAAACTAGACCTCGGCGCAAAGCGCCGACGTCAGCTCACTTCTTCGCCGAGGTATGCCTTGACCACGTTCGGATCGTTTTGAACCTCTTCGGGAGTGCCCTCACCGATGACTTGCCCGAAGTCGAGAACGAGAATTCGATCTGCGATGTCCATGACGAGGCCCATGTCGTGCTCGACAAGGATCATTGCGATGCCGAGCTCCTCACGGATGTCGAGGATGAACCGTGCCATGTCCTCGGTCTCCTCGAGGTTCATACCAGCCACCGGTTCGTCCAGCAAAAGGAGCTCAGGCTCCATCGCCAAGGCTCGACCAAGTTCGACGCGTTTCTGGATCCCGTATGGAAGCAACCCCACCGGATATGACCGCCACGCCTCGATCTCAAGAAGATCGATGATGTCCTCGACCTTCTCGCGGTTGTCCATCTCCTCCTTCTTGGCCTTTCCGACCCAAAGTGCGCCAGAAAGCCACCCGCCATGAGTCCGCACATGACGACCAAGCGTGATGTTCTCTAGCACCGTCATGTGAGCGAAGAGCTCAATGTTCTGGAAGGTTCGAGCGATACCCAGTTCTGCGATCTTGTCGGGGCGCATCCCAAGAACGGACTTGCCCTTCCATCTGATGTCACCCTGCTGCGGCTTGTAGACGCCGTTAAGACAGTTGAACGTTGACGTCTTGCCAGCGCCATTCGGTCCGATCACAGCGAAGAGTTCGCCCTCGGACATGGAAAAGGACATGTCCGTCAGCGCGTTAACACCCTTGAACGACAGCCCAACTCCGTCGAATTCGACGAGTGGCTCGGTCATGACAACCACCGCTTCCTTCTCTTGTAGTGCTTGACCTCTCGAAACGACCTACGTTCGCCACCTTCGGTATGGAGACCGAGATAGAACTCTTGAACATCTTCGTCTCCCAGGAGCTTCACCGCATCCCCGTCCATGACAACCTTGCCGTTCTCCATGATGTAGCCGTAATCGGCGATTGACAGAGCCATGTTCGCGTTCTGCTCGATGAGGAGCACCGATGTCCCCTGCTTGTTGATGTCGACGATGACATCGCGAATCTGTGCGACAAGCAGTGGTGCGAGCCCAAGGCTCGGCTCGTCGAGTATCAGCAGTGACGGGTTCGCCATCAAAGCCCTTCCGATTGCGAGCATCTGCTGCTCGCCACCGGAGAGATATCCCGCTGTGTCCTTTCGCCGTGAAGCGAGCACAGGGAACAGTTCCATCACGATTTCATGGTTCTCCTTGACGCTCGACGAACTCCTATTCGTCGTGGCTCCCGTCCGCAGATTGTCATCGACCGTCATCTCTGCGAAGACACGTCTGCCTTCCATCACCTGGGCAATGCCGGCACGGACGATCGCCGAGGCATCGTCGTGCTGGATCTCTTCGCCGTTGTAGCTGATCGTGCCCTTCGTGATATCTCCCTCATGGACATCCAGCAGTCCGGTGATCGCCCGAAGCGACGTCGTCTTGCCAGCGCCGTTGGCGCCGAGCAGCGCAACGATCTGTCCTTCTCGTACTTCGAGGGATAGTCCCCGAAGCACCAGAACGACATCGTTGTACACGACCTCAAGGTTTGCGATCTCAAGCATTTTTCTGGTTTCTAGTTTCTGGTCTCTAGTTTCTAGTTCGTGTATTGGTGGTGGACGTTGGGGGTGCGGTTTCCCGCACCCCCACTGTCCTGTTGTCGTTTGCTACAGCTCGTAGCAGGGCGCACTGAAGTCGTACGCTGCCGCTGCGTCACCAACGAAGAAGTCAGCAACCAGCAAGGAGCCGGTCGTTGCATCGTCTTGGCTCACGGTCTGGTCCGCTCCACCAGCTGCCGTATAGGTCGCCAGATCCGGATCGAAGATCGCGAGACCGCGCTGGACGAAGTCGTTCGGAGCACCCGTCCATGACTGGTTCGGCTGCGAACCACCGAAGTCGACGTCGGCAAGAGCGTTGCTTGCTGCGACGAAGCCTTCTGGCGTCAGATCCAAGGCTGCCAAAGCACCCTTGATTACCTCATGCATGACAATCGACTCATTCCAACCTGTGATGAACGCATCAGAAGGACGACGGTCTGGGTAGGCGGTTGTAATTGCCGCCATCATCTCGTCGTTGCCTGGCGTGGCCGTGCCCCAGCCCACGTTGTACGCCGACTGGTAATACAGCGCGTCGTACAACGGCGCGGCAGGCGTATCAAGCAGACGGAAGTCATAGGTCGGTGACGAACCGGTGAACAGGCCGGTGTACCCGGCTGCCACAGCACCAGCGATGATCTCTGCGCCGATGGATGGGTTGGTCGTCAGGACGGTCCAATTGGCTCCTGAGGTCGCGATTCCTTGGATGACCTCGGTGTAGTCCTGGCCAGGGATGACCTTGGCTTCACCGTCGTATCCGAGGGACACGTTGTCATAGAAATCGATTGCCGACTTCGCACCAGCAGCCGCATCCTGTCCGTAGTCACCAGGGAAGCCGACAACGTTGATCGTGCCGCCACCCATGTCCTGGGCGAAGTGAACAAGGTTCATCGCCTCAAGGCAGTAGTTGGTGTTCTGCTCGATCATGACGCCACTGTCGAATTCGGGGAACGGCCAACCGGAGAACCAGCTCAAAGGCAGCACAAGCATGCTGTCCTCGACGTACTGGGCGAGTGTCGCAACGTTGGTCGGTGAACCGGTCGATTGGCTGATGGCCACGACATCTTCACGAATCTTTGCGTACTTCTCCTGATGCTGCTCAAGGTTGTAGTTCGTGTCCTCGATGACGAGTTCCACGGTCCAACCGTCAATGCCGCCTGCAGCGTTGACGCCGTCCCAATACACCTGTTGTGCATCGGTGATGTCGATGACGAGTGGGGCGAAGATTCCGGTGAGGTCTGCAAGCAGACCCAACTTGATCGTCTTCGTCTCAGCGTCAACGCCACGCCCTGTCTTGATCTCGTCTCCGCCGCCACCATCAGGCGCCGCCGTCGTCGATGTGGTGGTCGTATCGCCGCCACCTGCTGCCGCCGTCGTCGTTGTTGTGTCCCCGCCGTCGCTGCTACAAGCTGCAGCAACGAGTGCAAGCACAAACACGACGATGAGCAAGCTGTGTCGCTTTCTCATACGTGTTCTCCTCGTTTCGTATTCTGTTGGTCTGCCGAAGGCAAGCGAAATGCCTCCCTCGGAAGTCTTTCGATCAATATGTGAATGGCCACCCCTTCCAGTAATTCCTGATGCGGAGCCAAATGCCATATAGGCCGAGCGGTTCTGCGATCAGAAAGACGATGATGAGGACTCCAAAGAGCACAATGTTGAGTTGGGCCACGCTGAGCCCGGGCCCCGCGGCGTCCGGATACGACACGATGCCAATCCAATCGTCGCCGCTCGAACGGACGAAGATCGATCCGAGCCACGAGAATGCACCACCGTCCTCAGCCTGAGTTGCAAGGAAGCCTGTCACGTTTTCAACAATACGCGGCGTAAGCACGACAAAGAAGGTGCCGAGCAGCGTTCCGGCGATCGTGCCTGCGCCACCGATGAGAATAATCGCTACGAACTCCACGGACAGGAAGATGTCCCACGTCTCAGGGATGATGCGACCGACAACAGAGGCAAAGAGGGCTCCGCCAAGGCCTGCGTAGAACGACGAAATCGCAAACGCTTGGGTTTTAGCTTTGGCATCGGCAACACCCATGACCTCGGCTGCGATATCACGATCCCGAATTGCCGCCCAAGACCGTCCTATTCGGGTCCGCATCAAGTTCTTCGCCATTACCGCAAAGATCGCCACCGCTACGAGGACGAAGAAGTAGGTCTTGACCTCGCCTGACATCTCCTCGACCTGGACCCAAGGCAATAGGTTGATCGGTTTCAGCCACCACCACAGCTCGCCATCGGACGTGAAGGAGATGATCGGATCCATGTTTCGCCACAGGGCAAACTCAAGCTCTGGCCAAGGTCGTCCTGTCGTCGGCCCACCCGCAACCTTGCCGAGGTTTCGCCATAGGTATTGACCAATAAACACAAGGCCGAGGGTGACAAAGGCGAGATATAGTCCGCGAACCTTGAAGGCCGTTGGGGCGACGAAGATTCCAACCAAAGCCGCCACAACGCCTGCAGCAGGCAGCCACACCCACATGGGAAGGCCTAGCCCCCACACGGTCTTGCCTGCCTCGCCTCCAAGAACCACTGCCGTGTACGCACCGACCGCCATGAAGAACGAGTGACCGAGCGACACCTGCCCGGCAACTCCAGTGAGCAAGTTCAGTCCAAGCGCACAGACAGCGAAGATCAGCGCCTTGTTAACGAGAACGAGCCACGAGCCATCCCCGAGGAACCCGAAGAACGGGAGGGCAGCGAGAGGCGCCAGCACCGCAATGACGGCAAGGAGGGCGATTGATACCTTCTTCGTCGTCGATGGGAACAGCCCCATCTCACTGTCATAGCGGGTGTAAAGGTTGGGTCTGCCTCTCATACGCGCCGAATCTCCTCAGTTCCAAACAACCCATACGGTCGAATGAGGAGCACCAGCATCATTGCAAGCCACGGAACGATGCCTGCGAAGCCGTTGCCAAGCCAACTGATTGACCCAAGGTAGGTCCCGGCGAACACTTCTGCGATTCCAACGATCAGACCGCCAACGATGGCACCGGTGATGGAATCGAGACCGCCGATGATCACCGCAGGAAACGCACGGAAAGCAAACAGAGCTGTGAATGGCGTGACACCGGCAGCCCCCCTGGCGCCAACCGATGAGAAGATCCCACCGAGTGCCGCGAGCGCTGCGCCAATTGCCCACGCGATCGCAAAGACCTTTCCAACAGAGATCCCTTGGGCCATCGCTGCCTCCTGATCAAAGGCGGTGGCACGAACCGCAACACCGGTTCTCGTTCGGAAGAACCACAGCAGCAGTAACACAACGATGACCGTCACAGAGATGGTCGCTAGCTCGGCGTACCCCATTCGCAATGGACCTATCGATATCTGGTCGAGCCCGAAGGGGTCGCCAAGGCCAGTCGCGGAGTTGTCCATCAAGTCGTTTGTAATCGTCCTGATGATGAGGTCGAGACCGAGCGTGATCATCGCAACAGCGAACAGCGGTTCACCAATCATGGGTCTGATGGTGACTCTCTCGATGATGACGCCGATGAGCGCGGTAAGCAGGACCGCAACCATGGCGGAAAGCACCCATTGCACACCCTCGGGTGCGGCAGTCATCCACTTGCCTGGAATGTTGACCGTGACCGCGAAGTACGAAACCAGATATGCGCCAAGCGCAGCAATGGCTCCGTGGGCAAAGTTGACGACCTGGGTCGCCTTGAAGATGATGACAAAGCCGAGGGCCAAGAGGGCGTAGATGGCACCGAGCGCAATCCCTGATCCCAAGGCGTTGATGAAGCGATCGAAACCGCCTTGCGTCACCGCCTGCGCAACCACCCCAACCAGCATCACGAGTACATCGACTCCACAAGGTCGCCAAACATTTCTTCCATTGCTGAACGCTTGAGCTTCTGGGTGGCCGTCAGCTCCCCATCCTCATGATCGAGTTCCTTCGGAATCATTCTGAAGTACTTGATCTGCTCGACCCTTGCGAACTTCTCGTTCGTCTTATTGACGACGCCCTGCATCAGCTCAACTACCTCTGGCTTCTCAGCGAGGTCTCGATAGGTGGTGTACGGGAGCTGTCTGCGGAGCGCCCAGTCACCCACCACGTCGTACTCAATGCCGATGAGAGCGGTGACATACTTCTTGCCGTCACCGATCACCATCGCCTCTTTCACAAAGGGTGATGTCTTGAGACTGTTCTCAATCTCTGACGGTGAGATGTTCTTCCCGCCGCTCGTGATAATGATGTGCTTGATTCGGTCGACGATCTTTACATGCGTTCCGTCGACCCAGACGCCGACGTCGCCGGTCTTGAGCCACCCGTCGTCGGTGAAGGCATCTGCGGTCGCCTCTGGTTTCTTCCAGTAGCCGGGGAAAACTGCGTCGTGCTTCGTCTGAATCTCGCCGGTCTCCTCATCGATCCTGAACCCGATTCCTTCATAAGGCTCCCCGACCGTCCCAAGTTTGACTCTGCCGTCGAGGTTTGTGGTGGCGACCGCTGTGTTCTCGGTCATGCCATACAGCTCGTACACCGGAATTCCGAGGCCCATGAAGAACTCAAGAACCTCGGGGGCGATCGGTGCGGCTCCAGAAGACGCATACCGACAGTGCCGAAGGCCAATCCGCTCTCGAAGAGATCGGAAGAACAGCGGGTTCCCGACCCAATACGCGATCCTCGAAAGGAACGTGAAGTCTCCATTGTTCTGGACGCGTGCGGTCCCGATGTATGAGGCAAGCTTGAGTCCGAAGCCGCTGACGAGCCTCTTTACGACAGTCGCGTCCTGCAGTCGGATCAGAATCCCGGCGTGAATCCGCTCCCAGATTCGTGGAACGGCGAAGAAAATCGTCGGCTGGACCTCTCTCAAGTTCTGCTGCACCGTTTCAATCGACTCGGCGAAGTTGAGGATGGGGCCGTTGTAGGCAAGCGACCACGCGGAGAAGAGGCGTTCGGCCACGTGGCACAGCGGTAGGTAGGTCAACTTCTCGTCGGATTTGCCTTCGGGATTCCCGCCAGAGAACCGTCCGGGATCGTTGAGCACATGACCCACGGCAACCTCGACGTTGCGGTGGGTCAGCATGGCGCCCTTAGGGGGCCCCGTCGTTCCAGACGTATAGATCAGCGTCATCACATCATCAGGTTCGGCCTGCGACATCAGCTGCTCTACTGCCCCAGGATTCGCGTTGCGGTGCTCTCGACCCATGTCCATGAAGTCATCCCAGAACATCAAGCGGCTGTCCGTCATGGTTCGAACTCCACGGGGCTCGACGTAGATGATCTTCTCGACCGTCGGATATGCGTCTGGACCGGCCTCGAGGATCTTGTCGACCTGTTCCTGATCTTCTGCGAAGTGCACTCTGGACCCGGCATCATTGACGAGGTACTGCGTCTCGGCCATGGGGTTTGTCGGATAGAGCCCCGTGCTGATGCCATTGATGGCGACCGTGGCGAAATCGAAGATCAGCCACTCCGGCCGATCCTCAGAATGGATTGAGGTCACGTGGGTCGGTTCTACACCGAGTGCGAGCAACGCATGGGCTGCCGTCAGAACCTCGTCCCAGAGTTCGGCTGAGGTCTTCTCCTGCCAAATGCCGAAGTCCTTCTCTCGAAGGGCGACCCGATCAGGGGTCCGCTCGGCCCAATCTCGGATCCTCCACGCAACTGTTGGAAAAGCACCCCCGAGATCGGGACTACCTGCGTGCTCAAGTGTCGTCGTCACCGCTCACACCTCCGCCTCCGCACCACTTGAAACGAAGTTAATCGAATCAAACGGAGGTTGCACTCGCAAGTTCCCGAATCGGGTCAGCCGGTTGGAACTGGTTCGGTTCGAACACCGACAACGCGGAACCGGCGCGCGACGAACGCGGGGTCCGTCAGTGAACTATTGCCGGCCGCATTGGCGCCCGTGACATGGAAGTCTGAGAATGCTGCCGACTGGTTTACGAACAGCCCACCCGTCAAGTTGAACGCGACAGACACACCAGCATCTACGGCGGCGTCGACAATGTCATCGACAGCGGCGACATCATTCGCATATGCAAGCCAGGTGATTGCACCACCTCTGATCGCCGCCTGTTTCGCCGCGGCGATACTTGCCGCCCGCGACGAGGTACGAACAACAAAGATGACAGGTCCGAACATCTCCGACATGTACGTGTCCGTATCTGACTCGTCCACCTCGACGATGACAGGCGTACGAATCGTCGCATCGGGGAATTCCTCGGATGACACAACACGGGACGGGGACAGCACGGTCCCGAGCGCGGCAGCGCGTTCGATCCTGTCGAGGGCGTCCGTGCCCTTGATCGCACCGAGCACCGAAGCGGCTCTTGCGTCGTCGCCGAGCAGACCGTCGATGGCGCCGACGAACCCCGCGACAACGTCGTCGTAGGCCACAATCCCGTCATCAGTCGGGACGCCATCCGCAGGAACGAACAGGTTCTGCGGTGTTGTGCACATTTGGCCGGAGTACATCGTCATCGACACGCTCAGGTTGCGGAACATGCCCTTGAGGTCAGGGGCTGAATCCACAATGACCGAGTTGACGCCGGACTTCTCCGTATAGACATCGCCATGACTGACGTTCGTCTCGAGCCAAGTGCCAAACGATGAGCCTCCGGTGTAATCCACGATCCCTACCTCTGACCTCATAACGAGGTCTTTGGCAATCAACTCACCAGGCTTGTCGACGATAAGTTGCATCGCGTTCGGGTCATGACCGCGCTCAGCGAGCACCTCTCTTGCTGTCCCAACGAGGATTGCAAGTGGAAGCACAGTCGCCTGATGCGGCTTCACGACGACGGGGTTGCCAGCAGCGAGACTGGCGAAAATGCCGGGGTAGCCGTTCCACGTCGGGAAGGTCGAAACGCCAATGGTCACCGCGATACCCCTCGGACGAATGACCCATCGCTTGTCGATGACCAGTGGCGGACGGGATCCCTGTGGCTTCTCCCATGTCAAAGGGCTGGGAATTCGACTCTGTTCTCGGTAGGTGTATGCGACCGCCTCAAGCGCTCGATCGAGGGCGTGTGGGGCGGCAGCCTGAAAGGCCATGAGGAAACTCTGGCCAGTCGTGTGCATGACTGCGTGGGCCATCGTAAAGCTGTCAGAGGAAAGCCTTGCAAGAATCTCAAGGCAGACGTCAGCGCGCTCGGAGGGTGTCGTCTTCGACCATGACGCCATGGCGCTCCCGGCGTCGTCGATGACCCGATCGATGGTCGTGTCCGGATACGAGACACCGAGGTCGACCCCGTATGGAGAGGTCTCGTCGACCATGACGAACCCGTCGTTTGTCTGACCGGTATCGAACGTGGATCCGACCATCGCATCGAACGAAGCTTTGCCTGCATCGGGGGCATCCTCGCCGTATGCCTTCGGATGCTCTGGGAAGGCACTCCAATAGGAACGTTCGTCGATTGCCCTGAGGGCTCTTTCAAGGGTCTCACCATGGGTGTGGTCTCGTTCGGACACGGGCGTTTCCTTTCGGCCGGCTCGCATGGTCCATCGTACAGCCGCGGCGCAGCCCGGGCTCTTGCTGTAGCTCCGCTCGTCAACCGCGATATCGAATGCGAAGTATCCTCGACGGTAAGGAGGCCGACGTGCGTTTGACCCGACTGGCGTGGACAAGAGGACCCGGCTGCTTCGAATTGGCCTCCCTTCTGTCCGAAGCCGACCCGGTAGCAATCGATGGCGACCCTCGGCGCACGTGTATCTCCGAGCAGATTGACTGCCTCGTAAGCCGGAAGCTGACGAGCTTTGACCTTGTACCGATGATCGTGCCAACCGAAGTGGATATCACCAGAGTGGAGTCGGTGACCGCAGCCGTTGGCGACGGGCCGCATTCTCCGCTTGCGGTCGCCGTCGCTGAGCGACTCGGAGCTCGCCTTGGCCTTCCAGCCTCCGTTGCAACCGCCTACCACACAACCGAAGGTCGCACGCAAGCAGAGGAGCGGCTTGCTCGCCTCGCAGCCCCATTCCAAGACACTGTGGAATTGCAGGCGGTGGAGGCGCAACGAGCAGCCGAGCTCGTGGATGCTCTCCCAGACACGACACTTCTTGTGATGGGCGCTCCAGGCGGTTCATGGTTCTACCGACAGATCTACGGTCCGGGGCATCGCCTCGCCGTTGCAGCACCGAACGGTGTCATCGTTGTCCGATCCGAACCGAGACGGTGCTTTCACGCTGCCGTATCGCCAACTCCCTATGCGATAGGTGTTCACCTCTCCGTCGCCGATGCACGCCGTGTCGTGAGCGCTGCGGTGGCGCCTGTCACCGAGGAGGGGCAACTCGTTGGCATCGTCAGGAGGAGCGAATTGACGTCAGCTCCAGATTCAACATCGATCGAATCGCTCATGGAGCCTGCCGTCGCCGTTTCCGCAGCAGAGCCCGTCGCAAATGCTGCGGACCTCAGCGTCTTCCTTGACAACGGACCGATCCCCGTCGTTGACGACGAGGGCAACCTGATTGGCGTACTTGTCGGTTGACATGTGACATTCGATCGACACGCACCAACTCGAATCTCGACGGCTATCGCCTCGGAACTGCCCTCGCTACGCTTTCTTCATGGCTGAAGCATTCATCATCGACACGATTCGCACACCCGTCGGACGGTTCGGAGGTGCGTTGGCATCCGTCCGGCCAGACGACATGGCATCGCAGGTGATTCGCGACGTCGTCGAGCGAGTTGGCGTCACACCTGACCGATACGACGATGTCTATTTCGGCGCCGCAAACCAAGCAGGCGAGGACAACCGCAATGTCGCCAGGATGGCATCCTTACTCGCCGGTCTCCCTGTCACCGTGCCTGGCGCAACAATCAATCGCTTGTGCGGCTCAGGTATGGAAGCGATCGGTCTCGCCGCCCGGGCGATAAAGACCGGGGAAGCCGACCTGCTCATCGCCGGAGGGGTGGAATCGATGAGCCGGGCGCCGAAAGTCATGGCCAAGGCAACCACCGCCTTCGACAGAGCGACCGAAGTCCATGACACAACAATTGGATGGCGTTTCACCAACCCAAGGATGCGGGAACGGTTTGGCGTGGACGAAATGCCGGGGACGGCGGAGAACGTCGCACAAGAATTCTCGATAGCTAGAGAGGATCAGGACGCGTTTGCGTACCGAAGTCAGCAACGCGCTGAGCAGGCTCGCACGACGGGAATCCTTGCCGAAGAGATCACACCGGTAGCCATCAAGCAACGCAAAGGCGATGACCTCATCGTCGACACAGACGAACACCCTCGTCCGGAGATCACGCTCGAGAGGCTTGCATCGCTTCGACCGATCTTTGAGAACGGGACCGTCACCGCCGGCAACGCATCGGGAATCAACGACGGCGCTGCTGCCACGGTCGTCGCCTCAGGCGCCTTGGTTGACGAGCTCGGTCTCACCCCCCTTGCTCGCGTGGTCGGCATGGCCACGGCAGGCGTCCCCCCTCGAATCATGGGCATGGGGCCCGTACCTGCAACCACGAAGCTGCTCGAACGAAACGACATCGCACTTTCGGATGTCACCAACATCGAGTTGAACGAAGCCTTCGCTGCGCAAGGCCTTGCATGTCTCAGACAACTTGGTCTTCAAGACGACGCCGAGCACGTAAATCCGCATGGCGGAGCGATCGCACTCGGGCATCCCCTCGGGATGTCTGGAGCCAGAATCACCGCAGCTGCGGTACGGGAGCTTCGGCGTCGCGGGGGGCAATACGCCGTGGCCACGATGTGTATCGGCGTCGGCCAAGGCATCGCCATCCTTGTCGAAAGCCCCTAGCCGATCTCACCAGGCTTGTCGTCACGAGCGAGCAGCCATTTGATGCGATCAACAGACAACGCGTAGTGGAGCACGACGCCGACTGCGAGGGCAACGGCGAATGCGGGGGCAGCGAACCAGCTGAGAATGACGGCCACGCCGAACACATCCAGTTCCACGAGGAGTCGAACGATTCCTGGGACTGGCACCGGTGCTTCCCCACTCCGACTCGCGTCTCCTGGCACATTGAATGTGGCCCATGCGGAGGCGGCCAGGATGGGAAGGCCAATCGCCAAGATCCAGCCGAACGCACCAGACCCAACGGCATAGCCCCCGATCGCAAGACCGACCAGCGCTGCAAGTTCAAGGACGAACCGAAAGGCGAGGTTGACGGGATGAAAGCCGAACATGCGACCAACTTAGCGACGCCTCGGTAGCCTCCAAAGATGCCACCATCCAGAGACGACCTCGCTGACCTCACACTCGAGCCAGAGCGTTACCTCCTCAACGAAGATCCGATCCTCCGTCGAATAGCGGTGACGTCACTTGACCGATCTGCCGCCGCTCGCAACGCGGTCGTCATAGCCAGGCTTGCGACCGACACCAACGACGCTGTCCGGACCGCCGCCGCCGAGCGGCTCGGTTGGTGCGGGTCTTCGGCAACTGAGGCGTTGGATCGCATGCGCGGCGACCTCGTTCCTGCGGTGCGTGAGGCGGTTGCGACCGCCTACGGCGAACTCGGGCACGCCGGAGCGATCCAATGGCTCGTCGAGGCAGCCAACTCGGACGAAGATCGCCAGGTGAGAGAAGCCTCTGTTGCCGCGCTTGGCGCTATCGGTTCGGACGACGCCATCGAACCACTTCTCGACCTCATCTCCGGGGGTCCGCCACAGGTACGCAGAAGGGCGATAGCGGCGATCACGGTCTTCGATGACGCTCGGATCGAACCGGCTATTCGACGAGCGGCGCTTGACAGGAATCCAGGCGTTCGTGAGGCAGCAGAGATGGTGGTCGGGCGCCAGATTGTGGAAGCCGGTTAGGCCTCGTCCGCGTGGTGCAAATCCTCACGCACCCACTCGGCACCTCCGGCCCAGTGCTCCTTCTTCCAAATCGGTACCGATCGCTTGAGTTCGTCGATGACGAAGCGGCACGCAGGAAATGCATCAGCCCTGTGCGCGGCGGAGACCGCAACCATGACGGCGGACTCACCCACCAGGAGGGTTCCCGTGCGGTGGACCGCTGCAACTTTGATGATGGGCCATGTATCAGCAGCCGCGGCGACGATCTCGCGGATCTTGTCGGTCACGACACCCTCGTAGACCTCATATTCGAGGTGGGTTACTCCGTCACGCCCGGTCGAATGGTCGCGCACTGTCCCCGAGAAGAATGCGACCGCTCCTGCCGATGGTGCCTCAACGAATTCGATGATCTCTCCCGCGTCAAGCGGCTGATCTGTCACGTCCACCATGACGGACTCGTGCGAAGCTAGACGCGACCAATTCATAGACTCATCACATGCCCAACGATACCCCTCCCTCCGAGCCGGAAGAATCTCACGATCCTTTCATGTCCCAGCGGAACGAGACGCCGGCTTCAAGCGTTCAATCGGGTATGGACGAAACAACACCACTCACGGAACACACCGAGTCGACAGACGACACCCCACTCGTTGACACGCCGATTGTCACGGCCGCCGCAACACCGGCAGATGCAACAGTCGAGACTGGCGAAATGGCGATCACCGCCGCAATAGGTGACAGCACCGAAGATCCGCTGTCGCCAGATTCTGTGTCTGACACGACCGTCGGTGGCGAAGAG
>Ga0070726_10001416_pt1 | contig 24228 bp, 25 predicted proteins | sample tdAd471_FD_67275 | JGI IMG/M metagenome (GOLD analysis project Ga0070726, IMG submission 67275) | Marine sediment microbial communities from the Atlantic coast under amendment with organic carbon and nitrate - tdAd47.1 | ecosystem: Environmental > Aquatic > Marine > Coastal > Sediment | place... | reverse complement strand
GTTAAAATGTCCATGAACCCTTTTGACGAGATCGCTGTTGAAGAAGCGATCCGGTTGAAGGAAGCGGGCAAGGCAGAAGAGATCGTTGTTGTTTCCATCGGCCCTAAGGCTGCACAGGAAACGCTGCGCACCGGTCTCGCCATGGGCGCCGACCGCGGCATCCTGGTGGAGCATGACGGTGAGAGCGAGCCGCTCGCGGTTGCGAAAATCCTGAAGGGCATCGTGGAAGAAGAAAACCCATCGATCGTTCTTCTGGGCAAGCAAGCCATCGATGACGACTGCAACCAGACAGGCCAGATGCTGGCACAGCTTCTGGGCTGGCCGCAGGGCACGTTCGCTTCTGAAGTTGCCGCAGACGGCGACAGCGTGAACGTAACGCGCGAGATTGACGGCGGCCTTGAAACCGTGAAGCTGAACCTTCCGGCTGTCATCACCACTGACCTGCGCCTCAACGAGCCACGCTACGCAACGCTGCCAAACATCATGAAAGCGAAGCGCAAGCCGATCGACGAGAAAACCCCAGCCGATTTCGGTGTCGACATGGCGCCGCGCCTGTCCACGCTGAAGGTTGAAGAGCCACCGAAGCGCGAAGCCGGCATCAAGGTTGAAAGCGTTGAGGAACTGGTGTCGAAGCTTAAAGAAAAGGGAGTAATCTAATGACCGCTCTCGTTGTTGTAGAACATGATAACGCGTCCGTAAAAGACGCAACGCTTGCGACCGTCACGGCTGCCAAAGCGTTTGGTGAAGTACACGCCCTTGTGGCTGGTTCCGGTTGCGGTGCCGCCGCAGAAGCTGCCGCCAAGATCGACGGCGTATCGAAGGTTCTGGTTGCTGACGACGCGACTTACGAGCATCCGCTGGCGGAAGAGCTGGCAGCTGTTGTGCTGTCTGTTGCGGATGGCTACGACGCGATCCTCGCGCCTGCCACCACCACGGGTAAGAACTTCCTGCCACGTGTGGCTGCAAGCCTGGATGTTGCGCAAATTTCTGACATCGTTGAGGTTGTCAGCGCCGACACGTTCAAGCGTCCGATCTATGCCGGTAACGCCATCGCGACCGTGCAGTCTTCCGACGCCAAGAAGGTGATCACCGTGCGCGGCACCGCGTTCGACAAAGCAGCCGCTGAAGGCGGTTCCGCAGCTGTTGAAAACATCGCAGCGGCAGGCAAGGTTGGCGTATCCTCTTTCGTGGGCGCTGAGCTTTCGAAATCAGACCGTCCTGAGCTGACGTCCGCGAAGATCATCATCTCCGGTGGTCGCGGCATGGGCTCGGGCGAGAACTTCAAGATCATCGACGCTGTTGCAGACAAGCTGGGTGCCGCCGTTGGCGCGTCCCGCGCGGCTGTGGATGCGGGCTTTGTGCCGAACGACTATCAGGTCGGCCAGACCGGCAAGATCGTGGCGCCAGAGCTTTACATCGCCGTTGGCATCTCCGGTGCGATCCAGCACCTGGCCGGCATGAAGGACAGCAAGATCATCGTTGCCATCAACAAGGACGAAGAAGCCCCAATCTTCCAGGTGGCAGACTATGGCCTTGTAGCAGACCTGTTTGACGCCGTACCTGAGCTTGAAAAAGCCCTAGGCTAAACATTTCTAAAAGGGCGTGCAGCCTGTGCGACGAAAATTCGCACGTATTGCGCGCCCTTTTTTGCCCCTGTTCAAAAAAATATGTTAGAAAAAGTCACGACTTAAAACGTGGCAAAGAAAGAATATCATGGTTGAGAAGGTAGGGATTATCGGCGCTGGCCAGATGGGCAATGGGATTGCCCACGTCTGCGCGCTTGCAGGCATGGATGTGATCCTTTCGGATGTCTCGATAGACCGTGCGGAAGCCGGGCTTGAAGTCATCAAGGGCAATATGGGCCGCCAGGTTACCAAGGGCAAGATCACGGCCGCTGACATGGACGCAGCCATTGGCCGCATCACGCTGGCCGACACGCTGGCGGCGCACAACAAATGCGACCTGGTGATCGAAGCCGCCGTTGAAGATGAAAAGATCAAGACCTCCATCTTCAAGGAACTGTGCCCGCACCTGAAGGCAGACGCACTGGTGGCATCCAACACCTCTTCCATCGCCATTACCCGCCTTGCTGCCTCAACCGACCGGCCAGAGAAATTCATGGGCGTTCACTTCATGAACCCGGTACCCGTGATGAAGCTGGTGGAGCTGATCCCGGGCATCGCGACCAGTGAAGAAACCTTCGACCGGTTCCATGTGTTCACGGAAAAGCTGAAGAAGACGACCGTTGTGTCCGAAGACTTCCCGGCCTTCATCGTCAACCGCATCCTGATGCCAATGATCAACGAAGCCATCTACACGCTTTATGAAGGCGTGGGCACTGTGGAAGCCATCGACGACGCCATGATGCTGGGTGCCAATCACCCGATGGGGCCACTGACGCTGGCTGACTTTATCGGCCTTGATACGTGTCTCTCGATCATGCAGGTGCTCTATGACGGCCTGGCGGACAGCAAATACCGCCCCTGCCCGCTGTTGGTGAAATATGTCGAGGCCGGTTGGCTTGGCCGCAAGACGGGCCGCGGCTTCTATGACTATCGCGGCGACATACCTGTCCCGACCCGCTAGGCGGCAGCGATAAGACACAAGATCAGGCGCTTCCCAACCGGAGCGCCTTTCTTTTTCAAAGATGGCAGGAGCTCCAGCATGTACCGCCTGTTCTATTATCCCTGCAACGCCAGCCTCGCGCCGCATTTCGTGCTGAAGCATTTGGGCGTGCCCTATGAACTTGTGCTCGTGGACCGAAAATCGGACGCGCAGAAATCGGCTGAATACCTGAAGATGAACCCAGCGGGGCGGATCCCCACTCTGGTGGACGGCGACCTGGCCTTATTCGAAAGCCCGGCGATTTGCCTGTATCTGGCGGAGCAGCATACTGAAACCGGTTTGGCCCCACTCCCGGGCAGCCCGGAGCGGGCCAAATTCCTGCAGTGGCTGATGTATCTGACGAACACGCTGCAAGCCGACTATATGGTTTATTGTTACCCCGCCAAGCACACAAAGGACGCGGGCGGCGCAAAAGCCGTTGAAACCGCCCACAGCGAGCGCGTGGCTGCGGACCTGATAATTCTGGATCAGGCGCTTGAAGGCCGCACCTATCTGGTGGGGGACACGGTCACCGTCTGTGACTATTTCCTTCTGATGCTGTGCATCTGGGCAAGTGACATGCCCACTCCGCCCCAAAGCTTCCCGCACCTTGGGGCCTACCTGAAGCGCATGGCGGGCCAAAGCACTGTGCGTGAGGTATGCGAGTGCGAGGGCATCAGCCTGACCGCTTTCAGTTAACACCGCGCCTCACACCTGCCTTAATTTTTTGGGGGCAGAGCCTTAGAAACAATCGGGCGACGCCCGTGCAGACCTGTGATAAAAGCCAACGGACTATCCTGTTCACCCCAAGAAAAATCAGGGAGTCACGACATATGTCAGACCTTAAGATCATCATCGGCACCAAGACATATTCCAGCTGGTCCTTGCGCGGTTGGCTGGCGGTGCGTCACACCGGTCTCGCATTCGAGGAAATCAAGCTGCCTCTGGACACGCCGGAATTTTACCAGCGCATCAAGGCCTATTCCCCCACTTCATGTGTGCCCGCCCTGTGCGACGGCGATGTGCGTGTGTGGGATTCGCTGGCCATCATCGACTATTGCGCCCGCATTGCGCCTGAAAAATTTTGGTGGCCTGAAGACAAAGCGGCTTACGCAAACGCGCGGTCCGTCGCAGCGGAAATGCACAGCGGCTTTATGGCCCTCCGGGGTGCCGCGCCGATGAACATGCGGGACCGCCGCACCGGCCTGACGCTTTCAGATGCCGTGCAGAAAAATGTCGACCGCATCGACACCTTGTGGACAGAGGCCCGCACCCGCTTCGGCGCTGGTGGGGATTTCCTATATGGCGAGTTTGGCGCGGCAGACATGATGTATGCGCCTGTTGTGTCGCGGTTCGAAAGCTATGGCATTCAGCTTGGCGAAACCTCCCGCGCCTACATGCAGGCGGTGCTTGAGCACCCCTATATCAAGGAATGGAAGGCCGACGCGAGCACCGAGACACAGGTTGTCGCACAGGATGAAATCCCAGCGGACGCGACCTGCCTTGGCTAACTAAAGCGCGCCTTCCTTGAGCGCGGTAAAGAGCGCGATAGCGTCAGGGGTGTCCCACTTCAGAGGCCCAAGGAAATAGGCCTTCACCTCGCCGTCCGCACCAACGATGTAGCTGGTCGGCAGCTTGCCGTCGGCCAACTCAAGGGCGATCGCCATTGTGGGTTCAGCATAAAGGTTCAGGCCTTCAACGCCCCATTCGGCCAGCGTGTCTTTCGCCTGCAGGATGCCGCCACGGTCCACCGTGATGGCCACAACTTCGAACGTGTCGTCGCCCAGTTCTTTCTGCAGGTTCGCAAGCTCATGCATTTCCGCCCGGCAGGGTGCGCACCAGCTGGCCCACAGGTTGATCAGCATCGCCTTGCCCCTCATGGCCGAAAGCTTGATGGGCGAGCCATCTTCGCGCATGATGATATGGTCCGTCAGGCCCTTAGGCGTATCGGGCAAGGAAAGCTTTGCCATTTCGCCTTTCAGATAAGAATTTATCGGCGCACCGGTGGGGAAGGGCGTTGTCGTAGGCGAAAACAGCCGATAAGCTGCAGCGCCCAGAAGGACGACAAGGATGACTGCTGGCAAAAGCGCCTTTTTGGACATTTTCGTCTCCCGACAGGACCGTTAACAATTGGCCAAGACAATAGTCAGGCTGATACGAAAGGCAAGACTACCGTGGATCACAAATCCGACAAGAACGACGCAGTTGAACAGCAGGCAGGCGGCCAGAGCATGTGGGGCGGCCGCTTCGCTTCCGGCCCATCCGCCATCATGCAGGAAATCAATGCGTCGATCGGATTCGACAAACGCCTGTACCGCGAAGACATTGCGGGCTCGAAGGCGCACGCCAGCATGCTGGCCTCTGTCGATGTGATCAGCCAAGCAGACTGCGACGCGATTCACAAGGGCCTCGACCAGGTAGCGGCAGAGATTGAAGCAGGAAAGATGGTGTTCGATCCTGCCCTTGAAGACATTCACATGCATGTGGAAGCACGCCTGCGCGAGCTTATCGGCGATGCTGGCGCGCGGCTGCACACAGGCCGGTCCCGGAACGACCAGGTAGCGACTGACTTCCGCCTGTGGACGCGCGGCGCCATTGACGCACTTGACGCCCAGTTTGCCGGGCTTCTGGGTGCCTTGATTGATCAGGCCGAAAAACATGCAGACACCGGGATGCCCGGCTTCACGCACCTGCAGACGGCACAGCCCGTTACCCTTGGCCACCACCTGATGGCTTACCATGAAATGCTGAGCCGGGACCGCGCACGCCTTTCTGACTGCCGCGGCCGCGTGAACGAAAGCCCTCTGGGTGCAGCCGCCCTTGCGGGCACCAGTTTCCCGATTGACCGGCATATGACGGCCGAAGCGCTTGGCTTCGATCGCCCGATGGCCAACTCATTGGACGCCGTGTCGGCGCGCGATTTCGCGCTTGAGTTCCTCAGCGTGCTGTCGATCTCCGCTGTACACCTGTCGCGCCTTGCGGATGAGATTGTGCTTTGGGCATCCGCCGCCTTCCGCTTCCTGACGCTCTCTGACGCCTATTCGACCGGCTCGTCGATCATGCCGCAAAAACGCAACCCTGACGCGGCTGAGCTAATCCGCGCCAAGGTTGGCCGCATCAGCGGATCAATGAACGGGTTGATGATGGTGATGAAGGGTCTGCCTCTTGCCTATTCCAAAGACATGCAGGAAGACAAGGAGCCCGTATTCCAGGCTGTCGATGACTTTGAGTTGTGCCTCGCCGCCATGACCGGGATGATCGAGGACCTCAAGCCAAACGCAGACGTGATGGCGGAGGCCGCAGGCCAGAGCTTCTCGACCGCTACAGACCTGGCCGACTGGCTGGTGCGCGTTCTGAACCTGCCGTTCCGTGATGCCCACCATGTCACCGGCTCAGTCGTGAAAGCTGCTGAACAATTAGGCGTGGACCTTAAGGACCTGCCGCTTGAAGCCATGCAAACGATTGAGCCCAGGATCACGTCCGACGTGTTCGACGTGTTGAGCGTTGAGGCAAGCGTGTCCAGCCGCACATCGTTTGGCGGCACGGCGCCAGAGAATGTCAAAAAAGCGGTCAAGGCCGCCCGCAATGCGTTGAAATAAGGAGCCCCGGATGCGCAAGATGTTGACCATTAGCATGATCCTGCTGGCTGCCGGCAGCCTTGGGGCGTGTGGCAAGAAGGGCGATGTCAAACCGCCTGCCGGTTATTCATCGTCCAGTAGCTGACCCTCTCCCCAGACAGGTTTATCCATGGATCATTTCCATTACCAAAAAGGCCAATTGATGGCTGAAGATGTGCCCCTGAGCAGAATTGCTGCTGAGGTCGGCACTCCGGTTTATGTTTACTCACGCGCAACGCTTGAGCGGCACTACCGCGTTTTCTCCGAAGCCTTCAAGGGCCTGGATGCACTTGTGTGCTTTGCCGTTAAGGCAAACAGCAACATTGCTGTGCTGCGCATATTGGCAAAGGCCGGTGCGGGCGCGGACGTGGTCAGCCTGGGTGAGCTTCAGCGCGCGCTCAAGGCTGGCATTCCGGCTTCTAAGATCGCCTTTGCGGGGGTTGGCAAAACCCGCGCAGAAATGGCCGCAGCGCTTGAAGCTGGCATCATGCAGTTCAACGCCGAAAGCGAAGCGGAGCTTAAGGTGCTGAATGAGGTTGCAGCCAGCATGGGCAAGGTTGCCCCGGTTTCCATTCGCGTGAACCCGGATGTTGACGCCAAGACCCACGCCAAAATCTCCACCGGCAAGTCGGAAAACAAGTTCGGCATCGCCTGGCAGAAAGTGGACGGTGTCTATGCCCGGATTGGCGAACTTTCGAACCTGAAGGCTGTTGGCGTGGACCTGCACATTGGCTCTCAGCTCACGGATCTCGAACCCTTCCGCCTGGCGTTTGAGCGCGTGGTCGGCCTGGTGCGCGAGTTGCGCGCCAAAGGCCATGACATCCGCCATATCGACCTGGGTGGCGGCCTGGGCATCCCGTATGACCCGGACGCCGAGGCACCACCCGCGCCCGCGGACTATGGCGCTATGATCAAGGATGTACTGGGGGATATGGATTGCAGCATCATCCTGGAGCCCGGCCGCCTTATCGCCGGGAATGCAGGCCTTTTGCTCACGGAAATGCTGTATGAAAAACAGGGCGAAAACCGCACTTTCTATATCCTTGATGCGGCTATGAATGACCTTTCCCGCCCGGCCATGTATGACGCCTATCACGCCATTGTGCCGGTGGAGGAACCCCAATCAGGAGACACCCTGAAGGCCGATTTTGTTGGGCCGATCTGCGAAAGCAGTGACGTGTTCGCAAAGCAGCGTACCACCGCCCCCCTGAAGACAGGGGACCTGGTGGCCATCAAGTCCGCTGGCGCATACGGCGCGGTGATGGCGTCAACCTACAACAGCCGCCCCCTTGTACCAGAGGTACTTGTGGACGGAGACAGATATTCGGTGATCAGGAAACGTCAGTCACTTGAAGACTTGCTGTCGCTTGACGACGTGCCGTCCTGGCTCTCGGACGACTGAGCCGCAATGGGGGCGCCTGCCGCCTCCATCTCCGCCTGGCGGGCCCGCGCAGCCTTAAGCGCATTGCCGACTTCCGCAAGCAGTTGGTCCATGGTGAAAGGCTTGGAAAGAAGCCCTTCGATCAACAACGACAGATTATGGGCGCGCTGGCGCTCGTTTGCATAGCCGGTCATCAGGATGATAGGCACATGGGGCCGTGACGCCCGCACCTTGAGCGCAAGCGAGATGCCGTCCATCACCGGCATGGCGATATCTGAAATCAGAAGATCAAAATGGTGGGCGTTCATTTGCTCCACGGCTTCCGCGCCGTCATGAGCAGTCAGAAGGCTGTGGCCGTGCATCGAAAGGACGCGACAAACAAAGTCGCGCACAGCTTCATCATCTTCAACTACCAATACCCGTGCCACGGGGACATCCTTCCTAAAAAACGGAAGACACCTGATTAATGCATCTTCACCGATCTAAGCTCGGCCCATTTTGCCTATATAGGGCAACTCCCGGTAACGGTATGCAATGTCCATTCCATATCCGATGACAAAAACATCGGGGCACTCAAAACCTATGAAATCCGGCCTAATGCTAGTTGCATTATTACCACTTTTATCAAGAAGCACAACGCTGGTTACTGACTCCGCACCCAGTGATAGAAAATATTCGCGCATGGCGGTCAAAGTCCTGCCTTGCTCGAATATATCATCTATTACAAGAACATCACGGCCTTTTACTGGCAATTCTGTGGTGGCCTTCAGTTCCAGGGTCGATTTTTGCCTGTTCTTGATCACATGGATGAAGTCCATCTCCATAACGCAGCCGCGCATGGACATGGCGCGGCTCAAGTCCGCACCAAACATCATCGCCCCGTTCATCGCCACCTGGGCGACGGGTTCAGTATCGAACCACCGGGTCAACCTGCCTGCCAGTTCATCCACCTTGTTGACGATTTCATCTGCAGTGAAAATGGGTTCTATACCGACATGGACATCGCCGGCTTTATCCCAATCGAAGAAGTAATCCATTGCTGCCCCCTCTCCAGTCTCGGCGTCAACTGCTGCTGCGTACAACGCGCGACCGGGTCCCTTCCAACACCTTCACAGATACGTTCGCGGCCCCTGGCGGCACAGGATAGATGCTGGTTTCGAAATCGATCTTGGCACCGCGCCGGATAGCGAAACCTTCCGGATCGGTAATCACCGTTTCAAGCACATTGCCGCTTTGATCCAGCACGTCCACGCGCACCTGCGGCACGGACGCGGTGCGACCAAATTCCGCTACACTTGGATTTTCCACAAACCCCCGCACCATCAACACAGGGTTTCCGTCCACTGTCTCAACACGCGTTCGGTCATTATACAGCTTGGCTGTCAGGTAGATCTCGCGTTCGGTCAGGGGCGTCGTCAGCGGCTCTCCGTCTTTCGGGCGGAAACGCTCAACGTCACTTGCGCCTTCAAAGAAATCATAGAAACCAGCCATACCGGGGAAGGTTTTCAGCACCGTATCCTGCATGAACACCAGCCCACCCAGGACCGACAGCCACATGGCAAGGAGAAGTGCCCAGCCGACGACAAGAAGCTGACGCTTTCGGGCTTGGGCCTTGCGTTCTGCCTCCCGACGCTGTTCGGCGCGGCGACGGGCAACAAAATCACCCGCATCATATTCTTCTTCACTGTCTTCAGCGCCGCCCTCATGATCGTCATCGTCATCCAGGCTGAACTCATTGCCCATATGTTCCTTGGCCACAGCGCCAACACCGAAGTCGTCATCGTCAAACTCAGACGGACCGTGATCAGTCGCGCCATGATCCTCGTCAAATTCGTCACCCGGGGGCGCTACTTGCGGTTCAGGCGCGCCGTCCTCATCGAACATGTCCCGATCTTCATCCGCAAGTGGTGGCGGCGCTAGCGAGGCAGCATCATCAAATCCCTCTACAGACTGCCGAATGGCCGCAGCACGCGCGGCGGCCCCGGCATCGACTTCTTCAGGAGGCGGAAACGCAGCACTTGGCACTGGCTGAGGTCGTGGCGGCGGCGCAGGGGCGGCAGTCGGTGCCTTGACAATCTGTTGTGGTACAGCGTGCCAGCTGTGCTTGCATTTGGCACAGCGAACCTTGCGACCCGAGGCCGGGATGGCCCCGTCCGGAATCTTGAATTTCGCATCACATGCAGGACAAACAAGGATCATTTAAACGCCCGAACTTTCTTACCAAAGACCCACGATTATAGGCCCCGCCCGATAAAATAAGTGTTAACACTATAGGAAAACTGCCTCGTAACACAAGCACTTGCGTGCTTTTGGCTATCTGGCCGACTCTGATGATGGGCAACCGGGCCTCATGGTTAACATAAGGCAATATTATCGGCCCACCGTTCACCATGCCACTGGACGCAAAAGCCCCTATATGCAATTCTGCGCGCAACTTGGCGGGAGCACCAGATGATAACCTTTGAGAATGTCGGCATGCGGTATGGAATGGGCGCGGAAGTCCTCCGTGATGTCAGCTTTTCACTCGATCGCGGGTCCTTCCATTTTCTGGTTGGGCCTTCGGGCGCTGGCAAGACCACGCTTTTGAAGCTGCTGTATCTGGCGCACCGGCCATCCCGAGGGTTGATCAATTTTTTCGGCCGTGACCTGATGACGCTTGAGCGCGATGCGCTGCCCCGCATGCGCCGCCGTATCGGCGTTGTATTCCAGGATTTCCGGCTGTTCGAGCATATGAGCGCGTTTGAAAATGTCGCCCTACCGCTTCGCATCCAAGGGGCCAAAAAGGCCCAGGTCGCCGACCATGTGGAGGAACTTCTGTGCTGGGTTGGGCTGGAGGACCGCATGCATGCGCGCCCCGCGACCCTCTCGGGCGGGGAAAAGCAGCGAGTGGCCATCGCCCGCGCCATCATCAACAAGCCTGATCTTCTGGTGGCGGACGAACCCACAGGTAACGTGGACCCCGAGATGTCGCGCCGCCTGATGCATCTTTTTGTCGCCCTCAACAAGGAAGGCACCACCACCGTGGTGGCAACCCACGATGAGGGCCTCGTGCAAAGCATCGGCGCACCGATCCTGAAACTCGACAAAGGCGATCTGGAGCACGTCCCGGGCGGCACACCGATCGACCCGGGAGCATGAGCATGTGGGGCCGGACACTTCAGTTTCTGCCAAAGCAGCATCAGCGCGAAGGCCTGCTGCCTTGGGTGATCGGCGTGATGCTGTTTCTGTGCACGCTGGCGCTCGCAAGCGGCCTCGCGCTTGGCAAGGGTATTGAGCAGTGGAGCGCGGGCCTAAGCAGCAACCTGACCGTTCAGATCGTGGTTGAGGATGAAGCCGAGCGCGCCAGGCAAACCGAAGACGCGCTCACGCTTCTCAGGGCCACGCCGGGCATCACATCGGCCTATGTGCTGGCAGAAGCAGATGTGCTGGAGCTTCTCTCCCCGTGGCTTGGGGATGTGCCGTTTGATGCGGGCCTGCCGCTGCCAACACTTATTGATGTGTCACTTTCATCCCCTGATGCGGTTCATGTCGGGGGCCTCAAGGAACGGCTGGCCACAGCCGCACCGGGCGCACAGCTTGACGACCACCAGGAATGGATGGGCCAGGTGCTGAACCTTGCATCGGCCGTGCAGTTGGTGCTGGCGGGCATTGTTGTGATGGTTGTGCTGTCCACCGTGGCGATCGTAATTTTTGGCTGTCGCGCGGGCCTTGCCACCCACCGGGAAAGCATTGAGATCATGCACCTGATGGGCGCCGAAGATGCCATGATTTCCAAGGCCTTCGACCAGCGCTATATGGCGCACGGCCTCAAGGGCGGCCTTGTCGGTGTGTTGCTGGCGGCGGGCACGCTGTATCTGATCAACTATCTGGCAGGCGAAATGGGCCAGGGGCTGATCACAGCCACCCTGCCTGACAATGCCAACCTTAGTTGGCTTGCCCTGCTGCCACTGTTTTCTGCACTCATCACCATGGTCACAGCCCGCATTACCGTGCGGCGGGCGCTGGCGCAAATGATGTAGCGGCATACCATGGCAAGAAACAGAAAATCAGTCGCGCGCCTCTTGGTCAAGGCACCTGTCTATCTGGTTGCCGCCTGGCTACTCGGGTTCGGCTTTTTCGTCCTGACGCTGCCAAAAGCGATACCCGACGGCACAACCCCGAAAAGCGACGGTATTATTGTGCTGACAGGCGGGGCAGGACGGCTGGAAGCTGGTCTTAAGCTGCTGGAAGCCAATGTAGCTGACCGCATGTTGATTTCAGGCGTCAATCCGGTCGTGGAACGGCATGAACTGAGTGCGCTGACAGGCGCAGAAGAGGCGCTTTTCACCTGCTGCGTGGACCTCGACCGGGCCGCGCCCAACACCGCGGGCAACGCCACCGAAAGCAACCTTTGGTCGGAAACCCACGGCTACCAGACACTGGTGCTTGTCACTGCAGATTATCACATGCCCAGAAGCCTGATCCTGTTCAGGCGCGCCATGCCGGACGCTACCATTTTCGCCTACCCGGTCAAAGGCGAATGGCCGATGCTGTATCTTGCAAATGAATATAACAAATATGTATTTACACTGATCGGTGAAGCCTTCAAGCCCGCTCCGGGTGATGCGAGCAAGCAAGCCAAATCAGCGACAGGGACCCTTTGACCATGACCAAGATTCGCACCTTTGCCGGGCTGTTGATTGTCGCTGCCATTATCTATTCTGGCCTTTGGTACACCAGCAGCTTCCAGGCCCGAAAAGACACCGAAGCCATGCTCGGCGGCTGGCGTGACAAGGGCCTGAAGGTGGAACACGGCAAGGTGAAGCTGTCCGGCTTTCCCTACCGCATTGTGATCACGGTGGATGGGCTGCAGGTGCAGACCCGTGGACCCGGGCTGGATTTTGGCGCCGAAAGCGTGACGCTGGTGAGCCACCTCTGGACGCCCGGCCACTGGGTGGCAGAGGCCACCAATGTGCGCGTTCAGGCCGCAGGCGAGGCTGTTGCCTTCACCGACGGCAGCATGCGCGGCAGCTACCGCATCCATGATGATGGCAAGGCCGTGATCGCTATTGATTCTGGCGATATGGCAGACTTCAGCCTGCTGAAAGCCCCAGGACTGAACGCCCCCAGCCCCCTCAAGGGATGGCAGTTGTTCCTGCGGTCAGACACAGATCATCATGAGCCGGAAAACGGCCTCTATGAAGATCGCTTCCTTGATTTCAAGCTGACCGTTGATACCGGCGCCACGCAGGTTGAAACGTCCGGCGGTATCATGGGGCCCATCGTCAAAGGCTGGACTGCCCGCGACCTTGGCGCCTGGCGCGACGCGGGTGGCCTTCTGGAGCTGGACGCCATCAAACTGGATGCTGGCGGCGGGCGCCTTGGCGGCAACGCCAGCCTGACGCTCGATGAAGACTTCCGCCCGCTGGGCAGTGCCACCTTCAGGGTCTTGGGCCGCGATGCCATCGCCGCCACCCTCAAAGACATGGGGCTTGAGAATGCTGCGAGCGCCGTCGCCCGCGCAGGTGAAGGCGACCTGTCGGTCATGCTGCAAATGGGCAGCCTGACACTGGAAGGGGAACCTGTCATGCCTTTGAAGCCGCTTCTCGAGGACTAAGCCCTCCCCAAGCCATCAGGCCCCAAAAATAATTCTGCCTTTTCCGCTGCCCCGGCCGCCAAACGCGCTATTATCAGGGCAAGGAAGGACGCGGGCCAATCGGCCTCGCGGGGAAAAGGAGGAATTTCATGAGCCTGAAGGGAAAAACCATTTTCATGAGCGGCGGCAGCCGCGGTATCGGGTTGGCGATCGCGCTTAGGGCGGCGCAGGACGGCGCGAATGTGGCCATCGGCGCCAAAACTGCAGAGCCGCACCCGAAGCTCGAAGGCACCATCTATACCGCAGCGGACGAGATCGAGAAAGCGGGCGGCAAGGCGCTGCCACTTCTATGTGACATCCGGTTCGAGGAACAGGTGGATGAGGCAGTCGCCAAAACGGTCGAGACCTTCGGCGGCATCGACATCTGCGTCAATAACGCCTCAGCCATTTCGCTGACGAACACACAGATGACAGACATGAAGCGCTATGACCTGATGAACAACATCAACACGCGTGGCACGTTCCTTGTTTCCAAAAAGTGCATCCCGCACCTTTTGAAGTCTGATAACCCGCATATCCTGACACTTTCGCCGCCCCTGGACATGAACCCGCGCTGGTTCGCGCCCCATGTGGCCTATTCCATCGCCAAATACGGTATGAGCCTGTGCACATTAGGCATGGCCGCCGAGTTCAAGGCGGCAGGCGTTGCTGTGAACAGCCTGTGGCCCTTCACCGCCATCGACACGGCAGCGATCCGGAACGTAATCGGCGACGGTGAGATGGCCAGGCAGAGCCGCACGCCCGAGATCATGGCGGATGCGGCCCATGCCATCCTGACGCGCAATTCGAAAGAGTGTTCAGGCAACTTCTTCATCGACGAAGAAGTGTTGCGCGAAGAAGGTTTGACAGATTTTAGCAAATATGCGCCGCACGCCAAAGGACCGCTGGTGCCCGATTTCTTCGTGCCCGACGAGGTGGTCGAGCGCCTGCCTACCGAAGTGATGAAGGTCTGGTAACCAACACAAAAAAAAGGCCGGGTTTCCCCGGCCTTTTTCATCATTCGAAAATCAGGTTGCTGGCCGCAAGATCAGCCAGGGCCGCCCCGACAAGCAGCAGGCTGTTCCCTCCACCCAGGTCGATCAACAGACCATCTGCGGTTTCTGTCGACGCCGCCTGAACATCTTCCAACGAGACAAAGCCTGCAGAGGTTGCGCTCAGGTCAAGCTGATCCTCCGCTGCGGCAAAACCATACAGAACGTCATCGCCACTTATGCTGTTGAATACAAACACATCGGCGCCATCGCCGCCACGCAGTGTGTCATTGCCTACGCCGCCGTCAAGTGTATCGTCGCCCGTCCCGCCATAAAGGGAATCTGCGCCTATACCTCCGTTCACAACGTCATTGTCGCTGCCACCGAACAGAAGGTCTGCACCGTCATCGCCTTCAACAGTATCGTCACCGCTGCCGCCATAAAGGGTGTCGTCGCCCGCACCGCCCTGAAGCGCGTCATTTCCGGTTTGGCCTGCGTAGATGATATCATCGCCACCTTCACCCCGAAGGATGTCATTGCCAGTGCCGCCGCCAATCTGGTCGTTTCCATTCGCACCGGTTACACTGTCGTTGCCGCTACCGGCCCAGAGCTGATTGCTGGTTGTTTCTGATAAATCTATCTGATTGGGGAAAAATCCGAAACGTAGTCTACCGCCTATTAATACGTCATCCCCTGCCCCACCAAACAGCACATCTGCACCATCATCACCGGATAGGACATCGGCTCCAGCACCACCACCTAAGGTATCTGATCCATCCCCGCCCAATAGAAGGTCATCGCCGTCATCAGCGCTTCCCGCGCGAAGCATATCGTCGCCAAGTCCGCCCAATAGCGTGTCATTCCCTTCATCGCCTCGAAGCGTATCATCGCCATCTCCACCGGCCAAGGTATCACCCCCTGCACCACCAAAGATACGGTCTGAGCCCAAGTCGCCACCGATATTATTGGCGGCTGCGTTACCAGTAATTTGGTCATCATTTTTCGTACCGAAATACCCTGCCTCAAAGCCGTCCTCGAACACAAAGTCGGATGCCATAAGCGTGGCACCATTAACATTCTGCAGTGTCAGCTGGTTGCTTCGATCGCCAAAGGTAACAAGTGCATTGCTGCCAGACTGCGTAATGATCAAATCATCAAAGCTAATGTTATGAACGGCCAGATCGATGAGGTCTTCACCAGATGTGAAGTCCTCAATTGTATCTTGGCCAAAAAAGAGATGCGCGACAAATATGTCACCCCCTTCACCGCCAGCTGCGTGGTCCCGGCCGTGGCGCAACAATACAGTGTCATTGCCATCCCCACCAACGAGTGTGTCTTGGCCAAAATAATCATACAGGATGTCATTTCCGGCTCCCCCAAGGAGCAAGTCATCACCCTCACCACCTGATACACGGTCACTGCCCGCGCCGCCATCAACAATGTCATTGCCGCTGCCACTGCTTAGAATGTCATCCCCATTTCCTCCAAACAGGGTATCATCCGCGGATTCAGACGACGCAGAGGCTATCGTATCGTTACCCTCCCCTCCATCGGCCAAGTTGTTGCCAGCACCTGTAAAAATCAGATCATCACCAGCACCACCGTATAAAGCGTCATCACCATCGCTGCCAATCAGGGTGTCTCTATCCCCCCCGCCATCAATAGTGTCGTCTCCATCTCGACCAAAAAGGAGGTCCAGCCCCTCATTGCCGTAAATCAGATCATTACCGTCCTCACCACGAATGATATCGTCGCCTTCATTGCCCGTGATGGTATCGTCGGCACTGGTACCAACTAGGCTGTCGCTGTCACTGGTACCTTCAAGAACTGACATAAATCCCCCATCAAAGTGCTTTTCATAACCATCAAAAACAGTACAGGCACATCAGTATGCGTTAAAAGTACTATATTCAACCTGTTATCTGGTTGCAGGCGATTTAGAGTAAGTATTTACTGGATAAAGTGGCGGGCCGCCTGACCACCGAAGTGATGAAGGTCTGGTAACCAACACAAAAAAGGCCGGGTCTCCCCTGCCTTAATCTTTTTACTCCTCGTGGTGGCGGCCAAAATCTGCTGCTTCTTCGTCCTGGCCGGCGTCGATAATGCGGCGGCGGATATCGCGGGTGCGGGTAAACAGGTCAAAGAGCGCGTCGCCGTCACCCCAGCGGATGGCGCGCTGGAGGGCTGTCAGGTCTTCACTGAAACGCCCCAGCATCTCAAGCACCGCATCCTTGTTATTCAGGAACACATCCCGCCACATGGTGGGGTCAGATGCCGCGATACGGGTGAAATCCCGGAAGCCGCCCGCGGAATATTTGATCACTTCCGAGCGCGTCACTTCCTCAAGGTCGCTGGCCGTGCCTACAATATTGTAGGCAATCAGGTGCGGCACGTGGCTGGTGATTGCCAGAACCAGGTCATGGTGCTGGGCGGTCATGATCTCAACGGTGCTGCCCATGGCTTCCCAAAGCTTGGTGAGCTTCTCAAGCGCGCCTTGGTCAACGCCTTCAGGCGGCGTGATGATGCACCAGCGGCCGTCAAAAAGGCTCGCGAACCCAGCAGATGGGCCTGATTGCTCGGTGCCCGCCACAGGGTGGCCGGGGATCAGATGCACATTCCCAGGCAGCAGCGGTTCAAGCGCCTTGAACACGCCTTCCTTGACCGACCCCACATCCGTGACAATGGCGCCTGCCTTGAGCACAGGTGCGATCGTAACACCCACGGACGCCATCGCCCCAACGGGAACCGCAATGACCACCAGATCGGCGTCCTTTGCTGCCTGTTTGGCATCCGCTGTAAACTCGTGCGCGAAGCCCAGTTTTTCGGCCTCGCGTAGGACCGCCTCATCGCGGTCTGACACCACAAGCGTGCCAGCAGCACCTGCTCGCATCACGGCACGGGCCACGGACGATCCGATCAGCCCCGCACCGATAATGGCGATACGGCCAAAGTGAATTTTGTCCGTCATGCCTGTGCCTCGTCAGGTGAGCCGTTCATGAAGCCGCGGATGAGCGAAATCAGACCCCTATTCTGGGCTTCAGTTCCCACGGAGATCCGCAAGTGGTTCGGCATGACTGACAGCGCTCGAACAATATAGCCATGCTTCATCAGGTAATCGTTGCACTCTGCCGCCGTGAAAGGACTCTCTGTCGGGAAGCCAACGGTTACGAAATTGGTTTGGCTTCGAATTACATCTAACCCAATAGCTGTCAGCTCAGCTGTAATCCAGTCCCGCCAGTTTGAAGTGAAAGAAATAACCTGGTCCAAAAATGCCTGGTCTTTCACGGCCTCCATTGCAGCAACCTGTCCTGGGTTGGACACATTGAACGGCAAACGCCAGCGCTGCACAACAGATGCCACGCCAGAGGGCGCATACATCCATCCGACCCTAAGACCAGCCAAGGCATAGAGTTTTGAGAAAGTACGCGTCATCACAACATTCTCAGCGCGGTCAACCAGCTCTTCTCCGGCCTCAAAGTCAGCTGCAGTTACACATTCAGCATAGGCTCCATCGAGAATCAGTAACACGTGATCAGGCAGGCCTGCATGGAGGCGTTCAACTTCCCCCCAAGGCAGATGCACACCCGTAGGGTTGTTGGGATTGTCGATAATGACAATCTTTGTTCTCTTGGTAACAGCGGCCAATATGCCATCAACGTCAGCACCCCAATCCTTATTAGGCACCGTCACCAGTGTTGCGCCAGCCGCTTGCACTTGTATGGGGTAGAGCGAGAAGCTGATTTCCGCAACCACCACCTCATCGTCCGGGCCGGCATAAGATTGAATCAACAAACCAAGAAGTTCACCTGACCCTGTGCCGCATACGATGCGTTCTGCCTTGAGGCCATGCACCTTGGCAATGGCCTCGATCAGGTCATGGGAAGCCGGGTCCGGGTAGCGCATCACGCCGCCCGCCGACGCCTTGATGGCTTCCACAGCCTTGGGGCTTGGCCCCAGCGCGGATTCGTTTGCCGACATCTTCACCGGATTCTTGACCCCTTCGGCCTTCGCCTTGCCGGGCACATAGGCCTCAAGGTCCATAATCCAGTCATGTGCTTTGGGCGCACCCATGAAAAACCTCCGAAATGCCGGAAAATACCCGGAAAACCCTTAAGAAATACAAGAAAAAGGGATAAAGCGCCGCCCCCCTAAAGGCAAAGGAAACTTTCCTAATCTCACGGGTAAGTTTTAGGGCGATTGACATAAGAGCCTGCGCCCGCTTTTCTGTTCAGCCACAACGCCCGGGCAAAAGCAGCCCTTGGCTCAAAGGATTTGGACAGGTTTCGTGACACCAACCGCTGGCAAAACCGCAACGCTTTTTACCGACACGCCTCTTGAGCTTGACAGCGGAGCCGTGCTCTCGCCTGTGACGGTAGGGTACGAGACCTATGGTACGCTGAACGACGCGGGCACCAACGCCGTGCTGATCTGTCACGCGCTGACGGGCGACCAGTATGTGGCCTCGACCCACCCGATCACCGGCAAGCCGGGCTGGTGGGAACGGCTAGTGGGCCCCGGCAAGCTGATCGATACCGACCGGTATTTCGTCATATGCTCCAACGTGCTCGGGAGCTGCCTTGGCACAACCGGCCCCTGGCAGGACAATCCGGAAACCGGCAAGCCCTGGGGCACAGATTTTCCGGTGATCACGGTGCGCGACATGGTGCGCGTGCAGGCCGGGCTTGTGGCGCACTTAGGCATCGACAAGCTGATGATGATCATTGGCGGGTCCATGGGCGGCATGCAGGTTCAGGAATGGCTGACCACCTACCCGGAAAAGCTGCACAGCGCCGTGATGCTGGCAACCGCCCCGCGCCACACAGCCCAGAACATTGCCTTCCATGAAGTTGGGCGGCAGGCCATCATGGCCGACCCGGACTGGCGCGATGGCCGCTATTATGACCATGACGTCAAACCCGCCAAGGGGCTGTCAGTCGCGCGCATGACGGCGCATATCACCTACCTGAGCGAAGACGCCCTGACCGCCAAGTTCGGCCGCAACCTGCAGAACCGCGAGGAAGTCACCTTCGGGTTTGAGGCGGATTTCCAGGTGGAAAGCTACCTGAGGCACCAGGGGTCCAGCTTCGTCGATCGGTTCGATGCCAACAGCTACCTCTATATCACCCGGGCGATGGACTATCTGGATATTGCCGCGCGTCACGGCGGGCGGCTGGCGGATGCCTTCAAGGCAGCGGCCCATGTGCGCTGCTGCGTGATCAGCTTCACCTCCGACTGGCTCTATCCGACGGTTGAGAACAAGTCGATTGTGCATGCGCTCAACGCAGCGGGCGTACCTGTGAGCTTTGCCGAAATCGAAAGCCCCTTTGGCCATGACGCCTTCCTCCTGGACGTGCCGGAGATGGACCATATGCTGACGGGCTTCGTGAAGGCGGCGGCGAAAACCAACGGGCTGACGGTCAGCGAACAGGAGTCGGATGATGCATAACCTCAGACCTGACCTGAAGCTGATCGCCGAACTCATTGAGCCCGGCAGCCGCGTTCTGGACGTAGGCTGCGGCGACGGCGAACTGCTGGACTACCTTGTGCACAAGCAAGGTGTCGACGGCCGCGGCATCGAGATCAGCCAGACAGGCGTGAATGACTGTGTAGCCAAGGGCTTGTTCGTGATCCAGGGCGACGCCGACAACGACCTGAAGGAATACCCGGACCAGAGCTTCGATTATGTGGTGCTCTCGAAAACCCTGCAGGCTGTATATCGGCCCCAGCTAGTGCTTCGGGAACTCTTGCGCATCGGCAAACGGGCTGTTGTCACCATCCCTAATTTCGGCCAGTGGAAAGTGCGCATGAGCCTGATTACTCGGGGCCGCATGCCGGTGACCAAGGCGCTGGACAAAACCTGGTACAATACGGACAACATCCACTTCTGTACCATTCTCGACCTATTCGACCTGATCGAGGAAGAAGGCATCCGCGTTCGGGAATTTGTTCCCCACAAGGCGGATGGCACGCCGCTGAAGTATGGCCGCACCCGTGCCAACTGGGCTGCCGACCAGGCGCTGTTCCTGCTGGAAAGGTAAACGCTCCGCTCTAGTCTCTCCTAAACTGGCACTGCCTTTGCTTTGCTTTTTTCGGAGATATCGGCACCAGGTGGAGAAATCTTGACCCAACTCGATCAGGAAATCATGCAGACCGAGCATTCAGCCTCTAACCCTATGCAGAAAAAGGACTTTTCCGCACATACCAGCTTGCACCAAGTCCACTGCTTCCAGAACTTTGCTGCCGTGACGCTGAATCTTGATGGGCAAGATTTTCATGTCCGTCAGGCACAGCCCCTGGTATCAAGCGGTCGTGGCTTGATATTGGCCACCTTGCGGCGCGGTGAAACAACCATCCTGAGCGCCGGCCAGATAGAAACACTGAAACCAGCCGACTTCGCCATTATTCCGCTGGGTGCGGACGTGACCTTCAGGGGCGCGGATTGCGAGCTTGACTGTCTGGTTATCGACGAACAACTCAAGCCCCTCCTGCCCACTGGCCTTAGTGACGAGGCACCCATTATTCTTTCTGCGCTCTTGCCAGCCACCAGCCTTCTTTATCAGCAGTTCATCTGTTTTCGCGCCTACACCAACCTTATGCAGGGGGAAGACGTTGAGGAACTGCTGCCGCCCCTGTTGATGATGTTGAACACTATTTTCAAGCGCTATGCAGGCAATAAGGGCACAACCGGTGACAGCCAACTGGACAAGGTTTGTACCTTTATCAGCCAGAATTTGCTGGACCCAGACCTGGACCCAGATATGGTCGCGAAACACTTGGGCCTGTCCCGCGCACGCCTGTACCGCTTGGCCGAGCCGCTGGGGGGCATTGGGAAATATATCCGCGCCAAACGCCTGCAATTGGCCCATGAGAAATTGCGGCATGGTGGTAAAGGCGTCGGCTCCATCTCCAACCTGGCTTTTGATCTGGGCTTCGGCACAGAAACCGCATTCCGACGCGCCTTTAAGGAAGCCTTCGGCATGACGCCATCGGAATTACGAAATCTCAAAAGATAAAATCTGAGACAAATTGACTCTAGTTTGAGACGCAAAGGCGGGACTCGCGCCCACTGTTCACGTTATTGATGTCGATAGTGCACAAAAGGTGCGCGCCGCTCAGAATGGGCGAAAACATTTAATGTGGGCATAGAAGATGTCTTTCAGTGTGAACACAAATGCGGGCGCATTTGCCGCCCTTCAGAATCTGGGGACCAGCACCAAGCTGCTGGAAATGACCCAGTCGCGTGTGAACACCGGGCTTAAAGTTTCAAGCGCCCGAGACTCCGCAGCCATTTATTCCATCGCTCAAAACATGCGCGGCAACGTATCCGGACTGAATGCTGTCCAAAGCTCGCTCGACCGCGCCATGTCCGAAACTGATATCGCCCTCGCCGCTGCCGAATCCGTATCCGACTTGCTGATCGAGATGCGCGAACTTGCCGTGGCCGGTTCCGACGCAGGCCTGGACGCCGACAGCCGGACGGCCATGAGCCAGAAATATACTGAGCTCAGGGACCAGATCGAATCCATCGTCAACAACGCCACATTTAACGGGCGCAACGTGGTTGACGGCACCAATCCGATCACCGCAATCACAGATGACAGTGGATCAAGCACTATCAGCAATGCCGCCAGCGATTTGACGCTCAGCACCCTGAACCTTGATGGCTCCAATCTGGTTGGTTCTACTGTGACTGTTGCCGGCACGCCTGTGGCGTTGGCTGGCGTAACCATTAGTGCCGGCACGGATGCCGAATTCCGGGCAGCACTTGTTAATCTGCAGAACGATAACGGCGGCAATTTGAACGGCGAAACAATCGATCCCTCCACCGGCGTCACCACAGATGCCAACTATACATTCCCGGTCAGCAACGACTTCCAGCAAGGCGTTGCAGCAGCACTCGGCATCAGCGCGTCCGAGATTAACGGCACGACGGTAGATGGCTTTGCCTTCGCCCCCAATGTTGACGCCGGTAGTAACCTCTATCTGGTCCGGAACGGTGCGTCTTCATACCTTGTAAACGGCAACCCCGCCGCCGGGGAAGACCCCTCTTCACCGGCTGCATCAAAAACAGCAGTAACCGCGATTGATGCCGCCATTGAATCGGTCAACCAAACGCTGTCGAACCTTGGCGCCACAGCAAACAGGCTGGATATCCAGAAACAGTTTACAGGCCAGCTGTCCGACGGCCTTGAAGTGGGCATCGGCAACCTTGTGGACGCAGACATGGCGCGCGAAAGCGCAAACCTGACCGCCTACCAGACAAGGCAGCAGCTGGGCCTGCAGGCGCTTTCGATCGCCAACCAGGCACCACAAGCCGTGCTGTCGTTGTTCAGGTAAAATCGTCTTAGAGAAGAATACTATCTGAGAGTACTCGACCGTTGTCCCTAAGCCAGGCAACGGTCGTTTTTTTGGGAACTCTGACAATCAAGCGATTGGAAAGCCTGGGGAAAATTCGAAAATTATATAAAATTTTAATTAATAGAGTCGACTCATGGCACACCTTAAAGTAGGATAAAAGCTGGCTCAAAAGGAGTCAGGGTTCCGATGGGCCCATGAATACAGAATCGTATTGCAGGACATAGAATATGTCATTTTCAGTTAACACCAACGCTGGTGCGTTCGCGGCATTGCAAAATTTGAATGCCACCCAAAGCGCGTTAAACCAGACTCAATCCCGCATTAATACCGGCCTTAAAGTTGCGTCCGCCAAGGATAACGCAGCGATATATTCTATTGCTCAGTCCATGAGAGGCGACCTTGCTGAACTACGCGCTGTGCATGACAGCTTGAATCGCGGCGGTCAGATACTTGATGTCGCAATGGCGGCCGGCGAATCAATCTCTGATCTCTTGATTGAAATGAAGGAAAAAGCGGTTGCGGCACGGGACACATCTCTGGATGCAACATCACGATCCGCGCTTGCAGAAGAGTTTCTGGAACTCAGGAACCAGATCAACGCCATAGCGCTGAATGCGGAATTCGACGGCATTAACCTCGTTATGCAAACCAGCACAGACACCACCGTTCTTTCCGGCAAGGACGGCGCAACAATTACCATGTCCGCTCACCCAATCGAGGCCATCGTCCTGCAGTTTGGCCAACCAGACGCCAACCTTGACAGTGCCTCAAACGCTGCAGCGAGTGTGGGCTACCTGGAGGATGGCATAGATCTGGTCAACCAAGCACTGTCGGACTTTGGCGCCACGGCTAAAAGGATCGACAGACTCATTGAATTCAACAGCAAGCTCAGTGACGGGATCGAGACTGGGATCGGCAACCTGGTGGACGCGGATATGGCCAAGGAAAGCGCAAACTTGCAGGCCTTCCAGACCAAACAGCAGCTCGGCCTTCAGGCGCTCGGCATCGCCAACCAGGCACCGCAGGCTGTGCTGTCGCTGTTCAGGTAAACGAGATTTAGAAGAATAATTTCTGAGAGCACTCGGCCATTGACCCCAAGCGGGCAGTGGCCGTTTTTTTAAAGGCTCGGGAGTTCCTTGGCGATCACCACGCCGTCGGCATCCGCGATGACCCAGTCGCCCGGGTGGATGGGCACACCGGAAATGGCGATTTCCACATTCACATCGCCCCGGTCCAGCTTTTCGGATTTCCTGGGGCAGCTTCTGAGCGCCTTGATTCCGACGTCTTCAGCGATCAATTCGTGCCGGTCGCGGACGCAGCCATATATCACCACGCCAGCCCAGCCATTTTTGGCCGCCAATGCCGCAAGGTTCCCACCCAGAAGTGCCACACGGGTAGAAGCATCGCCGTCCACCACCAACACCCGGCCTTCGCCCTTGCCTTCAAGAAGCGCACGCACCTTGGTATTGTCATCCAGCGTGCGAAGGGTAACGGCGGGCCCGGCGAAATCCACGCGCCCGCCGAAATCCTGAAAGTCAACGGGGAGCACAGAAACGGCGCGGCCTATGGCGTCGCACACGTCCGCTGTAGCCAATTTTGGCGTGACAATCTCCCCGTTCGGCATGAGCCCTAGTCCTGCTTGTGAATGATCGGCACCAGCAT
>Ga0070726_10001414_pt1 | contig 24305 bp, 17 predicted proteins | sample tdAd471_FD_67275 | JGI IMG/M metagenome (GOLD analysis project Ga0070726, IMG submission 67275) | Marine sediment microbial communities from the Atlantic coast under amendment with organic carbon and nitrate - tdAd47.1 | ecosystem: Environmental > Aquatic > Marine > Coastal > Sediment | place... | reverse complement strand
AACACCTTGGGTGCTCTCCGCCCATATCCTTCCATTCATGACCTGGCACAAGCGATAACAGATCGCCAAGCCAAGGCCTGTCCCTCCAAATTGACGGGTATTCGTATTGTCAATCTGTTGAAATGCTGTGAATAAAAGTGGAATTTTTTCAGGTGAAATGCCAATGCCCGTATCTCTCACCGTGAAATGAATAGGAACAACCTTATCTGCTTGCTGACCTATAGCCTCTCCCAGCTCGACATGCACAAATATTTCGCCTTCGGCTGTAAATTTTATTCCATTGGCGACCAAATTGGCTAAAATCTGAGATAATCGAACTTCATCTCCCTTGATAAACTCCGGAACGGTAGGTTCAATAAAATAAAACAGATCTAGGTCTTTTATCCGGGCCGCTTCCCCAAATTGATCCAAGGTAGTTTCTACGCAGTTGCGGAGGGAAAAATCTCTTCGCTCCAATTCCAGTTTACCCGATTCAATCTTGGAGAAATCTAATATATCATTGATCGTTATCAAGAGGTTATCACTACTGGTACGTATAATTTCTAGGTGCTCAATCTGCTCCTGGGTCAATTCGGTATTATCCAATAAATCAACCATTCCGATAATCCCATTCATGGGCGTACGAATTTCATGGCTCATCGTAGCCAGGAAGTCAGACTTGGCTTTTGCACCAGATTCGGCCATTGCTTTGGCTCCTTCCAGTGCTTTTTCGTACATGCGTTGCTTAGAGATATCCTGCAAGGTCACCGTCAACCCATCCCCTAACTTTGAGATAATGATGTTCACCCAATACTTCACTCCGCCTGGCATCACATAATGCTCTTCCATGACCAAGGTTCTGCCTTTTTCTACGACTTCTACCAATTGGTCAAACCATCCTCCACCAAAACTAAGGGGAATCAATGCACTTAGACTTTCGGTTTCTTCCAGTTCCTTTAGGAAGGGAAAGAGTTCATAGGTCGCCTTATTGATGTGCGTAATATGAAAATCATCGATGAGTCCCTCTTCTGTCCGCGAAGAGACTAGGGCAATAATACCATTTTGAGAAACATCCAAAATTCCATGGAAAAGGGCTTTCGTTCGATAAGTTTCCTGGGATTCTTTTAAGCGCCAGGACCAGACCCCATAATTTATCAAGCAGATGATTGAAGTAGTCAATGCTATCGAGGATTGCTGACTGAAAGACATGGGGGTAATCAAAAGAAAAAGCAGGGTGGAACCTATAATAGTAAGGGTGTACAATTGTAACAAAATCTTGGACCGCAATACCGTATAGATCAAAGAGATCACGATCATATTGGCGGCTTGATAGGTGCCCGAGAAGCCTCCTGTATACAGCGTTTTTACTTCATAAATACTAAAACAGAAATAAACCACATCAAATAGCAGCAGCTTCTGGTTTTCCTTTAGTCGATTAGAAAAACTAAGGGCTAATCCAGAAAAACACAAAAGCATGACCCCATAACGATCAGGTCGAACCATAAATTCACCCTGGTGTATCCACTCTAACATACCTGTGATCAGCGGATCACCAATCCCTCCTAGAAAAAGATAAATCCTCCCTAGAAAAATATAATTCAGGTTTATTTCACTACGCATTTCTGTCGTTCCTTGTTGGAGAGCATTCATAAATAGGGTCCACATTAAATTTATTGGGTCATAGTGTGCGTTTTATGGAAAAACTAATCTGCTTGATAAGTCTTGGGGTTGTATTTCACCAGCAAACTTTGTAAGTCGCTAGGTTTGAATGGTTTTGAAAGATAATCGTCCATACCCGCAGCTATACACTTTTGCCGATCTTCGGGCATGGCATTCGCTGTCATAGCAATGATGATCGGGCTATCTTCTCCATGCGTTGATTTGATCACACTGGTAGCCTCCAATCCATCCATCTTCGGCATTTGAACGTCCATAAAAATGATGTCGTAAGTGAACTTGGAGACTTTTTCTACGGCTTCCTCACCATTTTCAGCGATATCTATTTCATAGCCCATCTTCGTAAAAATACGGTTGGCTATTTTTTGATTCACGATAAAATCCTCTGCTAATAAAATGCGAAGTGGGATTTCATCGGCCAGGCCTTCCTGGAAAGTTTTCTGACGTTGCTTTTTAACTGGCTCTCGATCCACAATCGTGGCACTTTTGAACAACTTGACCAGCAGCAATTGCAATTGCCGTTCCCGAATGGGTTTGAATTGATAAGAGTCTACCCATTTGCTCACCTCTTTCATTGGTAGCTCCTGACTCGAACTCAGTAGCAATACCGGACAAGTCAGCTGTTTCTTAATCGCACTAGCCATTTGCAGCCCGTTCATAATCGGCATATTATAATCGGTAATCACCAAGTCATAAGTCGTTTTCCCAATCATTTCTAGGGCTTTGACCGGCGATTTGGTCACCTGCGGTTTCAATCCCATCCGAGTAATGAAAGCCGCTAGTATCATGAGGTTGGTCTCATTATCATCAATGATCAACACCCGCTTATCAGTCAGTTCCCGAAGCACCCTAGGCTTATCTTGTTCTTGCACATAGGACATGGGCGAGAGTTGGGCCTCTATTCTAAATTGGAACTGGGATCCTCTTCCAAACTCACTTTCTACCCAGATTTTCCCTCCCATCAACTGGCAAAGGCGCTGACAGATGACCAAGCCTAGGCCTGTTCCGCCATATTTTCTCGTCGTAGAAGTATCCACTTGGTTAAAAGCTTGAAATAGCTGCGTGATTTTATCGGCAGGTATTCCGATTCCGGTATCTCGTACGCTAAAGTGAAGATTGACGGAGCCATCGGGCGCCTTCCAGCCTTCATGCGAGCGCTGTACATGGACATAAATTTCACCCGTTTCGGTAAACTTGATGGCATTACTAACCAAATTGGTAAGAATCTGCCCCAAGCGCACTACATCACCATTGATATACTCAGGTACATCCGTTTCCATAAAATAAAAGAGGTCCAATTGTTTGTCCCGAGCTCGTTTACCCAACAGGTCCAGGGTATCTTCAATACAGGCTCGTAAGGAGAAGTTACGTTCTTCTAACTCTAATTTTCCAGATTCTATTTTTGAAAAATCTAATATATCATTGATGATCGTTAGTAGGCTCTCGCTACTCGTTCGGATAATATCTAGGTGTTCGATTTGTTCAATGGTTAGTTCCGTATTGTACATCAAATCGATCATCCCGATGATGCCATTCATCGGCGTTCGAATTTCATGGCTCATCGTAGCCAAGAAGCTTGATTTCGCTCGGGCGCCTTGCTCCGCTTTTTCTTTGGCTTCTTCTAACTCCGTCTCATAATTTTTCTGGGTCGTTACATTCGTAAAAGTAATCGTTAAGCCATCTTCTAATTTGGCAGCTACTAACTTTAACCACCTAAGCTGGCCATTTTCATTCTGAAATCGATCGGATATTTCTAAGGGCTTACCCGTTTGAACAACTTCTACAAATTGTTCAAAAATCTGGTCTCCATACTGTCGAGGAGTTAATTCTCTAACCCATTTCACTTCTTTCCCACGCAAAAAGGGAAATAACTTGAAGAAAGCCTTATTGGTATGGGTGATTTCAAAATCTCTAATGTTACCATTTGGACTTCTCTTGGCCTCAACGGCAATAATTCCATCCTGTGAGACCTCCAATATGCCGTTCATTAGGGTCTTCATATGCTGGTTCTGCTTCTGCTCAGCCAGTCGGCGACTCCATACGAAATAATTACCGATGGATATAATCACAAAAGCTGCGGTAACAAAAATTTTATATTGAATGGGAATCTCTTCAGAAATGGCAAGAAATCCTACTACAGAGATAAGTATAAAGAGACTATAAATGAGTAACTGGGCGTGCCAGCGCAACACCATAAAAGTAAACTGAATCACAATCATCTGGGTAATCAAATACTGGCTTTCAAAGGCGCCATCATAATCAATATAGAAACCCAGGAAAGTAAACATGAAGTACCCAAAATCAAATAGTCGAAAATGCTGCGCGGTACTAAGTTTGGCCCAATAGCTGATGGCCAACAATAAGAGGCAGGACAAACCGAAAAAATACCGATCAGGGCTAATCTCGAATAGGCCCGTACCGATCCAATGATTCATTCCACTGAAAACGGGCATACCCAGTCCGCCCAAAAACAGATAGAGCCTACCTAACAATATATAATTATGGATTCGCTCAACACTCATGCGCTATGATGGTCTAATAAAACAATAGCAGGAAGACAATGCTTCCATTTTAACCTTAGTAGTGTTGATCAAAGATGTAAGTCAAACATGAATGTTTACACCCATGCAGTAAAATGTAAAAAAGTGGAGTTGACCCTAAGAAATGAGGTGGTAATTTTAGAAAAAATCAGCCACCATATAATACTCCTCATGAGGAGCAAAATCAATGTATAGCGCAAACTATGACATTTGATAGTCAAGAACAAATTTAAAGAAAACTATTTAAAGAATAAAAACAAATATTTAATAATAAAATTTGTACTTCATTAATAATCTTCTCTTCATAAAAAGACACGGCCAAAACGCGTAGATATTTATTTTACAGCGTACTTAGTCCGTCTTTACCAGCTGATAATTGTCCAGGGTACGGTAAAAGTCATCAATGATAGCTTCTCGATCAAAATTCTCCCAGAGCAGAATCTTTCTACTATTATCAGCTTGTTCTATCCACTGATCAGCTACCAGTTTTGGACAAGCAATTTCGGTAGTCTTTGCCCAGGATGGATTCTTGACAATGGCTACTGCCGCCATATCAAACAAAGCCCTGGCCGGCGGATCAGAATGATAATCAATGTGTTCAAAAAGACTAATCGCATAATCGCCAAAGGTATTAAAGGTTCCACCGTGACGTCCAGTAATCGCCTCTGCTACTTTCGGACCTTTGCCCGGCATTTTATGATTTACTTCCTCTTGTGTTACTTGTACGGCATCTGTGCCCGATGGTTTCCCATATCGGACAGTAACCATTTCAAAAGGTACATTTTGCTGCAAAATATAACTCATAGAGGCGGTATCGTTAACTTGATTGTATTCTCCTGGCTCGGGATAATTGGAACCCAGCCAGACTACGCGAACCTTATCTGCAATGGCCGGTGCTTTGGCTAAAGCTAGGGCAACATTGGTCAGTTTACCCACAGCCAAAAGTACCAGCTTTTCATCCTCCATTTTCATAGACTCAGCAATGATGAAATCAACTGCGGCCTTCCCATCATAGGATGCTTCTTCAATCGTCGGAAGGATCGTTAGAAAATCAGCATCCGCCCCCCTCAATAAGGGCATTTTGCCTTTGAGTTGGCAAAGCTGTAGGATTCGTTCGGCCTCCCTATATTGCTCCTCGATATTCCCACCGCTCCGCGTAGCATTAACGGTAATTCCTTTTACATCAAAGGTTCCTCCATTGAATAATAGGTAAGCCATTGCATGCTGATCATCCAACTCATTATTGGCATCCGTATCGAATACAACGGGAATAAGAGCAGGTGTCTCTGCTACTGCTGTTACTTCTTCTTCTGCTTCCTTCCCTTCAGTCTTGCAAGACCATTGAACAAAACATAGGAGGATTAAGCTAATAAACACTAGATTTTTCATATTGCAAATACTTTTTTTATTTAGGCAAAGACTTCAGAAGTTTCCGTAGGCATGACTGAGAAAACTTCTGAAGTCTGACTAGGGCTTAATCACCAATACCCAAGGCGCTTTTCCTGGCGCTTCAAAGTTCATTTTCGAGCCTACCTTTTCTTTATCGCTAAACGCTCCTGTTTGCGGATTATACCACTGGTGAAATAAGTCAGCAGGAACTTCCTTTAGTTGAATCGTCCCTCCTTCATTGAGGTAACTCAAATAAAACTCACCTTCCTTGGCCAATAAGGGCTGGTCTCCCACTACCAAGTCTGGTCGCTTTTCCATATCTGTAAAATTAGCCCCATCAAAAGGGCGACTGACTAGTCCAACATAGGTAGCGCCTTCCATTCCGAGCGCTTGGTTCCAAGATTTGGCTTGGGTCGCCCAGGCCGTCCAGCCCTCTTCATTAGCGGTCACTTTCCACTGCCAAAGTGAGGCTGCTCCGTAGACCACCCCCATGGTTCCGCCAGACATCAGCTGCATCCAGGCCTCTTCGCCCTGCCACCAACCTAAGCCATTCTTGCCATCATTCATGCCCTCATAAGTGGGCTCACCATTCGCAGCAGCCTTGGTGGGCAAATTGTCATACATCCGTTCTACTTTGTGGTATAAATGCTCGGTGCCGTGTCCCGTCTGCGCCCATTGAAAATCGAGCCAGTCTTCGGCTTGAAAAGTCTTATTGAAATGCATGGCATGTTTCAGCGGATTATTAGCTGCCCATTCGGCGGTGTAATCATCAGATGGATTATAATGTAAACCTGTGGGCTGCTGGTAACAATCCCATGCTTCCAGCATTTCGCCGCTTTCCTTCACCCCAGGATCCCTTCCTCCATTATCCCCTGCAATCAACCAAAAAGCGGGCTGGCTACCATAACGCGCCAGCAAGTATTTACAATAGCGGACATACTCAGCCGGTTCTATCACATTCCCCAATACATCGAGGCCTTTCCAACCAAAACCATGAAATACGGGCTGGAAAACAGGAACAATTTCATGCGCTAGCAATAGCTCAACGATACTATCCAAGTATTCAAAGTAGGCAGGTTTCAGCCGATTGATATGTCCATCAGATAAATCTTCAAAGGCGCGCATAAAGGCTTGCGGTTGATTGCGAGCTTCGGGGCCTTCGGCGCGCATATCGGGCTGGAGGCTCATCAGCAGGGCGGCATTAAAGCCTTTCGATTGGCGGTCCGAGGCATATTCCTGAACCTGATCCAGGGTGGCGCGAAAAGGAATGGCCCAAGGGGTATCCCCGACTACCAGAAAGGGTGTACCGTCTTTGTGTACCACATTTCGCTTTCCAGGTGACATACCTAGTAAACCGTGGCGGAGCAAATTATTATCGCCGCGATATGGAGTAGATTTAAGCTTCCCACTTTGCCCGTTCAAGCCACTGTCCGAACTAAGGGAACCGTGGCTTTCCCAAGCCCAAAGGCTGTTGCTATCGGGAGGGCTAAACCGAATCATCCAGTGCTGATCGCCTGACCAAAAGGCTGGCCTTTTCAATACAGTTCCGGACTCGTTGGTAAAAGTAGCCCAGACGTCTACCTCTGTATATGGATGGGTGTAATTGTTTGTTGCCGTTAATTGAATTTCAAAAACGGTTCCCTGCTGAACTTCGGGTATCACTTCAGTGCTAGTCGCTTCGCAGGCAGAGAACAAAAGTCCCAAACCTAGGAGGAATAGATAATAAAAGTACTTTAGCATTTTTGATAAGTTCGTTTTGTTTTATAGCTTGTCAGAACTTAAAGTTAAACAAAACAATCCAATGAAAAACCTACTCACCTTACTTAGTTGCCTTTTCGTTTTATCTACTTGGGCGCAAACGCCCTCTGCTCAAAAAAGTCCGATGTTAAGTCCTGCGTCGGCCCAATCGGTTGGCATGTCAGATCATCGCTTGGCGCGCATCGATGACATGTGTGAAGCAGCCGTCAAGAATGGTGATGTGCCCGGCATAGTCGCTTTGGTGGCCCGAAAAGGGAAAATCATTTACCATAAAGCCTATGGCATGGCCGACAACCCTGCGGGTAAGAAAATGGAAACCGATGCTATTTTTCGTATTGCTTCACAAACTAAAGCCATCACATCCACTGCTGTCATGATGCTCTGGGAAGAGGGGAAATTTCGCTTGGATGATCCCATTTCAAAGTATATTCCTGAATTCAAAAATCCGACCGTACTCAAATCTTTTCGATATAGAGATACTAGTTACACGAGCCAACCCGCAAAGCGAGAAATTACCATCCGGCATTTACTGACCCACACTTCGGGTTTAGGCTATGGGGAGATTGATGGCGATGAGCGCATGAAAATGATCTATCATAAAGCAGGGATTACTGATCTTTTTACGACCGAAAAAATTAGCATTGCGGAAAGCGTCAAGAAATTAGCAAAACTCCCCCTACATCACCATCCTGGCGATGCTTATGTCTACAGTGAGGGCCTAGATGTGTTGGGTTACTTTGTAGAAATTATGTCAGGTATGTCTTTTTCCGATTTCCTACAAAAACGTTTATTTGAGCCATTGGGCATGAAGGATACTTATTTCTACCTACCACAGGATCGGGCCAGCCGTTTGGTGAAAGTGCAACAAAAAAATGGAAATGGCTGGGAACATCTCCCAACTACCTTTTACGATCCGGATTATCCCATCAAAGGAGCCAAAACCTTCTATTCAGGTGGGGCGGGGCTATCGAGTACCGCTAAGGACTATGCGACTTTCTTACAGATGTATCTCAATGGTGGAGAATTGAATGGCACCCGAATTTTGAGTAGAACCACTATTCAAACGATGATGCAAAATCAAAGCAAGGACTATTGGAAAGGGAGCGGCCGACATTATGGCTTGGCCTTTGGCGTACTAGATGAAGTGGGACTAGCCCAAGGTGGAAAAGGAAGTATCGGTACTTTCGACTGGGGAGGCTATTTCAACACCCAATATTTCGCAGATCCAAAAGAACAAATTATTGGTATCCTGATGAAGCAAACTCGGGGTCCCGTCAGTGATCAAACCGGATGGCAATTTAGGCTATTGGTAGGACAAGCCGTTGATGATTAACTAGATCGAGGGTTTCGGATTGAGGACCGTCCGACTGTAGATCGTCCGAGGGTAGCCTAGCACATTAAGATTGGATTTTTCCAATTCCCGAAGCGAATCCTTTGCAATCCATTGGGCGGATTTAGCAGGCAAGCCGAGGATGGTTTTTGCCGTTTTCACCGCCTCTGCGTGGAGGTCTACATTTCGTTTGCCGATATTTCGCAAAGCCCAGTTGACCGCCTTCTTGACATAGATGCGATCATCTCCTGCTTCTCGGATCAAAAGCGGAAAAAACTGGGTAAAGACGGTGTTATCCGCTTTCTTATCGGCCATACAATAGGCGGCCATAATCACAAAACCTGCCCTTTTTTCAAACTCTTTTGTTCGAGCAGACCATTCCAGTGCTTTGGGAATCGCCCATTTACTTTTGGCATAAACGCCCATGCAGAAGGAATCGCAGATCTCCCAGTTTTCGAAGGTCGAGGTCCATTTCTCCATCAAGGTCTCCGTGAGATCTTTGGGGCGAAATATTTTGCTACAAAGTAGGCGGCCTTCGTACAGGCCGCTATCAAATAGCTGAATGGCCAAGTCATTATCCGACCCTATTTCCTTGGCCAATACTTTCAAATCTTTGTGGTATATGCCAATAGAATTATGGGCTACAACGCCAAATTTCTTCGCTTTGAAAGTTACTTTTTCGGGATCACTGAGTTGATGTAATCGTTCTATAAGGGTTTCGAGTGTCATGGGGCTAATTTACGGTCTTTTCCTCCGTAAAGTCCTCAATTTCTCCCAAAAAAGCTAAAGCGGATTGAATCTGTTTTCCGCCATTATCGACCACTAAACTACGAACCCAATTGCTTTCCGCCTGATAACTCAGCTTCCGGTAGAGCCAAATACTAAGGGGAATCAGGGCAAAGCTGATTACTGCATTAGAAATGAGCCAAGACTTATTCCCGTAGGTATAAATATCAAAGCCAAAAAAAGACTCAAATCCGACAATGGTATAGGCAAAATAGAAGGGAACAGACAAAAAGATCAGCCGCAAAATTTGTAAATCATAGGCTTTTATTTTTTGCAATTGTTGTTGGAATACGGTTACAGGAGTCGAATAGTCCAACTCAGCAATCAGTGCCAACTCTACGATACATCCCACCATACCAATAAGCGCAAAAACAGCTAACACCCCCGCAGCAGCCATAAAGTGCCAGATCGGAAAATGCATGCCGATAAAATGCACCAGGTAAGCAAAGCAAATGAAAAAAAGTGTTGCTTCTATTCCACGACGCCATTTGAACTGAGATAGTTCGATTTTGGCTTTCATCACTTTGACTTCCTCCATTAATGGCAACTGCAAATGTGCATCCGCCTGCAATTCCTCTCCATAATTCTTCCAGCTTTTTTTGATCTCTTTTTCTTCCATTTTAGTTTTCTTTTTGAGCAGCAAAGCGCTGCTTTAGTTTTTGCTTAATGCGACCGATTTTAGTGGCGACATTTGTTTTTGAAATATGTAGAATCTCCGCTATTTCTTCGTAGGACTTTTCTTCCAAGTAGAGCAGCATTAAGGCTTTGTCCAAAGCCTTCAATTCGCCAATGAAACGATGCAGGAGTTGCAGTGTAGCTTCCTTTTCAGCAGCCAAGCTAGTATCTTCTCCCCCTTGTTCCAGCTGATCTTCTAGTGCTACTTCTCTTTTCCGCCGCACTTCCTTTTTACGCCACCAACTGATCGCTACATTCAAGGCAATTCGATACAACCAGGTACTCACTTTATAAGTCGGATCATAACGAGGGAAAGACCGCCACGCTTGCAGCATGATTTCCTGCACCAAATCCTCCCTGTCCTGCGGATGGTGACCATAGGCATTCGCAATTTTGTAAATGATTCCCTTGTGGTCATTTAGTAGGTTTAGAAAAGCAGCCTTATTGGGTACAGTCGCCATGAATAGGTTTATAGCATTGATTCTCTCTATTATTCGCAGGTACTATCCCAAAATCACACTTTTTTTGGATTTTGTTGTAAATGAGGTTAAAACTTCAGAAGCGGGAGAGTCGATACTATTCAGATTAGGTCACATTAATTGCACCATTTTGGGGCCTATAATATTGGTCATTTATCGAACTATCGACCAACCCCGTCCAGAATTTTATGCTATAGCAAACCAATACCTGCATCAATACAGAGCGCTAGGAAGAATGGCAGGTAGAGAAACCTGCAATGGCGAGGACGAGGCGAGCTGCCAACTGAATTTGACCGTTACATGTCACTAATCCACGGCACATTCAATTGCGTGCCGGGCACAACAATCCCCCCTCTATTCCCCACCTCTACTGTACCATAACGACTAGCAAAAACAGGAGGAAGCGGGCGATCTCCAGGAATAGACAACCACAATCGCAACAAATGCCTACGCTGGCTAAGCGCTTCCCAATCTTCAAAGCCGGTACGATCGTGCAACATGGCATGATTATACACAAATTGCATATCTCCTTTTTCTAGCATCATGGACAAGTGTAAGGAAGGATCATTACACAATTGATCAAACAAGTCTAGGGCTTCCAGGTGTGGGGCCGTCAGCCGGGGAGCGGAAGGAAAGCGTTGGGCTGATTCGATGTATTGGCGCTGGTAAAAGGGAGTGATTTTATCTTGGTAATGACTAAACACCGGAATAAGCAAATACGGTAACATTCCTGCTGGCACCTCCCCTCTCCTATCCGTTGCAATGGGTGCTAAAAGAAGCGATAAAAGATCAGGACGGTATTTGTACATTTCTTGATAGACCGTATCTGCACTTACCAATAGCGAGCGGCCACCAGATTTGGCGGGTTGCAGGCAAAGCAAGCCCACTACATCACAGGAATCGGTATGAAAAGTTTGTCGCTCTTTGGTTTGGTATATTCTTACTTTGGGATCACTGCTGTCTAAGCCCAGGTTACGAACATGCCCTAGCACATGCCCCTGTGCATTTTGAGACCTAGCGTTGCCTAGCTGTGTTCCTATTCCAAAAAAGATCGTGATAATTTCTCGCTCAGTGTAGCGCGAGATAGGCAGCCCTTTAATCAAGCTAAATCCTCTACCTTGAATTAAGGTTTGACGAAGCGTCTTCAGCTTTGCACCCAGGCGGGGAAGCACAAAATCCGCTGCTTTCATTTGCCCAATCTCTTGCCCCCTAGCCAGCAGTGATTCAGCTGCCTTTTCTAATTCTTCTATCTCACTAGGAGAGAGTTCCCATATCCATTCCGCTGGTCGATTAGCCATATCGGGGCCGTACCAGGTGCTTGGGCCGTTTGTGGGGGGCGGGAGGGCTGTGAGGGCCATAATTTAGATCGTTTTACTGGGAAAAGGAGAGGTCAGAAGTGAGAAGAGAGAAGTGAGAAGAGAGAAGTGAGAAGTGAGAAGTCAGAGGAGAGACTGCTGAGGTGGGACTTAAGCCATGTATCCAGTCAGTCTCTCCTCTCTCTTCTCTCCTCTGTTTTCTGTTTTCTGTTTTCTGTTTTCTACAACGCTAGTAGTCTGGTTAAGACTTAGACAAGGCTGTCAATTCACTATATCCCATCAACTTGCCTTTCTTATTGTAGGTCTCGGAGCGAATCATCCCTACATTTTCAGCGTACCATTCTTTACTAATTGTTTCAATTTTCATTACCATCTTCATGCGCGTAGTTTGAGACAGGACTAGGCAATTGAAGGTTCCAGCAGCAGTTGTTTTCTCTTCTTTCGCTTCTACCTTTCGATCGATGACGTCTATCGTCATATTAAACATATTCATGCCACCATTACCGACCTTAACGGTAATTGTACCATCATCCAAGGTCGTTCCTACGGCAGCATCCATAGCAGGTATTTCGAACTCCGAGGCATCCATGTCTACATCCATATTTTTATAGGCTTTCATGGTTTCTCCGTTGACTCTAAAGGCCATATCTAATTCAAATTGGCCATCTTTACAGTACGCTTCGAAGGTATTCGTGAATACTTCCTTGCCTTTTTTATCATAGGAAATGGCTTGGATTTTCACTGTCAAATCAGCACCGCTTACCACTTTTTCTAATACTTTAAGTGTTGTTTTAGATTGTACCTTCCCTTTGGCATTATAATCTGTCATTTCCCATTCCGTCCCTTCGTCAGTTGGGATATAAGGACGGCAATCGACTTGTGCCTGGGCACTTCCTACTACTAATAAAAAGGCAAAAAGAATGTGTAATGCTTTCATTTTTTTGGTTTGGTTTGAAAAATTGATGGACAAAGGTAACGAATCAGAATTCATTCCATTGTCTAATTTCAACAAGCATCATCCTACAGGATAAATACGGTTTATCAGATGAAAGTTGAAGGTTTAATGCCGTGGTATAAACCTTCAACGCTAAACGATTAAACGCCCTTGGAAATGTCCAATAGTAGGAACAACGATCAAGGTAAGTACTAACTTGGGGCTACGGTAAGCCCATTATCCCTTCCATTCTTCATCTACAGGCTCATCTTGTATGCGCAAGAAGGCTTCAATTTCTTGCTCCACATAGAGTGCCTGTTCGGACGTTTTCAGGCCTTTTAGCAATTTGACTTTGCTTTTGTTTTGCAACATGGCCTGAACTGCAAAGGCATAATTAGGTCGGCCATTGGTTTTGCTAGCTACGTATTTTTCTACGAAAACCTGCTCTACCTCACGAGAAGTGATATAGCGATTGGGATAAAAAGGAGAGCGTAGCGGCCGATGTTCAACACTCATTTCTCTTTGGTTGACGATGATATAGGTCGTGTTCAATAGAACCGACAAGACATAATACAACAGGCCAATGCCGATCAGTAGATGAACGCTAATAGCCGCCAACATCACAAAAGAACCAGTCAACAAGGCTGTTACCACAAAAATCATAACGATCCCATTCCAAAACAAGGTAAAGAATAGGAAGAAACCTAAACTGCTCGACGCCTTTCGCCAGTTGATTTCAATATCCAATTCATAATTGGTTGAATAGGCATCGATACCAGGCGGAAGCAAAACCTCTTGTTTTTTATGGGTAGGCCGCTTTAAGATCGGAGCAAAATCAAAAACAGTATTACAAGATTGACATTTGGCCAAGGTGTTGGCCATATTGATATCAGAGGCGAGAATATCCGTTTCGCAATTGGGACAACTTAAAATTAGCTGGTTCATAGGATCAAATTAATGAAAAGTACTTTTGGATGCAACTATTTCCTCTCCTTCTACGCAATGCTGGCCTTTCTGTTCCTTAGGGTATACTATTTTCTTCCCCTTATGAGTTATATTTGTTCATCAGCACCTAACAATCAACTAAACCATGGAACCTGTATCAATCGCCTTCTTGTATGCCTCAGACCCCTCCAAAACGGAGTTTGAACTATTGGCACAGTTTCTAGCTCCTTTACAAAATAGAGGGCTTATTCTGATGGAAGGCTTTGATATCACCAAAGATTCGGTAGGCCGACAGGAAATGAGTGAGGTAGCGATTGTAGCCTGTATCATCAATCCCGCCTTTTTATTTTTCTTTTTTGAGGAAGAAAGTCACAATGGAAATTTAGAATTTCTCTTGCGAGAAAGACGAGTCGTTCCGATCATTCAAAGTCCGAGCCTTTTCAAAACGACACCTTTTGCAGATTTGGCCTCTTTACCCTCCAATAAGAAAGCCATTTCTATTTGGTCAAGCAAGGACGAAGCCTATATGGATATTGCGTTAAGTATCAAGAAACTAGCGGAGAATATTCAATTTCAACAAACACAAGATCAAGCGTATGAATTAGATCAAAATCTACAGCTGATCATGCCTAGTGAAGATGAATTCTATCGAGAGTTAGATGACTTGGGAGATGAGTTTCCCACTAGCTATCAGCGCTTCAAGAATTCGCCCATATTCTGGAACTTTTTTGTGGGTAGCTATGGTTATAGATCATCAGTAATGAGCCAGGCAGAATTGGAGGAACGATTATTGCAGCGAGAACAATTGATCATGCGTGAGATCTCGGCGGAAAAGTCCATGGCGGAGATTAAGGACTTTATTAAGACCTTGTATGAGACAGATATTAGCGTGGGTTTCCGGATTTGTCTGGTCATTTACGATTTGGAAACACCTGCCCAACTTAACTACGACATTTATCGCCAATCCTTTCACGAAAAGTACCAGAAATTCATGCAAATTCTACACGATACACAAAATTATCAGTTCGATGGTAAACTAAGAATAGCTTTTAAGATGTTTAATAAGAAGGAAATTTGCAGTTTTTAGTTATTTTTTTAATCTAAATAGGCTAACTTTATGAATTGGAACTATTGTCAGACGATCAATTTCCAGTCTTATTACCTGATTAGGTATCCTTGGCCGGAAATCAAACAAAACCAAAAAATACCAGTTATGCCGAATACAACAAAAGCGAAGAGCATAAAAAAAATCAAGCCCAAAGCGGCAAAAGAGGTGACGGAGAGTGATATTGTCTTCTCTAATACACCCATCATCAGAAAGCATCGCGTACTACCCAATCGCACCAACGAACAAAAGATACTAAAGTGGCTGATTAAGCCCGACAAAGCTTGAATGATTTCCCCCCTGCATCATTAGCATCGTTTTCTACCTATTCATCCCTTTCTCTACCGTTTTCAAATACACCTACTTCATACAATTTTAATTTCTGTTTGGCCACAATACTCGTCAAGCTAACAAATAGTGCTATGCGGTATTTAAAATACTGGCGACGAGCAGCTATACTGGTGATAAACAAGCCTCCTTTGGGATCAAATACAAAGGGGCCATACTGCCGTTCGAAGCGCTGATCGATGGGATCAAACAATGCCGAAGGATGCCCATTAGCCGGTAGTCGGTAAAGAATAGTATGTTCCGTTTTAAAACTTTGGCGAATCAAGCGGAGATAAGCCAAACTAACGGCTTGTAAGTAGAAACTCGCTGATCGACCGTGCTTAATGGGCGGAATATAGGGTTTTCCCTGTTCTAATTGAGTCAGTATCAGGCCAGCAATCGTTTCTAGTTCATCGTGCCAATCTGCCGCCATTTGTTGCCGTAAAATATCATCGCCATCAGGGCCTAAAGATTTCCCACGCTCCTTTCTAATGACCCGATAAGCTGCAATCAGATCAGCCTCAGTCTCCAAACCCTTTTCCAGGGCACCACAATATAGTTTGGGAATAATCTCAAAGGTCACCAAAGCCTTGGCCTGATCAAACCAGTTTTTCAAAATCTGAACAGGGCTTTTCGCCAGTAGTTGATCCACTCGCCGTCGAATATGAATAAACCAACGAAACCACAAATTCTGCAATTCTGGAAAAGGGGCGATGATTTTAGATTTGAAGTACTCTTCATCATGATCAACAAATTCAATCAATACCATCATCCGTAGCAGGTAGCTCACAAAGATATTTTCCTCTATTTCGCCATTCTGGTGATAGGCACTCGGTTGTTGTAGAAATTGGTGCCAATACCAAAACAAAAATAGTTCGCTGTCCTTATTGAAGGTGACATAATAGTTGATCAAAGCGCCAAGGATCGCATCTATTTCCCCATCCGTTGCTAGGAAAGGAATTTCATCCCCTTGCCCCAGCAATCGGTCGGTCTGTTGGTGAAATTCCTTGAATCGGCCCGATAGGTTCTCCGTACGCAATAAGAAGTCGCCCGTGATGACATGAGTCGCCATCGACAAAAACAGGGAGGGCTGGATGAGGTGATTGAGCCCCACTTCAAGGATATTGCTACTACCCGAAAAATGAATTTCTGAAGCACTGGTAATGACTAAAGTAGGGCCTTCTTGAACCCCCAGCTCAATGGCTGCTGCCTGGATCTTTGCCACGCCATCAAAAAGACTAACCAACTGCTGTACGCCTACATTAAAATCCAGGTGCAAAGTTTGTAGGTTATGCGCTTGATAGCTTAGATTGAAGCGATTATTGTAAGCCCGTTCAAAGTAATAAGTCCACTCTCTGAGTTGTTGGGTAATGTGTTCTACGGATAGCTGCTGTTGGGAAGAAAAATGTTGAAGTCCCCCTTGCACATCTACCAAAAAAGGGCGGAGTTCCATGAAGTAATTAAACAGTATAGGGTCTTGTATCTGGTGATTGAAATTCACAAACATCCTAATCACCTTCTCGCGTACCGCTTTGGCAATTCTACAGTGAATCAGATTGGAGCGTATCGCCTTAATTTCGGTAAAAGTAAAAGCAAATTGGCTGAGACGATGCGTATAGAAAAAATGATCGTCGAGCGTACTTCCCTTGATCTGCTGAAGATCCAATTTCAAATCGGGCGAAGCATGTATTTTACGAATATGCTGGCTCAGTTGATTAATCCGTTCCTGTTTCAGCAAATCGCGATAGACCATCCCGATATCACCACCAAGAGAAGGGTAGATAAAGTCTCCAGCACCAATACTAATTTTGGCATCTGCCCCACCCTCTTCCAACTTATCGAGGAAGGCCTTCAGGTGCCCCGGCTTGACATCGAAGCGGATATTCAACTGAAATTCGTCATCCTTGATGGGTATAAATTGGCTGGGATAAGGCGTATTTTCTTCACTCAAGTAATCAAAAAGATCCAAATCAAAGCCAAAGGTCGAATGCGTATGCACAAACAAGTGCGCTTCATCTACTAACTGCTCATCACCTGCCTGCCATTTCGAAATCAGGCTATGCAACAAACAGTTTTCTCGCAGCTGCTGAATGTTAGCCTCGTCTTCCTGCTCGGAGGTAGCCAAATCCTTAAACTGCAATTCACGAATAGACAGGATTAAGTGGGTAATCAGCTCATAACTGTCAGCAAAAAACAGCAGCGTAAACTCATTCCAGGCGGTGGTTCGGAGTAAGATAAAATCAAAATCCGTCCCCGCTTGTGCTTGTGTAGCCAATACATACTCCACCTTTTTCGCCATCAGGTAGACGGCCATATTTCGATCACCAACCAATAAAGCATTATTGATTTTCAAAGCACAAATACCAATGAAGGGGAAACGTGAATTTGCCGTTTGTGGACGCAAGAAGGTTTCCTCTGCTCGATTTATCAGAGAGGAACTACTGTACGGTACATCTTCGGTATTCCCAATGGCAGAAATACCGGTCATGGTATGAAAAGTGAAAGCTTCAAAAAGGTCGTTATCAGCATCACTCTCTTCAACGAGTTCTTCGGGCAAGTAGCTGTAAGGATGAAAGGTTTTGTTCCCCAGTTTAAAATCGTCCACCAAGGCCAACACGGCCAACTCATAGGTACCAAATAGGTAGTACGCCTGTGTTTGATAGAAGTATCGATCAAAGGCTTCCAAGTAACTAGGATCGTCATTACCTTTGCTAAAAGCATATTCTAATACCGTTCGTCGATATCGGCTGAAAATACCTTCCCGAATTTTGGTTTTATAAAACTCTCGGCCTCTAGTCAAGGGCAAGGGCATAGACGATAAACCTATAAATACACCGCAATCATCAATCGCTAACTTTCCTTCCTGCATCTTTGTTATGGGTTCCAATTCTTTTCGAATAAACGCAAATTGTCGTTTCCAGCAGCTAAGCACCAAATCAAAATTATCTATAGTTAATGACGGCGACTTTTTAGTAGACTCTTCGTTGCTTAAAGCCTCACGTAGTTAAGGCTATGCTCGGTTTTCGCGCCTCGATTCTACTAAAAATTCACACCTCTTTTTCCTATACATAATTATGCTCTGGTGCTTATTTTGAACTATTTGAAAACCGTTTCGCAACTATAAATATAAAATTATTTTCATATGCCGTTTTTCTCGGCATCCGCAAGGGCCATCAATCTGCTTGCTTTTGGCCCTATACTTATCTAGTAACGATAATTAAGAGAGAAGCTTATTTTTTTAGTAAATTCGCCCTCTTATTTTTTGAAAAACCATCAACTTTCATCCAATATGCAATACACGACGCTCGGCAATACCGACCTCAAAGTAAGTAAAATCTGTCTAGGCACCATGACCTTTGGTGAGCAAAACACCGAAGCAGAAGGACACGAACAATTGGACTATGCATTGGAGCAAGGTATCAACTTCATTGATACCGCCGAACTATACGCTGTACCTAGCAATGAAAACAACCAGGGCAATACAGAAAGAATCATAGGAACATGGATCAACGCCCGCAAAAATCGCGATCAATATGTGCTGGCCACTAAGATTACCGGCCCATCTCCCAACCTTTCCTATATTCGCAATCCACTAAAATTCAATCGAGAGCAGATCAATACGGCGATCGATCAAAGTCTACAACGTCTACAAACCGACTATGTCGATTTATACCAACTCCATTGGCCAGAGCGCCGCACCAATTTCTTTGGAAAACGTGGTTTCAAATACAGTGCTAGTGATCCTTGGGAAGATAACTTCTTATCGATCCTGGAGGTGATGAAGGAATTGGTCCAACAAGGAAAAATCAGACACTTCGGTATTTCGAATGAAACACCCTGGGGCATGATGAACTACCTTCGCATAGCCGAAAGACATGATCTTCCACGTTGCATGAGTATTCAGAATCCTTATAGCTTGCTCAATCGCCTTTTTGAAGTAGGATTGGCAGAAATGGCTATCCGTGAAAAGGTAGGACTCCTGGCTTACTCCCCAATGGCTTTCGGACGCCTTTCGGGTAAATACAATAAGGGCACCGACACCCCTGAATCTCGCTTAAATCGCTTTGCCGTAATGTCTCGCTACAATAAAGAGACGTCTTTGAATGCGACCGCCGCCTACTTGAAAATTGCTGAAGAAAACGGCATGAGTTTAGCACAAATGTCCTTGGCTTTTGTTACCCAACAAGCTTTCGTTACTAGCAATATCATTGGGGCCTCAAGTCTAGAACAATTGAAGGAAAACATAGCCAGTATTGATATCACTCTTTCAAAAGATGTGCTAAAAGCGATTGATGAAGTGCAGGAATTAATTCCTAATCCGGCGCCGTAGTGAAGGGCGGGGGAGACGAAGAGGTGAAGTAGTGAAGAGGCGAAGAGGCTAGCAAAAATTCACCTCTTCACCTCTTCACTACTTCACTTCTTCACTACTTCACTACCTCACTCCCCCCCTAGCTTTAATGCGTTTGCCCTAATTATTAATAGCGAACCGAACCACTTAAATGCAACTCAAACTCATCAAGGCGTCCTTCGAACAATACAAGCAGTTTCTCCGAACGCCATCGGCTGAAAGGCATCTGCTCATTTGGGAATCCCAACGTATTTTTCAAGAAAAATGGGACTTGGCTCAAACGCCTATCGTCGACATGTATGATGATAGCCTACAAAACAGCCAGACCAAAAGACTATGGAAGCGGGAGGCCTATGAGCCCAAGAAGGTCATGTCGACCTTTATGCAGATGCAGCCCGATTTTGTCGCCTATATGTTCAAGGATCTTTTCAATGAGGAGAAGGACATTGGGGGACGAGTTGATCGCTTTGTTTTCCATTGTGATGAATTATTACAAGAATATAAAGCACAAAATCCGCGTTCAATAGAGAATAATCATTATCACGGAGATCGCTATCAAATGGTCTCTTTGTATTTAGCTTTTAGGTTTCCTGAGCAATACACTTATTATGATGGGCGGGTATTCTGGCAAGTTCTCTCAAAATGGGGAACGGCCAACATCCCTAAAGCTGACGATTTCGAGCGTTTTTGTAAAATTAGCCGTACCCTCTACACCTTATTGAGTAAAGAAGAGGAATTGATGGAACTTCATCAAAAACGTTTGTTAGCTGGAACCCACTATACTGAAAAAAGTCTATTGGTCGTCTATGATTTTTACCAATTTTGCTATCGGGGATGGTAAATTATATACTTTCCCATAGCTACCACAAAGGCAGTAAACAAAGACTTCAGAAGTTTCCCCTGGCTTGACCGAGAAAACTTCTGAAGTCTGAGGGCTGCTAGTCGTCAACTTACACTAACCGAATGTATAGAACATTAGTATTTTTATTTTTAGTTATCCCCCAGCTCCATTTACAAGCTCAAACACAAGAGGTAATTTTTCCAGATTTATCTGGCGACGAACTCCTCGAAGCTATTCAATCACAATATACCCCGAGTACTGTACCAACTTACGGCTTATCACGCGATTCGCTTTTCGGTCGCATTGACAAGCTTGGTGATAGTTTGCGTTGTGTGTACACGGGCTTTAAGGTTTATCTGGATCCGGCAGCAGACCCCACCCAAGCCGCCTATATGAATGGCGCAGGCATCAATACTGAACATGCCTATCCACAATCCAAAGGTGCGTCGGAGGAGCCCGCACGCGCCAATATGCATCATCTTTTTCCCACTCGTGTCGATGTCAATCAAGTGAGAGGAAGTTTTGGATTTGCTGATATTCCCGATCAAAACACGGAACGCTGGTATTACCTGGATCAATTCCGGAATAGCACCCCTACTAGTAATATTGATGCGTATAGCGAATATCGAGATGGCGCTTTTGAGCCTCCCGAAGCCTTTAAAGGCAATATAGCACGTGCCATGTTCTATTTCTACACCATCTATCGCACAGAAGCCCTGGCCGCTGACCCTAATTTTTTCAGCGCGCAGATGGAAACCTTGTGCAAATGGCACTACCAAGATCCAGTAGATGAGGAGGAGTGGAATCGAAGCTGGAAAATCGCTACCTATCAAGATGGGAAGGCCAATCCTTTTGTATTAGATTGTAGCCTAGTGGGGCGCTTATATTGCCAAAACACGGCAGGAACTTGCCTCTCGGATCTCTCTGATTCTCCCGACCAACAGCTGGAAGTCTCTATTGGGAATGCTTTTCCGAATCCATTCAATACAGAAATCACCATTCCATTACAAGTAAAGACCGCTGCCCAAGTAAGCTATAATCTATACAATGGAATAGGGCAAGTTTATACGTCCCAAAGAGTTGATCGATTAACAGCTGGACAGCATTCGATCGTCATAAGACCAAGGGATTATCCCGGTATGCAAACAGGCATTTGGTGGGTGCGCCTAGCTATCATTCAAAGAGAACGTAGAAGTACTCATTGGGTAAAGGTAATTTATCAGCCTTAAGGAGAGTTGAAGGTTGAAAAGTTTAGAGTTGAAAATTTATGCCAAGAGATTAAGCCCCTAAACTTTCATCTGATAAACCAGGTTTGTCCAATAGTATGGCTAAAGCCAAGAATAGGACGCTAAACGACTCAACTTCTAAGCTGCTAGGGCGCTAAAACATTGAAGGCCACCAAAAATACAATTACACTTAGGATAATACCTATCATAAATATGTTGTAACATATTCTGAGTTGGTTGTATTTACGACCTAGAGAACGGCCCAGAAAGTACAAATCTCGCATGATCGCTCCCTCTAGGCGGTCTTCTTGTTCGATCGTCTGTTGCATCCCCAGGTAATATTCATCAAAACTCATATTGAAAAAATTACCGAAAAAGAAAAGATTGGATTGTCCCGACTTAATTTTTTCCTCATCCGTAAAGCCTAACATCTTGATCGGGCGTGTAGCCAAAGTTGCAAACACCATAGAGCCCAGACAGGTAAGCAGGAGGGTGATAGAGGGGGCTAATAAGTATTCATACGTATTGATGTAGGACCAAGCTAAGGGCAATGCAACGGTCACGATAGCCGCATTGACAGTAATCATAATATTGGCCTTATTATCCGCTAAACTACTCAAGTCCAAATGATTACGCGAAGCAGTTTTGAACATCATTTGTGCACTCCGGCTTCCCGTAATACTCGTTGGTGAAGGCTTCGGAGGTTTGCTGGGTTTAGTTGACTTTTTCATATTTACTTCTTCCGCTTTGGCTAGGTTTTTTAAAACCTTCTGGTTTTGTTTTACCTGAGCGCCAAAGTGTTTTTCGGCATAGTTTGTATAGTAGCTGTGACTTTTTAGGAAGGACCTATTTAATCGATACCAAGCTACGTCCGAGTGCTTTTGCCCCAATATCACTTCCCATTCTTGTCGCAAATTAGCTAATGTTTTCAAGTAATCGGCTCGACCTAAATTGGTCAAATCCGCATCTTTCATGATTTCTTCCAATTTACTACGGGGCTCCACCCCTATCTTTGTCGTATCGATACAAGCTAGCACCTTTTCTAGTTTCTTGTGTTGGTAATCCCGTGCCACTAGAAAATCTTGCGCAATTTTATGACTCGCCGCTTCATGGCCATCATATTGTGCAATAAAGCCCGTATCATGAAACAAGGCAGCAAGTTCCAGCACTTCTAGTTCCTCTTCTTTTACCTTCATCCCTTTACCAATTTCAAGGCAAGCATCTCTTACTCTCATCGTATGATCCAGGCTATGATAAGTATGAGTATCGCTTAGTTTTTCCGTCAATAAACTGGTAACGTATCGTTCTGCTTCTTGGGTGATTGACATGGTCAAGGTTTTACCTAGGATTAGATAGATGCTGGCAAAATAGCTGTAGCAACACCATTTTTCGTATGGTTTTCAATTGGATATTGGGTCTTCTAGAGTAAAATTAACAGAAGATTCCTATTCTTCAAATAAACCTTGTAGATCCTGGTTAATTAGCCTTGTCTTTTTTAGGTGCTTTCTAGCTGAGAGTCTAGCTGCGGGGACATAGTGGTGAGATTACTAAGATAGGTAGAAAAACGAATGGGAATCGGAAAAGTCGAAATTCATTGAAGAGCAGTTGTCCATCATGAACCTTCCCACAAGAACAACTCACTGCTATTCGCGTGCTTCCCTGTCCTTATTTTGGTAGGACGGCTGGGCCTATCGTGAAAGACAGGCCCAGTCATCGCCACTTACTGCAACTGGATCATTTTTCTAGTTTGCGTATATGGTCCAGCAATAAGTGTATAGTAGATGATGCCATGCCCTTTGAAGGTTTCGGCTTCTAAAATTACTTCATGTTTACCCGCATCGAATTCATCTCGAATAGTTTTTAATATTTTACCATTCGTATCCATAAATTGTAAGGTCGCCTCCATACGAGTAGGTAGTTGAAATTGAACGCTAGTTCGCTTCGCAAAGGGATTAGGTTCATTCTGAAATAGCACATATTGATCGGGCAGAGTAGTGGGGCTTGTGTAATCCAAGGAGACCGCCATTAATTCACCACTATTACGATAAGCCTCGCCCTTCAATTTGAGAGAAGTAAGATGTAAAACCTGCTTCAAGGCCACCTCTTTTTTCGCTCTAAAACGAAGTTTAAAAAGTGACTGTTCACCTACTTTGTTGGCTTTGCTTTCATGCCAACTGAAGGTAATAATTCCTTCTTCCTCCCACCTTCTACCTAGATGTTCCGCTTGTAAAAGGTGATAATCTACTCCCAACAATTCCACCTGAGTGGGATCAAAAGACAAGCCAAATTGGAAACCAGTGATCTCATCCATAGCAACTGCCGAAATGGGTATTTCATAAACTTGCTGTGCCCGCATGCGCAAGTTAGGGCTAATGAGTTCAAATGATTCATCTGGTGATCGCTCTTCCAGTTGGAGGAAAGGATTCGTTCGTGCATTTAGGGTCACGTCACCGATCTTGATGGCAACAAAGTCCTGATGCAGGGCATCACCAGTCAGGTTATTGAAACTCAGGATTTCGGGAAAGCTTTCCAGCCAGGGGTTACTAGGGTCTGGGAAAACATAGTGTTTATCCACAAATCGCCAGCTGGTATTATTAGCAAAAGCTAGGTCGATACCCAAAATTACCTTCCGCAAGAGAATCACATCTAA
>Ga0070726_10001413_pt1 | contig 24308 bp, 23 predicted proteins | sample tdAd471_FD_67275 | JGI IMG/M metagenome (GOLD analysis project Ga0070726, IMG submission 67275) | Marine sediment microbial communities from the Atlantic coast under amendment with organic carbon and nitrate - tdAd47.1 | ecosystem: Environmental > Aquatic > Marine > Coastal > Sediment | place... | reverse complement strand
GTCGATAGTCGAGTCCGGAGGCCCGGCGCCAAGGTCGCGTCGAGTCAGCAATCCAGTGATCGGGCGCAGCGACGGGTATGTCACCCTCGCTCGAACAACCCCGTTCCCAGGGATCTCGCGGATGGCCCGAAACCGGGTCACCCGTGATTGCGCAGCCATCCGGAACGATTCGGCATACAGTTTCCCCGGTTCGCGCCCGAGGCGTTCATCCAAGGAGACTCATTATGGCCATACGCTCGATCATCCGTCGTCCGGTTTCCGGCATCGCCCTTAGCGTGCTCGGAGCAGTCTGCTTCGCCCTGGCGTCGTTCAGCCTCCCTGGCTGCAGCACCATCGAGGGCGTGGGCAAGGACATCCAGCACGCCTCGCAAGCCACTGCGGACGCGATCAACGGCGACAAATGAGATCCGCCGGACGCCGAGCAAGTCGAAGGCCCCGGCCAACCGGGGCTTTTTCGTGCGCATCCTCCGATTCGCCTCCCCCGACCCACGCCCGTCGCCGATAATTCCGGTTGTTTCCAAGCCCGTACCCCCTGATTCTGGATTGAGCCACCATGCTTCACGCCGGACAAGCCAACATCCGCAGTTTCCGCGTCGTCCCGAACCTCCCGAAGCAGCTCGAGCCGCTTCGCGAGATCGCCCACAACCTCTGGTGGACATGGCACCCGGAAGCGGTTGAACTGTTCGTTCGTCTGGACCGCGAACTCTGGGAGAGCACCGGGCACAACCCAGTAAAACTCCTGGGCAGCCTCGATCAGCAGCGCCTCGAGCGCATCGCGCAGGACCGCTCGTTCCTCCACGCGCTCAGCCTGGTCCATTCGCGGTTCGCCGAGCACAAAGAGCGTGCGACCTGGTTCGATCGTCAACACGCCGATCTGCTCAAGAGCCGTGCGGGCTCCGATGAAGCGGTCCGCATCGCCTACTTCTCGGCCGAGTTCGGTCTCACCGAGTGCTTCCAGATCTACTCCGGCGGTCTCGGCGTGCTCGCCGGCGACCACCTCAAGTCATCCGCCGAACTCGGGATCCCGCTCTGCGGCGTGGGCCTGCTCTACCGATGCGGATACTTCCACCAATACCTCAACGCCGACGGCTACCAGCAGGAAACCTACCCGGACCTCGACTTTCCCAATCAGCCGATCCGTCGCCTGATCGACCCCGAAACCAACGAGCAGTATCGCGTGAAGGTCGAACTGCCCGGTCGCGAGGTGACCGTCGGGATCTGGCAGTGCGACGTCGGTCGCGTGCCGCTGTACCTGCTCGACACGAATTTCCCTGAGAACAACCGGGCCGACCGCGACATCACCAAGAACCTCTACGGCGGCGATGTCGAGATGCGCATCCAGCAGGAGATCATCCTCGGCATCGGCGGCACGCGCGCCCTCGCCAAGATCGGCGAGCGCCCCACCGTCTACCACATCAACGAGGGGCACGCGGCGTTCCTGAGTCTCGAACGCATCCGCACCCTCCGCGAACAACACGGCGTGAGTTTCGAGGCGGCACGCGAGGCCGCCGCGGCCAACAATGTCTTCACGACCCACACCCCGGTTCCCGCCGGCATCGACCGCTTCAGCCCGGATCTCGTCGAGCGTTACCTCGGGCACACGCTCGCCGGGCTCGGCACGAACCTCGACCACCTGCTCTCGCTCGGTCGGGCCAATCCGTTCGATCGCGACGAGTTCTTCTCCATGGCGATTCTCGCGCTGCGCTGCAGCCAGTTCGCCAACGGCGTCTCCAAACTGCACGGACACGTCTCGCGTGACATGTGGCGCCACATCTGGCCGGAGGTGCCCGAGCAGGAGGTCCCGATCGGCCATGTGACCAACGGGGTGCACGCCCGCTCCTGGATCAGCCGCGACCTGAGCCAGATCTACGACCGCTACCTCGGTCACGAGTGGCAGCTCGACGCGATGGACCACAAGCTGTACAGCGCGGTGAACGACATCCCCGACGAGGAACTCTGGTCGTTCCGCCAGCAGCGTCGACAGTCGCTGGTCACATGGTGTCGCAACCGCATCCGCACGCAACTGACCGAGCGGAACGCGACCCCCGACGAGATCGAGACCGCCACCGGCGCGCTCGATCCCAACGTCTTCACGATCGGCTTCGCGCGCCGCTTCGCCACCTACAAGCGAGGCACGCTGCTCATGAGCGATGTCGATCGCCTGCGTCGCCTGTTCACAAACCACGATCGCCCCGTCCAGTTGCTGATCGCCGGCAAGGCCCACCCCGCCGACCGACCCGGCAAGGAACTGATCCGCGAACTGGTCAAGCTCAGCGAGTCCGAGCCGGCGTTCCGGCGCATCGTGTTCCTCGAAGACTACGACATGGATGTGGCGCGGCGCATGATCCAGGGCTGCGACCTGTGGCTGAACACGCCCCGTCGCGGCATGGAGGCATCGGGCACTTCGGGCATGAAGGCGGCCATGAACGGCTGCATCAACTGCTCGATCCTCGACGGCTGGTGGGACGAGGCGTACCGCCCGGAACTCGGCTTCGCGATCGGCAAAGGCGAGTACTACGACGACCACGCGATGGAAGACGCCATCGAAAGCCGCGCGCTGTACGACCTTCTTGAGCGCCAGATCCTTCCGGAGTTCTACTCGCGCAACCAGTCCGGAGTGCCGAAGACCTGGATCGCGCGCGTGAAGGCGTGCATGCGCCACCTCACCCCCGAGTTCTCGACCAACAGGATGGTCGCGGACTACACCGATCAGTACTACGTCCGGGCCCACGCCATCGGTCGCGATCTGCACGCCGAAGGCTTGCGCGGGGCGACCGAACTCAGCCAGCAGGTCGGGCGATTGCGCCACCTTTGGCAGCAGGTGGCCGTGAAACGAGTCGAGACCGACGCGACCGCCTCGATGCCGATCACCTCGACCGTGCGCGTCAACGCGTCGATCCAGCTCGGCGAACTTCGACCCGACGAAGTGCGGGTGCAGCTCTATACCGGCGAGGTCACCTCGCTCGGCGACATCGTGCACGCCGGAACGGTCGACATGAGGCCATCCGGCGGCGCAGACGAGCACACCGGCCTGCAACTGTTCACGGGTGAATTCCGCCCGACGGGCTCCGGGCGTCGCGGCTTCGCGGTGCGCGTCGTCCCCCGAGACGAGCGAATCGTCGGCACGCTCATCCCCGGTCTGATCACCTGGGACAAGGACGCCCCAACGGTGCGCATCGGCGAATCGAACCCCGCCAAGTCAACCAGCCCGGTGACCGCGTCGACGACGTAATCACACGAACACCGCGACGCTAAGCATCACCGCCATCACGAGCGCCACAACGGTCTTCAGCACCGTGGCGAGCAGCCGACCGGTGAACGCGCCGGTGCCGATGCCGCGAAGGTGCTTGAGGTCGCGACGGTCGGCGATCGTGAACTCGAAAACAACCGCTCCGGCACCGGCACCGAGCGCCGAGCCGAGAATGGTCCCGATGATCGGCACCGGGAGCAGGATCGTTCCGAGGATCGCGCCGACGATGCCGCCCAGCACCGAGGCCACGACCGAGCGCTTGGACGCCCCCATCGCTTTCGCGCCGGCCCCACCGGCCACGAGCTCCAGCAATTCACCGAGACCGGCGAGCGCGATCGCGATTCCGATCGTCCACCACGAGAACGGGTCGCTGTCCATCGTCAGGTTCAGCAGCATCGCCATCAGCACCATGAGCCAGGTGCCGGGCAGCGTCAGCAGGACAGCAAAGACCAGCAGGAAACTGGAGAGCGTGAACAGGATGGCGATGACGATGTCCATGGCGAGACCGGCAAGAGCATAGAGCCCTCACGCCCCATTGCTGGGATCCGCTCCGAGCGCGTTTCGCTCAGGGCTGCTGGTCGTCCTCGGTGCCCGAATCGGCGTCCTCGTGCTCGTCCTCCTCGGCTTCTTCGCGAGCGGCGCGAAGGCGCGGGTCGGACTCTTCCATATCGAGGATCCACTCTTCCAGCGGCTCGAAGCGGAGCAGATCGAACTTGTGCGAAGCGCCGTCCTTGAGTTCGAGCGTCACGAAGAACTTGTGCCACTTGGACTTGTCGACGACCTCGATCTCGTCGGGCGTGATCGTCTTCCCGCCGGGAAGGATGAGCTTGTGGGCTTCCGGCTCGTAGCGGTAGACCGTCGACTTCGTCTGCACGATCCGGAAGACGATGAACAAGGAGCCGAGGTAGCCGGCGGCGCAGATCAGCCACTGCACGGCGATGTCGGCCTGCGACAGGGGCTTCGGCGCCGACGCGCCCTGCAGCGCCGACGTGAGTTCGGCGTGCTTCGCGGCGGGGTCCACGAACACCGTGACCGTGTCCTCGCGCTGTTCCGCGCCTCGGGCGGCCATCTCCTGATTCTGACGAGTGAGACCCGTCAGCTGCTTGCCGTGAATCGGTTCGAGCGATTTGAGCCAGCGCAGCCGGAACTCCTCAAAGTCGTTGAGCTGGTCCCGACGCGCTTCAAGATCGGCGAGCGTCGCTTCGGGGTCATCAACGTTCACTCGTCGCGCGACCGGGAGCAATCCGATCGTGTTGGCGTGGCCGAGATACTCCGCAAGCATGAACTGACTGTATCGCTCACCCCGATTGGGATAGATGACCGCCGCATCGAGCAGCCCCCAGGTGCCGAGCCCGAAGCACACGACCAGGAAAATCACCATCTTGCGCATCCAGCGCGGCGCGACCCTCGTGCGGATGGGACCCGTCGCGCTTGTCGGCTGCTCGGCGTTCGGTTCAGTCGTGGGGTCGGCCTGGTCGGTCATGGGGCGCGTGTCCTCTTGGCGTGGCGAATCGCGTACGCGGGGTCGTACCGGGTCGATATCGACCGGTTCAGGGGAACGGGTCAAAGGCGGCCGCTGTTATCGCGCCTTTCGCGACGCGGAAAGACAGGTTACTCCACATCCCGGACCTGCTCGATGGCCCCGTGCCACCAGTCTTCCGCCCATGCTTTTCCGAGGGGCGTCGCCATGATCTTGTCGAACCCGCCGTCGTCGACCTTCCGGCTGGGGATCTCGGGCAAGCCCGAGGCCGCTCGACCGGGGTTTCCGCCGCCGATCCGGGATCGACCCACTAAATGGTGGGTAAGCCACAAGGAGTGCGTCATCCGGGCCCGTTCTCCGGCTTCGATGAGGACGCGTCGGCTCAGGATACGACGAAACATGGAGATCCCTCCGACCGAACACGCCGCCTGGAGATGCGGACGAACCCGGTAAGAGTCTGTGGAATAGGGGCCTGCGCCCGTCCGTTCACTGTACGGATGCAACCGGTCTTGGACCAGCCTTGTATCCCCTCTTCGAATGACCGAACCGGGGAGGCCCCGGGGAGAGAAAGGACAGACCACCATGGCACGCACAGAATCACGCTCCGGCCTTGCTTCACGCGGCGTTCGCGTCGTGCTGGCGGGTGCCCTCGCGAGTTCGATGGCCTTCGTTTCCGTCGGCTGTAACAACGCCGGCGAAGGTGCCCTTTCGGGCGCCGCGCTCGGAGCCTTGGCGGGCCTCGGCATCGGCGCCCTCTCGGGCAACGAAGGCGACGGTGCTGCGATCGGTGCGATCTCCGGTGCGGTCGGCGGCGCGATCATCGGCGACCAGAACGCCCGCAACGAGAGATACAGCCGCAACCGTCGCAGCGACTGGTAAGCCCCCGCGCACTCATCCGAATCACACTCTCGGACCTCCTCAACACAGCACGCCCGGCATCGATGCCGGGCGTGCTGTCTTCATTGGTCAACTGAGTCCGGCTCGGTCGGTCAGGACGCCTTCTTCGCGGCCTTGGCGGCGGCTTCCTTCATCGCGGCGCGACAGGCTGCCTCGAGCGCCTGGTGCAGTTTCTCGTGCTCGGGACAGGTCCCGAGGAAGTCGAGCAGCTGACCGACCTGGTCCGAAGCGTCCCGGCTTGTGTCGACGCGCATGATCGCGGCGTCGCCGAGCGCCTCGCTCGCGTTCTGCATCCACTCGACGGTGACCTCATCCTCGTCTTTGCGCCCGGGGGGGCGGACTTTCGTCCGCACCGTCTGCGGGCCGATCATCACGATCGGCCACTCGCCGACGCTGGTGCGCGGCTCGCGCACGACGACGAGCACCGGCACGCCCTGCTGGTTCGCCCGTTCGCGCAGGTCGCGACCGTCGGCGCCCACGAGCAGCGGTTCGAACAGGTAACAACCGGCCTCGACCTGCTCATCCTCCTGAAGCAGTTCCTGGTCCGCCTCGTTCAGCCGGATGACCGTGCTGCACTCCAACGCTTCCAGGCGCTTCTGGCGTCGTGCTTCCTGGAGCGGAAGGACGATCCTCGCCATCCGCTCGAAGTCGCCGGCCTCGAAGGCCGTGTTCAGGGCTTCCAGAGCGAGGCGCTCGCACTCGAAATACTCGGTCTTCGCGAGTGCTGCGGAGGCCTGCTCCATCAACTGGTCGATCTTCTCGGATTTACTTGCTTTGGCTTTGCTCGACACAACGTCCCCGCGTGGATAGGGCGACACCGTCGGTGTCGCGGGAGTGATCAGATGCTACGCCCTCAAGCCGCCGATGCGCGGCAGCCGGCCGCGAGATCGCGCAAGACGGTGGTCCAGGCGTCGGCCTGCTGGTCCATGTCGTAGGCGAGAATGTCGGCGAGTGTCGAGAGGTCGCGAGAACTGATCGCGTCCCGGATCTCGCCGAGACGGGTGGTCAGTTGAGCAGCGAGCTGCTCGAAAGTCTCTTCGCCGTTCACGTGCCCGAGCTCGATACCGTTCACCTGACGCGAGAGCGTGATGCACTGCTCCACCTGCTGCCAGATGTCGAGCACATTCGACAACTCGGGCATCGCCCGGGAGAGTTCGCCGAGTTGGATCTGCTGAGCGATCGCTCCCTGCTTTTCCTTGCTGGACTCCAGGTGATCGGCCGCCTCAAGCAGCGTCACGCGGACCAGCGAAACCGGGTCCGCCGAAGTGAACCGGATTTCGGCGGCGAAGGGCTCGGTCACAGGGGGGTCGGCGAGCTGGGCGTCGGGAACCGGCTCGCCGTCAGCGCTCACGCCGATCAGCAGGCGATCGCCGGCCTTGGCGGCCGCCGCTTCGAGGGCCTTCGCGAGCGTGCTTCCCGAGTCATCGATGAGTTCGTCGTCGAGGTAGATGCGCATACGGGCGTTATCGGTCGGATTCGGGGGCGGCTTCGACAAACCCGAGCAACCGAATCGAAATCGTTGATCGGCATCGGCAGCCGATCGGTTGGGGCGAGACCAATCGTCCGAATCGCCTCGTCGTCATCGGGCCTGCCGGGGGCTATCATCGGAACCGGCCCGATACGACGGGCGAGAACCCTTGATTTCCGATTCGCCGACCGAGGACCAAACCCCTATGCACCTGAGGCATTCCGACCACGAGCACGGCCCGAAAGAGGTTCCAGTCCGGTTCATTCTTGAGGATCCGCAGGATCTGACCGGTACCGACAAAGTCGAATGGGAGGTCATGGCCGCCAAGGGCGAGCACCTGCTTGAGGTGGCGGTCGAGAACGGCATCAATATCGAGCACGCCTGCGGTGCCGTGTGCGCCTGCTCGACCTGCCATGTCTACGTCGAGCAGGGGATGGACGAGGTCTCCGAGCCGACCGAGGCCGAGGAAGACCGTGTGGAAGAGGCGCCGGGCCTGCAGATGAATAGCCGTCTCTCGTGCCAGTGCGAGATTGAAGGGAAGGGCCCGATCGTCGTTCGGGTGCCCGCGTGGAACCGAAACGCGGTCAAGGAAGTCCCGCACTGACGGTATCGGTTGCCGGTAGTCTTCCGCCGAATCGAGGGATTCTCAGGACGCCGAAGGCCGTTCTCTGACGCAACTATTTTGCAGCCCGAATCGCGGATTCCATGGCCGAACAGGCGTTTTTCTGCCGGACCATGCAAAATTATGGGTCTATTTCTCACAAGAATCTTGCTTTCAACCCGGCAAAGTGTGAAGATAGGCAATTGGCGTTGTTGGGGGAAAACCTGCGACAGCGTCAACTCTCTCTCTTCTCTCAATGGTCTACCATTGGTGCAAACGGCTGCGTGGCGACGCAGCCGTTTGTATTTTTGGCGCCGGAGGTCGGACCGATGGATGACAAACTGCACTGGCTGGATGTCGAACTGATCGCCGAGGAACTCGTCGAGGAGTACCCGGACCGCGATCCCGTCGCGATTTCCTTCCCCGAACTGCGCAAACTTGTGGAGTCGCTGGACGAATTCGAGGCGCGTGAGGGCCACCCGTGCAACGAGCGGATTCTTGAGGCCATCCAGGCGAACTGGATCAAGGAAACGCGTGACGCCGGCGGCTACGACGATGAAGACGACGACTGACCGACGGAACATGCCCCGGACCGGGCCCGGTTGCGCGCGATCCGGTCGTAGGTCGCACGGGACGCGTGGCTGATGCCCGGCACATACAGCAGCAGCGACGGCAGGAAGCCAAGCGGCGTCTGGAGCAGGGCCCGACGGACCGCCGGGAAGCCAACCATTGCCTTGCCGTGGCGGGTGCGCATCGGGATGCCGAGCATGGCCTGGTCCATCTGCACGGGCAGTTCTTCGATCGGGACCTTGAGCATGTCGCGGAACTCGAGGCGCGAGAGCCAGTCGAGGGCGCGGAGGATCTTCGTCGTCCGCTGGCACATGCCGCAGGCGCCGTCGTAGTAGAGGGTGTCTTTGGAGCAGTCCACTACGAAAGTCTATACAGAGTTAAAGTGGAGGCTACTCTGACTTTGCATCGGTGATGCCCGGATCACTGAACTCCGAAACCGCTGGCCACCACGGACTGAGTGAAAGCTCGTTGTAAAACCTCGTCTCAAACTCTTCCCTGAGCGGGTGCCCCTTCGGCAGCACAAGTTCAAGCAGAACGGATGCCGCTTCTCTCTGGCCGCTGTACATCAGGTCAAGCATCGCTTCAGCGAGACGGGCCTTCGGATCGTCCTGGCCTTCGTCCATCCATGTACTGAGTTCTGTTGCCATCGCTTCCAATGTGGTCCGATCGACCGGCACGCGCTTCATGTGCTTCTCTGATGGAACGAAGACTTCGCTTTGCCCGGCGAGCACAATGTCTACGACCGCAGAGCCAGCGAATGACGCTTCCCAGTACGAGAATGTCCAGTCTTTCGCGTGCAGCACCCATTCGCCGTCCTGATCTTGCTTCCAAGCCGCTTGTTCGCCATGCCCCAAGTCAATTGACTGGACTGTAATCGATGCCCGCAAGGAGATGATGTAATCCGTGAAACAGCAGTGCGCTCCGCCGGACCATTCCCGGACAATGAATTCTGGAGATGAATCGCCAATCACATCAACACCGTAAGGCAGCGCATATTCGCTTCCCGTCGCTTGCTCGGGCGAGATCATGAGAGTTCCGCCCTCGAACACAAAGCTTGGTTCTGCAGACAGTACACCCTGATCCTTGGTCCATATTTCCAGCCTCTGCTCAATCTGATTCGGATGCAGACGGATAATGCGGATCAGGTAGTCACCCAATTTCTGCTCGGTCACCAGTTCCGGTTCTGCGTACTCAAGCCCGATGTTGTTCGAGCTGACGCGGATTTGCTCTTGAGTATCACTGCCCTGCTCGCGATCGCACGCGGCCAGACAGGACAGCACCGCCACCATGCAAAACCCGTTCCATCGATTCACCGCCATACTCACACTATCGGCCAACGACGCTGCTCCTGACGACTCCTATACTCCCCCCATGCACCACACCAGAGTCGCTCTCATCGGTGCCGGACCGATCGGCATCGAGATGGCCGTCAGTCTCAAGCGGGCCGGGGTGGATTACGTCCACTTCGAGGCCGGGCAGATCGGGTCCACCATCGCATGGTGGGCACCGCAGACGCGGTTCTTTTCCTCGCCGGAGCGGATCGCGGTCGCGGGCGTACCGTTCTCGACGCCGACGCAGGACAAGGGCACGCGCGAGGATTACCTGAATTACCTGCGCAACGTCGTCGAACAGTTCGACCTGCCGATCCGCACGGATCACCGGGTGGACGACGCGAAACGCCTCGACGATGGGTCGTTTGAACTCAGCGTGAGCCACCGCGGAGGTCGCTCGCGATGGAGAGCCGACAAGGTCATCCTCGCCATCGGCGACATGCACGAGCCGAAGATGCTCGGCATCCCCGGTGAGGATTTGCCCCACGTGAGCCACTACTTCGAGGAGCCCCACTCCTACTTCCGACAGAAGGTGCTCATCGTCGGCGGGCGCAACAGCGCGGTCGAGGCGGCGATCCGCTGCCAACGCGTCGGCGCGGATGTCGCGATCAGTTACCGGGGCGGCGTGTTCACGAAGAAGATCAAGTACTGGCTGCGTCCGGAGCTGCTAGCGCTGATCGATGCGGGCAAGATCGTCTACCACAAACGGACCATACCGATCGAGATCACGCCGAACGAAGTTGTGCTCGCGCCGGTCGACGAGAGCGGTGAGCGCCGAGGCGAGACATTCAGTGTCGCAGCCGACCGTGTGGTGCTCATGACCGGCTACCGGCAGGATCCGACACTGTTCGAGCAGCTCGGGGTCGAGCTCGAAGGCGAGCGCCTCGTGCCGCGCGTGGACGAAGAGACGATGCAGTCGAGCGTCCCGGGCGTGTACATCTGCGGCACGGCGGTGGCGGGCACGCAGGCTTCGGGGGTGGAGGTGTACATCGAGACCTCGCACGTGCACACGCGACGCATCATCCGCGACATCACCGGCGATGAGAGCGCGGATGCGGATCTTGAGACGCCGGTCTATGCGTTGCCGGAGAGCTGAACGCTTCGATCAGAACAGGTAGCCGGCCGACCGTACCGCCCTGCTGCTTTCGAGGGCTGCGCGGCACAGCGTCTCGAAGGTGCCGAGTCGGGCCATGGAATCTTCTGGATCGTCGGGGCCGGGCTTGAGCAGGGCGTACTTCCCGTTCGAATCGAGTTCCCAGGCGTGACGTCGATCGTGCACGCCGGCGAGCAGGATGTCGCTGAGTTTGCGCCGGGCGTCGCGATCTTCGACGGGGGTCACGGCCTCGACGCGGTTGTTGAGGTTCCGGCTCATCCAGTCGCCCGAACCGATGTACCACTCTCCATCGACAGGGTCCTCGCGTCCGCACGCGAAGTGGAAGATCCGCGCGTGCTCGAGGAACCGTCCGACGACCGAGACGATGCGGATGTTCTCCGACAGGCCGGGCACGCCGGGGCGGAGGCAGCAGAAGCCGCGGACGATGCAGGTGATCTTCACGCCGGCCTGCGAAGCCTCGTAGAGGCGCTTGATGATGCCGACGTCTTCGAGCTGGTTCATCTTGGCGACCACGCGCGCGGGCTTCCCGGCGCGGGCGTTCTGCACCTCGCGATCGATCAGCTCGTAGAAGCGCTCGCGCATGGTCACCGGCGCGATCAGGAGTTTGTTGTAGTGGCGGTTCAGTGAGCGCCCGGTGAGGTAGTTGAAGATATTGATCACATCCTCACAGATCGCTGGATCGCAGGTGAGCAGGCCGCAGTCGGTGTAGAGCTGCGCGGTGCCGGGGTGGTAGTTGCCGGTGCCAACATGGGCGTAGGAGCGGAGGCGATCACCCTCGCGGCGCACGACGAGCGAGCACTTGCAGTGGGTTTTGAGGCCGATGACGCCGTAGGCGACATGCACGCCGTGCTTTTCGAGGTGTCGGGCGAAGCGGACGTTCTTGTCCTCGTCGAAGCGGGCGCGGAGTTCGACGAGGCAGGCGACCTGCTTGCCCTCTTCCGCGGCGCGGATGAGCGAGTCGATGAAGGGCGAATCTCGCGAGGTGCGATAGAGCGTCTGCTTGATCGCCAAGACGTTCGGGTCCTTGGCCGCGGCGGCGATGAAGCGCTCGACCGACGCCGCGAACGACTCGTAGGGGTGGTGGACAAGGACGTCCTGCTCGCGGATGGCCGAGAAGATGTCGGTGTCCTCGTCCCGCAGTCTGGGCGGCACGACGCCGGTCCACGGACGCTGCTTCAGGGCGGGGCGATCGAGGGCGATGATGTCGGTCAGGTCCTGGTACTCCAGCAGGCCGCCCCGGACATAAACATCCTCGTCGTCGAGTTCGAGTTCTTCCTTCAGCAGCGAGATGATCGGATCGGATGGCGTGCTCGCGACTTCGAGGCGCACGACGGAGGCGAAGCGGCGCATCTGCAGTTCGGCCTCGACGTGTTCGAGCAGGTCTTCGACCTCTTCGCCCTCAAGGTCAACGCCGGTCGATCGGGTGACGCGGAAGGGCATGATGTCGACGATCTGCATACCGGGGAAGACCGCGTCGAGGTTGTGCTGAATGATCTGCTCGAGCGAAACCAGCCGGATCTGATCGGCGTCACGGAGCGGGCCGATCTCGCCGCCGTCGGGCGGGACGCTGACGATCCGTGGGAGGGCGTCGGGGACCTTGATGCGTGCGAAGAGTTTGTCCGATGATCCGGGTTGGCTGACGAGGATGCCCAGCGACTCGGACAGGTTCGAGATGAACGGGAACCGGTGGCCCTGGTCGACCGCGAGCGGCGTGAGAATGGGGAACACGTTCGTGTGGAACCATTCGTCGACGCGCTCGCGGTCGGATGGCTCAAGGTCGGCGTACTTTGCGATGTCGATACCGTTCTCGCGCAACGCCGGGAGGACCAGATCCTCGAAGCAGCGGGCCTGCATTTCCTGCAGTTCCTTGACCATCGCGCGCGCCGCGTCGAGTTGCTGGCGGACCGTCATGCCGTTGTGGGCGTGAATCTCGTAGCCCGACCGGAGGCGTCGTTTGAGCAGGGCGACGCGCTTCATGAAGAACTCATCGAGGTTGCTCGCGCAGATCGTGAGGAACTTCACGCGTTCGAGCAGCGGTGTGCGTTCGTCGGTTGCCTGGCCGAGAACACGACGGTTGAACTCGAGCCACGACAGGTCCCGGTTGAAGAACTGGGACGGATCGGAGTCCGGGTCGATGTCGGCCGGCACCGAGACGCGCGTCGCGAGTACGGCGAGCGGATCCTTCGTCGAAAACACATCGCCGGTGCCCGAACCGTTGCTCCCGGCGTCGCTGCTCGGATTGTTCTTGTGCTTCTTCTTGCTGCTCATCGCCTGCCCCGTGCGCCGGTGCGGCGCGAACGGGCATTATAGATCGCCCCGAACCTCATCGATCAGTTCCGAGATCAATCGCCATGTGTCCTGCACGTGCTCCTTGGTGGTCAGCGTTGCGCCGATCGCGAAGCGGACGGCGTAGCGAGATCCGCCGTCCGGCTGAGGGAGTGTGGTGTGGGTGAGGTAGGCCTTTCCGGAGTCGTTGACGCGCCGGAGCAGTTCGCGGCTCAAACGTTCAGATTCTGTGAAATCTGATCCTCGCACGGCGAAGCAAAGCAGGCTCAGCGACCTGGGCGTGAGGAGTTCGACCCGGTCGTCGGCCCGTATGACCCGCTCCAGTCTCTCGGCGAGACGACAGTGCAGGCGGATGTGGGCTCGCAGGCCGCTCGCACCGTAATGGCGCAGCACGAACCAGAGTTTGAGCGCCCGGAAGCGCCTGCCGAGGGGAACATGCCAGTCGCGGTAGTCGATCACCGCGCCCTCGTCGCTCGCCTGATTGCGCAGGTACTCGGGGACGATGCTCATCGCGCTGATGAGCTCGTCGCGCCGGGCCCGCCCGTTGAGCCACATGAGCGAGCAATCGAAATTCGTCAGCAGCCACTTGTGCGGGTTGAACGAAAAAGACGACGCACGCTCGATGCCTTTCAGCATCCAGCGGTGCTCTTCGCACACCAGCGCGCTGCCGGCCCACGCGGCGTCCACGTGTACCCAGCAGTCATGCTCGGCGGCAATCTTCCCGATCGGTTCGAGCGGATCAACGGCGCCGCTGGAGGTCGTGCCGAGCGTGGCACCGACGAAGAACGGGGTCAGGCCGGCGTCGAGGTCGGCTTGGATCGCGTCGCGCAGTCGGTCAGGGTTCATGGCAAGCCTTTCATCCGTGCCGACGAGCCGGACCCGATCTCGCCCGATGCCGCAGACCATCGCGGCTTTGACGATGGATGAGTGCGCCTGGGTTGATGTGTACGCGACGAGGTCGGCCTCGGGATGCTTGCGCTGAGCACGGTCGCGGGCGGCGACCATGGCGGCCAGGGTCGCTTCGGATGCCGTCCCCTGAATGACCCCGCCGCCGTCCATGCTCGTGAACGATTCGGGCAACGCGATCAGACGGGCTACCTGATCGAGGACCGCGGTCTCGACTTCCGTGCAGGCCGGCGAGGTCTGCCAGAGCATGCCTTGGACGGCGAGTCCGGTCGCGAGCATGTCGCCGAGGATCGCCGGGAACGAACTGTTGGCCGGAAAGAATGCGTAAAAGTTCGGGTGCTGCCAGTGGGTGAGGCCCGGCATGACCAGTTCATCGAGGTCATGCAGCATGGCGTCGAACCCGGACTCCTGGAGGGGTGAGCCGGCCTCCGAAACACGCTTTGGAAGAGCCCCCGCGATTTCACCCGGCTTCGCGCGCGAAAGCACATCCGGCCGACCCGCGGAGTTCAAGCGCTCGTAGTAGTCCGCGATGTAATCGACCATCCGGTGGCCGAGTTCGCGGAACTCTGCGGGGGACATGTGCGCCGGCGCCGGTTCCGGCCCCGGGAGCGGCGGAACGGGTCCGGAAGCGATCTCTGGCTCGTTGTTTGCCATAGGACCACGATACGCTTTGGAACAGCCACGGTGTACACTCGACGCGGAACCACCGCTCATGAAAGGGCCCGCCATGCGACGCCAGCCGATCCGTTCGCTTCTTGTGACCCTTGGGTTCGTGCTTGGCTCCGGCGCCATAGGCCCCGCCAGCCACGCGTCCGCTGCGCAGGACGAGCGCGCCAGCGGCGCGACGGTCACTCTGCTCGATGCGGGGCATGGAGAACAACGCGTGCTGCGGTGGGCGCCGCAGGTTGGTGTGCCTGTACGAGCTCGGATGAAGATGGCGATGGAAATGTCGTTGGCGTTCGACGGCAACCCGATGCCGCCGGTGAACCTGCCAGCGTACGTCTTCACGGTCAGCGCGACCGCGGGTGAGCCCGACGATCAGGGGCGCTACCCGGTGGAAACCGTCTACGAGTCCGTCGAACTCGAAGGCGATGTCGACCCGATGGTCCGCGATGCGATCTGGCGTGTGCTTCGCCCGCTGGAAGGCACGAAGCTCACCTTCGTCACGGATTCACGTGGATTCGTCACCGAAACATTCGCCGCAGACCTTCCTGCGCAGATTCTTGATTTGCTGGGCGGGGCGAACGGGGTGCGACGGATGGTCGAATCGCTCTCGCAGCCGCTCCCCGAGGAAGCGGTCGGTCCCGGTGCGCGTTGGCGCGTCGAACAGTCGCTGACGATGCCGAACGCCCCCACCCTGAAGAACTCGGTGGTGTACGAACTCGTGCGGCGCGAGGGCGACACGATAGAAGTGAAGATCACGGGCGAACAGACCGCGAGCGAGCAGAAGTTCGACTCCGGAGTCCCGGGCGCGCAGACCACTTTGAAGCAAGCGAGCGGCAGAATCGAGGGCGAGTCGTTCATGCGTCTGGACCGCCTGCTGCCGGTCCGAGCGGTGAACGAGGGATCCACGAAACTCACGTTCGAGATCGTCGAGCGCGGGATCACGCAGCTCATGGAGCAATTCGTCTCTGTGCGGTTTGAGGTCGAGCACCTGGACGAGGGCGGCGCGAAGCCGGTCGATCCGGACGACGCTGGGTAAGCAGTCGGTCCGGCTCGGAATCAGCCGAGTCGGTCGCCGGGTTTCGGGTCGCCCCGGTCGTCGGGTGAGATCAGCGCGACGCCGTTGTCGGTGTACACGCCGAGCGTCAGCACCTCGCTCTTGAATCCGGCGATGCGCATTGGCGGAAAGTTCACTACGCACATCACGCGGCGCCCGATGAGCTCCGCCGGCTCGTAGAGCGCCGTGATCTGTGCGCTGGACGACCGCTCGCCGAATTCGCTTCCCAGATCGATCCGCAGCGCGTACGCCGGCTTCCGCGCGCCTTTGAGCGGTTGAGCGTCTCGGATGATGCCGACGCGGATGTCGAGTTTCTGAAAATCCTCGAAGCGAGCGATCTCTGGCTTGGTCGTCATGTCCGGTCCAAAACAAAGATCGCCCGGCCGCGAAGCCGGGCGGGGTGATCGAAGGCGAAGGATCAATCCGAGAGCTTGCCGAGTTCGTGCTCGACCGCTTCGACGAGCCGACCAACGGTATCCGGGCCGAAATCGAACGGCAGGTCGGCCGCGCTGAAAAGGTCGGGCAGTGGCTTGGAACCGCCGAAGCCAAGCGCGTGCTTGTACAGACGCAGCGCCTCGGTTTCGCTGCGGACCAGCGAGTGCAGCCAGATGCCGAGGGCGCCGAGCTGGGCGATGCCGTATTCGATGTAGTAGAACGGATGCCCGAACAGGTGGCCCTGACGCTGCCATGTCCACGCCTCGGCGTCTTCGAGGCCGTCCCACGACACATCGTGCCCGAAGCGACGGCTGATTCGCAGCCAGGCTTGCTTGCGCTCGTCGCGCGAGTGGCCCTTGTTCGTGTAGATCCAGTGTTGAAACGCGTCGATGGTCGCGATCCAGGTAAGCAGAGCGATCGAGCCTTCCATCTGCGCGCGCCTGGCGCGGTTCGCAGACTCTTCCGTCTGGTAGTACTCATCCCAGTACGGCATGGTCATGAGTTCCATCGTCATCGACGCGACCTCAGCGAACTCGGTCGGGTAGTCGCGGTAGCCGATGAGCGGCTCGCTGGCGCAGAGGAAGCTGTGGAACGCGTGCCCGGCCTCGTGCACCATCGTCTCGACATCGCGGTGCAGTCCGGCGGCGTTCATGAAAATGAACGGCTGACGCGAGCGGTCGCGCATGTACTGATAGCCGCCGAACGCCTTGCCCTTGCGCGAATCGAGGTCGAAGTTCGGTCCCATGTTCTCGCCCATGGAATCGAACAGCTCGCCGAGCTGCGGGTCGAGGCGATCGAACACGCGTCGGGTCTTCTCGATCATTTCCTGCCCGGTGTCGAACGGGCGGAGCGGCTCGCGTCCTTTCTCGTCCACGGCGAGGTCCCACGGGCGGAGGACATCTACGCCGAGATTCTGCTTCCGCCGCGCGTCGAGCCTCCGCGCGAACGGCACGACGTGCTGCTCGATGGCGTCGTGGAAACGCTCGCAGTCGGCCGGGGTGTAGTCGAAGCGGAGGTAACGCTCGTGCTGGTAATCCCGATAATTGTCGAAACCCGCGTTGGTCGCGAGTTGCTGACGCTTCTCGACCATCTGGTCGAAGATGTCCTCGATTGCCTCCTTGTCCGCGAGGCGACGGTCGGCGACACCCCGCCATGCGGCTTCGCGCACCGCACGGTCGTTGTCCTGCAGGAACTTGCCCATCTGCGGGATGGTGCGCTCCTCGCCCTTGAACTCGACGGTCATTTTGCCGCAGATCTCGTCGTACTTCTGGTCGAGCTTGGCGAGTTGGGTCTCCAGCGGGACGTTCTCTTCCTTGAACAGTTCGACCTCGCGCTTGGTCTTCTTGCGGAGCAGACCGTAGCGCTCGTCGTCCATCTCGATCTGCTCGAAGAGTTCGGTCTGGCGCGTGTCCAATTTGAAGCCGATGGGCTTGAGCTTCGGGGGCACCTCGTCGAGGTACGCGGACCACGCGTCGGCCGCCGACTTGTCGTCGGTGTGGCAGGTCATCCGGATATAGAGATTCGCGCGGGCCTCACTGGCCGCGGCGTCCAGCTCGCTGCGATCCAGCAGCCATCGTTCGAGTTCGTGCGCTGACGTCACCGGACGCTCGAGCAGATCGGTGTACAGCGGCTGAAGGGCATCCCAACATGCACCGTCGATCTCGGCGGGAACAAAGTCGGTCTGGATCAGGCCGTTGCCCATGGCGGCACCGGGGTTGCGCTTTTCGCGTCGTGTCATAGCTGGAAGAACTCCGAAACTGGAACAAGGCCGATTGCCCCCGAGGCCCGGGGAGTCGGTCAGAAGAGGTATCTCGTTCGGCCATGATACGCCTCAGGGCGTGTTCTGGTCAGAAAGGGCATCCACGCGATCGATCGCGCCGGAGACGCGCTGGAATCCCCCGAGGAATCTGACGGCCCGAACGGTCGCCGGGTCGTCTTTACTCGCGAGTTCGAGCAGTTGATCGAGCACCTCCGCGGCCAAGCCGACCGCCGAAGAATCCCCTTCGGCAGCGGATGCGGTCGCCCGGTCGAGCCGCTCGTACAGTTCCGCGAGTTCCGACCGGACGCGCTCGGCCCGTTCGACGGTGCGACTGATCCGGTCCGATCGCTCCCGATCGATCTGCCACCCGGAGCTCCCGTAGATCGAGTCCAGCGCGGCATCGATCGAATTCGCTGCTTGCGCGATCCCGAACTCCGTCGCCTCTTGCCCGGTGAACACCCGACCGCCATGGGGATCGTCAGTGCTCGATGCGGGCTGCGTCATGTGCAGCGCGACATCGGGATCGTGGCCGCCTCGTGATGCCGCCGCCGCGACCATGAAACGCACGGCTTCCTGCTCCTCCGGGGGCAACGCCTGCCAGGCTCCCGGCCCCGCCTCTCGGACGCCGATCGCCGCTCCGATGGTTCCGTCGGGCGACACCCAAAGATCCGGAATCGTGAGCGCCACGATGGACGCCGCGGACTCCGCACGCTCGATCCACCCGATGCAATCGATGTCACGCTCGGCGAAGTAGCCGTGGATCAGATCCGACAGCGGACCGACGCGGTTGAGCATCCCGCCCCCGGAATCGAACGCGAACACTACGGTGTCCACGCGTCGGTCCAGATCGGCAACGATCTCGGCGAGCGGTTGGCGGAGCAGTTCGGCATCGACGCCGCAGCCGACGAAGCCGTCGAGCCGGACGACCACGACCCTTGCCGGACGATCGCTCGCCGTCGGCGGGCCTTCTGCGGGCGGCGAGCACGCCGAGGCTGCCAAGAGACCGACGAGCGAGAGCGCGAATCCGAAGATGGCGACGAGGGTTCGGGTCATGCGCCGTTCACCATAGAAAAAGCCCGACGCTGGTGCGCCGGGCTTTCTTCACGCTTTGAACACTCGGCACTCAGACGAGGCTGCGGAGCAGACGTTCCTGCTCGCGGAAGAACGCATCGGTGATGCCGTTGTACTTCTTGAACGAGGCCGCACGGTTGATGATCGAGCGGAGTTCGTTCAGGTATCGGCGAGCGATGCCGACCTCACGCTGACGGTCAGTGCCGCCGGAGTTGATCGCGTTGGCGAGAGCGATCTGGTATTTCGCGTACACCTCGCCCGACCGCACTTCGGCGGTCTTCACGTTGTCACGGAACCGGCGCTGGACCTCGTCGGCGACTTCGCCCACCTCGACCCACTCGCTGAGGCCCATGAGTTTGGCGAGTTCGTTCTTGTTCGCGGCGGTGCCCTTGCTGACGCCGTAGAAATCGGCATCGAGCGCGTTCAGTGTGAGGATCTCGGTAGCGGGGCTCACTACGTGCTTGCCACCTTCTCCGTCGTAGAACTTCACCTCGCCGGTCCGCTCGTTGACGTCCGCGGTGAGCAGCGTGGTGGTCTGCATAGCTCGCATGACCAGCGGGTCGCGGCGACCACGCTTGGAGATCATTTCGCCGAGTTCGAGGACTTCAAGAAGCTCGCGTCCTTCCGATGCCTTCGCACCGCCGGGGCCGCCGATGTACTGCACGGTGCCGCCGATGTGACCCTCGGGCTTCATGTAGATCTCTTCCGCGTTGAAGCTGATGAACGAGGCCGCGGAAATCGCTGATTCCACCCAAACAACCACGCGGAAATGCTTCTTCATCTCCAGGTGGATAACATCGGAGAGTGGCTTGGTCTCGGCGGTGTAACCACCGCCAGAGTCGACAACGAGCACGACGATGTCCGGTTGCTCTTCCTCAGGCAATTCGAGCAGCGCCTTCATCGAGTCGCGGAGGGCATCTCCATAGATGTACATGCCCACCATTTCCTTGTTGTTCTCCTTGTCGCCGAGCGAGATGAAGCAGACCTTGGTCGCGCCAGAGGCGATGGCCTTCTGGCGGGCCTCGCGATCTTTCGCACCGTCGCGCGACTTGGTGCCGTCGCCCGGCGTATCGACATCGCGCTCGATGGAAGCGATTTCTTCCTTGAGCACGAATTCTTCGAACTCCACGGTGCCGACCCGACGCTTCATCCAAACGGCGCTGTCGGTCTCGCGAAGGATCTCTCCCTCGTACACTTCACCGTTCTTCAGCGTCACCTTATCGAGAGCGAACACCGCCTGGGTCGCCATGACGACGGCGAGCGCCGCGATGACGAGCAGTGATGCTCCGCTTTGAATCCACTTCATAAACCTGTTCATTTCGTTCCTCGCGTGTATCTGTCAGTGAGCCTTGCTTGGGTTCAATGTTCTACGCCGGGTCACCGGCCGCCCGCCCCGCCTCCGGCGCCGCCGCCCCCGCCGCCGGGGCCGTCGTTGCCGCCGTTGCGCAGGTTGCGCATCCGGGCACGGATCTGCTCGATCATGACATCGATGTTGGCTCTTTCGTTGCCGTCGGGGTCCATGACCTCGGCGAATCGACGGAGGATGCCGCGGGCCTGCAGAAGGAGACGCTGCTGACGACCGAGGGCGGCGAGAATCGCGTCACGGCCTCCGCCGATCTGCACATTGTTGGCCTCGTCAAAGATGCGCTGGTAGTTCACCAGCGCACGCTCGACGTCTTCGGTCCAACCGTTCATGATGGCCTCGGCCTTGGTGTTCTCAAGGACCGCGTAGTTCCGGAACACACGCATACTCAGAGCGATGTCTTCGATGGAACTGGCAACGCCGTCGGCGATGCCGAGCTTCAGCGGCATGTCGTCGCGGAGGAACAGCGTGTCGTTTCCGTAGAGGACCTCGTCCGGATCGTCCTCGTACTCGTCCTGGCCGTTGTCGGTCAGGAGGATCCACTGAGGATTGTTCATGATCTCCGGGCCGGGCATTTCGGTGCTGATGTAGTACTCGGGTTCGACGCCGGTCAGCCGGACCGCGAACCAGTACTGTCCGCGAGCCATCGCCTGCACGATCGCGACGCCCAGACGCCCGTAGCCGCCGTAGACAACCAGACCTTCGGCGTGGCCCATGCGGAGCGAAATCTGCTTGAGGTTGACCTGCTCATCGCCGATGTCGAAATCGTCGAGGTCGCCGGCGAGGCCGATGACCGAGTCGGGAGTGATGTACATCTCAGGGCTCAGCCACGGCACGAAGGCCGCGCCGCCGATGGCCTGGTCGACCCAGAAAACGATGCGCCGCCCCTTCTGGATCTCATCTTTGAAGATCGGAGTAACACGCTCTGCGGCGAAAAGGCCGTCGAAGCCCTCGTACAAAGTGGTCGCGTCAAGCTTGAGCAGGACAATGTGCTTGTCGCGCTTCGTTTCGTCGACCTTGTAGGTCACGCCACCGCGCGGATCCGAGATCTCGACGAGGTCGTTGAACGTCTCGTCGACGTCCCGGAAAAGGTCGGTCAGCGGCGTCGCCGTGAGATCCTTCTCGAAGATCCCATTGAGTTCGGCGTAGTAGAAGAGCGTGGTGTCCTCATCGATGTCCTCGCCGCGAGTATTCTTGTCGGGGAGAACTTCTTCCTTCTTCTCGGCTTCGTCCTTGCGTCCCTCGGACTCGCGCGGGATGTCCCGCTTGATTTCGAGGATCTGGTCTTTCTCGTAGACCGTGCGGACCGCGGGCATGGAGCCGATCCGGACGTTCATGATGATCGTCGCGTCGGTCTCCTCAAGGATGTCCCCGCGCACGACTCGCCCATTGGTGAAAATCACCATGTCTTCGGTGGCGTCCTCATCTCCAGCGTCCTGGATCACGACGGCGGCGCTCGCGCTGGTCGTGAGCGGAGCGGGCGCTGACACAGTCATCAGCGCGCCGACGGTCAACATCAACAGAGCGTTCTTAAGCATGTGGTTGTCCAGCCTCTTGCAGAGCGAGCCGCCTGCCGGCGACGGTCAATCGGAACTCGGAGTACGCGCGGATTGCCTCGTCCGCGATGCCAACTCCACCTGACATCAATATATACACCCAACCGGGTGCTCTTGATGCAGATCCCCCCAATGCGCGGGGGATCCCGGCCAGCCGAAATCAGGCCAGCCAAGTGGAGTCTATCACACGACTTGGGCGAATCCCAAACAAAAACCACGAATCCGGTTCAATCCGGGTCCGCGAGAGCGACCTGTAGCGCCTCGTGGGCCGTCGCGGCCGAGCCCTCCAACTGCGCGTCGTAGGCTCTGGCAAGTCGTTCTTTGAAGTCCGGGCCCGGACGGAGGCCCGACGCGATGAGGTCGTCTCCGCTCACCCACGGCTCGGGTGCCAGACCAATCGGATCCGAGGCCAGACTATTCCGATCGCTTTGCACGCGGGATGCGGCGTCCGGGTTTCGCCCGTTCAGCAGCACCAAAGCGCCGTCGAACCAATCGGACGCCGCCCAGCGTTTACGCTGGGAAACCGAGGCACCGGTCCATCCTCGCTCCAGATGGACCAAACCCCGCGAGATCCCCACCAGATCGTCGGTTTCCTCGTTGCTGAGAACGATCGAACGACGGAGCAGTCGGGACTGTGCAACGAGCCGATCGGACGCCTGATCAGCATTGGCTCGGCCCAGGCCCTCCCGATCATGGAGCCAAGCGAGAAGCGTGGTTGGAAAGTCGCTGCTCGAGCCGATCGCGTCCAGAACACTCCACGATGCACCGGACAACTGAACCCCTTGTTCTGAACCGAGAATAGGAATCGCGAGATTCAAACACTCGATCAGTTCGATGGCCCGTCGACGCGCTTCGACGGGCACGCGGCGCCCGAGCATGCGGCGGAGCTCGTCGCCGATCCGCTCCGGTGATACCCCTTGAAGGTCGGCGGCGTGCTCGCGGATGGCCGCTCCGGTGACTGGCTCGATCGCAAAGCCAAAGCGAGACGCGAAGCGCACTGCTCGCAACGCGCGCAGGTGGTCCTCCGCCAACCGGTCGGCAGGGTTCCCGACCGCCCGGATGATCCCGTCGCGGATGTCGTCGAGCCCGCCAACGGTATCGATGACCCGGCGCTCAACCGGTCCATCGGCGAGGGGATCGAGGAACATGGCGTTGATCGTGAAGTCGCGGCGTTTCGCGTCCTCGTCCGGGCCGCAGAACTCGACGCTGTCGGGGCGTCGCTTGTCGGAATACGCCCCTTCACGACGAAAGGTCGCGACCTCGATCGTCGCTGCAGGGGAGGGCGATCCGGCGGTCTCCCCGAGACTCCCGCGTCCGAATCGCACGATGACGACGCCGAACGACTTCCCGACGGCGTGGGCGTCGTCGAACAGCTCCAGCACCTCGTCGGGCGTCGCGTTGGTGGCGACATCGAAATCCGTGGGCGCAAGGCCGAGAAGGGTGTCCCGCACACAGCCACCAGCGAGGTACGCCGTTTTGCCCTGACCACGGAGCGCGCGCACGATCTCAACGGCCCCGCGTTCCGCGGCAGCCCGCTTGCGATCGTTGCGATGATCCGGCTCGGGGCGGCTCATGCGCCAAGTGTACTTCCGCGCTACGATCTGCCCTGATGAACGACCCTGCCCAACCGGATCAACGCGTCAGTCGACGCGACGAAGTGGCCCCGCACATCACGCTCCCGGACCCCGACAAGCGGAGGTTCCCGGTCGGCGCGGTCCTGATCGTCGCCTGGATCGCGGTGTTTCTGACCATCTTCATCGTGCTCGCACAGCTCAAGCTCAAAGGCCCGGCGCCGCATGCGCCGGGGACACCGACTCCCCCACCGTCGTCCGCGCCTTCGGGTGATTAAGACGAAGCATCGCGCCGGCGCATGTACCAGTGCACGGCCATCGATCCGTAGATGTGCGTCTCGGGGCCTTCCGCGCCGGGGATGGCCAGGTCCATCTCGACGCGCTCACCGGGCAGCTCAGCAGAAGCCTCATTTTCGGGTTCCGGCGCCGCTCCGGCGATCGCGGCTTCGGCCGGGTCGTCGAAGTCATCGATCGTGAAGGCTGTTTCTTCGGGGTATCGACCCGCCGGCCTGGATTCCTCCGGTTCAACGGGCACCGGTCCGCCCTGATGACGCTTGCCGTCGACCATCCGATCGATGACCGGCCAAGGAGTGCGCAGGATCGCGAAGCCCTCGTCATCGAGAAGCTCAACCACGCGCGAGAACTGACCGAACACCCGCTCCCTTTGGGCCGGGTCAAGAATCATCGGGTACGGCGGATCGAAGAACACGATGTGTACCGGACGAGGGCACCTCGACAGGATGGAGATCCCCAGGACATCGCCCCTCAACACTCGACAGGTGTCGCCAGCGCACAGCTCATCGATGTTCGACTGCAGGATCGACGCGATCTCCCGATCCTTCTCCACCATGACCACTTCGGAAGCGCCGCGGCTGGCCGCTTCAAGCCCGAAACTGCCCACGCCCGCGAAACCGTCGAGAATCGCCTGAC